>Ga0335398_10006188_pt1 | contig 15300 bp, 12 predicted proteins | sample BON03_FD_205742 | JGI IMG/M metagenome (GOLD analysis project Ga0335398, IMG submission 205742) | Freshwater microbial communities from Lake Bonney liftoff mats and glacier meltwater in Antarctica - BON-03 (spades assembly) (version 2) | ecosystem: Environmental > Aquatic > Freshwater > Ice >... | reverse complement strand
CACCAGCACCACCAGCACCACCAGCACAAATCCCAGTGTGATCAACGCCATCCGCATCGCCCACGCTCCACGTAATATTCTTGTCGTGTAAGTCCAAGTGACTGATGCCATTTTCGTGTAATTTGATATAGTTCGTCAACAAACGTTGGAACCCCGCACAGATGGTCTTTTCTGACATCGAATCGCCTACAAATGAGTCCAGACTGGCGCCTGCGAACTGCATAAACATGTAGTGTAGTCGCACTGGCTGCGTGCTCCAGTCGTGCATGCGCAGGCGCAGTTTCTCATACTTGCATCGCTCACACTTGCAATGGATGGAGTGAGTTTCACAACACAGGAGCTTATGCCGACCACTTCCACAATCGCACCCATCGAGTGCGTAATGCTTTTTCAGTGAAGCTGACGTGTCGTCTTTCAAGAGCTTGTGCATGATGTTGTCAATTGCCGGGTTGTAGTACGTTCCACGGTACCACCGTTTCTGTGGTTCTAACACTTGTTCGTGGAACAACTTGGCGGTAAACTCACCGGCGGGATCAATTGTATCGATTTGTTTCATCGTCTCGAGTTCACCGAGCAATTCGTAAGAGTTCAGCGTTATATTGACAATAACAGTGACGAGCTTTGTGGCTGGACCAATGTCTCGCAACGCGTATGTGAGGGCGCGCTGCATTTCGGGTGGACATGCAATCCCAAAGATGACATCTTTCACCTGCCCGCTGTACAACGGGTGATGGCTCTTGTCGCACTGATCTGACACTGAACAGTTTTTCGTGCACCTGCACGGTAGTGAGCTGCGCCAACATGCGTCGTACGGACATACAGAACTTGCCTCCAGCCGAGCGTCGCGACCCCCCGCCCCAAGGAGCATGTCTGCCTTGATTAATTGGACACTACGTCGTATAGACTTATATATATATATAGATGCATAACAAACAGCGTCGTCCAACACCAAAAATTGTCGAAAGAACCGACAGATAGCCGCCGCGTCTTGCGCAATTTTAGTCCCAAAATAGTTTCTACAGGAACAGAGTGCTTATAAAGAGAGCGGGTGTATTGACACCAAGACACACAGCATGTCCCTGACAATTCCAACGGTGGATCGTGTTTTCTGCACTACGGGTGGTGATGGCAAACTCGCCATGTCATATAAACCACCCAAGAACATGCATGTTGATGTTTCCATGCTCGACGAGTATTCTGGAGAGCTTTCCCGGCACACTCCCGATCCATCCAAAAATTCACCACTTTGTTTGCTCGAAGTCAAGAAAGACCCCCTCATCATTGACAGATTCTTCCAAAATCACCACATGCTGCACTTTAACGCATACATCATGATGCCCGGCTGCAACAAGAAGGAAAAGGTCCAAGCACAGATATTGAAGATGAGTTCCACTCGCATTGTCATGCCCGTCAAGGCAGACAATGATTATACGGTGCTTGTGAATGGCAAGGAAATCTCGCACTATGTGACGCGGGTAGGGGCGGTGTTCAAGCTCATTGTGCAGATGGAGAACTGCACCCTCGACACAATTTACCAAGACGGCGACATGTATTTCCCGCAAAGTGTGGACGAGATCCACACTGCCCTGTTTGTGAAAAAGAATACATGCAAAGTGCATCTGGTGCAACAAGTGGCGACTGTCAAGATAACCCTGGCAAATATCCCGGTGGAACGATATGCTGAGAAATTTCTCGTGTCACTTCTCTTTGGAGATGTCCCAACAAAAATACAGGAGGAGTACAAGGCGTCAGTGCGAGTAAAAGGTGAGTGGCTGGAGGGGTGTGTTGACGCTGGGAGGTATTCCTCTCGTAGAGATATTTTTTGGTGTTTTGTGTGATGTTGGTGTTGGATTGATTGTTCTGTGATGGCAGGTCCGACTACCAACATCAAACAAGTCGAGGCTGAGGCGATAGCCAAGAAAGAAGCGGCTGTGTCGGTAACTGTGGACGGTTCAAATAAACAAGCGGTAGTGCCAGTGTCTGGTACGGACAAGAAGCAACAGGATACAAAGAGACCGTATCAAGGAGTAGACACTGATCGTGCGCTGCGAGCTGTAATGCCAAAGTGTGGTCCGACGCCACTCGCGTACGAGGACGTTTTGGACATATCTATGTACACAACTGAGGAAATCGAGAACCATAAAGACATACTTGTGGCGTTTGACCGCGTGGACCATGCCCACACCCAATACTCGAAACTCATGAACAAAAGACTGTTTTCAGGCAGATACTATGGATTGGGATAGTTAGGCTTTGAAGAGTAGAGAGTTGAAGCAATTCAAGCTCTGATACCATGGATTTTCTGCGCCAACGCTCGACTGGTTCTGCGCAACGGTGTCACCGTGGGCAATCACTTTGCTATTAAATTCCTCGACAAAACGTGCCCATGGTTTTTATTAAATCTGATTTTTACAAAGATTCCGGTGGCATCAATTTTTTGCGTGTGTGCGTGGAGACATGATATATAAGCAAAGAAGGCCATATCACAAATTGGCGTCCTATCAAGTGCATTGTGTCATGTTCGATCGCGACAATATGCTGAATTGCGCCCAGTCTGCGTGCACGCCCGACATGTGTTCGCAGCACAAAACCACGAGTTTTCCGTGCGCAAACGCCGCCAACTGTGGTGGCGTGGTGTTAGCAACGCTCGCCACTGCCGCGCCTGCCTTTCTCGACGACGAAAGCAACACTGATAGAGCTGTCGAAGGGGTCCTGATCGATGGCAGAGTCTACATGCAGACGCCGCCCGTGGAAGGTGAACCAACCACTTCTACAGACCCGAGCACTGGAGCGTTGGTCGTCACCAAGACGTGGTTGCCACGAAACAATCATGCGTACCTGTGTGCGGCGTGTAGCAAGTCATTCCTGCAACAAAACCCGTGGAAGCCCCCAATTGCCACTTCGGCATCGTACTCGTCTCCCACAAGAAAAGAGATGGCGTTTACCAGATTTTTGGACAACACCCATGCACTTACCTTGCAAATTCCAGAAAGCATGTCAGTTTTTTACAGTGCAGCCGCCGGCGAGCAAATTCTCACACAATATCGAATCCGGCCGCTTGGACCAGCATGCCAAACGGATGTGTCGTCCTTCTTGACCAAACTCCAAGCACAGCATTCGCGGGCCGGGTACGAAATACCGTACATGCATCATCGCAAAGGGCATGACTTGAAGAGCTACAATGTCAAAAATTCGCGGCTGCCAGTCAAAAACTACTCAAGGATTGCCATCGAGGAAACCGGCTTGGAGGCAGGCGTTGACAACACATTTTACAGACTGGTACTGGGTGTTTTTGACACCAGCTCTGGCGTGTTGGCGGGCATCTTCGAGATGCAACTCGAGTGCAGACAGACAGTTTCACGCCGGCATAATTTGGTCACAAATATGAGAATTGTTAACGTATGTGTGCATGATAGTGTCGCCGGGCCCAGTATGTGCGAGAAAATTCTGCTCTTTGCACTGTCGTACACGCGCCTCCTCAAAGACCACTTCGGCACAGATGTTGATGCAGTGTCGCTCTTCACGGAACCAACCGACATGTACATGAACACGGCAGCTCGAAACTGCGAATTTTCCCTATTGTGGTGGGCATACACGCCCCCTTACACTAACAAATGGACTATGCTTTTGCGCAACAACACGGAAGCAGCCGAGCGCACTGTTCGGGACAATCACTTTTTCCAGCATCTACAAGTTCCGTCCTGGGTGCGCCCACGTCGAGAAGTGTTCTTTGGATATATGTACAATTATGAGGGCAGTCTTCGAAGCAGTATACACCATACCACAATGCCATCAATCTCGATGTGCGAGGGCAGTCAAGGCGATTATCAAATTTACCAGATCTTGGAGCAAGACAACGAGTATCCCGCCAACCAAACATGGTTGCGAAAGCAAGCTTCCTTCTTCGCCGCGCTCTCGTCGGATGACTTTATCACCCTGGCCACCTACTCTCACACTGCTTACATCATGATCAACACGTTTTTGACGACGGGCACACTGTTTGAAGAAACAGACCGCTCGGTCATAGGACGTTTTTCCTTTGTACTGGACTCATTGCAGTTTGTAGTCTTCCAGTCACAGTTGCTCGCGGTCAAAGGCGATGATTTCCGCGTGCGCAGCGCACACGACGTCGAGCGCATCGCGGCAATACTAGCGCATTGGAATATCGACGACTGGAGGCCGGTGTTTGAAGCCTATGTCAACGACATGAGACGACTGTATGACAGTGCGCCGGCCCTCGAGATGCCCATGACCACCTACAGGGGCGAACAGAGCAATAATGTTTTTGGCAGAATTGCCGACCCCAGTGTCAGCAAACAGCGTGAGTTCTCTTTCACATTGGATGCCACCGTTGCGGCCAGATTTTCACGCGGCGAGTTAGGAGGGTGCATCTATAAGGTGACATGGCAGCCTGGAAGCAAACTGATTCTCGTGGCGGGCATCTACCCAAGAGATGCATACATGGAAATGGAGGTGAGGGTGATGTTTCCGCTTTTTGCCACAACTGCCAGCTGTGTTTCACCGCGCAGGCTGGATATGGTGTATCCAGATCCCAGCAGCCGCCCCCCCCATAGGATACGCCCTGACATTACTGAGACGTACACGATAATTGAAATGCCCGGAAAAACCCAATGAGCACTGCCAGAAGTTCTTTTTGGTACAAGGGGTTCTATATAAGTTTTCGCGTGAGTGTCGTGCTGTGGTCCTGACATCGCCAGGGCAAAACACAACTAACAGCATAATGCAGGACGAGACATGGGAATCGCACGCGTACCGGTGTCCAATATGCATGCAGATATTTTCCGACGAGAGCGGCTCTAACATGACACCGCTAATCGTGTGCCAGAATATACACACGGTGTGTCGTGGGTGCTGCACCACGCTCAAGGAGCAGCAGCGCGGTGGCGGCGATGCAAAATGTCCGCAGTGTCGTGTGGAAGTGTGGAAACACGAGGTGCTGAACCGAGAGAAGATTTATTTTTTGTCCAAATCAATGCTGCCGTGTGGCAGCTGCAGTAATACTACAGCCATGTCGTGCGGCACTGCGCGACAGCACTCGCGTGAGTGTGCCGAGAACCACATCACCTGCCCGCTCCTTAACAACGACGTTGGGCTCTCGCGTTGCACGCAGGGCATGAACATTAGCGCGCTGTGGGAGCACTGTCAAAAGTTCCATATATTGGAAGGCGCGCCAGGCACCATGCAAATCAAGGCGCGGAAGACTGACAACAACGACAACAACGGGACACTTACTGCGACAGTCTTGCTGTCCGTAGGCTTTGACAAGAATAACTACTTCTTCTTCACGGTGACAACGGACAAGAAATCATACAACATGTGCCTGCACCTCACCAAAGAAATGCCCCGCGACAGCAGTGATACACACGACCATCACCATCACCGTGCCGCCGAGGTGGCCGAGAACGCGTCCATATTCTTTGTCGTGCGCCGCTTTTTCCCCGAGCTAGAACTCAAATTCGGCACCATGCTGCTGTCGGTCGAGGTAGGTGCAGTGTGTGGCATGCTGATGCGCGTACCGGCAGTGGTTTCGTCGTACGAAGACACCACTATGCTCAAGGACCTACCATTGCAAGACCGCTGTCAGAAAATTTTGCAGGTTCCCCTGGCATTACTGCGCCAGATGTCCGTGTGTCCAATCGCGGCAGGTGTCCCCGGCGCACTGCCAGACGACAATTCCCGGCTCAAAATAGCACTATCGCTGCAGATGTACTTTACCGAAGCGTAAATATGACCCGACCTATTTAAATGAGAGTCTGACCTACAGCATCTACAGCATCTACAGCATCTACAATCACAAATGTCGGGTGGAGTTGGTGGACAAGGACATCGTGCGGCAAGTGAGCGTTCAGAACCAGCAGCAGACATGGGAGACGACGACGAAGACGGTGTCGCAGCACTTGTCCTCATGTCTGATTTTGGACGCGCTCTGGACGCGTCGCCCGCCGAGGGCATTTACTTGCATGAGTTTCAAGACGCAAAAGCACATTATGATAGTCTGTCGCTTGAAGACAAGCAGGGTGAGGTGGCGCTGAGCCAGATGTACGTGGCCTCTTACAAATTTCTCCTTCATTCTGGCATGTCAGAGGTTACTTTGCGTATGTTTCTACAAGAGGCATCTGTTCATGGAAGCACAAACACACGCATGGTGGCAGAATTGTGGAACATGGGGATGCCAGGGTTGATGGTTTCCAGCGAGAGCCAGAAAATATTTGCAAGCGCTGACGCTATAGACCTTACGTGGGGAGAGTTTTTCACGTTCCCGCGCGTGTATGACACTATGACAGAGGAGACGATCGAACAGCGTGCGGCTTATCTTAATTTGGCAGCTGATGTTTGCGAGATCGACGGTGCGAACATGGAAATGTTCACTTGTGAAGACACCAGAAACAATCTCGGTGCCGGAAGGTGTGCCCAAGTCCAAACGATATGTATGCTCTTCTGGTTGATGAAAATTGGTCATTTGTATCATCGCACAGACGAAGGCTTGCGTCCGCGAGACGACGACGAACCAGTCGAGCTCAGCCGACAAGAGGGGGACGAATCCGAAGACAACAACGACGACGACGTATCCGACAACGACGACAACGACAACGAATCCGACGACGAATCCGACGACGCTGAAGGGCGCAGTGCGGTGCTTGTTATGAATGACAGCGAGTTTGGACGCACGCTACACCCGCCCGCGGACGACAATGAGTACATCCAGCGGTTTCAAATTGCAAAGAAGCAAGTTGAATGTCTGCCAGTGGCGGAGAGGGAGGGGCAACGTGGTACAGACGCGATGCAGGAACTCGTCTCCGCCTCAGCTGTTTTCCTACATCATCATGGTGTTCCCGATGCCACTATGCATGCGTTTGCGACAAAATCAGGTGTACAGGGACCCATGAATATGGTCAAGCTTGTACAGTTGTGGAAAATACGGATGCCAATGCTTATAGTGGAGGAAGAAGGCGACAATCGCGTGATAGCTTCTGACACAAGCGAGTCGGCCAAAATCACGTGGGGGGAACTTTTCACATTCCCATGCGTGCCGGACAGCATGACGGAAGAGACAATCCGACAGCGTGGAGCCATGCTCACATTCGCGGCTGATTATTCACAATCGGTCAACAGTACTGACTATCAAAATGTGTTTTTCCACAATGAAGCCAGAGAAAGCTTTGGTGCTGTACCGTACGCCAAACTCCATTCGACTTGCATGCTCTTTTGGCTGGCGAAAGTCGGGCGCATATATCGTGTCTCTGAGAGCGGATTACGCGAAGTCCGTGTAGTCATGAGCAGACCGGAAGGAGACGACAACAACCCGGGACATCTTAGCGAATCGGGCGACGACGATGACGACGACGACGACGACGACGACGACGACGACGATGACGACGACGACAACGACAACGCTGACGACGACAACGCTGACGATGACGACGTGGTTGTAGACCATATCGCACACGCAATCGCGAATCGTCCCGCAGCAGACACGGCTGAATTCGGTGACTGGATTCACCTTCGCATGCGGACTATCATGCATGATTATGGCTTCTCGACCGGGCTATTCGACTGGGCGCGTAGCCATGGCTACTTGGCACAGACAGTCCACTTCTGGGAACGGCCGTTGCCGTATCTTGCGACGGGCGGCAACGGGCGCATTGTGCCTGCATATCTAGCGCCACAGGACTTCGTTGGGGTCACTATTGGCGACGTGTTGGTGTGGCCAGTACCATTTATTTTGAATATTTCTCAAGAGAATGGACAGAACTCTGTTGTGCTGGAGTCGAGCATGCGATATGCCAGACGCGCGCGCGCCATGCTCATGATTGCACATGCAATGCGACGACCGTTTCTACAGCCGGCTGCTGATGTAGACGGAGAAGCGACACACGGACTCATCACAGAAGACCAGTTCAATAATGCAAACCTCAACAGCAACATCATGTTATATGTTCGCTGCCAAAAACTCATGATCCGTGTGCTCGCGGGTTGTGATTTGGAAGCCGACAGCAGTGCAGACGATAACAGCTAGTGATGCACACCGTCGATGCGGTCATTTGTTGTAAATAAACCCGAAATACCAATCCACACCCCCCTAAAAACTGTAATATTCTAAATTACACTTTTTCAATACGCACACTTTAGATAGATAGGCCCTGAGAGTTGCCATCACCGTGGATCTCCTCAACATTTTTCATTATGCAACTCAAAGTCTCTGTATCACCTGCCTCCCCACACCCACCCCCTCACACACATACACGCAAAAAGTGCTTCACTGGAATATACCCTCATTGAGCAAGACAAGCTCTTTGAGATCTACTCCCGTCATCATCAAAATACCATAGAGGTCAACATTCTGAATGACATATAGAGTAGCGCGCATGAAACCTGATGTCTTCTGCAGAAGGCAGAATGTGAGTTTCCACAATGTGTCGTAGGGCATAAAATCACAGACTATATATATTCTTTTTCACGGAGCAATAAGAGTTGTAGTCGACCCATAACACACAAGAGGCCCGGAGGCGGTGGGGGTAGAACAGAGACTCGGATAACCTAACCCATTGACAGTCCTTCGAAATGTCGAGCGAAGAAGAAATGTTCCAAGCCCAATTCTATGAGCATCCTAATCCAGCCGTCCATTATGAAAACATCGACCGAGACCGCAGAAATGAGCATTACACACAGTACAAGCATTATATACAATTGTTGCTCAACACGGACTCTCTCGACGTCGAACATTTTTACAAGTTGTCGATCCAAATCTTCATAAGTGTCATAATTACGGATGTCCGATTGATGCAAGAAGAAATTCAATACCACCGGTCTGAAGTACGCAGACTTCAAGTGGAGATTGCCACGGCCCAAGGCAACGCAGGAGAATATGCACGCATGACACGCTTAATACATCACCAGAAAACGCACCAATGGGTCATTCACAAGGTTCAGATAGAGTTTATGTATCTTGCAAGGTACACACTTGCAGCACACATACAAAATACATGATCTCTCGTGATGTTGGCGTCAGGGTTTCCGTGCATAAAGGGGGGGTTCCCATCGCCTGTCCATTTTTGGGAGGACAGCCTGGCGAATTGAGGGGAGAAGTGTTTTCTGCAAATTATAAGCAATATATTGACAAACCTTTTACGGCGCCGCCTGTGTGCACACAAAGTATATAAACCACGCGACACTATCCGCACCTGCATCCTTCGGGTGGATACGACACAAAGAGTTGTCGAGATCACCACAATGCTCCTGAATAAATCTGCGTTTCGGGAAATCTTGTCGGCCAATGAAACAAAGCGGCTCGAGTTTTGGAAAAGCCAGATCCGGAAAAACATCGACAAGTCCATCGGCGACACCGTACACTGGCTTCGCAACACACTTCGCAAGTCTGGATCGTTCCGGCAGGGGTTCCTCAGCTGTGGTACCCGTGATCTCGGGCATTATGCCGTGCTGTACGCCATCCGAACCAACAAACTGGATGCGCTCAGGTTCCTCATTCAAGCACAAGATCCTGAAAAGTTCTGCATGAAACGCCAAGGCACAGCTGTTATGCACTCGCAAGGCCGCACTACAACGCGAATGATGCCAAATGTCTATGACGAAGACGAGCCCTACTTGTACACAGCAATCCAATATGGTACAGTTGCCGCCGTGGATATGTTGTTGCGATTGCTGGGAGGCGTGCAGGATGGCAAATGGCACTGGCCCGCCAATGGATTCTGCCAGGACACCACATTTCTGTCCCTAGCCTTGCGGAAACTGTGTCTGTCTTCTGAAGCCCAGCAGAGCACCGAAGCTTGGAAAAAGGTCAAATGCTTACTGCTACACGGCGCGAGTCCGCTCCTGCCCGATTCATACGGAGCCACTTCGCTGACGGTTTACTGCGAGCAAGTTGCTGCAGTGTGTGCGGAGTCGGTCCTCACGGGTCGTCTCTACGAGAAAGTGGCAAGTTCATACGACAAGGATCATATGAGGGTGATGATCGGGCTGCTTCTGTCGTACATCCCGCCGTCCCTCGGTGTTAACATGGCTTGCAGCAGAATGTGGACGACGACCGGCGTATGCAACCCTCTGCAAGTGCCTGCACAGAACGGCAACACGTGGCTATTGTTGATACTGCTGGAGAGAGGGGTCGAAATCAATACAGTTGACGCCCGTGGTCAGAACGCACTTTTCGTGGGGAAACTGACCCGGAACGCAACCCACGGCAGCACACCGCACACGACAACTCCTCTTGTCAGCCTCAATTTTCTGATCAGACACGGCGTTAACCCGAGACATATAGACTTGTGTGGGCATACACCGCTGACACATCTGCTCCTGAACCACCCGAACTCGGATCTACTTCACCAGAAAGTGGAGCTGTTGTATTGGTGTGGTGTTGACATCGAGCATGTCACGCAACAGCAGGAAACAGCTCTCTCGCTCGCAAAGGCACTGGCGGGTGAAAATCCCGACACATTTGACACGATTGTCGACCTCGTGCAGTCCCTAATCATGCGGAATCGCAATGCGATGCACCATGACATGAGACGAGCGGTTGCAATGCGTGTTGTGAACCCGCTACCTTTCCATCTCCCAGACAACCTCTTTGACACAGAGCAGTAGTTTGTGAGTAAAATGACCCGCTACGGGCCCTTTACACTTGCTCACTACCAACAAATCTATGATTCTACAAACGACGGGAATTGCATCTTTTTCCAAAGTGCCTTCGCCATGATGCATACAGTCTTGGCCCAGTTTGCGGCGTGTTGGCATTGCGCTCTAGTATATATGCATGCAGATATACATGTTACAGTAGTGGGTGTCGGATTTCACATGGATTCGTCAGATTTTGAAGAGCATCGAGAGCGTCTCAGAGTAGTTTGGAAGGATGTCGAAGGTGCGAATATCAACGTGCGGGATAAGTGTCAAGTGCTAAAACAACTTACAAAAGAGCCAAATAACAGGACGCCTCTGCAAGGGAAAATACTAGATGTGCAGGTAAATGTATTTGATACGCAAAACCACATTATTCAAGTAATGATACGGTACATATTTTCATCTGGGATGGGCCAATTTTCGAGAATCTTGCGATACGTCGAGTCACTGACGGGTGAAGCAAGTCAGACCAAAATGCTAAATGAATACAAAATGTTACAGATGGAGACATCAATACAAGAACTAAAAGATCAGCTACAACAACAAAACAGTACGCTTCTCAGTCAAAAACGTATGATACTAGCACTTGGAAACACGATGGACCGGATTATAAGGAAACTGTAATCGTCACAGGTTCCACGCCAGAGGCATGTTTAGGGGATTAAAGACAAAAAGACCCCCACGACTGGTTATATGCCGGTCAACTAATCATATCAAGCATGTAGTTGCATTTGTCGCGCAGGGCATCCGCTTGCGACGCGGCTTCAAGATTGCTGCCAAAGTAAATCCTCGACGATTCGATGGCATCTATTGTACACATCGTGAGGTGCCAAACTTCATATTTGTTCCCAAATGATAAACGCGTTTTTTTCTCTTCCGTCGTCTCGCCCTCTACTCGCCGGTCCAGTTCCGTCGACAATGACTCGGTGATTTTTTGCATGCAACGCTGAGCAAATCGAACAGCCGCCGTATCATTGGTTCCTCGTTGAATGCTCTTGTCCCAACTCTTTATAGTTTTCAAAATAAAATTCAGCTCCCGCTCATTTGACGGCGGCAGAGCGCGATTTTCTAACAACATCATCACAAATCTGCAATCATCGTGGAAAGTCTGGTTGTATTCATAGCGCAAGCCCACACGGTGGTAGTCTCTATGGTGAGGAAACAGGCAATCGTAACCGCACCAGAACGCTTGCATGATATCATGGAAACTGATGTTGGTATTGAACCCCCTCACACGCAAGAACTGCACAGCCTCTGTCTTCAAATTGTCCTCGTCAAGTGACATGGTGCGCACAAACATGGCGCGCACCATGCTGCAGGCAAGAGTCGCAATATCTTCGTGATCAGGCAACGCTCGCATGATGCACTCCAAAATATTGAGAACCGGCGTCCAGCGCTCCTTCTGCTGTTGCTCGCTCATGCTGTTCCATCTCAGGTTGTTTTTGAGGACTGCGAGCATGTTCGACACAGAATGCACATCCAAAACATTTTCTACAAACCTGAACATTGGAAACGGCTGGTGACTCCGTAATTCAGCCGCCAATAAGTCCAGACAAGAGTCGAGCTCGTCGCAATCGAAATCGAGCGCGTCGCACATGCTCAGCGTATTTCGGCCGTCATTTCTCACCGTCATGTTGTCACCGTGTAATTCCAAAGCCGCATGCAAGGCTTCAACAGCCCCGCTTCTGCGCATCAACGCTATGGTCGTTGCACACTGCGGATACTCTGAGCGCATTCCGTGCGACATCACTTGGCTGAGCAACTTGAACGCAATTGATACCATGCACACGTGCTGTGACCAGATCGACAGCGTGTCAACTAACATGAGCAGAATAACTGGAATGAACTGGTGTCGCACCTTGGACCTCATGGATTCCATTGGCGCTCTTGTCCCAATAACTTCCAGCGTAAACGCAATCAGATCCGGCGACACTTCATGTCGATCGGGAACTTCAAGCCAAAAACGCATCTTGTCGACAATGTGCCCCATAGAGCTGGAGCTCCCATTGTAATGGACAGCCGCTCTCTGCAACAACTCTAGCGCAAAATCACCGTGATTCCCAGTGTCACTGTCTGGCATCGATCGCTGCAATCTGGCGATCGAGCTCATGTCGTTACGGGGCGCATGCGTCGGGGGCGCTCTCTCTGTATTATCATCTTCGTCGTCATCCGCGCCGTCACACTGCACGGGAGGTAATGGCGACGCCATGTGCGACCACCACCGCGTCAAGTTCAACCGTGTCCTTATATATTATAATGCATCTCAATGAACGACGATGAAGATGTAAGAAATTCAATTTTATTATCGACAGCAAAAAAAATCCGTGGATGCGCCCTTGCGTCTGATCTATCTAGCTCCTTTGCAATCCTGAACATGCAGAAGCGTTTGCTCTGTGTGGTGCAAAAACATTTCTTTTGTGGAGCGCACTGCCAGTCGCAACGAATCGTTTATGTACACGACCACGCCGTTCACATCAGGCTCGGTCGCAACCCACCCGAGAAGCATAGCAGTGCGCGACAATTTTCCCATGTGTTCCAGCCGTGCTGACTGCACCAACATATCTCTGTCCGTCACAGACATCAGAGCAGACACCGCAGAATTTTCCGGCCGTAAGAATACACGCAACTCCGTCTCGGGGCCGACAACATTTGTGCGACAGAAATTACGGACGAAATTATCAATCTCCTGCTCGGACGTGCCTTCGAGGAATTCGAAAGTCTGCACCTTCCGCATGTCTGGCGACACATACTGCCGCAAATTCTCTGCCCGCACCACAAGAATCTTGTGGCTTGTGTCGAGCCTCACACAGAGCCGGTCGTCATCCTGCACAGACACAACATTGCCGCGGAGATCGTTCAGCTCCGGGCGATTGCGCAGATTCTGCAGCACCACACACATGCCACGAAGCATCGAGGCAGTGCGATGCTTTGGTTCGGTTTGCGAACTCTTAAAATTGGCCGCCGGCCCGAAATACTTAAAAAGACCCCAGGACCTTAAAACGCACGTTTATTGCTATAAAAGGTATAAAACTCGAAATTCGAGGACCATTCGACGATCGCCAAGCAAGCTGAAGCTGAACAGATGGCCGGGGTGGTGCAAATCGGGATCAAATGTGCGTCCGAGTCCATAATGCTGCTCAAGGTTAAGCAATCAACCAGTGTCGTCAAGATTGTCAAGGCATACTGCGACTCCAAGGGGCTCAAATCCGACTCGCTGCGAATTCTCTTCGACGGCGAGCGCATTCCAGATGCCGCCACTGTACTCTCGCTGGGCATGGAGAACGGTGATAGGTAAGTAGGTTCTTCTGCATCACCCGATTGCTATCAACTCGCACACACACACACACACGATTTTGACTTGTGCACTTTTACAATAAACAGCCTCGATGCATTTGCGCAGCAAGTCGGGGGATGCCACGGCCCAACTCTGTGGCCTCGTGGTCAGGCAAACGACTTACCCCCTAGTCATAGGCTTCTGGAAGTGACTGGGTTTTGAAGGTGTTTCCCAATAAAACTGCATTTTACTATTCATTGTCTCGACCAAGCAATACATATTTCTCAAAAACTGAACACGCAATGAAGCTGGTGGTCACAGCAACAATTGCTCGAAAATGCTCGAGATACAGTCGTTTCCGTTTCCTAGTTCGCCAAGCCATGCTGAGTGAGACGGCGGTTCTGGACGCTCGTCATGTACAGCCAATAGAAACGGAGTCAACTGGTAGGATGCCAATATGAAATCAGAGGCCTTCGACCGAAAGTGTGCTATACTCGCGGTCATTGCGGGCGAAAGCATAGTGCTACCAGGTTTCGTGGCCCTCAAAATATCTGCCACGCTTTCTCCATCGTTGTTGCGAGCTCTGGCGTCAAACTCAAGCGGGGACATTAGGTCAAACACGTGTGACAGCATTTTGACGTCCTCTAGATTGCGCATTGACTTGCCCCTCCAGCCCGTAGAACTGGTCAATATACCAACCAGCCAGTGAATGATTGTATTTCCATTGTTGTCGTGCTCGTTTATTCCAATTCCACGCCCTTCCCCTAGGTGCAACAACATAAGCAGCATGCCAATTTCATGCACGCGTATGTGATCCAAATCGACCCACATCGCCTCCACGGGCTCGCCTGCGTCTCCATGAGCAGAGGTGTATCCTGCCAACACATCAGGATGGTCCGTAGTCAACCTACGACGGTGTGGTTGGAAAACGCTGCACACAATGCCCCGACAAAAACGGGCCCCAGCGCGCACAAAATCCGCAATAATGCCCGAATTCCCGCAGCGAACATGGTCGTATCGTGGACTGAGCGATGCAGCGTACTCACGCCCGTAATCCCGAAACATCTGAGTACGCTGCAACAGCTCTTCCATGGGAGTAATGGATAGCACGGGGTCCACTGACGTCACGCACACCCCGAACCGGAGCAGCAAGCGCGTGATTTTGTAGTGTGAATAGCCCTTTGCATTCATTTGCGGTGTCTGTATTGCATGGTCGCGTTTCATATGACGGACTGAAAAATGCAACAGATTGCCACTTGCAATATTCCGTCCGACCGCATTCCACCACGCTACAGACATGTGGACACCATGTTGAAAGACCAGAAGTTTCAAAGCCAAATATCTTCCACTTGCACACACGTTGTACACGTGAATCG
>Ga0335398_10006186_pt1 | contig 15313 bp, 15 predicted proteins | sample BON03_FD_205742 | JGI IMG/M metagenome (GOLD analysis project Ga0335398, IMG submission 205742) | Freshwater microbial communities from Lake Bonney liftoff mats and glacier meltwater in Antarctica - BON-03 (spades assembly) (version 2) | ecosystem: Environmental > Aquatic > Freshwater > Ice >... | reverse complement strand
GTGAATTAACATGGTGCCTGTGAATTAACATGGTGCCTGTGAATTAACATGGTGCCTGTGAATTAACATGGTGCCTGTGAATTAACATGGTGCCTGTGAATTAACATGGTGCCTGTGAATTAACATTGGGATTCGCTCTAGAAGCTCTTTTCTGCGTTGAGACGGCGTCGGGAAAGTGGAGTAGGGCGGTCAAGTTTTCGGTAATTACGGTTCAACGCTCGGCCGGTTGGATCCACTTGATTTGGATGGGTAATCGCTACATTTAGGCATATTATGCTGTGGATTGGGCGATATTCAGGTGGAAGTGGGTCGGTGGATCGGTCGTTTTGGACTAGAATACAAATTCGAGTGGTGGGTGACCGCAAGTCAACTCGTCCCGACTGAAATTGCTTTTCTTAGCTAACGTGAGTCACACGATGAAAATGTCGTCTCTGAAAATATCGTCTCTTAGAATTCCGTCTCTTCTTCCAACAGCTGATCATGGTCGAGATGTGGAAGATGCTAAACGCAACCACTCCAAGGTTCCAAATCGCCGCATGGCGGGGGCTCGAATTGACCACAGGGTAGGTTTAACCTTGCCTGAAGTCTTGATTGCGTTGTCGATCACTTTGGTCATTTTGCTGGCGATGATGCAGGCGTTCAGCGTTGCCAGCAAGGACATCGGTGCCGGTCGGAATCGTTTGATCTTGGCCGAACGAGTGCGAAGCGCGGCGGATTTGATCCGCTCTGATTTGGAGCAATTGTCCTTGAACGTGCGGCCGACGGTGACCGCAAGTGAGAACCTTGGCTTCTTTGAGTATGTCGACGGCGGGCTTCGTGACATGTCTTATTCGGGCACCGCCAGTTCCATCTTGGGTGACGTCGATGATGTGTTGATGTTCACGGTCAAGAGCACGGGTGAACCCTTTCGTGGTCGTTTTGACGGCCAAATGATTCAATCTTCCGAAGCGGAAGTCATCTATTTTACGTCAGCGACCGACACAGACGGAAATGGCGTTATCAACTATGGCGACCAGATTCGCATTCATCGGCGCATGCTGTTGATTCGACCGGACTTAATTGGTGCAATTCAAAGCACTGACGCGACGGTCAACGTAATTTTCAAGAGTGCAGTGGCCTATGACACTTATATCAATGGAAATCCGGCGTTGGATCCAGAGTTGATGAATCGATCGGAATATGCAAAGTTCCTACAATTCAACGATGTTTCGTTGTCCTGGGATCAAGTGGACCCAGTCGTGACCGTGGGTTCAGAAACGTTCCGCCGCATGCGTCCTAATTCGTTGGGGTCGTTGTCCAACCCAAAGAACCGAACCGGGCATCATGCCTCACTATTTCCGCATCCTGCGATTGTTGATGGCCGGCCCGGCTATCGGCCTGAGACCTTCATTTCTGATTTAATTTTACAGGGTACAGGCACTGGTAATGATGTGGTAATGGAAAACGTGGTGGGGTTCGATGTGAAAATCTTTGATCCGTCGATTGAAGTTTTCGCGTTTGCAGGCCAGCCAGTATTGCCTCATGATCCAGGTTACGGAATTCAGCGTCTTGCTGCGTCAAGTGATGCAACGGTAGTGCAAGGATTCGGCGGGTTTGTTGACTTGGGTGCTTTTGAATATCGAGCGATCAATGGAACGCCTGGCATTGCCAATAACTTTGCGGCGTCGGTGGCCGAGAACTATAACTTTGCTTATTGGCGGCAGCGAACCGTAGCTGGTTCCAACTTTATCGCCAATCAGCCTGCCCCCAATTATTACTTGGGCCCGGCTGCCAATACGATTGAAATTTACGAAATTTATGCCACAGGACCGACGTATTCAACCTGGACCAAGGATTTCGAAAATGATGGAATCGACAACGACCAGGACGGCCTGATTGATGAAGGCTCGGACGGCTTGCCGTCTGGGAATGGGATGCCAGATATGCGTAACGACGCCGATTCGGCCCCGCCTTACAATTTCCCCGTGTCCGCTGTTCAAGTGACTTTGCGTACAGCTAGTTTTGATGCCGACCGTCTGCAAACCAGGGCTACCGATCAAGTGATTCAATCGCAAGTGGTCGTATCGACCAGCAATCAGTAGTCGTCGGCCGACCGCTCCGTCTTCCCTACAGTTCCGACGATGATGGGGCTAGAATTACGAATCGGGCCGGTAATAAACGGGCGGGCAATTGCCACGGCCTAGGGTGGTTGAACTTTGGTGGTTGAACTTTGGCTGGCGAATTGGATTGCGTAAACTTGGATCACGGGAATCGGGGTCGGCTTTGGGAAAGTGGTCGGCTATTGGATTCTGGGGTTTCGCAGATTGTGTGTTGGCAACTTGCCTGTTTTGTGACGAATTCTTAGACGAATCGTGAGTCAACTTCTGTGCATCGAATTCGATTGGTCGGACCATGGGAAGCCGCGTTTGAAAGAGTGGCTGACGGGAGTGATCTTCCACCGGAACTTCAGGATGGGAAAGTTGCCAGGCAATGGCAGCGAGTGAAATTGCCTGGATTGATCGACATCTCGACCGGGGCTGAATCGAGTGTTCCGGGAACTAGTCCATCAATTCATGCGGTATTGAAAGACGATCGTCAGGGCTGCGATGCCATCTTGCTTCGGCGGAAGTGGAATCGTCCGACCGGATTGACTGATGAACTGCAGTTACGAGTGGAGTTTGAAGGCAGCGTGGTGCCTTCGCAAGTGCACGTCAACGGTGTGATTTGTATCGGCCAACCGCAGGCCGATTCAGTCGCGGCCAATTCATCTGCTGAAGAATCCGAAGCAGTGATTCAAAAGGAAAGCGGCGAAGCGTCTGTTGACCGAGTGAGGGCAGTAGTGGTTGAATATTCTTTGCCCAGTGAATGTTTGGCGGCGTTCAATGTACTGACTCTTCGTTTTGACCGTGCGCCTTCTGAGGCCGCCGTTGCAAGGCTAGAGATCCGGAATGTGGCTTTGGTCATCATGGATTAATGGGCAGTGCGTTTGGCGGTTGTCCCAGAGGCATTCTCTTGCGAAGCAACCGGGTATTTCGTGGTCGTTTTTGGTCTTGGTTTGGCGACTTTGATGGCGTAGAACACATTTCAGTCGTCATCATTAAATGAAGTGAAATGGAAGTCGACACGTGTCAACATTGTTCTTGATTCCGACAGAAATGGAACGCAAGCTGTTTCTTGCAGCGTGGCGTCAGCGCCAGGGAACAGCATTTTCGGGTCGGCTAGAAATTTGCGGATTTGGACCCATTGCCTCTGCCGCGGTGTCAATGATGCTTCTGCAACGTATTCGTCCTAATCAAGTTTACCTGTTGGGGATCGCGGGCAGTTATGATTTGAAGTTGGCTGAAGTGGGATCGGCGCATTGTTTTGGTGCCGTGGTCACTGACGCGGTGGGTGCGGAAAGTCGAGACGGAATCCAATACCCCAGCGAAATGGGACTGGCGCAGGTTGCAGAGCATCATGTTGCATTCGAAGATCCGATTCATTCGAATCGCCTCGGTTTTCCTGTATCATCGACCGCTTCCCACGGTTTGGTCAAATCCATTTTTCAGCGCATTGACTTGAGTGTTCCTGAGGATCCGGGGAAGTTATTGTTGACCGTAGGACATGCCTCGGGCAGCGTCGCATCTGCGGAAAATCGCCGGCAACGCTTCCCAGGGATCGCTGCAGACCAAGAGATCGTTGCCGAAGATATGGAAGGTTTTTCTGTTGCGATGGCTTGCCGATTGATGGGGATTGGTTTGACAATCATTCGCGGCATATCCAATCAAGCGGGTGATCGATTGATCAAGCATTGGGAAATTGATTTAGCGCTGGATCAAGTGGCAGCGTTATGTGATCAGCGGTGCGAATCTGTGGCGGATGTTTAGAGAGCGATGACGTCGGTTCATTCACAAAGCGATGGTTGGCGTCGCAAGATTAAGGGAGAAACATGAAGATTCGGATTGGAATTTCGACCTGTCCCAACGATACCTTTGCGTTCTTTGGACTGATGCAAGGATTCGTGGATCGGCGAGGGATTGATTACGAATTTGAATTACTTGACGTTCAGCAACTGAATCAGCGCTTGATTGACGGCGATTTTGAGGTCGCTAAAGCGTCGTTTCATGCTGCCTTGTTGGTGGCTGACCGCTATCGCGTGTTTTCGGCGGGATCGGCGCTCGGCTTTGGCAATGGTCCCCTTCTGCTGGCGGCGGAGGGCGATTCGCGACCCGATGCTTGGGAATCGGGCACACAAGATCGGCGGGAACCTGTGGTTTTGTGTCCTGGCCAACACACGACGGCTTATTTGTTGTACCGTTTGTTTTATCCTGGTCCAGCAGAAGTCAGGCAAGTGGTGTTTTCCGAAATCATGCCAGCCTTGCGCGCCAAAACGGCGGATTTTGGCGTGTGCATCCACGAAGGTCGTTTCACTTATCGGGCTGAAGGGTTGTCGCTGGTTGAAGACTTAGGGCAGCGTTGGGAGAAAGAAACCGGAGTGCCCCTGCCCTTGGGCGGGATTTTGGGCGATCAGAAACTGGGGGACAATGTGTTGAGCTTGATTGATCAGACAATTTCCGACTCGGTCCAATATGGATTGGCTCATCGCCAGCAAGCCTTGCCCTTCATGCAGAAATATGCCCAAGAATTGGACCCCGACGTCGTGTGGGCGCATGTGGATCTGTACGTCAATCAGTGGACCGAACATCTGGGTGCCGGCGGGAAGAAGTCCTTGGATGTCTTGGCGAAAATGGCGGTAAAAGCAGGTGTCATGTCGCACAATACTCAGCTAAGGATCGTTGGTCTTGATTCGGAATAATCCGGCTAACCGATCCTTTGGGCATCCAAACGCACGTCGATTTGGGTGGTCGGGATGTGCCGTGTGCGTCGGCCTTCGTGTGGTGCAACCGTTTTATTTGAATCAGTCGTCGCGATTGGCTTAACACGAACACTCAGAGATGTAGTAAAATTAAGCGTGAAAGTGGGACCGAATCAGCGCATGGCGTTTGAATTTCGTTGACAAATAGCTGCTAAGCTGCCCATGATAAGAGTTAACTTTTCAGCTAGAATCGACCTCGTCTCGTCTAATGCGAATTCGGAGTGAAGGACAAAGCATGGCATTTGGTTCCGATGATAATTTTAAACTGGCGTTGGTCAAAACGAAAACGATGACCAAGGATCAGTTGGCTGAGGCTGAACAGCTATCGCGCGAGTCGAAGCTGGGCCTTAGCGAATCGATCATGAAGCTAGGATATGCTTCAGAAGATGATCTAATCAAGTGCATGGCAAAAGCACACCGAGTGGAATTTGTGGATCTGAATTCCTTCGATATCGCCGAGAGCATTATTGAATTGATGCCCGAAACCGTGGCGCGTGAAAATGTCGTAATTCCCCTGGAAGAAATTGACGGCCGATTGAAGATCGCCATCAGTGATCCTCGTGACATGGACACGTTAGAGAAACTACGCTTCATTCTCAATCGCGATGTGATGATCACATTGGCTAGTCGCTCGTCGATCATGGAAACGATCAACCGGGTTTACGGTCAAATCGATGGTCAATCTGCTGACTCGATTTTGCAAGAGTTCACCGATACGGCGATTGACTTTACGGTCACCGCAGATGAAGAATCGTCAAGTTCGACTCGTGAGGACGGATCGGATGAGAACGCCGCTCCGATCGTTCGCTTGGTGCAGATGATGATCACCGAAGCGGTGCAAGTTCGTGCTTCGGATATTCACATTGAACCGTTTGAACGCCGAGTTCGAATTCGCTATCGCATCGATGGAATTTTGCACGAACGTGATTCGTTGCCTCGTCGTCAGTTGGGTGCAGTGATTTCGCGGGTGAAGGTTTTGGCTTCGATCGATATCGCCGAACGTCGACGCCCGCAAGACGGTCGGATCAAAGTGACCGTAGGCGAGAAGGAATTGGATCTTCGCGTCAGTATTATTCCAACCAATCACGGTCAGTCAGGCGTTTTGCGTTTGCTGGACAAGGACAATATTAAGATTGGTATTCGGCAATTGGGATTGATGGACGAAGTCTTTCTTAAATTCCAGCAACTGTTGAAACGACCTAACGGCATTGTACTGGTGACCGGACCGACGGGATCGGGCAAGACCACCACACTTTACTCGGCGTTGAACTCGATCAATCGCCCGGACAAGAAGATCATCACCGCAGAAGATCCGGTTGAATATTACTTGCCAGGTATCAACCAAGTAGAAGTCAAGCACTCGATCGGTTTGGACTTTGCTCGAATTATTCGTTCGATGTTGCGCCAGGCTCCGAATGTGATTTTGGTGGGTGAGATGCGGGATGCTGAAACAGCATCGATGGGTATTCAGGCATCGTTGACCGGTCACTTGGTGTTCAGCACCTTGCACACCAACGATGCACCAAGTGCGATCTCGCGGATGATCGATATGGGGGTGCCTGGCTATTTGGTGGCCAGTTCCGTCGTGGCGATTTTGGCTCAGCGTTTGATTCGAACGGTTTGCCCGAAATGCAAGGTTCGCTATATGCCTCCAGATTCGGTTTTGGATGACGCGGGAATCACACCAGAGATGCGTGAAGGTGCGACCTTCATGAAGGGTAAGGGCTGCAATACCTGTCAAAAGACTGGATACAAAGGTCGGATCGGTATCCATGAAATTTTGATGATCGATTCCAAGATCCGCGAGATGATCTTTGCGAACGCATCGACCACCGAGATTCGAAAACATGCGATTTCTGCCGGCATGGATACCTTGTACACCGATGGTTTGAAAAAGGTAATGCGGGGCATCACGACAATTGAAGAAGTTTACCGAGTGGCCAAGAAGACCGAACAGGACACGGCTAGTGGTCGTTAATGGCAGTGGTCGTTAATGGCAGTGGTTTGTAATGGGAACTGGGTTGACTTCGCCACCTTAGTTGGGACGGGTGTCCCGTGGGAATGTTTGCCAAATGGGACCCGATTGCATGTCCGTTTTTGAGACAGTTGCGTCGCTTAAATGGCCGGAAAATGACTGGAATGCAGGGGAAACCTAGCGATTATAGGCTTTGCCGTGGTAGCAGTTTTTCACGATAATGTAATCAAGCAATGCCCGATGCATGCATTGTGCCTTATTGATTTGGCGTTTGTCCCTGGGGACGCGGGGAAGATTTTTGCTTGGCGTGGTTTTCAGTGGTACGGTGTTGTTACGGTGTTGGTACGGTGTTGGTACGGTGTTGGTACGGTGTTGGTACGGTGTTGGTACGGTGTTGGTACGGTGTTGGTACGGTGTTGGTACGGTGGTGGTACGGTGTTGGTACGGTGTTGGTACGGTGTTGGTACGGTGTTGGTACGGTGTTGGTACGGTGTTGGTACGGTGTTGGTACGGTGTTGGTACGGTGTTGGTACGGTGTTGGTACGGTGTTGGTACGGATGAAATTTAGTGATGATTTAAGGCAGTGTTAGTTTTTTAGCAGTGTTAGTTTTTGGCGGGCAGATGAGATTTTGGTGAGTGCTGCGACGCTATTTGTTAGGAAAATGGATTAAGAAGTTAGCGTATCGGGTCCGCTTCGGAGGACTGCGGATGCCTTTCCCTAAGGATCGAAGTCATGTCAGTTTTAATTGATAAATTATTGGAAGCTTGTGTAAAGCAAGGCGCAAGTGATATTCACATTACCGTTGGGCAACCGCCGGTATTCCGTTTGCATGGTCGACTTCGAAAGCTGGAAACCAAGGTCTTAGAACCTGACGACACCGTATCGTTGATGAAGAGTATTTCGCCTGAACGCTGCCAACGAGAGCTTCAGGAAGTGGGCAGTTCCGACTTTGGTTTTGCGTTTGGTGACAAGGCTCGTTTTCGCGTTTCTATTTTCAAGCAACGCGGCAATATTTCGATGGTGTTGCGGCAGATTCCGACCACGATGTTGACACCCGAGCAATTGGGCTTGCCCGACGTGTTGAAGAAATTGGTGATGCGTCCTCGCGGTTTGTTCTTGGTGACAGGTCCAACCGGTTCGGGAAAAAGTACGACGCTTGCCAGTTTGGTTAACTTTCTCAACGAGACGGTGGACCACCATATTATTACGATTGAAGATCCAATCGAATTTTTCCATTATCACAAGAAGTCGACAGTCAACCAGCGTGAAGTTGGCGTGGATGTGCCCAGTTTCTCGGAAGCGATTCGCCGAGCACTTCGTCAGGATCCGGATGTGATTCTGGTGGGTGAAATGCGGGATCTTGAAACCATTGAAGCGGCGATTACCGCGGCTGAAACGGGTCACGTGGTTTTCGGGACTTTGCACACCAACAGTGCGCAGGGTACGGTTAATCGTTTGATTGATGCGTTCCCAGGTAATTTGCAGGATCAAATTCGAACTCAATTGTCGACGGCTTTGATCGGTGTGTTGGCTCAGACGCTGTTACCCAAGATTGGTGGCGGTCGAGTCGCGGCACACGAATCATTGGTGGTGACACCGGCGGTCGCGAACTTGATTCGCGAAAACAAGACATTCCGGATCAATTCAGCAATTCAAACCGGTTCGAAGTATGGAATGCAGTTGATGGACGATGCGTTGTTCACTCACTGGATTGAAAAAAATTGCACAATGGAAGACGTGCTGGCCAAGGCGCAGGACCCTGATTCATTGGCCAGACGGATTGCGAATGCTAGAAGGATGATGTCCGAAGAAGAGCAGGAGGCCTAGTCATTGGCTTTGAGTCTTTGGCTTTGAGTCATTGGCTTTGAGTCATTGGCTTTGAGTCATTGGGTTAAGTCGGTGTTTGCTGTTGTGCCCAAGACGTGCTTTGGTGATTTAAACGGAATTCATGTTTAGGTGTAGTTATTTGCAACCGGTAGTTGTGATTCCTAGTTGGTTCGTTCGAAATTTTGAAGGTAAGTTTGTTCATGGCAATTCGTCGCATCGGTCAAATTTTCGTCGACCTTGGTTTTATCACCGATGAACAATTGGTGATGTTGGTCGAAGAACAGAATCAACATCCCGGGCAGTTGATTGGTAGAATCGCTGCCGACATGGGTTTGATTAACGAAGACCAATTGGTCGTCGCCCTGGCAGAACAATTTCGGATCAGATCATTCGACTTAGAAGGTTTGGTGCTGAAGCCGGAAACCAAGACGTTGATTACCGATGTGATGGCTCAGCTTTACCGAGTGATTCCGTTGCAGTTGGAGAATAATGAACTAACACTTGCGACCTGTGACCCTCAGAATCTGTCGATTCGCGATGAATTGCGCCGATTCTTGGGGTTCGAAATTTCTTTAGTGGTCAGTGCTGAAAGTCAAGTCAACAAGACTTTGGACAAGTACTACAACGAAGAAATCGAGAGTATGGACAAGATCATCGCCGAATTGTATTCGGATGAAGATCTTAAGAAGGCGGTTGATGATCTGTCTGGCGGCGGCCCGATCAACCTGACCGATGTAAATGAACTGGTGGAAAGCGCGCCGGTCCGCAAACTGTTGAACATGGTTTTGTTGTTGGCAATCAAGGATCATGCTAGCGATATTCACTTAGAGCCGTTTGAAGATGAATTTCGGATTCGGATCAAGGCTGACGGCGTCCTGTATGAAATGGTTCCACCGCCGCGGCACTTGGCGTTTGCGATCACCACGCGGGTCAAGGTGATGGCGAATCTGGACATTGCCGAGCGTCGTTTGCCTCAGGACGGTCGGATTGAATTGACGGTGGGTGGTCACCCGGTGGATCTTCGCGTCAGCGTTTTGCCGACACTTTTCGGTGAAAGTGTCGTTATGCGGGTATTGGATCGTTCCGTGGTTTCGCTGGATTTGACCAAAGTAGGCATGAATGAGCGTACTTTGGCAGGTTTTCGCAAGATTATGGAGAAGCCAAATGGAATTATTCTGGTGACGGGGCCGACCGGATCGGGTAAAACTACAACGTTGTATTCGGCGCTGAGTGAATTGAACAGGATCGAAGACAAGTTGATTACCACCGAAGATCCGGTTGAATATGATATTGAGGGCATTGTACAGATCCCGATTGATCATGATATCGGTGTGACGTTTGCGTCTTGCTTGCGAGCGATTTTGCGTCAGGATCCTGACAAGATTCTGGTGGGTGAGATTCGCGATTTGGAAACTGCTGAAATTGCCATCCAGGCTTCGTTGACCGGTCACACTGTGTTTAGCACATTGCACACCAATGATGCGCCTTCGACGATTACTCGTTTGAAGGACATGGGGGTTCCGGCGTTTATGATCACCGCAACTGTCGAGGCGATTTTGGCTCAACGATTGGTTCGTCGGATTTGCACCGAATGTCGCGAACCCGTGGAACCCACGGAGTTGCAGTTGCACGAGTTAGAAATGACGCGTGAAGAATTTGGCGACCGAATAATTTATCGCGGCGCGGGTTGCGGAGCTTGCAACAACACTGGCTTCAAGGGGCGGGTGGGCATGTTTGAATTGATGGTCATGAACGATGAACTTCGTGAAATGGTTATGCAAGGACAATCGGCTGACAATTTGCGGCGGGTGGCGAAAGCCCACGGAATGCAACCGTTGCGAGATACGGGAATGGAAATACTTTGGCAGGGCGTTACGACTGCCGACGAAGTCATCCGAGAAACTATTTTGGATGGCTAAGATATTGGAGCAAGTTTTTTTCGGGTTGAAGCCTCTGGGTTAAGTCATTCGAAGGATCGATTGACTGGGTTGAAGGTGAGTTTGGCTTCCGGAAGATGACTTGGAATCGTGATCGTTTCGTCTGTTGTTTTTGGAACAGCGGTAGTCATTGGTCAATAACGTAAATTAATAAACATAGCTGGATAACCTTTTCGTCCGGGAACTTTTCTATGCCAACCTATCAATTCGAAGCATTGGATGCTCAGGGTCAAGCGATCCGGGACGTCATTGATGCCCAGAGCCAAGACGAAGCGCAAGCGACTATTCGGTCGATGGGCTATTACGTTACTAAAATTAGTATCCAGAAAGCAAAAGCCGGCGTTAAACGCGGTCGGAAACGAAAAACGTTTGCGATCGGGGGTAACGGTGGCAAGAGGATTGTGACCTTCACTCGGCAATTGTCGATTTTGCAGGACGCCGGTTTACCGATTCTTAGAAGCTTAAAGATCTTGGAAACTCAGGCCAAGCCAAGTGGTTTAAAGAATGCTTTGATTGACGTTTGCGAGGAAATTGAAGGTGGTTCGACTCTTTCCGAAGCAATGGCCAAGAGCCCAAAGGTTTTTGATCGTTTGTACGTGAACATGATCAAGGCCGGTGAGGCTGGTGGTGCGTTGGAAGCGATTTTGCAACGTTTGGCTGAGTTCAAAGAACGTTCGCAACGACTGAAAAACAAAGTCGTTGGGGCAATGATTTACCCTGCCGTCGTTATGATGGTGACCGCCATTATTTTGGCCGCGATCATTTTCTTCATCGTGCCTCAGTTTTTGAAGATGTTCGAAGAATTCGGCATGAAGGATTTGCCGTGGATTACCACTCTGTTGGTTGACGTGACTAACACTTGTACTCGATTGTGGTTTTTGTTCCCTTTGATTCCCTTTACTTTGGTGATGTTCATCGCCTTGGTGTGTCGCTTCAAGGCGGGGCGAATGGGCTGGCATTTGTACATTTTGAAATTGCCGCTGTTCGGGAAATTGGCCGAGAAGGCTAACCTGGCTCGAACGACCCGGACACTGGGTACTTTGGTTGCTTCAGGTGTGCCGATTTTGGAGAGTTTGACGATTACTCGCGAGACTTCTGGCAACGCGATGTACGAAAAGATTTTTCACCGCGTGAGTGATGCGATTCGCGAAGGTGAGAGTATTTCAAAACCGATGAAGCGAAATTCGATCCCTGGTTTTCACCCAATCGCATGTTTCTTTTGGATGGCAATGTTTTCTGTGCCGCCCCTGGTGATTCTGTTCTTTAATCAGGATTACGCCCAAGAGGTGGGTGCGTTGGCATTGATAGCCGGGTTGCTGGGCGGATCCGTTTACTTCATGTTGCACAAGAAGCCAGTGATTGAAGATCTGGTGATCAACATGGTGGATGTGGGTGAAGAGACCGGTGAACTGGATCGCATGATGTACAAGGTCGCCGATTACTACGACGAAGAAGTGACGACCTTGACCGACGGATTGATGAAACTGATCGAACCTTGTTTGATCGTGTTCTTGGGTGTTGTTGTGCTTTTCATCGTTTTGGCATTGTTTATGCCTTTGATTACCATGATTACCGAACTGTCTTCCAAGACGGGGTAAGCGATTGAATATCGGGTAAGTTGTTATCTTGTGTGCCAACCATTTATTGGACGGCACAAATGTTAAGCCGCCAAGAACTGGCCGTTTACAGACTTGCCCGAAGCTGCGTAAATTTCGTTGGCAGAATGGGACGGCTGCTGATATGAACCAGATGAACCCTTGAAAGCATAACTGCTTATCAAGGGTTTTTTTGTGGACTTGCTACCAGACTGGGGAGAGAGATCCGTAGAAATTATCCTGGACTGGATTTAGGCGATCAGCACACAATTTACGTTCAGGCAATGATCGCAAAGTCATTGGCGTGTGATGGGAAGGGGCCGAGCGGTTTGACTTGGGGGCGGCGATCTTGATGGGGATACTTCGCCTGGCCTTGTAGATCGCCTGACCTTGTAGATCGCCTGGCCTTGTAGATCGCCTGGCCTTGTAGATCGCCTGACCTTTAGGGGCAGATGCAAGCCAGGGGTTCTGACCGGAGCCGGTGACCGTTAGACGTTACTAGCGTCGGTAGATTTTGGTGCTGGCTTTGACGATTTTCCCATGCGACGTTTAAGGAACAGTGTGCGCATTTGGATGATCAGTGCCGAGCGGTAGGAACGCATCATGCGCACCAGCGAAGTGACCGCAACATAGGCGGCGGCGGCGATCAGCAGAACGTCCCAGACTTCAGGGTCGAAGATCATTTGGATAACTTCGAAATAAGGCCAGATGTGTAGAAAACGGGGCTTGGCGCTTCAAAGCCAACTGTCCCATCGTTGGGTTACCAAATCTAGTCAAAACAATCAATATCAGCCTTGGATTTTGCCTGAATGCCGACTTGGTCGCGGCATTGGGCAGGATCTTGGCAATGAAACGGGAATTCTTGCGACGGTTGGTCATGTCGCAGTTCATCCGAATTGGATCTTCGATAAACGCGTGGAAAAGGCGTGCAGTCGATCAGTGAAATATGTAGAATTGGATGAAAGATCAGGGCGAATAGCGGAACTTTACCACTTAGATTTCGCGATTGGCCAGAATTGGGCGGACTGCCAGCTAGGTTAGCTGCGGCGCGTCGGTTCGGAACTTACTTACTTATGTGACCGTCAACGGGCCAGCGGCGACCGTCGTACGCGGGTGCTGGCCGTATGGCACCGTATGGCGCGGTCGGTGGAAATCCTTAACTTAGAATTTGTCAACTTTTGGGTCGTCGGCCTGTGGTTAACGGTTCATTTTTTTTTTAATTTAGTATTGTGTGAAAAGAGAGGATGATCATGAACAAATTGCCAAATAGATTTCGCTTTCCATTGATGGCCTCCGTTTTCTGGATAGCATCTGCAGGTTTGTTCTGGGGCTTTATGCCAATCAACGGCGCGATTGGTCAAGACGGCCCCGCTCCGCCGCCGGTCCGACCCGTTGAGGGAAAACCAAAAGCTAACCCCAAAGTGAACCCAAACATGGGTAGGCTTGCCGAACCATTCTTCGGCAACCAGTCGTTTTCTCAATCGGTTCAAAACGGTGTGACAACGACGAAAATGAAGCAAGGCGGCAAGGAGATTGAAGTCGAAGAAACGCCTGACGGAATTTTCATGAATGTTATCAACCTTTATACATTGGACGATTTAGAAGAATTGAATAAATCGAATCCAGAATTGGCGAAAGTCTTGGAAGCGTTTCCTAGGGAAGTCAATGGTGAATCGATCGATGTATCCGTTCGGACCACCAAGAGGTACGAAGCGATCAATGATGAGGAACTAGAAACGGACTACCCTGAAGCATTCAAGGCATACAAGGCAGTCAAGGAGATGTCCAACCGACCCAACGGTGCAGGGCGGGGAGCATTCGGTAGAATGGGTGGCATGCCATTGGGTGGTGGTCTTAATGGGATCGACGGTCCGTTCGAAGAAATGCAGCAGCGGATGCGAGAGGAAATTTTGCAACTGCAACAGAAGCAGCAGGGAATGCTGCGTGGATTTGGCGGTTTTCCTGGCGGTGGTGTTCCTGATGCCCGAAAGGCGTTCCCAAAAGGTGGTAATTAGCAGAATGCTACCGGAAATGTCCAGCAGACCAAATGGATCTTTAGCTTTGCATGTCACAAAATGGGCAGGCATGGTTTAATTTCTGGCGGCGAATTTGTCGCGTGCCGACGATATTATGGCGATCGATGTGAGGGTGTCATCGCAATCGGCTACTGGGGTCATCACGGGTTGTTGTTGCGATGACATTGTTTTTAACCGCAGAGGGGCGGAACCCGAAGCGGAAATTAGGCTCAGCGACATTCGGGTTGGGCGATGCAGCCGATCGCGATCTGCATTGGGCGATCTGCATTGGGCGATCTGCATTGGGGGTCTGTGAATTGGGCGTCTGTGAATTGGGCGTCTGTGAATTGGGCGTCTGTAAATTGGGCGTCTGTAAATTGGGCGTCTGTAAATTGGGTCTGGGAGATGTAAGCCTGTCAGCTGGGAGGCCTGGAGATGGTCCCTATCAACCCTTATCAATATCAAAGTGATCTATTACCCGCAGATGCGGGTTATCGCCAATGGAAAGACGGCGTTGAATCCAGTCTTTTGTCCGGTGGTCTGTTGCGTCGCAAGGTGATCGTGATTCGTCCGGTGGAAGTGACCATCGAGTATTTCGCCCGCGGGTTAAGGGATCGGGTGATCGCCGACGGCATCACCGTGGCATCCCTGGTGCCGGTGTTTTGGTTTCACCAGCGATTGGACTTCCATCTTCCATTTGCCGGGGGAAGTTTACCGTGTTGCGTGCATGTAAAAGTAGGTCGTTTCTTGCGAATGAAGCATTTTCGCATCGAAATCAACGGCGTCGTGGTTTACGCTGAAGAGGCCGGCAAGACGATTTTGGGAAAGGTAACCTGAGCCAAGGAAGTTCCGCGCGAAACGTTCGGAGCAGACTTGGAAGTCACAGTGTCTTTGTTGAGCATAACGTTGAGCATAACGTTGAGCATAACGTTGAGCATAACGTTGAGCATAACGTTGAGCATGTGTGGGCCAGCGTTCTACCATGTAAAACAGGCGTCCGGCCACCTGAGACCTGACCTGACCTGAGACCTGACCTGACCTGAGACCTGACCTGAGACCTGACCTGGCCTGAGACCTCGACCTGGCCTGGCCTGAGACCTGACCTGGCCTGAGACCTGACCTGACCTGG
>Ga0335398_10006171_pt1 | contig 15334 bp, 14 predicted proteins | sample BON03_FD_205742 | JGI IMG/M metagenome (GOLD analysis project Ga0335398, IMG submission 205742) | Freshwater microbial communities from Lake Bonney liftoff mats and glacier meltwater in Antarctica - BON-03 (spades assembly) (version 2) | ecosystem: Environmental > Aquatic > Freshwater > Ice >... | reverse complement strand
CCATCGCGTCTTGTCCTTGGTTTGGTACAAATCCGTCGGACCCACTGTCGTGATTTCGGTCTTTTTTGTCGCATATTTCATCGTTTTGAACCATCCCTTTTCGGAGGCGAACGTGATGCCCTTACTTGCATTGGATCGCTGGGTGCCCGTCCTGCCGTGGTCGGCTTGGATCTACTTTTCACTTTGGGTCTATATCTGCATGCCGTCCTCACTCATGATGCAGGTCAACGAACTCGGCTACTTTTTTATGGGGGCAGCGCTACTCAGCGTTTGTGGACTCTCGATATTTTATTTCCTGCCGACTCAGGTGCCCGACTGGGGAATCGACTGGAGCCGGTACCCCACGCTGCTTTTCCTTAAAGAATCCGATGCTTCCGGCAACGCTTGCCCCTCGCTACACGTGGCCTTCGCGCTCTACGCCGGGCTATGGTTGTCGCGCATGCTAAAGATTGTTCACGCAGGGCGCCTTTGGCATCTAGCGAACGTGCTCTGGTGCCTCTTGATTGTCCTCTCCACAATGACCACCAAGCAACATGTGCTCGTCGATGTGCTCTGTGGGGCAGCGCTCGGTATTTTTGCCTTTTGGTTGAATGATCGAATCGTGCGGAAAGCAAACTTATCATGAAGTGGTGGCTAATTCTACAGAGCAGCGTGCTCAAGCTGATCGGGCTTTGGCTCCTCATCGGGATGGAGCATGTTTGGTGGGGTTGGCTCATCTTCTTCAGCGGGGGTGGGGTGGTGCTCGCCCAGATTTTTCTGCCACGCGCGCAGGGCCTCTGCAATGTGGTCACTGCCTTTGAGCCGAAGGGCAAAGAAGTTTGGCTCACGATCGACGACGGCCCCGACCCCGAAGACACGCCCGCCATCTTGGATGCTTTGGCGGCACACGGTGCCAAAGCCACCTTTTTTATGATCGGTGACCGAGCGGCCGAGCATCCGGAACTCGTTGATCAAGTGCTCGCGGGCGGACATACCATCGGAACCCATACGCAAACACATCCTATGCGTATGTATTGGATAGCGGGGCGCGCATGCGTCCGGCGCGAACTCGACGACTCACTGACTACATTGAATCGGGCAGGCCATCGAATCGAACTCTATCGATCTCCCGTCGGCATCAAAAATTTCTTTCTCCGGCGTGCGTTAGAGGAACGCCACCTTCAATACGTGGCTTGGACGATCCGTAGCGGCGACGCGCTCGGCCGATCCGTCGAATCAGTCGTCCGCCGCGTCGAAAAAGAACTGCGCCCCGGAGCGATCCTCCTCATGCACGAAGGCAGTCGTCTGGATCCCGAAGTCCGCGTCGAAGCGATTCGTGCGGTCTTAGCTATGTTGGATCAGCAAGACTATAGCTGCGTATTGCCCGAACCAGAGTACTACATGACTTAATTGATACTTCCAGTGTCTCGATTCGTTTGAGGCGTTTGAGCGCGAGCTCTTGGCGCAGAATACGCTCGGGGAGAAAGGCAAACTGACCATGCCATGGTTTATTGTCGGTTTCATTGCAGTGGCTGCAATTGTTTGGGTTTTTACCGTCTTAAAACCTACGGGGCAGTTGCCCTTCCTACGGGGCAGTTGCCCTTCCAGCATGTCCGAGACTCCTTTGTCGGGGCTCAATCAATCCTCCGGCAGACCATAATGATCGACGATATAGTCGATGTCTTTGTCGCCGCGCCCGCTCAGGTTGACGAGTATGGATTCGCGCGGTTTTTCCTGCGCCAGCTTGACCGCGTAGGCCATCGCGTGGGCGCTTTCTAGGGCGGGGATGATTCCTTCCAGTCGGCTCAGTTGATAAAATGCGTCGATGCTCTCTTTGTCGTTGGCGTCGCCATAGGTGACACGCCCTTCGGCTTCGAGCATACAGTGTTCGGGGCCGATGCCCGGGTAGTCGAGTCCGCTGGCTACGGAGTAAACCGGTGCGGGTTCCCCGTTTTTGTCTTGGAGCAGTTTGCACTTGAAGCCATGGATGATGCCCGGTGTGCCTAATTTCATACTGCAGGCATGTTCGCCGAGTTTGTAGGAGAGACCTGCAGGTTCGACGGCGTGGAGAGCGCATTCCGAATCTCCCAGAAAGGCGGAAAATATACCCATCGCATTACTGCCACCGCCGACGCAGGCCACTACGTTATCGGGCAATTCGCCAGTCATATCAAGAAATTGCTCGCGCGCTTCGATTCCGACCACGCGTTGGAAGTCGCGCACCATCATGGGGAAGGGGTGCGGGCCGACCACTGAGCCGATACAGTAGATCGTGCTGATCGGGTCTTTCATATAGGCCTCGAATGCGGAATCGACCGCTTCTTTCAGTGTTTTTAGGCCATGCGTGACGGGAACCACTTTCGCACCTAGAATTCTCATGCGCACGACGTTCGGGTGCTCTTTGACGATATCGACTTCGCCCATGTGGATCTCACATTCGAGCCCGAAATAGGCGGCAGCTGTGGCAAGTGCCACGCCATGCTGGCCCGCACCTGTTTCAGCGATCAAGCGCTTTTTGCCCAATTGTTTGGCTAGCAGCGCTTCGCCCATACAATGGTTGAGTTTGTGAGCACCCGTGTGGTTGAGGTCTTCTCGTTTGAGGTAGATGCGCCCGCCGACCAGTTCCGAAAGTCGCTGGCAAAAATAGACAGGAGTAGGGCGGCCCTGGAAGTGCTTACGAATACTGCGCAGCTCCGAAATGAAGGCGTGCGATTTGCTGATGCTGTAATAGGCATCTGTGATTTTATCCATTTCCTCCTGAAGTTGCGGTGGGAGGTAGCTGCCGCCGAATTCACCGAATTCACCCGCCGCATTGGGAGTCGTTTTAAAATAGTCGCTCATGGTATTTTTTCGTCCGACGTAATTTGTGGGCTCACAGCTCATTTCTACCATACCAGAGTCAATCGAACTGTCAGCTATTAGCAGGAATTACCTGTGCTAGTAGAATCGTGATTTGAGGTGTACGCTGTTCCCGAAACGGCGAGAAAATGGGGTCGGCGAGAAAATGGCGCGAGGCGAGAAAATGGGGTCAGGCGAGAAAATGGGGTCTGGCGAGAAAATGGGGTCAGTCCACGCAAATACACAAAAATAATTAACATATCGTAAGAGGGAGAAAATGGGGTCCGCGAGAAAATGGGGTCAGTCCACGCAAATACACAAAAATAATTGACATATCGTAAGAGAGGATTTTAAGTAAGGTTTTATGGCACGCAAAACGCGCATTGAATATTCGGGGGCATTTTATCATGTGATCAACCGCGGTAATTATCGGAGTTGGATCTTTGAAAGTGAAGGTGCTCGTGTGAGCTTTTTACGCTGTTTGGAGGAGGTGTGCTTAGCCAAAGGTTGGCGTTTGCACGGATGGGTTTTGATGAGTAATCACTACCATTTGTGTATTGAGACGCCTGATCCTAACTTGGTGGACGGGATGAAGTGGTTGCAATCGACTTTCGCGAATCGCTTTAATCGTTACCGAAAGGCGAATGGTCATGTTTTCCAGGGGCGTTACAAAGCGATCTTGTTGGACGCGGGAGCAGTCGGGCCTGTTTGTCATTACATCTATTTGAACCCAGTGCGCGCTGGCCTAGTCGTAGGCTCTGAGCTTCAAAAATTTGTAGCCTCAGGCTTTCATCAACTATGGTATCCTTCAAAACGTTGGTCGTTCTCGGACATCTCCATAGCTCTGAGTGAGGCAGGAGGGCTTCGAGATACCCGGGCGGGTCGTCGATCTTATCGCGGCGCATAAATTACACAGGCGCATAAATTACACAGGGTATTTAAAAAACCCAAGGAGCCAGTTATCGGATGCGAAAAACAACGCCTGATCACACCGGAAAATAAGAGCAACCCGACAACACGCGGCGCAGAAAATCCACTTTTCTGCGCCGCATTTGCATAGGATTATCAAACCGCCCGCTTTAAACCCTTTTCACGCCGCCGCTGACACACGCCGAGCTATTTAGACTATTTGTTGATGCTCATCTTGTTATCCGCCTTAACGAAGCTCGTCCTCTGAAACAACGACAACGACACCGAGCTGATCGCAACTGTCTTTAAAAAAACCACCTCCAATTGGAGTTGGCCGATCTGCTCATATTATGCCGTCTTTGAGCTTCTGCTTAAGCGCCTCATCGTGCTCTGTGCTTGTGCCCTCAAACACGCAACTGCCGTTACCTGTGAGCCTTCTTCCACTCTGTCACTTAACTGGCATGAACCTGAGAACGGCTGATACTCGCGCAGCGCCTCTAGCACAACTGTGCTTTTGAAATGCGGAGAGTTTACGCCTCTTTTTGATTAGTTTCTTTACTTCATTTAGTAGTCGCTACCTGTTCAACTTTACTAAACGGGCTCAGGTAGTTGCTGGGCGCATACATACTATCATAAATACGGAAATTCGGCTTATTACGAAATCTGCAGTCGCATTGAGTTATCTGTCAAAACCTGCGATCGTGTTAAAGGGAGCTGTCGTTTTTCGTGTCATTCTTATACTGAATTGAAGGTTATTCAGCTTCGTGTGGAACTAGTATCTTAAGCTTGGGCTGGGATATCCAGATTTGAGTGCCGGCGGGAGACAGTCCAAAGTCGATTTGTAGGAGGGAATCTAGGTCGGTGCTGCTGGCTATGGCCTCCAGTCGAAAGGTGCTTGGGATTCCGGGCTGAAGGACAACTGTTTCCATACAGATGACAGGGTTGGGGGCCTTGGCACCCTGTAAGCCGACACGAACGGAAGTTCCCTTATCGGATTCTAAGGTTCCGCTGAATTCCATCTTGGAAGATGCTGGAATAGTGAGGGCTTGAGCAAGTCGAAGTTGGTAGATGACTTGAGCGGTGGTTCGCTCCACCTGAAGGCGCACTGCGGGAGATTCCGGATCGGAGGGGAGTGATTCGACTTGTGCAGAAACGTGGCTGCCATCGGCAACAATGACGCTCCAATCCTTTAACCCATCTTGAAATTCTGCGTTCTTGACTGCTTGTTGAATAACTGTGGGAGGCGGAGAAGGTGGCAGTAGCAGCGCTTGTGTTTCTGTTGAGGAGCGCTCCCCTGCAAAGGCCTTAGCACGCAGGGTGCATGCTGTCGCGGGATAAGTCAGGGGAGTTGTGTAGGCGATGGAATTGATGGTGGGTTCGCTTCCGTCGAGCGTATAAACAATGCGGGCGCCTTTCGTGGCTACCGAGAGAATTATATGGTCTCCTGCTTCCAATAATGAAGTCGAGATGGAAGGAGCCCAGACGGCAGGTACGGCTTCTGTGGATGGTAGGGGCACGAGTCGTAGGATCCCCCAAGGATGCAGCGCCGGAATCTTCATTGTGGTGAGGAAACCGCTGCCGAGTTCTTGTTCGGTCACAAGCTTGGAGTAGTCTCGACTTTCGAATGCCAGCTCATGAGCTGCCTGCTCGTAGGGGAGTGGGGTGATCAAAGTTACTTTGAACGGGCGGCCATTAAATAGAAGCTCTGGGCGAAGTGAGACCTCGAAGGCTTTGGGATTGGCAGACCAGTCAACGAGATGCATCACAATCGGAGCTTCTGGCTGATCGGGTTTGACTCGCAGGAAGGCAGCGATTTTTGAGCGAGGCGGGAAGGTTGTGGCAGGTTGGAGGTCGGGCCAGCGGTCATCTTGGATCATCGAGCCGATGGCGGCAGCACTTTCATAACCGTCCAGCAAAGCGGCGTTGGCTCGAATGAAGCCCAATAGATCGGAAAAGTCCTTTGGTTCACCAAAGTAGCGATCCGCCTGTGGAGTGGGCAGGTAGGTATCCCATGGTGCCTCCATGTGCATTCCGACGGCATAAATGGTGGCTAAGGAATTACGAATGGTGCGAAGCCACTCTGGTGTCATCACGGAAGAGTGTTTTAAGGGCATGGTGAGAGTTTGACCTTTGCCCATGGTATACATGCGTCGTGACAGATCGAAAAGAAACTCGGGGTTGGCGTTCTTTATATTGAGTTCGCCAATCCAGAAATCAAAAGGCTGGTAAGTCGGGCCGAACAAACGTCCTACATTGTTGGAAGAAACAGGCACATAGCGTCCCGCGTATTGGTTGATTTCTTCATGCCACCATTTATGAAAATCAGTGGTGGACTGTGTTTGGAAGCTTTGGAAGAGTCCGGTTAGCCCATGACTCGCATAAGCCTGAAATGCATCTCCCACAGGGGCATCACGCACTAGGAGGTATTCACGATAATCAAAAGTATCCAGATTGGAAATCTGCCATGCCGCAAGTTGCTCCGACGTGGCGTTTTCTTGCAAATAGTCGCGAAAGCCGGACATACAGGCCGGACAGAAACAGGCCCCCCACTTGACTGCATGCTGGTTGGCGGCGGGGTCATCGCGCTGGATGTCAAGTACCCCTTGATCGATCAGCAACTTCCCGTGGGCTAAGCTAGCCTCGCGAGAGTCTGGATTATTGACACACAACCACAGCCCGGGAATCGCCCATTTTCTCATCCATGGCGCGGTGGTCGGCTGTAAATTTAAATCCAGAATCGAATAACGAGCTCGCCACTCAGGACCAGATTTATCTAATCCCACACCAGTGCTGGTACTGGTAGTTCCGGATACACTTGTGCCTAGACTTTGTACCTGCTGGATGAATTCAGGTGTCAGTTCATAAATCCACTCCAAGCGGGTCGCATGAAAACCTTTGATAGCTTTCAAGGTGTTATGAGGATCATCGGCATCGCGAGGTCGTGGGGATAAGCCTCGTATAATGACCTCGCTCGCAGCCATTTTGCCGGGATAATCTGCTTTCGCTGTCACTTCCTCGGCGAGGTTTTCCCCTTGTACGGTGGCGAGGGGCTGAGTTTGGTGCATTGGTGACAAAGGGTTACACCCAGACCAGGCAACGGGGAGTAGGCATCCCAACAAGAGTTTTCTGCCAAAATGGAAACTCCGTTGCACCTTACTTGAATTGATTGTTGTGTCTTTCATTGGGGCATATTTCTAAAAGTCTCAGAATCAGCAATTTCAAAGGCTTTTCAATCTTCGCCATTCGTAACGAAAGAAGGACAGCGTGCCGTTTGCTGCTGGTTTATCTGGGACAAAGTTTTCGTTTGAAGAATTGAATTTAGCCTTGGCCTATCCTTTAAGTAAGCTCGGTCGCCGCAGTTTTGATGGAGGGTTTGTCGGTCTTTCCAGTCCCGGACTGATAGAGTGCCATGCTCTCACAGGTGAGTAGAGCACGGGTATAAACTCTGAAGTCGCGAAGATGATCTAATAGTGAGTCAGTGAAGGTGATGGGTTCGTCCGTGTTGATCGAGTGCAGGCTCGGATGGAAGCGCCCGAAGCCGAACTGACGATCGCGCCCACCGTCGTTAAACTCTCCGTTAATCACGAAGCTGATGATTTTTGGTCCCCCGTCAATTGTAATGGCGACGTGATTCCACGCTCCATCGCAGAGCAAACCAGCGTCTGTGTTGTTCCATTCCCCACAGCCTAACCATAGCACTGCGTAATCCGTTGGGTTCAAGCAGGGCGATGCTGCCAGATAACTCCACTAAGTGAATCATTCCCTGAACATACTTCGTATCTGGACGTGATGTCTCTACTGCTGTCGCAGCATCCAACAGCAGTATTGAAGGCAGCCCCTTACACGGTCCAGACTGGGAGGCCTTGGGGGAGCGCCTCGGGGCGGTCCGGTCGGGTTTCGATGAAGATAGCTCGGTCGTTTTGAGTGGATGCTTCGAAGGCGCGCATGACTTCCAAAGTGTGAAAGGCGAGTTCGCTACTGGCACGGTGCGGGCGATTATTTTCAATCGCATCAACCATATCGACAACGCCGATCATTCGTTTGTTCTTGGCATGTGTGAATGGGATGTCCCGCGGCGTTGTATCCTCGGGACGGAAGAGCAGCGGGTTCTGCGCGTAATTGTTCGGGTCGCCTACCATAAGACCCCCATGTGTACCTTGGAGTGTGATCTGGCTCGATCCCTCCTGCATGAAGGTATCAAAGCTCATGATGACGGTAACGATGGCGCCACTGACGAACTCCAAAACGCCGGCATGATAGGTATCAACGTGAACGGGAAGCAATTGCCCCTTGGCTTTTTCACTGGTGGCCAGACGTTGATCGTAGGCCCGGTTGCCCCGCGCCATGACCGATTTCACGGGGCCGATCAGGTTGACCAGACCTGCGATGTAGTAGGGGCCCATGTCCAGCAACGGGCCACCTCCGAGATCGTAATAAAAAGCAGGATTCGGGTGCCAGCTCTCGTGGCCGTGACAAGTCATTATAGCCGTTCCGCTGACGGGTTTACCGATCCATCCGTCGTCGATGAGTTTTCGTGCGGTTTGAGCACCATCGAATAGGAAGGTGTCCGGAGCTGAGCCGACGCGCTTTCCTGCTTTTTCCGCAGCTGCAAGTAACTGTTTCGCCTCAGCCAAATCCAATGCCAGGGGTTTTTCTGCGTAAACATGTTTACCGGCTTCAAGGATTTGGATACCGGTTTGAGCGTGTGCTCTAGGTATGGTGAGGTTGACGACTAGTTCGATCTCGGGGTCGGCCAGGAGCGCTTCCACGCTCATAGCGGTGAGTCCGTATTTCTCCGCCTGCGCTGTGGCGGCTGGCATATGGATGTCTGCACAGCCTTTTATTTCAATATTCGCGCAGTGTTTGGCTCCGTCGAAATAGGCGCTACTTATGTTTCCGCAACCGATGATTCCAATTTTCATAATGATTTTTAGTTTAGGTGAATGGCTTTATCGAAGATTAGGAGCGGGCGGCCCAGAGGATACCTTTGATTGTCATTTCGAAGACTTTTGTATAGGATTCGAACTCATGCATCTGGTGGCCGAGTGCCGAGTAAAAGACACGACCCTGACCGCAGGATTTCGTCCAAATCACGGGCATCCGACAGGTCTTTCCTTCGAATGTGTATGCCGTATCGGCCAAAACTTCAATCACCGGGTCAATGAGCATGTAGTACTGCTCCGAATTGTATTCGAAAGATTGTGGCAGCATCGAAACGATGGGATTCTGTGGCTGCTGAACATCGACTGTATACGGGCCGACGTGGGGATGACCGACGAAGTGGCCGCCCACCATCCACTCATAATCGATCTGACCTCGGAAGGCATCGCCCATGCCTCCATGAAAGCCGCCAAGTCCGGTGCCGGCTTTAACTGCTTTGACCAGATTGCTGATTTGTTCCGATGTGGGCGTCCCCATAGTCCACATAGGGATAATGAGATCAGCCGATTGCAGGCTCTCTAGATCGTCGAGCACATCGAGTCGGTCGTAGGCAGTCACCTCGCAACCCTGCTGGCTTAAGGTGTCGCTGAAGAGACGAGCACTTTCGGTAGGTTGATGGCCATTCCAGCCACCATGTATAAGTATTGTTTTAATTGGTGTTTTCATTTTGATTTAGATTATAGTACCACTATAACTTTTTTAGTAAGAATTATAAATGGAAATTCATATCAAAGATATGGACATTCGTCCCATACACTCGGCAAACATCGAGCGGCGCAAGCGGCAGGTACTCCCCCTGTATACCATGGGGCTGCATGCAGAAAAACGGGGCTGGGTTCGGCATGCTTTCGATAGCGTTAATTTCTCCTTCGTGCTGCGTGGAGGCGGTCAGTATCGAAAGGGTGGCCTCGTTTTTGAAGTTCAAGCCCCCTGTGTGCTGACCCAATGGCCGGGGGAATTTGTGGAATACGGCGTGACCGATCCGTGGGAGTCGTGGGACGAAATTTATTTTATATATAAACGGGAGTTGGCTCCGTTGTTTGTTCAGTCACTCATGATCAACCGAGAGTATCCGATCTGGCCGATAGATAATGTCGCCGAAGTGGGTAAGGGGATCGCCGAGTTGGCAAAATTGAGTCGGATGCCTGCCGAAGTCGGCTGGGTCGAACGAGTCGATTTACTTTGCGAGCGAATTATCATGGAGAGCCGCCCCTCGGGGAGTCTGGTTTTGGATCCGAGTCTGCGGCAGATCTATGCGTTGAAAGCAGAGGTCGAACGCTCGTTTGCTACAATCAAATCGGTCGATGCACTGGCAGTGAAATTTGGTCTTTCAAGGTCAAGTTTTCGTAGGCTATGGATGCGTATCTCGGACATGCCGCCAGGACGTCATCTGGTCGAACTAAGGTTGAAGTACGCATGCCGGTTGCTTGTCGAAACGCGCGAGCCGATCGGCGCGATCGCCGAGCGTGTGGGATTTGAAGATCCGCTTTATTTTTCAAGGAAATTCCGCCAGACGATTGGCATGACCGCTTCGGCTTATCGAAGAGAGAATACACCGAGATAAGCAGCTTATAATGACTGCCGATTCTATGGCTAAGTTGATCGAAGATGATGCGTCCGGTTCGTTTAGAGTCCTTTCCAATATTTTGTGGAATAAGTGGGTAATTTCTTCTTTCCTTATGCTGGATTCGTCTCTATCTCTAACGGTATGAGCTTATCTCAAAACGACAATGTCCTTCTCACTAATGTTGAACAAGTGCCCGGCAAGACGATTGTCGAGCACTACGGTCTCGTGACCGGGAACACGGTGCGGGCAAAGCATGTGGGGCGGGACATCGCGGCCAGTTTTAAGAATCTGGTCGGGGGTGAGCTTAAGGGCTATACCGAGCTTTTGACCGATGCCCGCAAGCAGGCGGTTTCGCGTATGGTCGAGCAGGCTCAGGCCCTTGGCGCCAATGCGGTGGTCAATGTGCGCTTCTCAACTTCGGCGGTCGCCCAGGGCGCGGCCGAGCTCTATGTCTATGGCACCGCGGTCCGCGCTGAATAATCATGGACGATTCTTCTTCAGATTTAATTGGCATCATTGTAATGGTGCTCATCTACGGGCTGCCGGTTCTGTTGGCGGTCTGTGGTTTCTTGGTTGGCACCTTCCTAGAGCGGCGTCATTTCGAGTCGATCCGGCTCAGGGAAAAGGAGTTTGCTCGGATCCCGATCTTTCCGACAAAAGGCACCGACCCCGACAAAAGCGTGCACGACGGTGCTCTGGTGGTCGCCTCGATCGTTGTTTCGTTGGATTACTTTAAGCGTATCCTCGCAGGTTTCCGCAATATTTTCGGCGGTAACGTTCGCTCCTACGAGAGCTTGCTCGACCGTGCCAAGCGCGAGGCAATTCTTCGCCTCAAGGAGCAGGCCCCTGATTGTGATGCGATTATCAATCTGCGCCTCGCCACTTCCACACTGGCCAATACCCAATCCAAGAAAAAGGGCATTGGCGGGGTCGAAGTTATCGCTTACGGAACCGCCATTCATTACCGCTAAGCCAAAGTGAAATACGTGCCACGGGATCTGGGCGAGGCGGTCGAGAACAGCAGCGGGGGCGGGCGCAAGGGCCTGACCAAAGAAATCCTGACTCTGAGCGGGCTGACGCTGGCGGCGCTGATTACGATCTACTTTTTGGCCGCATGGCTGACGGATATTCTCGTGGCCGGAATCTCCCCCCAACGCGAGGCGGCTCTTTTTGCCGACTTTGGGGCGACCTATGCGCAGGAAACGGTTCCCGCAGAACTCGAAGACCGCTGGCAAAGCGCCGAAGCCACGCTCGACAAACTACTCGCCTACGAGGGCATTGCCCGGCTTGACTATCAACTCGCCTATAGCTCCGAAGCCCAAGCCAATGCGTTCGCCGTGCCCGGCGGCGTGATCGTGCTGACCCAAGGCTTGCTTGACAGTCTCGACGAAGAAATCGCCATTGCCTTTGTGCTCGCGCACGAGCTCGGGCACTTCGCCGGACGGCATCATTTAAAACGGCTGGGCCGCCAGATCGGCTTCGGTAGCAGCGTCATGCTTTTAACCGGCGGCAATAGCGACCGGCTGCTTCGTAACAGTGTCAATCTCGTGGCGCTTAATTACAGCCGGAAACAAGAAGGGGAAGCGGACCTCTTCGCCATGGATTGCCTGAATACGATCTACGCCGACACCAATGGCGCGGAAAAACTCTTCGAGCTTCTAGAGGCGGACAGCGAACTGCCAGGCTGGGCCTACATGTTTATGACTCATCCGGATACTAAGGAGCGGATACGGATGATTGAGGGTACGGCTGCGCCGCGTTGAGTGCTTGGTGCGTCTGATCCGGTTTGCTGGGGAGGGTGCCTGTCCCAGGCACCGCCGTATGGTTAGTGCGGACAGCGTTTTTAGTAGTGATAAGCGGGAAGCCAGCTAATGACGGGTTAAAAATTGCCCTGTAATGTGGTTTTTCTTTAGCCACACGACGTTGACAAACCGTAAAGTGATGCTTTATGGTTTACCCTATGGAATTGACTAAGATCACTGAAAAGAAAGAGCAATTGGATACGTTTCGGCCTTTATCGACGGACTTGGTGCGTAATTTGGAGGATTGGTTTCTGGTTGAGCTGACCTATACCAGCAATGCTCTGGAGGGGAATACTTTGTCTCGACGGGAGACGGCGGCTGTCGTGGAGCGCGGTTTGACGGTGGGGGGTAAGACTTTGGTGGAGCATTTAGAGGCGACGAACCATGCGAAGGCGTTGAAAGGTGTCATGCGTTTATCTCAAAGCGCGACCAGCGAGTTGCGGCGGACCGATCTCTTGCAACTGCATGCATGTGTGTTGCACGGGATCGATGATTCGAATGCGGGTCAGTATCGAAGGGTTCCCGTGCGTATTTCGGGCTCTCCAGTGGTGTTGCCGAATCCGATTAAAGTGCCTGATTTGATGGATGCTTTGATAGACTGGATTGTTTCGAGTGTGGCCATGCACCCAGTGGAATTGGCGGCAGAAGCGCACTATCAACTAGTAACGATTCACCCATTCGCCGATGGCAACGGACGCACGGCTAGATTGTTGATGAATTTAATCTTGATGCAAAATGGCTACCCGCCCGGGATTATTCGTACGCGTGATCGACTGAAGTATATTGGTGGCCTTGAGAAAGTTCAACTGGGCGGTTGCAAGGATGATTACCAAAAGGTTATTTTGAATGCGGTGGATCGTTCTTTGGAGATTTACTTGAAGGCGTTAGCGGGAGAGGATGTGAAGAGCGAAGAGCGGGAGCCAGATTTACTTCGTATTGGGCAGCTCGCCAAAGCCACAGGTGAGAGTAATGCGACGATTCGTTATTGGACAAAGGAGGGGCTGCTCTCGGTGGCCGACACCACAGATGCGGGCTATCAACTGTATCATCCAGAGATGGTGCAGCGTTCTGAGCGCATACGGGAACTGCAAGGTCAGCGCTTTACTTTAAGCGAGATTAAGGGGCAACTGTAAGCTGACCCAATGAACTACTCCCCCCTAGCTCCGTTTTACCAACTTATCGAACGCTGCACAATGGGCACTGCTTTGCAGCGTGCGCGGACGGGACAGCTGACGCGTCTGGCGGGGCTCACTGTGCCGCAGCGTGTTTTGATTGTGGGGGAGGGGGATGGCTCATTTTTGTTGACGGTTGCGAGGCAATTTCCGGAAGCCGCGATCACGGTGGTCGAGCCGAGCGCTGGCATGGTGGCTCGGGCGCAGGCGCGCTTGCGCCGGGCGGGCCTGCTTTCGCAGCGGATTGTGTTTACGGTCAAACCTTTGCTGGAGGCGGCGCTGCCGGAGGCGTCCTTTGACTTGATTGTGACCTTGTTTTTTTTGGACAACTTTGAGGATGCGTTGATGCGGGCATCGGTCGCGAAGCTGAGCGCCTGCGCGAGTGAGCGGGCGTATTGGCTGCTCTCCGATTTTTGTTTGCCACCTTGCGGCTGGCGTCGCCTGCGGGCGCAATTTTGGCTGAAGGTATTGTATCGTTTCTTTGGCGTGGCGGCTGGGCTGACTGCCCGCGAGCTACCTGATCTGGAAGCGGCCATCGAGGCGACCGACTTCACCCTGCTGGATCGGCAGACTAGCTGCGGTGGCCTGCTCTTTAGTGCGCTCTATCGCCAAGAGGTGGCTCGCTCTCGTCAACGTGTCTATTTGTTCGAAAAATGCTCTAATAGCTGAGCGGCGTTTCTCGGTATCCAACACTCCCGTGAGTCGGTGAGTTGGATGCGGAACCATTCATCTCGTTTTTCGAGGACGATGCATTCGAGTCCATCGTGTAAGGGCTGGTTAAAGGCGTTGGCATACGCATAGCTGGGGCCTTTCTTAGCGTAGAGAGTGTCGACGATGATGGTGCCTGCAACGGGGGCGTAGCTTTGTCGGAGCATGAGCCATGCCGCCACGAGCACTAGGCCGAGGCCTAGGGTGACACTGCCTAGCATCGTTCGGCGATCTTGGTAGCGGCAGAGCCCGAGTAAGCTCAGCCAGAAGAGTGTATTGAGTAGAATGGTTGTAATCTGGATCCAGCGTGTGGGGATGCGTTGCAGCCAGTTTCTGGAGTCGGGCACGGCGTTGAGCGCCATGGCGCGCGTGGCTGCGAGACTTTCGGAGAGTTGCGGATCGAAGGGGCGTTGCTCTTGGGCGTTGCGATACGCGGCGAGGGCGCGTCCCATTTCACCCGCCTGAAACCAAGCGTTGCCGGCGTTGACCCACGCTTCGCCACCATGCTGCTTGGTGGCGGCTAAATTTTGAAATTTCAGCGCGGCGATTGTATAATCTGCGATGGCAGCGTCCGTGCCGGCAGGCGCGGCTTGGGCTTGTGTGAAACTTTGCTCGGCCTCAGTCCATTCGTTGGCATCGGCTTGCGGTGAAAAACTGAGCGAAAGTAGGCAAAGCAGCAGTGTCGCCTTGCTGGTGAGCTGTGCGATCTTTTTGGCGATTTGATTGAGGTGCTTAAATTCAGGATGTGATGCTTGATGACTAAACTCTGCGGCGTCGATAGCTTCGTGCATTTGGCTGAGTGCTTTGATACTGGATGGATCGGCTCCGATTCTTCGGAGTGCTTGTTCGGAGTCTCCGCGAGTCCAGGCGTTTTCTGTGCTGCCAAAAGTGGCGGCCATGAATTGTAGAAATGCGGGCCACTTTTGTGGGGCACATGGTGGTACCTTTTTAAAGGACTTATAGGCGGCGACACGGCGTGCGTATTCGGGGTGGCGGGCGCGGCGGCGACGCTCGCGCATGACTGGCAACAGCGCGAGAAATGCGATCGGCCCGAGGCAAAGTAGTGGCCAGAACAGTTGATTGAGCAGGTGGGTGATGAGGTTGAGTGCGTCGTTCATGGGATTGTTCTCCAGATTGTGCCAGATGCCGAGTGGTTGATTGCTTAGGGAGACGGCGGCTCCCTCGAATGTGCTGAGGGGGATAAATGTCTGACCGTTGCTAGGGTGTAGCATGAGTGGTATCGGATCGGTGCGGATCGTTTCGAATTGTGCCTTCTCAGGATTGAAGGTTCTTAAGTGGAGCGATGGGAGTGCTTGTGTCGAAGTGGCGAGTGGGCGTATCCGTGTGCGGAATACGGTGCCGTTAGCGTGCCAGAGGCGGGCGTAGTGGTCATCCACCAGAAAGCGCTCGCGTAGGCC
>Ga0335398_10006168_pt1 | contig 15339 bp, 7 predicted proteins | sample BON03_FD_205742 | JGI IMG/M metagenome (GOLD analysis project Ga0335398, IMG submission 205742) | Freshwater microbial communities from Lake Bonney liftoff mats and glacier meltwater in Antarctica - BON-03 (spades assembly) (version 2) | ecosystem: Environmental > Aquatic > Freshwater > Ice >... | reverse complement strand
TGTTTTGCCCGATCGCGTCAAGGACGGTTTCGTCATAGCGGATTTCGCGCTTGAGCATCACGCCGCGTTCGATATCAATTGTCAGCGTTCCCTTGGGAGTCGCCTTGATCAATTGAGATCGCATTGTTGGGCTTTTGACAGCCGCTTCAACTGACGAGCGGAACGAGATCGTGGCGATTCCGTCTTCAGCAGATTCCAGACGAAATGTCCGCAGGATGTTGATCTTACGGCTGATTTCTTCTGTGACGCGGACATTAACGGGAATGACTTCTCGCCACGTTTCATTGACTGCCACCGGGTGTTCCGGTAGCGGCATCAAAAACGTGACGGCATTGGCAGTACCTGATTTTACAGTTTTTTCGGTACCGGATTTTTCTGTGAGTGCGGCCTCTTTGGTTGTCGTTGAAGATTCAGCGATGGCTTGCTGAACATCGCCTCTGCCAGCACTTGCGGGTTTGTCTCCGACGATGACGTTGCCTGCCTGAGCGACAGGTTTTGTCGCCAGCCGATATCCTTCAATCGTATCTGATTCCTGCAACGCAGCCCCAAGGCTGGAGATCCAGAATTTCGGGGCACTGCCTTTGAGTTCTCTCGCCGTATTTTTGAATTCTGGCGGGACATCTTTCGCTTCCATATTTGTGTCGAACACAACTGGTGGAAATTCATTGGTCTGTCGCTGCATTCGGACGAATTCATACTGCATCGCCAGTTTCGCAGACCCGGCTTCGTCAACTGAATTGACTGTGAACACACGTCGCTGTTCAAAACTTGTGACATCGACTTTGTGAAGTTCACCCTGCATCGCGTCAAGTGTCACGTTCTCCGTGTTCTTATATCTCAACTGCTGGCCAGGGAGAAACTTGTATCGCAAAGTCCATGTCTGCGACTCAGCTGGCTTAGCGGAAGCAGCCACGTTTGTGGCGGCAACGTCTTTCGGTGCATCCGGCACATCAACAGCACTTGTCGATGAATCAACGGTGGTATCGAGCGGATATGAAGAAGTAAACGGAGCGGCCAGCAATCCAAAGGAGAGCAGAATTTTGACGAGCATCTTCCATGATCCTCAAGAGCAGACGGCGAATTCCCGGCCTCATACGACTGGGACAATTCGATCGCGATATTTCAAGACAGATCAGCAGCATACCACACCAATGAAACACATTGTGCGATTTCTTGAGCTCTTCGAACGAATTGTTCCGGAGCAGTCTGGAAAATCGGCGAATCCTGCCGATCACCGGTGGTATGGTAATGGTCCTGACGGGTCTGGAGACCCGTCCTACGGCACAACGCATTTGAACTCAACATCGCTGCCGCCCTGTTAAATCTGCATGTGTTTTTTGCTGCACACTTGCCATTCGATGCCTGAACGGAAATGATGACCCCGCCTCAGTCCTCCTCGTTCTATGCGGAACCCACCAATGCTCGTCCCTGCAATTCTCGATCGAATCGCTGTTTTCAGCCCTGTTCGCCAGCGAATCCGGCACGCCTCCTGTGCTTTTTGCCTGATCGTGTTCGGCTCCACAATCGTCACGGCTGCCGATGACTCCACAGTGTTGGTGCAGACTCTTAACGAATCTAACTGGGAGACGCTGATTCCGCACGGCAAAGAAGTGGATGCAATCTACGGGGACATGGTGATGCAGAACGGTCACTTGCGAGCCGTCATCGCAAAGCCAGTGGCCACACGAAATGCGAATATGACAGTTCGCAACGTCGGCGGCTGCCTGATTGACTTAGCGACGCTGAAACATCAAAGTGACCAATTGAGTGCCTTCTATCCCGCGCGGCGTGTGTTTTCATTTGTGGATGTGGCAGAAATCGATGTGGCGAACTCCATCGAAGTCACGAACGGTGTGAGAACAGAATTCGGCGAAGCCGCTGTGAGCATTCTTGCTGCTCCGACAAAAGAAACCCCCAGCCTTAGAGTCACGTATTCGCTTCAAGCCGACAAAGCCTACATGGCCGTCACGTCGGAATGGACGAACACCACCGACGCAGATATTACCCTGGTTCTGGAAGATGACCTGCGAGCGGATGCGGGCAAAGAAGAAATGCCGAAGTCACCGAATGGGACAGTGGATCTCTTTTCGTTTCAGGACATTTTCTGGCAACAGGCGTATGGCGTCTACGCCCCGGGATTCAAAATCCGCTGCAATAGCAACGCTCGCGAATCCGTGTTGGTGTATGAGCCGGTCGATGGAAAGCCTGTTGTCCTGAAGCCGGCTGAAACGTTTTCCATGACGCGATGGCTATTTGTGGCTCAGGACTTGGCTGAAGTGCTGGCGGACTACGCCGATGCACGCGAACAAGGCGGTAAACTTGTTGAATCGCGGCTGATTGTTCAGGCTGATGGTCACCCGGTCCACGGTGCCAGAATCGCTCTAAAATGCGGCGAAGAATCCTGGGGAACTGTCGTCACTGGCGAAGACGGAACGGTCGTTCGCCGACTGCCGTCCGGATCGTGTGAAGCAACCGTTTCTGTTGCTGGGCAAGAATTCGCAAAGCAAACTCTTACCCTTTCTGCTTCCGACAAGAACTTACTTGAACTGCCGGATTATCATCCTGGCGTCGCTCATATCACGGTTACCGATTCCGAAGGCCAGGCGATTCCTGCGAAGATTGAATTCAAGGGCAACGACAAGACGCCAACTCCGAACCGGGCACCAGAAACCGGCGAACATTTTGTAAAAAATCTGGCTTACACCTCCAACGGAAAAGTTAAAACTGAAATGGCTGCAGGTGACTATGACATCATCATCAGCCACGGACCGGAATACAATGTCGAATTTACGAAGCTTAGTGTTCAACCGGGCAAGACCACTGAATTGAAAGTCAAACTTCCCCGAGTCATCGAGACTCCCGGTTGGGTCAGTGCTGATTTTCACAGTCATAGTTCGCCATCTGGCGACAACACCAGCAGCCAGCGCGGACGCGTTTTGAATCTTGCGGCGGAACACATCGAGTTCGCGCCATGCACCGAACACAATCGGATCAGCACGTACGATGATCATATCACGGCGTTAGGGCTAAAACCGTTCCTGGCGACTGTCACAGGCATGGAACTTACAGGCTCACCGCTGCCATTGAATCACCAGAATGTGTTCCCTCTGATTTACAGTCCACGAACTCAGGACGGCGGAGCCCCCGTGACGGACGTAAGTCCTGAAGCTCAAATGGAACGCATTGCTGCATGGGACGACAATAGTGTCAAGTTGATCCAGCAGAACCATCCAGACCTCGGCTGGCTGTTCTATGATCGCAACGGAGACCAAACTGCAGACGAAGGATATTCACGATCGTTCGGCATCATGAATGTTATGGAAATCCATCCGATTGATCCGCTGTTGAACCCGACTCGCTACGATATGCGTGACGGAAAAGCGTTTGGCAATCAGAGGACCTTGAACTGGCTGCAGTTGCTGAACCAGGGGTTCCGGATCTACGGTGTTGTGAACACGGACTCGCACTACAACTACCACGGTTCCGGCGGTCTGCGAATCTGGATCAAATCCAGCAATGACGACCCTGCAAAGATCAACTCGGATGAGATGCGAGACAACTCGCGCGCTGGTCACATCATCATGTCAAACGGTCCTTATCTTGAGGCAACATTTCGAGAAGCTGCCAGTAAAGAAAATGGCGTTGTCGCCGGTCAGGATCTGAAAGCGGCATCAAAGAAAGTCACAGCGTCGATCAGAGTGCAGTGTCCCAACTGGTTCGACATCGACACGGTGATTGTTCTGGTCAATGGCCGCCGAACGGACAAGTTGACCTTCAGCCGCGACACGCATCCTGCAATGTTTGGTTCGGAAAAAGATGTTATCAAGTTTAACCAGGACGTCGATGTGGAACTCACGGAGGACTCTCATCTGATCGTCCTCACTGGGCACCGCACTCAACTCATCGGCGAGGTTATGGGGCCGATGTGGGGAACTCAACATCCGGCAGCTTTGAATAACCCTGTCTTCGTCGATGTCGATGGCGACGGCTTCAAAGCCAACAAAGATACGCTCGACATCCCACTGCCAGTGAAGTTCGTGGCGGAAGATAAAAGATAGGGGTCGTCCGGGAATTCTACTTTCGCCTGGCCGCTGACGCATCGCCCTCAATTTGCGTCATGCCCAGTGTGGATTCCGCTGAATCAAGTTGAAACTGAAACTCACCAAGAAAACTCATACCCAGTAGCGGGGTTGCGTTGATAGCTTCCGGGCCAAGTACCGCACATTCAACGTCTTTAAGTTCGAAAGTACCCACGCGAACGGTTGCGATCTTTTTGAGCACTCCGGAAATTCTACTTCCGTCGGCAATTTCAAGCACGATCTTTTTGTCGCTGGGTTCTGGCTTTAGATTCATCGAAACTGCCAATTCATAGGGCAAGCTGATCACGCTGGCACCGGAATCGACGATCATTTCTGTTGTATGTTTGCCGTTGATCACCACTGATGCGTAGAACGTGTTACCGTCGCGGCGCAGTGATATTTTTTCCACATGAACGGCTTTCTCCATGTCCTCCAGTTTGCGAATACTGCTGAGCAATGACGGTGTTTCTTCGAACTTCAACGGTTTGCCAGCAGTCACTTCCAAAGCTTTGAGCTTCGCTTGAATCTCGGCTGAATCGTTTGCTGATGCATACCCTTCATTCAAAACATTTGCGAGTTTTCGCATATCGATCACATTTTGAATATACGCTTCCCGAGCCGCATTCAGTTCGACTCTTGCGTGGTTCTCTTTTTCTTTCAGCGATTCCAGTGATTTACGGCCAAGTGACATTTGTCCTTCGATTGCATTAAGAGAGCCGACGAGTCGATTGTTCGTGGCAACATCCCGAACATTCGCCAGTTGTGCATTTAAAACAACCAGTTGCTGGTCTCCTTGCACCATCGCGATTTCCAGCTTATTGATCTCCTGCTGAATCTGACGAAGTGGCGTCGCCGCCTGCTTCACCTTTCGCTTCAGTGTCGCAGCCTCGGAGATTCCTTTCGACAAATCACGTTCACCGGAAAAAACGACGTTGCTGCCCGTCACCCGCAATTCCAGTGAGGCGTCCGCATTGCCCGCTTCGGAGGGGCCATTCTGTTCGTCGGCAACAATCCAATGCGGGCATAAAAACAGAATTACGGCAGCAAGGGCAAACGAATTTCTCATCACGCTAATTCCTATGGGTAGTTGAACAAAACATTGCATAAAGCATAGTTCCAACGATATGCAGGATGTGAAACATCGGCCACGTGGTTTTGCGGAATGCTTAGTCTTCGGTATCTTGTCTCAAACGAGCGGCAAGACGATCGTTGTTTTTCAATCGTCATACACTGCAACAACCGTTAACGCAACGAAAAATCTATTCGGATCTGTAAAGTTTATCCACAGGCATCAAAACATGACGACAAAAATCACGGCCTTTGAAACGTTCGATATTCGTTTCCCAACATCGCAGCACCTGGACGGGTCCGATGCCATGAATCCGGATCCGGACTACTCGGCCGCGTACGTCGTACTCCATACGGATTCAAAAGATCGTCATGGCTATGGCATGACTTTTACAATCGGACGAGGCAACGAAATCTGTGTCGCCGCTATTCGATCTCTCGCCACGCTACTGGTCGGCCAGACGGTTGAATCACTGATGACGGAGCCAGTAACGCTGTACCGCAAACTCACGGGTGATAGCCAGTTGCGTTGGGTAGGTCCTGAGAAAGGTGTGATTCATCTGGCCGCCGCCGCCGTAATCAACGCCGTCTGGGATCTGTGGGCCAGAATGCAAAACAAACCTGTCTGGCAGGTCATCTGCGACATGTCGCCAGAACAATTCACCGCGTGCGTCGATTTTCGATATCTCACCGATGCTCTGACGCCCAACCAAGCGGTAGAACTTTTGAGCCGCCATACATCGACGCGGGCACAGCGCATTGAAGAACTCAACGGCATCGGCTATCCAAGCTACACAACCTCTGCTGGCTGGCTTGGATATTCAGATGAAGCCTTAAAGCAGAAGTGTGCGGACCTAAAAGACCGTGGCTGGAAGCATTTCAAAATCAAAGTGGGACGTGATCTGGACGACGACAAACGCCGCTGCCGTGTGTTGCGTCGCGAAATGGGTGATGATGCCCACATGATGATCGATGCGAATCAAGTGTGGGATGTACCGCAAGCGATCGAATGGATTCGGGAGCTGGCACCGTTCAATCCATGGTTCGTCGAAGAGCCCACATCGCCCGACGATATTCTAGGTCATCTTGCGATCGCCAAGGCCGTCAACCCGATTCGCATTGCCACCGGGGAAATGTGCCACAACCGAATCATGTTCAAACAGTTCATGCAATCCGGCGCGTTGCAGGTTTGCCAACTGGATTGCTGCCGACTGGGCGGAGTGAACGAAGTCCTGGCTGTGCTGTTGCTGGCGGCCCGATTCAAAATTCCTGTTTGTCCGCATGCAGGCGGTGTTGGTCTTTGTGAATATGTCCAGCATGCCAGCATCGTCGATTATGTCTGCGTTTCTGCGTCAATGGAAGATCGCGTAGCAGAATACTCGGATCACCTGCATGAACATGTCTGTGATCCTGTGGTGATGCAGCAAGGTCGCTATATGCCGCCGCAGGCTCCTGGTTACAGCGTGCAGTTTACGGATGCGGCATTGCAGGAATTCGTTCGCAAGGATTCGTAATCTAAACAGCCGTTTTTCGAACTTCGTGGCAACGCAGCTATGTGATACACGTTCGACGAGCGGCAGAATCAGTTCTACCAAACGATGTTGCCGAGTCTAAGGAATTCGACCTGGCACAGGTCGAACTACGTAGGCAGGTCTGTCTCAGATCTGCATCCTTCAGCATGGTCGATCGTAACTGGTTGCCCGGGCGCAGAATCCGGAATTCGGAATTTGTTTCCCAGCGCTCGCCTTAGCGACCGTCGGACGAGACCGCGATTCGCCGCAAGCCGCGACAGAAATAGTCAATGACAGATGGCACATCCAGTTGTGTAACCACTTCGGCATTGGTTTGGCGTGGTCCGTAGGGACGACGATCAACAATGGTCATGCCACTGGTGAGTTCTCCGGATGTCTCAACATCCAGGGCAACGTTCTCTGTGGAAAACGTTGCCACTTGTGCTGCGATGGCCAGAACGGCTGCCGCTGGAATCGGAACTTCCTCACGCGGCAGGAACTGATGATTCGCTCGGACGGCAAACTGCAGAAGTCCGATCACAAATTCACCAATAGGAGTCGATGGAATAAGTCCGCTCAAGCGATCAACGTCGTCAAAGGTCAATCCTGGAGCTTGGCTGACATCCAGGGGTACGATGATTTTCCCGATCGGCGATCGCATGACCGCGCGAGCGGCTTGAGGATCGGACCAGATATTAAATTCCGCAGTGGGTGTCACATCGCCGCTGTGCCGCATGACGCCGCCCAGACATATCAAACCATTTAGCAACAACGGTAGCTCCGGATCCAGATCCAACGCCATAGCCACATTCGTCAGTGGGCCAAACGTCAGAATGCGAATCTCCTGCGGATTTGCTCGCACAAGATCCACGATTAGCTTGGGTGCTTCTCGGCGATTGTGAAGATCGGGCGCCAAAGGATCAAGATCTCCCAACCCCATGCGTCCGTTCAACGACTGCTGCAATGGCATGCCGACGGGAATATGGTTGGCAGAAGAATCTGCGGTATCTGATTGTCCCACGCGAGGATGCCGCAGTGGATCAGCCAGGCCAATCAGGTACTGCAGATTGCGTGTCGCCTGAATACCGGAAACACTTCCGGGAACTGCAGTGAGCCCCAATACGTCGATTGAAGGGTCAGCCAGAGCCACAAGGATCGCAAGAGCATCTGCAATTCCGGGATCAGCATCAATGATGATTTTCTGAGTCACGGATTCATTTCCTTCGTTGAGGACACTTTAACGCTGGCAGTCGATCGGACTGCATTGTTCGTTATTGTATCGGCAACAGCCAGCGGCGGCTATTCCGGAACCGAATCAGCACTTGGCAACTGGCGTCTGGCTTTCGTGGCCGGGCGTGGCGGTAGAACGCTTGAAGTTACACTGCGTCGCTGCTTTATGACAGCATGAATTCGCAGACACAGCTCAGCGACTGACAACAACACCAGCGAACACATCAACCAATTCAGGGAGCTGAAATCGATGACGTGTTTCATGTTGGCTAAGATAACAAGAAGCGTAATGCCGGCTAGCCCCGCGACCATGACCGTTCGCCCGGCAATTTTCGCCTTCGCTTCGCGCAACAGATGCGCCAGCAAGGCATGCTCTGAAGAGTGAATCGCCACGACTCGAAAAGAATTCATTGTTTCCCGCATCGAATGAACATCCACTGGCGGGCGAGGCTTCGGCGGCTTAGATGCGTCCTCAGGCGTCGGCTTTGATGACTGAATGGCTGTTTTATCTACAAGGTCTGTCAGCTCACCACCGTGAGCTGACATGTAGGCATCCAGGTAAGACTTTACAGGCGCACGAGTAGGTTCTTGCTTCGCTCTTCGATCGATGCCACGGTGGGAATCCGCAGTCTTACGGCGATCAACCAGAATCGCTTCCGGAGTTGTCGCGTCTTGTGATCGTTCCAGCAATTTTGAAAGATAAAGTTTTACAGAATCAAGATGCAAATCCTCAGAAGCCTGCTCCTGATTTTCCTGAACTTCCGGCTGTGATGTCGCGATTTGCTCTTCGAACAACTCCTGATTTGGTGAATCAGCACTCACTGTCTGATGGTCATCGCTCAAAGTCAGGTCGGACGACTCCGCTGAAGTTTCAGACTCTTCCAGACCATTCATTACAAACAAGTCGGCCAGCTCACTTCGCAGATCCTGAGGATCGTCCAAAGTTGCAACGGCACACTCGGTCGATTCACACAAGAATTCTCCCGCCACTTCATGAGATAGAACTGCAAACGGCAGCGACTGTGTATCGCGGGCCAATTCCTTTCCGGTTCGCGCAAAAGCAGATCCCAAACTGGTTCGAGCATCGACAATCGAATCACGATGCTGCAAGCTCGAAACCTGAACCTCATCTTTCATCAATCGAGAATCAGATGAAGATTTCATTCCATGACCAGCCCATGAGTTCTGATCACGTTCAACATGAAAATCATCATCACCGACATCGTCTGAATCAAAATCGTTTGTGATCGAACGAAGTTCTTTCTTCAGTTGCGAGATTGTCCGATCACGATCCGCCAGCTCGGATTGCTGCTCTGACTTCAGCAATCTGATTTCTTCATCATGTTGTATAGCATTCAATGCAGCCTTAAGCTTTTCTTCTGATGCTTCGTCCTCGAGTTTTTTTGCACGATTTGCCGCTCCACGCGACCAAACCAGAACGGCCACCATGCAGGCCACCAGAAAAACAGAAAACGCTCCCATAGTCAGTAAGTAGTCCGGTGAATCCTGGAGCGATATTCCAGCCGATGAATTCGAAACAGGTCTTGTGATCGGCAACCTGGATACGGCGTTCGAATGCACGCCAGGAAAATCTGCTTTCGGAACGCGCTTGACGCTCTCATCGCCACCCACCCATTGCTGAACTTCTGCCGCATCAATTTCATTAACATTTGGAAGCGTGTCAATACTCGACGCTGCTTCCAGTTCTGCACCATTGGTGTCAACAGGGTTTCCCGGACTACCATTGATTTCTGCAGTGAGTTCATTCGCTTCATTTTTTGCCAGCAGAGCCATTTCATTTTCCACGAGCGCAGCGGACGCTTCCAATGAGTGGCTCTCAGGAGTTTCTTCAGGCAAACTCGTCATTGACGGCGTTGAAGCTGACTCTGGAATTTCGCGATGCACACTCACAAAGACATTAGTTGTTTCAAATGCGCCAGCAGAATTTTCGACGAGAATTTGCAGTTCAAAATCCGCTCGCAGATCCGAATTGTATGATGCAGAACCGTCCAGGGTCAGAACACCAGTCTTCAGATCAATCTCGAAAATGCCATCCTCGTTGCCACTCGTGATGTAAAACTGCCAATCCGAAGATGCCAATTGGTGACTCGTCTTGACGCATCCAAATTCAACGGGAGCATTGCTTGCTAATTCAACCCCAAAGTGGGAATCCTCAAGAACTGGAGACTCAGGCACATCACTCAATCGAACAGTGATATCAAAAACGACCGTAGAGACAGAAAGCGATTTCAGGTCGTCTTCAGGAAGGCCAGAATCGACAAGTCCAGCAGAGAATTCGGCCAGAAATTCGTCGTATTCTGATTCTTCATCAGCAAGAACGCGAAATTGAAATTCACGCTGAGACTCAAAATCCAACTGATCGTCATGTGTTGTGCAGACTGCACCACTCTCGCTATCAACCGTAAACTGAAGTAAGCCCTGACTCTCAGCGGCACGAAATTTTTTCAGGGTCAGGTTGTGATCACCAAGACGAGTTATCAATGTTCTGGCAGGCTGGTTTTCGAGGCAATCGCACGTCACCTGAACTCGGCGGTTTGCTTTCATGGTTTCGGCGGCAACCGACGACGAGTCCGAAGTCCTGACCGCCAGCAACAGTGCGGAAATTACCACCGCAGCAAAACGCCGTCCTGGTCCAGTACATAAAATTGAATCCTGCAATTGCCACATATCAACTGCTGCCTCTCAATGTTCCAGTTGCGTTCCACCCGCCAGGAACGGGGCGTCGTTCGAACAACGACATATTTTCCACGGATCGCCGCTTATCACCTGTTCAATCTAGGTCGCCGCCCCAAGGAAACTGCGGCGTCTTGCCGAAGACTCACGCCAAATTACAACGCGTTGGGCAAATTTTCCTCTTGAAACGATTGAAGCGATAAGCCACTTCAAGTGTGTCTGGTCCGGAATTGCCATTTGTCCGGCCCGCCAGTCCTGGCCTGCGGTAGACCTGACCGGTCTCATTGGCGCGAACTGCAGAATCCTTCCGTTGCTGCCAAAACACTTGCGTGGTTCATTTGGCGCTGAGCAGCGTCCTTCGGCAAGTTTGCCGGGTTTCGTCTGTTTGTGATTACAATTTCGGCCGATCCATAGAGTGACTTACAAAGTCGCAGGCGTTTGACGAAAAAACCACCACGCCTGGCGATGAATGAACGGAACACAAAAGTGGCAAGGATGACCACAATGAAAAACTCTCGCCTGCAATTTCGATTTGCTCGCTGCCTGCTAATCACCATCACCACATTTGTGATGATCGGATGCCAGACACCAGGCCAGCGTGGGATCTTCGGTTCTTCTCATCGTAATCGCAACGCGCATGGCTCTGGGTATTCTCAACCAGCCTTCCACGATTCTGCCTTAGTGCCGCAACCAGAAGCCGGGCACCTGAGTGGCGAGATACCTCAAACTTCAGCTTCCGAGGCAGATCCCGGAATACTCTCCGCTGCCGATGCTGCGGAAATGTTTCGTCGGCTTCGAGGAAAATTGCGAGCGAATGATAACGGCGAGGTCGTGGAAGCGGATCTGTCGTTTAGCGACGTCACAGACGAAGCCCTGGTTTCGATTGGTCTCTTTACGGAAATTAAAGAGCTGGATCTGACAGGCACTCAAATCTGCGATGACGCTTTAACAGCCCTCTATGCCATTCCGGATCTCCAGTCTCTGAAGCTCAAGGGAACACGAATCACCAGCGTTGGCATGGCGTCACTGTCTCAGATTCCATCACTTGTCCTGCTGGATACTTCAAACACCGAGGTGACCGATGAGGGTTTGGAACAAGCCTCACAATGGACTCGGCTCCGCTATCTATCTCTCAACAACACCGAAATTACCGACGCTGCTGTGCCGTATTTGACAACAATCAAATCGCTGAAGGGACTAAGCCTGTTACATACGGCCGTGACGGAGGAAGGAGTTCAAACCCTGAAAGAAGCTCTCCCTGAATGCCTGATCGTGACGAAGCCACAGGGTGAAGCCAACGCATCGGCTGAGGTCATCCCGCTGCAGCCGGCGCCTTCGCAAAGTGGCGTTGCATTCCCCAACTTTCCGACTCCTGCCGATGCGCAACTGGATCAGTTGATTGCGCTTGCTGGTAAGCAGCCTCAACTGGCCATCCATCTTGCGTCTGTCTATTCCAGCAGCGAACAATGGAAACAAGCGTCTCTTGTTCTTGCCGCCGCCGTAGCGGCCGATCCAAATCAGCAACCAACGCAGCTCGCACTAGGAATTGCATTGGCTCGATCAGGAGATTTGCCGACAGCAAAAACGTTCCTGACGCAGGCCATCGGCGAAGCGGCAGCGAACTATAACCTCGGACTCATTGAATACGAAAATAGCCTGCGAGTCTGTGCGATTCATCTTCGCCAAGCCGTGGCCGCCGACCCATCTTTGACTGATGCTCAGTCGCGGCTGTTGGATGTGCAAGAACAAATCTCCACTTTGAAACAACAACGGACGTCGGCAAAGTCCGTGTCTTTCAGTTCCGCATCTTCGCGGACAGTATCTCCGGAAAACATGACCCTGGAAGTGATACCAGCTCCATCAGTGAGACCTGCCACGTTCTCGCACGGCTGGCCGAGATAGGTAAATAATTGGGCAGCAGTCTGTCCGGATACCGTGGCGAAAATCGGGCCTCGTCTTGATGCGATCGAATTCCGCTTAAACACTTGCGAACTCAATTGTTCGAAGAAGATCCTTCGCCGGAAGCGACAAACGGATGAAGCAGACGTTTCAATCCTTTCGCAATCAGATCCTGAAGTCGCCGCAGTTCATTGTACTTCGGACTGTACACGATTTTGGGGGATCTGTGCTGCGTACACAGTCCATTCGCCAAGAAACGTGTCGGACGGAAACTGGATGTCGTGTTCTCCGAGTGGGACAAGATCAGTAATATCGATCGGCGATTTGTTGGTCCACAGGATCCAGATTCGATCGTCTTGGTTGCTTTTTGAATCTGGTTCCCACCAGTCAGTGCGTTTCATCAAATGGACCGCAGCGCCGGGCAGTCGTTCCTGTCCCGTCCAGAGTTTCACGCGGTCATCAGGCCACTGCAATTGCCGCGCGTAGTATTGAGCGATAACGAAGTCGATCGGCGAAAGAACGACAACCGGTCGTTGGGCAATTTCTGAATCATCGCCTTTTTTTTGATCTCTCGTGGCGATCATTTCCATCGCACCTCGCACGGCCTGACGATTGGGGATATCTCGCCAGTCCCAGAATGCGATGCTGCCTGCCAGAGACACACATATCGCGACAACACACAATGCAATTCGCAGGTTCGTTCGCGGTGAGATTGTCCAGATCGACAACGCTATGCAGATCAGCAATGACACGTGGGAAAAACGGAAGTAACGTGACTCCCACAACGGCGTCTGCAGTGAAATGACTGCAATCGCCACTAGCGGAAGAATAGCTTGCATCCAGAACAGGCTGATCGTAGTTCGCAATCTCGGCAGCAATTGTAACATCAGCGCTGCCACGACGACCGCTGGTGCCAGGCCTGCCAGATGAAACTCGCTGCGGCGGCCAGGTGGTGGCGAGAAGAAAAAGTCGAAACACGTTTCCAAGACGCTCCACCTCGTCATCGGCTCAATCCAGAAATCCCTATGAACGCGATTCAACTGAATCCACCACAGCAGCAAACCCGGTAACCATAACACCGCAACACAGCCGATGGCAGTCATCCAATATCGCAGACCGCTATTGTGTCCGTGGATTACCAAAGGCGAGCCGGAGACGTCAGTCTCCGGGTACACCGGCAGCTCAACGACGAACGCAATCGATGACTCAGCATCAGAGGACTGACATCCGCCGCTCGCCGATACGCGAGTCGACTTCATCATCACCCACAACAACCACATCGCGTTAATTCCCGCCGTCAACGCCAGAAAGTGATGCGTATAAAGCGACGCCAGCGTCACAGCCACCAGCCACAACCAGCGTCGCTTTTGATGCGGTGCAGCGGCAACATTCAGTGTTGCGATCGTGGACAGTACCTGCAGCATCGTCCCCAGCGAATACATGCGTGCTTCGACAGACGCTAAAACCTGAAACGCATTCAGACCACACAGCGAGGCACAGAAGATTCCAAACCACCTGGCCTGCGACGATTCGTGCTGCGGCATCATCGACTCAAACAATTTCCGTCCCAGAAATCCGCATCCCACAACGGTGGCCAAACCAAACATCACGGACATGCCACGCAATGCGACGGGCGAATCACCAAACACCGCCATCCAGATTCGCAGTATCGGATAGTAAAGTGGCACATGGGTGCTCTGCCGCAGACTGTCGAAAAGCTGGTGTGGCGGAAGCTGAGCCGTCAGCCAACTGGACGCTTCATCAAACCACAGCGAACGTTCGTTGATGAACACAAGTCGCAGAGCAATACTGACGAGTCCACACAGACTGATGGCAAACCAGAAGGCAAGACGATTCTTCAGCGTTGATGGTATCTGCATCATTATCCTTCAGCATATCGCGTTCGAGGATAAAGGGAAACAAAGTAGACATCACTCTCCGTAGTCCGACCTCTCCCAGGTCGGAATCCTTCAGCATGTCCATATGAATTGCGTACCCACTTTTATCGTTAGCGTGAGTTTGCAATTCTTCAGCCACGAAATACACCAGTCGTTCGGCTTTCGGTTGACTATGCCGAAGGATGCTGACCTGGGGACAGGTCCGCCTACGTAGTCCGACCTGTCCCAGGTCGGAATCCTCCAACGTGGTCATATAGCGTCAGGCGGCATTTCTATTGTTCGCCCGAGTTGCGGGTTGAGTAAACTGTTTCAACGCAAAGGCGCAGAGACGCAAAGGAACGGCATATCTGCAATGAATCGTTGCGCCTTAGCGCCTTTGCGTTGAAAAATGAGTCATCCATCCGCGAATCCACGAGCCTCATCGCCTATGGGGATAAACCCGCAGTGACAGTTGAAAAGGTTTCTATTGAGTCAATTCGCATCAGGCACGAAGTAGAATATTTTTCAAAATTCGAAAAGAATTCTTAACAACTGTGATTGACGCAACGGTTTCTCCGGATATCTTGACGCCTAAGTAATATTCTCCCGTTCTCCCGTTCTCCCGTTTCAGAGTAGACGTCACTCTCTGAGTGACGAAATCTGAAAACGCTTGCGTTTTCAGCCGCAAATTCATCACTCAGAGAGTGATGTCTACTTTGTTTCAAATGAACGTCAGAACGAAAACGCCAGAACCTAGAACAACGGTCATTATTGAGATACGGGGCTTGGAATATCAGGAGTTCGCAGCATGGCAACAGTGCTTGAAGAACGAAACGCAACGGAACCTGAGGCAGGCACCGCACCTGCGACCATCGATCGCTTGGCTGTCATCGTTCCTGTTTACAACGAAGACCGCACCGTCGCCGAACTGCTCCGCCGTTTAGAAGCACAGCCATGTGTTTCCCAAATCATCATTGTGGA
>Ga0335398_10006160_pt1 | contig 15350 bp, 13 predicted proteins | sample BON03_FD_205742 | JGI IMG/M metagenome (GOLD analysis project Ga0335398, IMG submission 205742) | Freshwater microbial communities from Lake Bonney liftoff mats and glacier meltwater in Antarctica - BON-03 (spades assembly) (version 2) | ecosystem: Environmental > Aquatic > Freshwater > Ice >... | reverse complement strand
CGACTCCAGACACAGCGGATGCAGTACTCTTTGGCGCGACGAGCCCCCCCTTCACGACTCCAGAAGCGGTGGATGTAGTACTCTTTGGCGCAACGAGCCCCCCCTTTGCAGCTCCAGACACGGCGGATGCAGTACTCTTTGGTGCAACAAGCCCAATAGATACAGTAATCTTGGGCACAACAAGGCTCGCGTCTCTGTCGACGGTGCATACACCGAGACGATGGAGGAGCTTGGTGGCATCGGGAAACAACATTAGGATGATGGATTTGCCAAGGACCAAACTCAAGTTGTTGTCGATTTCGAGGCTGGCGAGATCCTTGACACAGACATGCTTGATCTCCATCAGCCGGAGCACGGCAACGTGGGCCTCGGAGACCATCGGGTACTTGCCCATGACCACCAATAAGTCGGGGATGAAAACCTTTTCGTCGCATTGACGGAAGCGGATGGTAAGGTGGCTTGTCATGGCGAATTCTGGGAACTCGGTGATGTCGCAGAGTTTTTTGGAAATGGTCGTGTTACACTTGAATGCAGCCACTTGAAACTTGGGGGCACAAAAAATGTCCTCGGTGATGGCAACAGCGGACCCCTGCACGACTTTGGCAGCAGCATCCCGCTCTGTGACAGCGACAGACTTGATCGTGCCCACCGTGTCTTGTGCCTTTTCCTGCTCCCCGAGCTTCGTGAACACGATGGCGAGGTCGCTGGCAGACATCATTGGAATTTTTCTGCCCTGCACGACAAGAAAAACATGAAAATTAGTCCTCTGTAGGCAAATAAACCAATTGTTCCCAGCGTCTGGGAGCATTCACACACAACACAAAATAATTGTCAAGACAAGACTCGTTCTGATTCTCTTGGCCACATCACGTGTACTCGCTTAGCGTGTACACCTCGGTGACCAGCATGTACATCGGTGAGTGGGCGGCATGTGGTCTGGATTTTCGAAAATCACATGCCCATGTATGCAGGTATGTGTGTGCAAGTGGGATGTACATGGTAAGCGGTTTTTAAAAGCGCGCCAAAAAATTCTATACGTGTACATAGCCTAGAAAAATATGCCAACGAAAAATCAAAAAATCATATGATTTCATCATGCGCATATACAAAAAACTGAGCATATATTTCACATTATCTTGAAATATACCAGACCACAAGAGTGGGATACACTTGAACTCCAGACGTGGTGTTGTACCATATCCAGGTGTGTACATACCCTAAACATGTGTGTCTAGCGATGTGTTCGCGCTAAGCAAGTGTCAAGGTGATAGTACAATATGTGATTTTTACATGCATTTTTATTTTTTCCGTGTGTAATTTTCCTAGGCCATGTACAGGTCTAGAAATTTTTGGCGCCATTTTTAAAACACCAGTGAATCCCCTAAGCTTGCACATGTGTGTGATTTTGACGAAAACAACCTGTTTTTATAGAAATCCCACGACATTCATGCAATGTAGACTGCCCAGTCCGGACCTAATGCTCCTCTATGCACAGATGTACACTGTGCCCAGCGTGGCACACAACGTAGGCGAGTGGACGTGTGTTTGCAAAATGAAACACAATACCAGTGGTCTTGAGATTTTTTTTGTCTTGGTTGGAAACGTTTTCCACAGCATGGATCCGAGGAGGACTGTTCATAAGATGGACTGCCGAAATCCAAACCCATGGTGCCGTCCACACAGGCTGCATGCACCAGGCTGGCAAGATATAAACGCCAAGCGAGTACACGAGTCTTTACAAAAAACACAACAAAAGCTGGATACAAAGTCCAGACACAATGTTTGCATCCTCGTCGGAAAAACTTGCCAGGATACACAAACCTAAGATGGACTGCAGAAATCCAAACCCATGGTGCCGTCCACACAGGCGCACGCATGTTGGTGGTGAGGTGTACACGGGAAGTGAGTACACGAGCCGAATTTTGAAAAGACCGGGAGGTGGTGGGAGGGCCCTCGGGCTGGTCGAGAAAGGATGCAATTCGTGCGATATGCATGTACATGTTTCGTTGTAATGTTTGTATAAAACTCCTTCTAATTTCTTTATATATAGGGGTTTTTTTGGAAGCTTGTAATCGCACTCCTCCGGGCTTGCACAGCGGGTGGTGTTTTGTCTGCGTATACGAGCATGGCATTGTGCTGGTGAAACATTCACGGTACCAATGGCGTTGGCATCTGCACGAGACAGTGTAAGTTTGGAGGAGGACATGGGCCTCGAGACGACGCTGCAGGAGAGGTACGACGCTCTAGTGTGTGAGTTTGTTGCGGACCCTTTCCAGCGGCAACACGACATTCAAGCACACGCGCGCATCACGGCGCTGTATGCCAGCATAAAGGCAGAGTGTCTGTCGCTCCCGCAGTACATGGAGGTCGCAAAATACTACGGCTTCACGCACACCATTGCAAGCGTGTTCTTGTCCCCACTGTACATCACACCCAACACGCGAATACTGGAAACGGGGCTCGGTGTGCGTGGCCACGATCACACGCGCGAAAGACCCGAAGAAGCACGAGAAGAGGCCGAGGCTCCCCCCAAGGCCCCAGCGCACTAGACGTACACATTGGCAGGCGAGGGCGCATGGAGCAAGAGGAACGAAAAGAGGTTGCCAATGCACGGGTAAATCCCGCGCGCCACGAGTACCCAGTAGTATTCACACAAGAAGCTCCACTGTGTGCTGGTATTGTGAAGGTTGTCGACCGTGAACGGCGTCGCCGGTGCAAAGGAGCGCAGTACGTCTCGCACATACCCCAGGCGTTTCGCATAGGTGGAGAGCTCGTTGGTGAGGCGCGGGCTTCGCTCCAAGTTCATCATATGCGCAACACCTCCGGCCACCACGCGCGTGCGTCTCCCGCACGTCAAGCACTCGGATGCCACCACCGAATACTGCGACGTCATTCGCAGACACACGGGAGGGGGGTCTGCGTGTTATACATGTTTCCCCCACACCAAAAACGCCAGGCTGGTCTTGCCTGTGCGTCTAAATAAAATGATGTTCTGGCGGCTAAAAATATGTTCCGAGTGTACACGCCTATAATAGAATGGGTTTTTTTTTCCCCGTAATAGCATTTGTTCCAGATCTGTATAAAAAGAAGCGCCTCTTCTTGTGGTTCCTTACAATCCAATGTACGCACGACACACTCTGAGGGTCCCTCCTCCACCACCATTATAGTATATTTTCGCGGGTGAGGCGGTGGGCGCGTACACGCGTGAGTGAGGCGTGGACATTTCGCCATGGTGTTGGCCGCGTACACGCGCGAGTGAGGCGTGGACATTTCGCCATGGTGGTGGCCGCGTACACGCGTGAGTGGGAGAATGGCGTCTGTCCACCACGGGCCGTGTTGTCACACACGAGTAGAAGATGGACATTGGCGTAGTATAGTCACAGTGTACACATGGGGTGAGGATGATCGTGTATGCGGGATGGAATTGGATGCATGTGCCACTGGTATACAGACGCGTTGGAGATGGTGGGTATCCGCCGTGTGCTGTGGTGGGTGTGTAGCGACTGACAATGTCATGGTGCGCTGTGTGCAGACGCAGTCTTGTGTCGGGTAAGCGTCATGTGCTGTCTCAATTGGCGGGCCATCGCGGCCTATATGAAAAAGCAGATGGAGGCGGGTGACTTGGCTAAGCTCGAGATGCAGATGAACGAACTCATTGGAGATCTGCAGTCAATTTGTTTGGTCGCGCGTGTTGGAACTGGAACAGTGGTGTCGTATGGTCTGGCGTCCACTCTCCCACCGAATCCACCCGTGGACACGACACCCGAAGGTGTTTGCAGGGCTGCCGAGGACAAGAAGGATTTGGAGGACATCGAGTCGCTCAAGGAACAAATCTACGCCATGTGCGCACAGGCGAAAGATAAGCTTGAGCCTGCACAGATCGCTAGCATCAAGGATAGTACAGACCGCATCTGCAAACTCTTTCTGGCGTATTCGTCGTCGAGTGTGTCGGGTGAGAAGGCCCAGATTATGCTCTTGAGGGAATTATCTGTGCCTGCAGTAGGGTGTCAGGCCTTGTTCGAAATGGGCACCCACGGCATCGACAGCTTGTTTCCAAAAGTCGACACTCTTTATTTTGAGACTCGATCGATGGGGCCCTTTCGTGATCCAAGAAATATGACACGCGGCAAGGGTTGTCGTGGAAAGAATAAGACCAAGGAAACCGCCCCCGTGCCCCAACACAAGCTCCCGAGCATGAACATGGTGGCGCTGGAAAACGGCGGAAAGCAAGGGATGTTGCCGCTGACCCATCTGGGATCTGCAATGGCGAAGCAAGGGCTCGAGTCGGTCAGGCAGGTATACCACGCATTGAGTCTGCAACGTGCTCTCACTCCGGGTGAGATGGAGACAGACGAGGCGTGGACCAACGAAGCCTTCCGCGCACACGAGAACAGTGTTTTCGAGTACTGCCAGACCTCTGCTCTTTTCCAGGCGTTGGGCAAGGAATTTCCGTGGGAATTGATCCTTGATGGAGAGCTGAGAAAGGACATTGACGACCCGACGCTGGTGGAGATCCAGAAAGGCAAGGCAAACTTTCTCTTTATCCAAACACAAGGGCTTGTGGAAGATGGAAAGTCGCTGACGACCAACATGACCTACCTTTCTATTCCGGAGAAGAAATACGGGGCTATGGCTGAGCTGCCCTGCTTGGACAACCACAATAGCCTGAGCGAGCAGTATGGCGAGACTATTCCCGATATGGACCTGCGTGTGGTGTTTATCGCGCCTTTGGGGGTGGCGGTCGACGTGTGCGGATTCGCGTCCCCGTCGCCCGATCCTGGCGACCAAGCCGTGTCTGCACTGGTGGCTGCAGGGGTGAAGGGCAAGACAGTGCCTGTGGGTGACAGGACAGGCTACCTCATCCCTGTTGCATTCACTCCGTCGCCGCATACTGTCGAGGTGAAGACTGCGCTGCAGACCATTGCAGGTCTGGTGGGCGTGAATCCCCAGACGCTCTTGTGTCACATGATGCACAGCGTGGAGCATGGGTACACCACGTCCACAACGGGAAAGCAGATTCCCAACGCCAACATCTTTGTGAATTTCTCGAGGCCCGGTAAGCGCAAGCTGGTTGATGCAGTGGAGAACAACGTGGACGTGCTCTGCTCTGTCGCAGCGAGCGAAGACGTTCCTGACCTTGCGCCGTTTGTCACGATACTGCGCAAGGAAATCACGATATACACGCTCGACGGGCACGTGACGACGAGGGAATTTGGTCTGCAGATCGTGGACCTTTTCAAGGAGGCAGGGCAGTCCATTCCCGATGCCGACGGCGTTGCGGGATTTTGCGAGCTGCTGACGGGGGGCAATGTGAGCCGATGCGAGCGCTCTAGTGGTGACGCCTTCAAGGCCAGCGAATGTCTGCTTGGCTGTGTCCGGTTGGTGAAGATGCACACTGGCATCAGGTGTATGGTGGATCCCATCAAATTCCTCATGCACGAAGCGATTCTGATTCAGCGCGATTACGAGGACGAAAATGTGCAGACTGAATTCACCACCACGGGCTCCACTGTCGTGTATAAGGTGGACAACACTATGGCGGATAACAGTGTTTACATTCTTAATTTTCGCCTCACGAACATGGGACAGAAGCAACTCTTTCTGCGTGCGCGTTACGAAGAGCGCGACGGTACCTTTGACGAAGCAGACTGTTGTGATTTTTCCATGAAACAAAACGAGTGTCAGGACATGGAGTTCCCGCTCGAATACAACGCGGACGAGGCGTCGTACGGCACGTGGAGGATCTTGAACGTTGAGTCTGGGAAGGAGGAACTCGTGTACCTTTTCCATTTTAACGTTTAGGCTGTGAACGGCGGCGCGGACCTGGCCACACATGCCGTATAAACAGTAGACATGGCTGTCCTCGTCAGCAGCACAAGCGCTCTACACTGCAGTGGTTGGTGACAGTGCATGTTCAGTGCATGCATACAAGTCCCACCACCCCCAGCAATATCTAGTATCAGACAAGTAGAAGAAGGGGGCGAGAATCAGACGTTTGTTTAGTGTTGTTTGATATTACGCATTAAACTTTCATCTTTAAAATTTGTGTGTGTGCTGTGATGCTGTATCCGCCTAGGTTGGCATGGCGCTGTGATGCTGTATTCGCCTAGATTGGCATGGCGCTGTCATGCTGGATTCGCGAGTTTGGCAAAGGTGGCGGGTGTACGGCGACCACCATGGAAAAGACGGCCGTCTCCATGGTGTGCACGACGGGGATGGTGCTGATGTAGAGGAGAGTTCCCACGACGAGCTGCAGCATCAGGAAACAGCATGCGTTGCGTGTGCACGTGACAAGGGCCAGGACGCTGATACCAAACGAAACCAAGAACACGGGAAAGTTTGTGTAGAAGAGCGCGTACATGTCGAGCAGAATGCATAACGCGTAAAGACAGAGCACGTAGCAGAAGAAAGTGCACTGCAAACTGCCGCAGCACAAAAAAGAGCACTGCCCCTGCGATGCCTCGGGCTGGACCTCCTCGGATCCCGACAAGGACGGCGTGTAGTCTTGAGAGCACAGGTACGGCGTGTCTGTGGAGGCCTCGTCGGGAGGTATGGCAGCAATGCCCTTGCGCATTCTCAGTGCGACCGCGAAGAGCACTAGGTGTAGACAAGCATAAAGCAGGCACCACGGATCGTCTGTGGTGTATTCAACGCGAGATTCGCACACCCGCGACAGATGGTGTATATTTTCTATGTTTTAGCGGGAGTATCCTCCGTATCGGGCGTGACATATATATATAGAAGCTCGAGTCTTGCACTTGCATGATCTCCCAAGCGCTCCTGACACGTTGACCAGCACACTGTTTGGAGAGGCGGGGGGTGATGTTTGGCCATGTCTGTGAGAGATGGGTACGGATGGCGGATTTGAGCGACGACTGGCGCGTGCGGGATGGGCAGCATACGCGGCTTCAAGACTGGCCCGAGGACCTGGTGCATTCGGAAAACACCAGGCTAGAATCAGACCTCTCTCTGATGCGCAACATGGGCGCGGCGCTGCAAGCCTGCAATGCGCTGGCGCTGGCATTTGCCATGGGCACCCATGTCCGTCTGGGGCGCGACTCTCCTGTGAATGCACTGGTCTCGGATACGGTGTTGGATATCATTAGGGTATGTGCGTTTCCCTCGGTAGAGCGTGTGCATCTAGAATCGCTGTATGAAGTCAATGCCATGTATGCAGGGCGAGTGCACAAGTCGTCCATGTTTAGCCCAAGCTTCACGACCCAGCGGCTGCTACTACAGTCGGAGATTATCAGGGTGCTGCCCTTTGTGTGGCCGCGGCGTGCCGGCTTTTTCTTTTGCAAGCGCGGGTGGTTTGCGGGGGTGCGTCGAGAAAATGGGCCAGTGGAGGCTGTCTCGGACAGTCTGGTGACTGGGATTTACGAGTCGGTCCCGCATATTTTCTGCCAAACGCGTTTCCCCATATGCCGGCCGTGCGCCACATGCAGACACCTCTTTCAGGTTTCCCGGGTATGGTGATCTTTCCGACACCGAGGGCACACAAGTCGTTGCAGATAATTTTTTGTTTTTTAGGGTTTCAGGCTGGCGTGCTCCACGACACACACAGCTTTCAGACACAGGAAGCACACAAGTCGTTGCAGAGAGGGATCTTCGATGTCGAGGGTTTCAGGCTGGCGTGCTGCACGACACTGAAAGCAAATATCTCACTCTTTAATAAAAGGGTCTTTAATAAAAGCTGACACATTCAAAGCTTTCAAACTCTACAAGCAAGCATCTCACACCAGAGAGTGGTCTTTCACAAGAGCCTGCATACCAAGAATTTGCGGTGCAGCGAATGCACACACCGGTACTGCGTGTGCGCACTTCACGCGTACTATGCGTGGGGCTACACAGACTTGGGCATCACGGACGACCATGTTGCGAGCGCGCGCGTCTTCATGTCGCGCAATTCGCGGCAGGCGCATGCGACGAAATACGCGGAAGTGACTGCATGTGATTCGGTGACAACAATGTCAAAGAGGCTGTAGTAACGAAATCCTTGCTGCATGATGGCAGAGGACATGGCAAGTCGAGGACAGTGGCGTGTCTTGATGGCGGCAAAGAGCACCTGCATGGTGACGGCGTCCTCCTCATATGTGGTGACGGGCCAGCAACACGGGTATGCGCTGAGCGCGCCCCGGTGTTCAAACGACAGCAGGGCGCTGTCAGCTTGCTGCAGCATGTACCGAAATTTTTCGGAGCGCTCGGGATGCGTGTCGAGTGTGCGCTCACGGATCGTGTTTCCCTGCAGCAGCAGTTTGCGTGCCTCCACCACATCTTCGCGCATGTGCGTCCGCAGCAGAGCACACGCCAGCATGTACACCGTGAACACATATTTCAAGTTCTTGGGACCGTGTGTTTCCAGCTGGGTGCGGGAGCACATGCGGCAATATGTGATATTGGTTACCAGGAGCGCTTGCATCCACTGCATCTTCTTCTGCAGGTGTGCAGGACATTCCATTGCAGGCACGACATTGTGTGGGTCCAGCACTAGGTTCAGGTACAGGGAACGTTTGTGGCAGTAATACGATCGCACCAAGAGAGCACACGGATTGCTCGCCAGTACGACGACCTCCAGTCCGTTGTAGTCTGGGTTCGTCGAGTGCAGCCCGCTCACCCGTGCGATGTGCCCCGGCGTTTGGTAAACAAACAGCTCCTTGGACATGAGGGTACCCTGGTGGTCGTATATTTCGTATCGCAGTTGCATGGCCTCGCTGTACGCAGCAGCTGCCATCTTCTCGTAACATGCCACAGCCTGCGTGCTGCCGGGCCCAAATGCTACTTTTTCTACTGCAAGGGCCTCCTGGTGCTTGATGCGAGCCCCTGGGAAATCCCGCAGGCAGCTTAGCATATTCCCCAGAAAGAGCAGCGTGTTTCCGATGTGGCTCGTCTGTGCGAGACTCTGCCAGGTATACACAGATTCCTCGAGAATGGCCTTGGAGGCATAAAACCTGCCGTCAGAAAGGGTTTCAAAGTTGCTATGAGAGCAACCCAGGAGCGAACCGGGACCCAGGGTTTTGCGCGAGGACCAGCGCCACACGCTGAATGCGCTTTGCAGGGGCAGGCGCTCGGAAGAAAATAGGATCCCGTGCTCTTGCGGAGGGCGCGACGGCGTGTACAAATACTGGTACAACTTCCCAACGTCGGACAAGGTGGTGGCGAGGTGCATCTGCAAGTCGTCGCTGGGGTTGCCATTCATTTCGCTACGTATGTCCTCCAATTCCATCTGCAGGTGCTCGTACGAGTCCGAGTACAAGTGCATTAAGCAACACACTCCTGCCAGCTCCCTGTACGTGGCATACAGCCCATGCGCTGCGGTTTTCACGAGCACGTTGCCGCCTGTCGTGCGCATGAGTTTCTTCGCGTGGCAGGAGGAGCCCACCTGTATTTTTCGGTGCAACTGCAGCGCCGCGAGAAAATGGTCGTAGGCGGAGGGGTAATACTTTGGCTCTGTGGAGCTCACCATCACAACACCAACGCGGTGCAGTAGTACAACCAAAGTTTGCTCGAGATTCGCAATCTCGGATAAGGCCGTTTTTCTGTTGCCATTATGCGTGCATTTTTTCCGTGGCTGCACGCTGGATTGCGCGAGAGCCAGCGCTGTCTGTATTTTTCCGACGCGAGATAGCAGATGCACGCTGCAGTTCTCGCGGTGCACCCTGGTATGGCCCTTGTAGCATTCGTGGTTGCAGTAATGCTGCGACAGTATACAACTGCACTTGAGGAGCGCGTCACTGGCGCCGCACAGTCCGCATACTTGATACATGACACTCGCCGCTTCGCGCAGACACCGTGCTGCAGATAGGGGAAAACAAGATGTTTCTATGGGTTTATGCACGTGCTTTATATATTACGTTTGGGTATTTTGGGATGCAAGCCGCTCCCTGGTGACCGGTTGACCGGTGGACCAGTGCGGGTGGATGTGCGTGTGCGTGCATGGGATGTGGTATAGTCGTGGAGACCACTAAGTGAGATTTCGCTCGAGCACGTTTTTCGTGTGCAGTACACCTGTGTTTGTACAGAGGTGTGTACATGCATGTCCACTATTTATCTTGCAAGTCTAGATATTCCAGGTCATAATTATACACTAGTCTAGAAATATGGGCGCAAAAACCCTATGCTAGACTGTAAAACTCTGTGTTCTCAACAGTCCGCCACGGCACTACTACATAGTCGTGCATGTCCACTATTTATCTTAAACCTCTAGATATTTGAATTATATAATTCTATGCTTGTCTGTTTCCGGACGGGAACTCTATGCTAGACTGAAATCTCTGGTTCTCCACGGGCACTCACGACGGTACGGTTGAAACTACCGCGCAGCGCCCGGGAGTGCCGCGCTGGTCTGTTTGTGTACATTCGCGTCATTTTTGCAGACAACGGGTCGAATTAAAGCGAGGTCGGGGTGTTTTGGCTGCACAACTGTGGCGGATCCGCATTCCACGCGCACCCACAAAGCCCCAGTGTATCGTAGGTTTGGGGATATTTTATGGAGGGCACAGAAGAAGAAGAGGGCGTGTTTGTGTGGCTCTCAACTGCCGTATGCTTCACTGGGTCTAAGTCTTCAGAACATCCGAGGACTACGTTGTGGGCAGTTGTGTTAGGGGTGTTGGCGTCAACACAGACAACATTATTGAGGGACGAGAGGTGCATTTCCTTTTGCGCTTGCGCAACCAAATCTCTGCGGATACGCAGCGTGGGCGTGTGCATGTGGGTGATGGTGGTAAGAAGCTGTTGTTCGACTGATTCGAAATCCACCCAGAACGAATCAAATAACGCGGTTTCCGCGGCGCCGGCCACGAGCGCATGTTCCTCCGCAGTGAGCGGTTGTTGCTGGTGCAGAAACTTGGCTTTTGCCAACATCCAGTCTTCGGCCACTGCCCCTGTAGTGAACGACAGCAGCGTGGTCTTCTTACCGACGTCTTCTAGGAAGCTGTGATCAGGCAGCACGTTGGTTTTGAGTTCAGGGTGGTTCTCAAGAGTATTTTCAATACAGACATTGCTGACGTTAAAGCCCAAGACGAATTTTTTCCATGCACTGTACTTGACGTATTGCAAGTGCTTGATGCTATATTAGTTGTTCTTGTTGTCTGTGGTGTTGACGAGACACAACAACACGAGCTTGTCCTCGGGATCCGTGCACACCACTCCTGGAGGGGTCTCCTGTGGCACAACGAGCTCGGCGGCGTATTTTTCGAGAAAATTCATTTTTTGCATCGCAAACGTGGTGTATATACTCAGGTGCCGTACACGCCACATGTCCTGGAGCTTGCGGATAACCTGCAGGTGGTGGGATTGATTCAAGTGTTGCCCTGTGGCGTCTGTCATCCAAAACACCACATTCATCCTGTGCAACTCCTCGGGCGTCATCTTGTACGACACGAGAAAGTTGTAGTATGCTGCGTACAGCTTGCTCTTTTGCACAAATGCAAGTCCGTCGACTGCGTCTCCGCGATGTACTCTTTCTCGGTCTCAAGTGCAAAGAGCCTGTACAGTTTGATGGCACTTTGCATGAGCTTTGCATTGACGTTCATGGCGGCCGCCAAAAGCGGGGCTCTGTGTTGTTCCTGAGCGCATGTCTTATATATGATTTGCGCGTACAGGGCGCCTCCCGCTAATGATTTGCGCGTACAGGGCGTCTCCCGCTAACGATTTGCGCGTACAGGGCGCCTCCCGCTAATGATTGGCGCGCACGGGGCGCCCCCCGTTAATGATTTGCGCGTATAGGGCGCCTCCCACTAATGATTGCCGCGTACGGGGCGCCCCCCGTTAATGATTGGCGCGCGAAATAGATTTGTGCATTATGAATGCTTTTTGCGTTGCGCTGTTTTGCGGGGATTCTAGAGAAAGGAGTGGTTACACGCGGGCAATGAGCGCATGCACCACACAGGATATCACAATTGTCATGAGGACAGACTCGAAGCTGTATCTAGGCGACACCAGCGAGCTGCTCGGGAGTTTCAAGTTGCCGCACGAGCTAGCGCATGGAATATACATGCTTGCCGCGTATGGGGCGCACCGCGCGGCGTGCGTGACCTGCGAACACCAGCTCGTCACGTTTGACACGCGCCACGCCCACTCGAAACCCCCCGCGATGGGCCTGCATCTTCCGTCCTCATTTCTGAGCATGACAGTCTTTCCGCTGTCCTGCCCTATTCTGCAGGTTTCGTGTGGCGAAAAGAACGTGTATGTGCTGACCACAACGGGTGTGGTGTTTTCAAGCGGATCCAACTGCTGCGGCGAGGGCGGGACCGGAAGCACGGACGACACCACAGACATGGTGCAGGTCAAACTACTGGAGCACTCAAATGCTCCCGCGGTCATGATTGCAGCGGGCGCGAGCCACTGTCTCTGCGTCAGTAGCAGCGGGAAAGTGTACGGGTAGGGCAGGAACGTGGAAGGACAGCTCGGACGTCCCGACCCAAGCAGTCTCTTCACCCCAAAATATCTACATCTTGAGGTGGAAGGCGTGGGATGTGTTTTCATCGCCGCCGGCGGGCATAGCAACGCGATTATCGCCACAGACGGATTCCTCTTCGTGTGCGGTAGCAACCACCACGGGCAGCTTGGAATGGGCAGCGTGAATTGTGTCTGGAGTGTTTCGCGTGTGCGTGGACTCATGCCCGTGAAAGTGGCATCGTGTTCTGAAACCAAGACATTTGTGCTCTGCCGGGACACCAGCGTGTGGCACTGCGGGATCGAGGCACGAAGCACCAGCTTCTTGTTGTCGCCCAGCGTTCATGGAAAATTCCACCAGGTCGACACCACGAGACTCTCAGCCACGCCCTCGCAAATCATTTGCGGGCACAACCGGACTATCATTGTTGACGCGCACGGCGGGGTGTTTTCGTGCGTATTACCCGTCACCTGCCCGTGGAATGGCCCCTATGATTATGAAGCTGCAGCGCATCCGATGCCCATGTTTGCCACAACGTCCGCGCGCACTGGTGACTTTATAGGCCCGTCTGTCCAAATGCTCCTGGCGTTTGCCATGGGCGTTCACCACAGTCTCGGGCTTGACTCGCATGTGCACACACTGGCGCGGGTGCATGACGTTCTGTCCCTCATCCTCCGGGGCTCCCGCATCGATATTTTCGCAAAATGTTCCATGTGCACCCCGGGGCTTTCCTTCCTACTTGGAGGAGACGACACACACGACCCGTCCGCCATGCAGTGAGCACGTGTGTGTCCGCGCTCTTTAACCAGTTTCAGTTCCACCACCAATCTCTCTAGCAGTACAATGCGCGCCCATACCCATACAAACTGCTAAATCTGAAATCCATGAAAACGGAATCTTACGCTCCCGTCGCCGGGGACCGCAACAAACACCCTGTATATGAGCTCCAAATACACCAGCCTCTCGACATAGAGATGTGTCTACACCACAATACCGCCCCGTACCACGATACCACAGCCATCCCCTGCTCATAGTTGCTCCGGAGTGCGCCTCGTCACCACAGACATCAGCTCGTGGTCCTAGTTGTTCTTATGTCTTCATTGCATAAGAGCTCCAACACATCACCCTCTCTGCACTGCATTAGACACACGAGATTATCTGCACCACAACAACACCGCAACTCCCTGCTCGCAGTGGCTGCCGAGTGCGCATATGGTCCCAATCGTTCATCTGTTTTCAATAATAAGAGCTGCAATACAGGGCGTTTTTTTGTGACGTTACCAGGGCTCTCCGGAACCACGCATAGTACTGGTGTTCTCGCCTGTTAAAAAAAGCGTCCGTCTTCTGTCGAATATATAAGGGCAAATGCTCCTGTATCAATGTGCAAGAGATCGCAAGCGCCTGTCGCAGGCGCAGGTCGGTTCGCATACTGTCGTGTACAACCATGAATAACCCCCAGCATTCAGAACATGTGCTAGTATTTCTTGTATACGCTTGTATTTTTTTTTTGATTTCAACGTCAGAAATGTAGATATACTGGCTTCATAAACTCATGCTTGGCTGAAAATCTGTTTTCTTCACGGTCATCCATGAACGTAGGTCTATTCAGTGGCTTCCAGCGCACGCGAATCGCGTCGCCATGACGGACCCCAAGTACAATTCTCAGCCATGGATGCAGCACAGGACAAACATGCTACACCACGGTGTGTATCTTTCACCAGCCCCGATCCCGCCCTCCCAACGACGACTCATGAGACCCTCCGCGGACATCCTGTTTGTATTGCTTTTTGCGGCGTTGTGGGCCTGGATGGAAGTCCTCATCGAGGGCAAGGACGGCTGGGCGCAGAAGCTACCCACAGGGTGCGCCGTATATGGGTGGACATGGTACCACATCTGCATGAACGTCACTGTTATTGTGGTGCTCCTGCGGGGGCTGGACTGTGTGCGTTTTGACCGAGACCATGAAAACCCCGAGGACACCCTCTTTGCGCTGTGCGGACTGTGCGTACTCAGCGACACGTCCATCGCCGTGTACGACGTCGTCGTGCAGGGCGTGAAAATTGCACTCTACACTGTCACGTGGTTCGTCGTCGAAGATGTGCTGTGGTTCGTCTTCAACTCCTACTACGGCATCCTAAAGTACACAGTGGATGACGTGCCCTGGCATGCCCTAAAACGTGGGTCGCTGGCACCTTTGTGTACAACTGGATCGCACTCTTCTCTTGGCTGCTCACCACCACCTTTCTCTTGAGTCCTCACCTCTTGGTGGACATGACATGCGCAATCATATTCATCCTCTTTTTCGTCTTTGGAAGCTACTGCCATCCTCAGTATTACAACAGCCCCGTGGTGACCAACTCTGGTTGCTGGAACTGAACGCGGTGGTGACTTCTGCGTGCACGCCACCATGTACCCTGTTTCCCAGTAAAATTCATTGCTAGGAGCATGATTTTCGTCACATTGTAGTCCTCGTGTGTGCATGTGTCCACACCATCTCACCCCCCCCCATCACACACATATTATGACGCGAACCGGGTATTTTTCGCTATTTGCGGAGATTTCCGGGGGATTTTCGATATGCCCTTTGAATCTCTATATATTCCGCGAAAGTTTTTGCAGAGGGCAATCGACACGCGAAACTGCAATTCTGCCTCACTGTGTACAACAACACACCGCTACCCGTCATCTGCTCGCTGTTGGCGATTGTGGTTTTGTGGTGCGTGTTTGGTGTCGCAGCGCGGCCAACTTCTCCATGTCTGGCGGTGCGGCCGCTCTCGCGACGAATTTTTCGGCCATCTACAGCTTTAACGATGACGTGGAGCAGATCTGGCCTGTACACTCGCCCACAGACAGCCCGCAACTGATTGCACCAGGTGGCGTCATACTATTGGTGGATACTTCGGGCTCCATGACGAGTATTGAAGACGACCTCGTCGCCCTCGTGGCGTGCATACTG
>Ga0335398_10006155_pt1 | contig 15360 bp, 8 predicted proteins | sample BON03_FD_205742 | JGI IMG/M metagenome (GOLD analysis project Ga0335398, IMG submission 205742) | Freshwater microbial communities from Lake Bonney liftoff mats and glacier meltwater in Antarctica - BON-03 (spades assembly) (version 2) | ecosystem: Environmental > Aquatic > Freshwater > Ice >... | reverse complement strand
ATGTATATTTTTTATGATTATGATTAGTTAGATAAGGGTTAATAAGGGGAGGGCTTACTAATTATAACTATAACGGCAACAAGTTTGCCTTTACCTTTACATAACTTACATACACGATACTGATACTGCCTTACTTCAACGCTTTTGCTTTTGTGAACGAGCCAATCAATGTCAGTGCCCCCCCCACCTGTAATTCCCACACTGTTGCAATGGTAGTGCACGACTACTGCGTGCGCAAGGTACGGCCCTGCCCCGACCCTCCTTTTGTATGTTATTTTATTAGTTTTACACCATACAATATTGGCAATGGCAATATATTGTGTCAAGGCCAAGCAACAAGGTGCCTGCGCGGCCAGGAGTAGAGAAGGAAGGGGACAAGGGGACATGTGGGTGTTGTCACGACTCGCACAACACAGCGCGGTTCCACCGAGGCCGTAGCGTAAAAGCGTGCACGTACACGCTCTCGCACATCTCAGGCAGCCCACCTCCACCCACAGCCTCTCCAGCCACAGCCTCCTGATCTTAGAGGCCCTATTATACGAACGAGATCCTCAGCCAGCCGCCGATGCCGACGCCGGACCTCTTAGCCTAGGTTGGCCAGCCGATGACCATTAGCCTCTAGGTGTCCAAAAAAAATAAAAAAAATAAACCCGTCAATCCACTACGTTGACGAGTCCCAAATCACCCGGAACAGGCACGGGATGACGAGGCGGCGCCCCATGGCCGAGGCTGCGGCCGTCGACCATCGTCTCGCGGAACTGCGCCGAGATGCGCCCGCAGTAGCACCAGCCCGGGAGGTTGGGCGGCGCGGTCTTTGCCCACGTGGCCAGGGTGCCATGCGCGATGCCAGCCCCGGGCTCGCCAAAAAAGAGCACGCAGTCGCCCGAGCTAAGGGGCATCTCGACGTACGTCCTGCAGGGGGGGCATAGAGGCTGGTGAGGGACGCGATTGCGGAGAAGGGCTTGGGCCGGGGAGAAGGCGGGGCGGAGGCGATTGAGGCAGGCGGTTCGTAACGTGTGGGGCGCGAGGAGAGACCTGCACGACTTGGTGGCCCATTGCCTCTGCTCGCGCTTCTGCAGCCGGCCGCCGCCTGTAGCGCAGCGCTCGCAGTTGGGCGCGTAGTCGAGCAGGAAGGTCGACCTGTCTCCGAGCGAGGCGATCGCGACCCAGCCCGTGCTGTCCTTGTTGACGTGCACGGGCATCTTGTTCCCTTCCTTGCCGCCGCCCTTGCCACACGAGAGGAAGCGGAGCACCTGCGAGTCGCCCGCCACGGACCTGCCGCGGGAGCCGCGTTTGGGGTCGAGCTTGGGCTGGCCGGCCGGCAGCTGGGCGTTGACGGCGGCGAGGAGGGCGGGTAGCAGCGGCGCTAGGAGGCCCGTGCGCTGGTCGTCGGATGCGGATAGCGGGAAGAGCTTGGTGGCCATGTCGCGGTGGAGTGTGACGCCCTTGCCGCTGGGCGGGTTGAGAATGTCGAGACCAAAAGCGCCCTCCAGCCGCTCGGCAATGAACTGCCCGTTGGCGCCGTCAAAGTTGGTGATCACATAGGCGTGCTCGCCGTTCGCGAAGGTGTACTCCCGGACCCTGCCAACGAACCGAGGCATCGCGAAGGGCCGGAAGACGGCCGTTCTCGCCTGCAGCACCTTGATGGAGCCGTCCATGCTCCGGAAATGGCGCTCGCCACCCCTTGCGAGCAGCATGGGGCTCACGCGAAGGCCGAGCTGACACTCGGGGTCGCCCGATTTGTTGTGCGGCAGGTATGCAATCGTAATCGTCTGGCCCGCCAACGGCCGCGGCTCGACGCTGTGCGCCGTCTCGTCGGTGTATCTCTCGCCGTAGTGCCGTCCCCGGCACTTGAAAAAGGAGCAGCCCTTGGAGCAATGGTCTTGAGCAGTGTCCCCACACGTGCCCGGCGGGTGTTGCGCCTCGTACCACGTCACTTCCGCGGGTCCCTGGGCGGAGGACGCGGCCGCGTTGCCGTACCCGCTGGCCCACTCTGCCTGGAGGCGAGCCGCAAGCGCGGCGTCGTCGTTTGTTTGTCGGCGGCGCGCTGCGTGCGCGTCGTCGTCGTCGGAGTCTGAGTCCAGACAAATCACCTCACCGCGCGGTGGCGGAGCCGGGTCGGCCCTGACCTTCCGGGCCTTCTTGGAAGAAGGAGAGAAGGCCTCACGCTGGCGGGCCTAGCGCGCGTGGTGCAGGCCAGCGAGGAGCGCGTTGCCGCTTAAGCCGTCTGAGCTGCTCGGGCCGCTACCACGCGAGCTGCCGGCATGCGCGATTGGTCGGTGTGAGACCGTCGTCCGTGGCGGCGTCGTCGTGTCACCATGCGCGGTTGGTCGGGGTGCAGCCGTCGAGCGCGGCGGCGTCGTCGTTGGCGGCTCGTCCTCGTCTTCATCGATGTCCTCGATCACGAATTGCATCGTGTCAGCAGCGCGCAGGCCGCCTGATGGCAGAAGACGGACCAAATTGACCGAAAGAGGATGACCGACCCACACATTCGACAGCTCCCCCGGTATTATCTATATCTAATTGGTAAATAGCATCTAATACTTAAACAGTAGAGCTGTTCGCTTGTGTAGCTGTAACTGGTAGTCGTAAGCCTTACTCGTGTAATAAGGCATCTCCGATACGCTACAATAAGAAGCTCTCCGCGTCGCCGTCGTGCCGTCGCGTCTTTTCGGGATTGGGATATTGGATATCTCCCGCTTGCGCCTGTCTCTGTCTGTGCTGTTGTGCCTGTGCCTGTGCGCCGGTGCCTGTGCCTATATGTATCTGTATATCTGTGTATATCAACCTCGGGTTGGGGGTTCGGGTTAACCCGAAAGCGCGCCGCGCGGTGGAGAGAGAGCGACTGTGTGCTAGACCGTCACGGCCGTAGGGGTTGGAGTCCGGGAGGCAGGATGCCCGGGCGCGATGCGCATGGGCAGGGCAGGAGGACTCCTGGTGGACGGCACGGCTGAGGAGCATCTGCGCATTGGAGCGCTGGAGGATGCAGGAGATGCGGGTACATTTTTTGGTCTGTTTTGTGCTGTTTTGTGAAAAACGCTAAAAACACGCACACAAAACACCGCAAAATACCGCAAAACACCGCAAAACACTGTTTTTTTTAAAACCGTGACCCCCTGCGGGGGTACGTGACACCCCCCGTAATCCGTAATTTACGCGTTTTGCGTATTGCGCATTGTGTACTTTTTGCGACAGGTCTAAAGTATTTTTGAAGAATACACCGAATGCGCGCAATACGTATTGCGGCTGTAATGCGACGGTTTTGTGACTTTTTTGAGCGTTTTGCGTTTGTTTTGCGGTGTTTTGCGACGTAATTTCACAAAACGCGTTTTGTGACTGTTTTGCGGTGTTTTGCGGTGTTTTGCGGTGTTTTGCAGATGTTTTGTGAAAGGTGTTTTGTGCAATACAGTCGAAATTGTTTGCTCTTTGAAAACGCCCGCAATACACGAGCGTATTGTGAGTTTTTTGTGTTTTTCAGTGTTTTTCGATATTTTTTGGGTGTTTTGTGTGTTTTGTGGAAATACTGCAAAACACTCGCAAAACACCGCAAAACACCCGCAAAACACCACGAAACACCCGCAAAACACCACAAAACACCACAAAACACCACAAAACACATTTGCTAACAAAACAGCCCGAATTTGCTAACAAACCAGCCCTCGCCCCAGCCCTTGGCCTTGTGGCCTTGGCCTTGGCAAGTTGAAGTTGCACCTTGGTTTGCGGTTTGCAGCTTGCATCAGTAGAAGTGCAGCAAACGACAGCAAACGCAAACGTAGATACGTAGCCCACACAGCAACGACGACAGCAAAACGGTCCAACAACAAAACGTAAAACGTCTACGTCTACTACTTATGCTAGCTATACTAGCTATACATCTACTAGCTACTTCTTACGTCTTACATCTACATCTACGCATCTATAGCATCTAGATCTAGGTTCTAGTACATAATCTACACCTACACCTACACACACACCTACACTACACCTACACAACTCTAACTCTAATACTTCTCTGGCTTAAAGCCTAAATAAGCCAATGCGGTGTTCACTGAGAAATAAAGAAGTTCACAAGACACGACACACATCGCACGACAAAGCGACAACGGTGAAAACACCCCAACTGGCAACTGGGCTACACCTACACCCACATATACACAGCCGCACACAAACACAAGGTGCATTATTCCTCCGGCGCGATCAGTGGATCCAGCGCGAGAGCGCGCGAGCAGGGCGAGGCTTTCAGGGATAAGGCACGCACGAGCAGCGTAGGGAGGAGCCGCGGCTCCCGTGCTGCACCCCCCCCCCTCCCCGTCTCACACGCGTGCAGGCCGGGCGGGGGGGGGATGCCCGAGAGGCCTCAACTCAGCTTCGGTCCAGCGCCCAGTGCGTGCTTCTCCGGCGTGCGCTGCTCCCAGGCCGCCACTACGCCGCAGCCAGCGCCAAGGCCTGTCAAGCTGTGGGGCCCTGCCGACCCGTCGCGTAAATACTCCAACAGTCCCCAATCAAACATATACAGCCGCCGGGGCTTCAACCCATCGCCACCTCCATCTCCTCGCGCGGCTCCAGCCCATTGTCCGCGCGCCCCCGGCCGGCGCCCACGTTGGCCTCGTCATGATCGTAGATCTTGTCGGTAATCAACGTCTTGAGCCGCCGCCTGTGCTTTGGCGTTCGCTCGTGCTCCGCGAGCGCCGGCGCGTTGATGCAGTATTTGCTACGGAAAACGTAACGGGCCGCGGGTCAGCGGCGAAGCAGCTCGGCGCGCGCGCGTGCGAACGGGAGGACGCACGCACCAGCACGACATGCAGTAGTGCTGGCCAAGGCCAGGCAAGTCAGGGTCCGGCTGCGTCTTCTCCGCCAGGACCTTGCTGATGAGGTCCGGCTGGAGCTGCCGCGCGACGATGTCGTCCCAGCGGCCCTTGTTATCCCTGTGCTTTAGGCCCAGCCCACGGTGGTCCTTGTTGCAGCGGCTCTTCCCCCCGCCGCCGACCTTGCGGCCGCCGCGTCCGCCGCCACGAGCGCCCTTTGGCATTGCTCCGACCCAGGTACGTAGCAGAGCGGCGCGCGAACCAAAAATAGGTCAGTTCATATGAGCGGAAATTAAAAATATATAGCTCTCTAAGCTACGTTCCTAAGTCCTAAGTCCTAAGGGCTACGTGTCCGATTCTACTCTCGGACTACCGAGCTACGTGTACTCGTACGGGGGGCCGCCCGCATAAACCCACCCCAGTCCATTGTCACATATTCAGTAGCAGGTCGGTTCACAAAGAATCAGCCGAGAACAATTCATAACGCAAGTTTTTGCGTGAATGCGCCGGGCAACTGACTTTGCCGGGCGACGCGCGAACTGCGGCCTCGGGCGGCGAAGACTTGGTGCCGCAACCCAAGTTCACAGAACCATGTCCTGCCGCCTGCCCGGCCTGCTCGACCTGGGCCTGCAGTGGCAGGCCCGGGGGTTCACCCGAGTGGCGCCACCGCGCGTGCTGCTCTGCGGCGATGCGGATTTCTCCTACGCGGCTGCGCTCGTCTCGGAGCTGGGCGCGGCGGCCGAGGTGACTGCGACCGCCTTCGAAGAGGAGCCCGACCTGCTGCTGCGGTACCCGTACGCCGCCGAGACGATGGAGAGGCTGCGCGCCGCCGATGCCCGGCTCGGTTTCGGAATCGACGCCCGGACTCTGCGCGAGCACTACCCGACTCAGACGTGGGACCGTGTGGTCTTCAACCTTCCTCAGGCGCCGCCCCAGGCGAAGGCGCGCAACCAGATTCAGCGGCACCGCGCGCTGCTGCGGGACTTTTGCGAGTCAGCCGCGGGCGTGCTGGAACCCCATGGCCAGATCTGGGTGACGCTCCTCGCTGGGCAGGGCGGTACCCCGCTCGACTCGGTGCAGCGGGTGCCCGGCGACTCGTGGCAGGTGCAGCTTGCAGCAGCGCAGTCGGATCTCCTGGTCGTGGCGGTGCTGGAGGCGGAGATGGAGGAGCTCGCGGCGGGCGGGTACATGCCGGGCGGCCGTGGGATCCGGCGCGTGTCCAAGATTGGCGCGATGCGCAAGGCGCAGGGCCTGGTCGCGCACGTGCTCGTCAAGGAAGGCGACCTTCTGGACGAGCCGGTTGCCGTGGCGGCGGCGGCGTGCCGCGCATCGGGCAAGGCGGCCACGGCGCGCTCAGAAGTGAGCGGCGAGGGCGGCGATGGGGCGGGCGTTGTATCGGCACTGGGCGTGTCGCCGCTCGCGTGGAAGTTTGATAACAGCTTCTGGGACGCCGAGCGCCCTCTTTCCGAGGATGAGCTCGAGCGCCTGTGCCGCGACTCGCTCGGTGAGGAGGCGGACGTGATGAGTGCGTCGCCCGAGTTGCTCGACGTCTATCAGAACGCCGAGGGCCGCGGCTCGCGCACCTACCGGTTTTTCTACGGCTCGTCGCGACTCGCTCTCAGCCGAGACCGCGCGCTGAGCATGAACCGGCAGGTCTGCGAGGCGGTTGCCGCCTCCGGCGCGGGGCTGCCGCGGACCCCGTCGGCCGAAGCGCTGGCTGCGGGCGATCTCAGCGACGGCGAATCGGGGAAGGCGCAGCGCAGTGGCGGCGCAGCAATGTCGATGGCGGCGGAGGCGGAAGCACTGTCGATGGCGGCGGAGGCGGCGGCCAGAGGGGATGAAGATAGAGCGCGCCGGAGGAGCTTCCAGCGATAAAAGTTGCGACGAGGGTAGTTGCGCGCAGCTGTCTGTTTCAGTGTCTGCGGCCGCCTCGTGGTGTGGCGTCGATCCCGCCGGGGATCGCCCGACGCCCTGCTCTGGGATCTGGGAGCTGAGCAGTTCGCCTCTCCTGCCTGTGTTGTTTCAGTTTCACAGTGAGTGAGCTCAGAGCCTCGGTCTGTCTTAGTTTTAATCTGGCCCGTTTTTTTTCGCTGCATTCGGCCGATGTTTCATGTTTCGGTGCTGGGTATACGCTGTGGTGCTCACAACCATTTGTGTCATCTGGACCTGGCAGGACCTGGGTGGGGCCTGGGGGTCACGTAGCACGTTGCCCCCCATAATAATAGCCCGCATGCCCATAGCCATAGCCCATAGCCATTGGTTGGAAACTGACCCTTCCTATAATACCTGTATCAAAAACCATCACAATCACAATCACAAACCCATATAACATATAACCTGATGACAACTGAAAATTTCCATAAATTACCATAGGAAAAAAGGGCACAACAGCAACAGCAACAGGGGGGGCGCGGGCGCGGGGGGGGGGGGTCCCATATATATATGCCATATACTGCACATTGCGCACTGTTGACGTTGATTGCAAACGTGCGAGAGAGGTTGCGGTGTTTGAATCCCCGCCGCGCTCCCCGCCATCGCCATCGAAAGTCTCGCGGGAGGGAAAAAGTGCCGGACCCGAGCCAAGAGACCCCACCAACACACACACACAAATTAGCAAGTAGCCCGCGGGGTAGACGCGCGCCCCCCCGCAACCGAGTCGCAAAGCGAGACGGCCGCCGCCCACGGGGGTCGCAAAACAAGAAGGCACAGGCGAGAGAGCACCGCACACACAGCAGGGAGGAGGAACCGGAGAGAAAAGTAGCTCACGCGCGCAGATGAGCCGCGAGGAGCGAGCGCGAAAGCTGTCATGCCGAGATGGCCTCTGGCATCGGCGCATCCCCCATGTGGCAGAGGCGCCGGGGATATCGTCACCAGCCACAGCCCCTCGCAAGATAAGCACACGAGCAGTCGCATGTAGAGCCCTGCTGTCGTCATCACGACGAGCTGCAGCAGGCAAGAAGTTAGTTACAAGTGGGTCGGCACGGGGCCTTGTCACGCGTGCTGCCGCACGCGGTTGACATCCTCGGCGATGATTCGCAGCGCATCCATCTTGCTGATGGTCTTGATGGTGCTCGCCTTGTTGCGGTGGGTCACGCCGTAGAACTGGTCACCCGCGTGGATCAGCTCTGGCCGGAAGGTGGTGGTGATGAACTGTGTCGGCTCCGCGTCGCCCGTCTCCGCGTTGACGGCGCCCGCTTGCCGCTCGATCATCTGGGCGAGTGAGGCGCGGTGCGCCGCGTCGAGGTTGGCGTCAATCTCGTCGAAAATGTAAAAGGGCGCCGGGTCGCACCGCTGGATGGCAAAGATCAGGCAGAGCGCAACCATCGTCTTCTGGCCGCCCGAGAGCTGGGTCATGGTCTGCGTGTCGCCGCCGCCGGCGAACTGGACGCGGATCGAGATGCCCTGGTAGGTGGCGAGGCGCGAGGCGGCGCTCGCGTCCTGGTCGAGCTGGCGGCCCTCCTGCGACGTCTTCATCAGGAGCTTGCCGCTGCCGCCGGGCACGAGCTCGCGGAAGACCTCGGAGAAGTGCTTGGCGACCCCCTTGAAGGTGCGCTCCATCGCCTCGTCCTTCTTGTGGTCGAGGTGCTCGATGAGCGAGCGGATCGAGACCTCGGCCTTCTCCACCTCCTTGCGCCGGTCGAGCAGCTTGTCGCGCTGGTCGTTGAAGTTGGCGAACTGGTCGAGCGCCTTCTTGTTGACGTGGCCGAGCTTCTGCAGCTCCTTGTTGCACTTTTCGATCTCGGCCATCAGCTGCTTGGACGAGAGCGAGCGGCGCGACTCGTCGAACGACTCCTTGGGCAGCGAGCCGAGCTTGCGGATGCAGTCGGCGAACTCGGTCGCCTTCTGCGCCAGCACGCCGCGCCGCGCGAGCAAGCGGTCGAGCTCCTTGGCCTCGTCCTGCTGCGACTGGAGCTCTGCCGCGAGCCGCGCCTTGTGGCCCTCGAGTGCCTCCTTGAGCTGGCGCTCCGTGGTGCGCTTCTCGTCGTGCCGCTGCTGCGCCGCCGCGAGCTCCGTCTGCGTCGCCGTCAGCCGCTCCTGCGCCGCTGCGAGGGGCGCCGACACGTCACCGCCGCCGTGGCCCTTGGAGAGCGCCTCGTCCGCCTCCTCGATGGACGCCTGCAGCTCGCGCTGCCGCCGCAGCAGGTTCTCGCGCAGGTCGGCGTCCAGCCGCGCCTGCTGCTGCTCCGCCTTGGCCGCGTCGCGCTCCGCCTTGACGCACGCCTTGGTCAGCTCCTTGACCTGCGCCTGGAGCTCCTGCTGCCGCTTCTCCTCTTCGGGCGAGAGCTCCGCATCGAAGGCCGAGGCCATCTCGCCCTCGAGCGCCTCGAGCCGCCGGCGCTCAGCGTCCGCGGCGGCGCGCAGCGCGGCGAGCGCCTTCTCCTTCTGCGCGTCGACCGCGCGCGACGTCGCCGCCGACGACGAGCCGGGCAGCTCGAGCGCCTCCTGCTCCGCGGCGGCGGCCGCCTTGCGCTGCCGGTCCTCGGCGTCGCGCAGCTCGCCCAGCACGCGCGTCACCTCGGCGTCAATCTTCTCGCCCTCGCGCGTCACCTTGTCCACCTCCTGCTCGGCGCGCGTCAGCTCGGCGCGCAGCTGGAGCTGGTCCGCCTGCGCGCGCAGGCGCGAGCGGCGCACGTCGAGATAGCCGCCCGAGAGCGCACCCTTGCGGTTGACCTGGTCGCCGTCGAGCGTCACGCAGTCGAGGTCGTGCGACTTGGAGAAGCGCGTGCCCACCTCGAGGTTGCGCACGACGAGGCACTTGCGGAAGACCTGCTTGAAGGCGGGCGAGAAGCGCTCGTCGAACTTGAGCTTCTTGAGCATCGGGATGACGTCTTCCGACACGGGGTACTCGGGGTCGTTGCCGGGCCGCAACCGGTTCAGCGGCATGAAGGTGACGCGGCCCGCGTTGGCGCGCTGCAGCTCGGAGAGCATGCGCGCGGCCGTGTCGTCCGTGTCGACAACGACCTGGAAGAGCTGGTTGGACGCCGCCGTCTCGACGGCCGTGTAGAACTTCTCGTCGACGTCGACGAGCTCGATCAGCATGCCGTGGACGCCGCCGATCTGCTTCTCCGCCGCGATGCGCTTGACGGCCTGCACCGACTCCCAGAGCGAGCGCGACATAGATTGCTGGAGCGTGCGCTGCGCCTTGTCCAGGTCGGCAGTGCGCGTCTTGGTCGACTCGGCGAGCTCCTGCTCCTTCCGCCAAAGCTGCTTGCGCGTGTCGGTCAGCTTGGAGTGCTTGGTCCGGTGGGTGGCGCAGTCGCGCGACGCGGCCTCCTCGGCCTTGCGGTACTCGGCCAGCCGCCCCTTGGCCACCTCGACCTGTTCCTCGCTCTTGCCGGCGTCGCGCTTGCTGCGCTCCACCTGCTGCGCCAGGTTGGACGCCTGCTGCTCCTTCTTGGCGAGCGCCGCCTTGACCGCGGTCACCTCCTTCTGCAGGTGCTTGTTGCGCTCCGCCTTGGATTTGAACTGCGACGAGCGCGTCTGGCGCGAGTAGAGCTGCTGCAGCTTGGCCTCGGCGCGCTCCTCGTCGGCCTTGAGCCGCGCCGCCTCGGCTGCCTTCTCCGCCACCACTGGCTGCACCTTGGCCAGCTCCGCCTCCACCTGCTTGACCTGCTTGCTCAACTGCGCCAGCTCCTTCTTCGCCTCATTGGCGGCCGCGGTCGACGCCTCGAGGTCGGTGCCCTGCTGCTGCGCCGCCATCTCGAGCTGCGCCACCTGCTGCAGCAGCTGCTTGTAGTCGGCCGACGACGACTTGACCGTCCCCTTGAGCAGCTTCACCTCCGAGCTCGTCGCGGCGAGGCTCTTCTCCGTCTCGGCCACCGCGCCCTTGGCCTCCTCCTCCACCTGCGCGTGCTGCTGCCGCTTCTCCACCTCGTCGACGCGCTGGCTGTCCATCCGCTGGAGCGCCTCGCGCGCCTTGCGCTGCTCCTTGTCGTAGTAGGTGTACTCGGCCACCTTGCGCCGCTTGTCGAGCGTCTGGTACTCGGCGAGCTCGGCCTTCTCGGCGTCGAGCTCCTTGAGCCGCTTCTCGATCACCTCGAGCATCTCGTCCACCTTGCGCCGCCGCGCCGACGTCTCCTCCATGATGCCAATCGACTCGGTCCGGCGCTCCGAGTAGGTGCGCGTGCCGGCAACCTCCTTGAGCAGCTCCAGCCGCTGCTCGTCCTTCATCGTGGTGAGGCTCATCACCTTGCCCTGCGGCACGATGTTGTACGGGTTGGAGCGCGAGAAGCCCGCGCTCTCGAGCAGGTTGATCACCTCCGTCTTGGTGACGTGCTTGCGGTCGAGGAAGTACTCGTCCTTCTTGAGCCCAATGGAGCGCTTGAGGATCACCGTGTCGTGCTCGACGGGCAGCCGGTAGTCTGAGTTCTCGATGTGGATCTCAACGTAGGCGGTCATCACGTGCGCGCCCGCGCCCTCGTGCAAGATCTGCTTGCGCTCGTCGGCGCGCAGCACCCCGCTCTGCAGGTCGCCAAGCACAAACTGGATGGCTGCAACAGTCGGGGGGTGGACACCAGCGTGAGTCGGCGGTGCGGGTCGAAGAAGGCCCACCCACTAGGGCTGGCTGCACAGCTATCCTCGCCGCCACAGTTCCGGCACCACCACATATATCGACAGGCGGCGCGGGAGGCACCGTGGCTGCGCGCACCTGCAAAGAAGTTGGACTTGCCCGATCCGTTTGCTCCAACTGCGAGGCAAGGAACGGGGCCGTCAGCTTTGGTGTGTGTGCTGGACCGCGCAACGGAGTGCAGCAGGGTGGTGCGGACGTACCGACGACGTTGTGCTTGGGGCTGAAGGGCTCAGCCTCGATCCGGTCCTTGTAGCACTTGAACCCCTCGACGATGACCTGCTTGATGTGCATCGCCGCCCGTCTGGCTGTCCGTGAGCGACTTCGGTCGCGCAGTGGCGTTGGCTGCTGCGCGCGCCAACTTTTGGCGCCGAAAAAATTACCCCACGGTATTCGGCTTCTATGTGATTATTACATGATTAATGATTATTACGGAGACCCGTGACCCGTGACCCGGACTAAAACCAGTTATTGGCGGTGGCCGAGAGGGCCAAGGTGAGGTTTGTTGTGAGCACAGGACGATACCGGTGGGAGTCTGTGCCTGGGTTCCGCATTTAGACGTGTGCGCGCTGTGCGCGCCCGCGCCGTTTCAGCGCCCCCCGTCCTGGGCGTGCGCCCGCTGTGTTTGGTGTTTCGTCCGCCCGTCGTTGTGCGTGTCCGAGTTCTTCTCTGCTTCGATCTCTGCCACATGTCCCCGCCTGGCCTGCGCCCGCGCGCCGCGGCCTCTGCTGTTCCTCCCGTGGCACCGCCTGCTGGCTCTCCCGTCGACCCAGCTGCCGCTCGTCTCAGCAGCCTCTCGCCCGCGGCCGCCCCGTTCAGCCCAGCCTCGAGTGCCTTTCCACAAGGTTGCTGTGTCAGCGTGTCAGCGGCGCGGTGTGCTGTGCTAGCGCTGGGGGGCGCTGGGGGGGCGCTGCTGGGGCTGCTGTGGGTTGTGCCGTGGTGTGTGGGCTGTGCCCGCCGCCGCGCGTGCCTGCCGCCCGCGCGCCCGCGCAGCATCACACACACATACTGCACACTGACTGCTGACTGTCCTCTGTCCTGGTACGTGCGCGTGTACTCTCACTCTCTCTAGCTCTAGGTGTGAGGGTCACTCTCTGATCTCTCTCTCTCTGTCTGCTCGGGGGTGAGAAAACATAGCATCAGATACAGTCTACAGTCTGTCAGATATCAGATTATACTTATAAAAAGTAGTTTATAATATATACATATATATATATATATATCACATCGTCCGCGACCACTTAGTAACAGTAAACAGTAACCAGTCATCAAACTTTTGAACCCGACTGACAGATACACCCGGCCTCGCACATAGGGCGTCACAGCTAGATGGGCCCCAACCCTGCGGACCCCCACACGCCACACCCACACGCACTAACACACACCACTGCAGCCTCTACAAACCACCCATAACTCCCTAGTCGGCGTCGCTCATCGGGAAGTGGTGCATGAGCGCCTCGGGCGTTTCCTGCTCAACGGCAACCCGCTCGGCCACGGCGACCGACTGCGCCGCCGCCGCCTGCTCGCCCTGCGGCACGCGTCCCTTGCCGGCCCTGGGCGTGCGGTCGCGCTGCTTGAGGTGCTGGAAGACGTAAAAGAGCGCCTTGGGCGTCACGCCGGCGATGGCGCCCGCGTCGGCCAGGGTGGCGGGCTGTGCAGCTGACAGAGTTTGAAAGGGGAGGGGTGAGTAAATATCTAGATCTATATATAGATATAAAGATATACATATAGAAGAGCGCCTTGGGCGTTACGCCAGCGATGGCGCCCGCGTCGGCGAGGGTGGCGGGCTGAGCGGCTGACAGAATTGTAAAGGGGAGGGGTGAGGAAGATCTTTACTTAGTCTATAGATCTAGATCCGGATATAGATATAGAAGAGCGCCTTGGGCGTCACGCCCGCGATGGCGCCCGCGTCGGCTAGAGTGGCGGGCTGAGCGGCTGGCAGCGTTGTAAAGGGGAGGGGTGAGGAAGATCTACATGTTCTATAGATCTAGATCCGGATATAGATATAGAGATATACATATAGAAGAGAGCCTTGGGCGTCGTGTTTGTGTTTGTGTCGGCCAGCGTGGCGGGCTGCACAGCTGACAAAGTTTTAAAGAGGAGGGGTGAGGACGATCTACCTAGTCTATAGATATAGATCTGGATATAGATATACAGATACACATGTAGAAGAGCGCCTTGGGCGTTCTGTTTGTGTTTGTGTTTGTGTCGGCCAGGGTAGCGGGCTGTGCAGCTGACAGAGTGTTAAAGGGGAGGGGTGAGGACGATATACCTGGTCTATAGATCTAGATCCGTATATATATATATATATATATACATCTAGAAGAGCGCCTTGGGCGTACGCCGGCGATGGCGCTCGGCCTTTACACGATATTGTTATTACCAATAGTGTATGGTGTGGCATAAAAACGGGAGGTCGGGGGCGGGGGTGTATACTGCCCAATAGTCGCGCAATAGTATTGCACCAGGGCGGGCAATGCAGGTTGGCGCGGTGATGAAATGATGGTTGATTCGTGCACAGAAGCCTCGAAGTAATCCAATATCTTTTAAAGGCCAAGATGGCAGCCGCATCGGCCAAAGTGGCGGGCTGTGCAGCTGAGAATTTAAAAGGAAAGGGGTGAGGAAGATCTCGAGATCCGGATATAGATATTGATACATACATATAGAATGGCGCCACGCGCGTCACGCCAGCGATGGCGCCCGCGTCGGCTAGGGTGACGGGCTGAGCGGCTGAAAGCGTTTGAAAGGGGAGGGGTGAGGAATGTCTCCAGATCCGAATATAGTTATAGAGATATATATATAGAAGAGCGCCTTGGGCGTTATGTTCGTGTTGGTGTTTGTGTCGGCAAGGGTGGCGGGCTGCGCAGCTGACAGAGTGTTAAAGGGGAGGGGTGAGGAAGAACTAACTAGTCTATAGATCTAGATGTACTGTGTGTGTATATATGTATATATACAAACATATATATGTATATGTATATGCAGATAGATACAGATAGATACAGATATAGAGATAGAGAAAGATATATATATATATATATATATATATATATATATATATTTATTTATATATATATATATATATATTTATATATATATATATATTTATATATATATATATATATGGTGGCATCCCTTCGTGGGCCAGGGGTTAACCCTCTTAACCCAAGGCTGCGTGGCTGACAAAGGGAGCCCATGCGGAGATGGGGGGAGGAGACTCGACCTATATTCTACCGACTATCTATCTATTTAGATCTACATATTATATATATAGAGAGAGAGACGGGGAGAGGAGGTGGGGGAGATGGAGAGAGTAGACAAGGAGTTAGGGAGCCGTGTGAGGGATGGTGCCAAGGCGTTAGAAACGAACCCGAACCCTGACCCTAACGAGACCTGTGGATACAAGGGGATTTTGATACCGCTGGGGGTATCGATCCCCTTGTCGGTGCCACGCGGGCTGTGTAAATAGATCAGAGGTTAACCCGAGATACATATCCACATCTATATCTATCTACCTATCTATCTATCTATATAGATAGATAGATAAAGACAGTGATAAAGATCAATACAGATAGATAGATAGATCGATCGATACACGAAAGATAAATAGATGGATAGATAGAGATAGAGATAGACAGATTGATAGATATAAAGATAGACAGATAGATAGATAGGTAGTGATAGAGAAAGTGATAGTGCTGATAAAGATAGATAGATAGACAAATCAATATATATAGAGAAATAGATACAGACAGAACAGATGGATAGATAGATAGCGATAGTAAGAGAGAGAGATAGATCGATCGATAACCGATAGATTGATAGATAGATAGATAGAGATAGATATACATACATATCTATCTATCTATTTATATCAATCAATCAATTAAACATCTATATAATTGTTAAAACAAAATCGGCGAGCTTTCCAATGTTTTCATTGAGAAGACACGGGGTAGCGCTATATATATATATATATATATATATATA
>Ga0335398_10006152_pt1 | contig 15367 bp, 10 predicted proteins | sample BON03_FD_205742 | JGI IMG/M metagenome (GOLD analysis project Ga0335398, IMG submission 205742) | Freshwater microbial communities from Lake Bonney liftoff mats and glacier meltwater in Antarctica - BON-03 (spades assembly) (version 2) | ecosystem: Environmental > Aquatic > Freshwater > Ice >... | reverse complement strand
TATATATATATATATATACATATGTAAATATATTTACATCTATCTATCTGTGTCTTTATCCATCTTGATATCGCTATCGCTATCTCTATCTCTTATCTCTACATCCCTCTCAATATATATATCAATACATATACAGGGAACTGGCCTGGTTTTATCTGATCACATAATCTTCACCTGTGGCAGGCTTCCCTGTGAACGGCGGACAAGTAGTGACCCGCACTAAACCTTCACCCCCCAACTGGGCTAACCCTTAACCCGAGGTTCACCCCCTAAACGTGCCCCCCCAGGTCTAATATTTAGCTCACCTTTGCAGTTGGTTGTGTCGCTGAGGGTGCCGCTGAACTGTGTCGGTGGTTGGATCGAGCACGTTTAACTTGCATTCCATATGTGTGGCGGGCTCCCTGTGAACGGCGAACAGCGCGCGTTGATCTATCTATATATATCTATAAAAAAAGTATATATATAGGTATATATACATATATATGGTAGTGGTCCACAGTCTATATTTACCCCCATTCTTCACACGTTGCAGGCGCGGCCACCCACCCGGGCGTGGGAGGTGGCACGCCCCGTCTTCGCGCCACCGTTGAGCGTTGTTAAGTGCTTGTGGGAGGTGTTCGTTTGGGGGTCTTGTCGTGCGCGTGTGTGCGCCGGTGTCGGGGGTGTTTTCTCTGTCGCCTACCCCGGCCGGCGTTACTCCTTTTAACGCTGTCGCTCCCTCCGCCCCTTCCGTTTCCCCACCCGCCCTTCGACGACGGACGGTTGCTTCTACGAACGACTCGCCCATCTCGCAGCCGACGGGAGCTTCTTCGCGGCGTTCTACGAACGAGTTCACCTCCAGGACTCGGCTCTCCAGGACTCAGCTCTACGTCGCTCGCGGATCTCTTCACGTCGCATCTGGTATTAATCCAAGGGCTGACCGCAAGGCCTCGCCTGCGCAAACATCCAATAATACCATATCCACCAACGACACCTCTTCTAACCGCAAAAAAAACGAGTTTTCGCCTAACGTCACCATCGAGGAGTCGCCGAACGTCTCCATCGAGGAGTCGCCGAATGTCACCCTCGAAGAGTCTCCCAACGTCAACCTCAAGAAGTCTAAGGCGAGGCTGCGGGAGAACAAGAAGTCGAAGAAGCAGGCCTCTGAGGCTAAGATCGACTCTCCGAAAGTGTGCAAGACCCCGTCAACCCCGAACCATTCCACCCGGATCTCCTCCCCTGGCAAAACTATACCCATGCCGAACTCAATAGTTATCGCAATGAAATGCAGATGACGCTCGGCGAGTACACCTACGCCCTTCTACCCGAGAGCCCCATTGACGAGTTCACTCCCACGCAGGATGTTTCTGGGCCTGCCACACCCAAACCACTCACTCGCGTCCCCCGTCAGTGTCCACCACCAACCCCTCGCATGGGCCGTTTAGAAAAGGAAGCAGCGAAGAACGCTCGCAACGCCCCAAAGACGGTTTCTAGGTTACCCCCCCCTTTGCCCCAGGTCGTCGAGGCGGAGCAGGCACCCACCACGGGTATTCCACCCGTGCCTGACCCCCTTGAACCCACGATCTTGCCCCAGGTCGTCGAGACGGCGGGCGTCCCCACCCCCGAAACGACAATCTCCCCAAAAGAGGCCTTTCCTCTGGCGCCGGTTCCCCTCACCGGTGCCCAAGAAACCGTGGCGAACACCGCCCGGAACCGAGTCCTTCGTGACGCGGCCCTATTTGCTTATCGTCAGAGTTCGATTCGGGTTAACCCGGAACGTCTGATCTCGGAGGCATTAAATAGCGCAGTCCGCACTTCCACCCTCACCAACACCACGCTTTGTCAACACGTTCGCCTTCGGAAACGTAACCTTACCGCAGTCTCCGCTGCTACCAGGAAACTTTCCACGTTTAAGGCTACCACGCTCAAGGATGCCCGAATCTTAGCCATTCACGTCTCTGTGGCGCGTCGTGTTAGCCAAACAGCGCCTTCCGTCTTACGCACCTCTGTAGTGCAGGAGCTAAACTCCCATTTGCTCTGTGTTGCCGAGGATCTTCTCGCGCTCTTTAGCTTGAGGAAACTCTTCCAACATCTTAGCCGAATGGCGCCTTTGTCCCCTCAGTTAGACAAACCCGGCCTCTCCGCGGTGACCGACCCGATTCGCGTATACCGGGCCGCCGCCCGGCACGTTAAGGCCGCCGCCCTTAACCTTGACCATCTGCTTGAGACGCAGAAGCGGTTAACCGCTACTAAGGATGGGCGTTTTATGGTCCCCGGATCACCCCCCCCCGGTTTTAACTGTGCCCTTCGTTCCACCATCTTGGGCGGCGGTGATGACCGGTGGCTACCGCCACCATCGTATCCGCCACGGAAATTTTCCTAAACCGGCCGCCATTTTACGCACTCACCCCAATTTTTCACGTAAGGGTGTCTCTGCGCGCAGGCATAACAACGCATGCTTTGCTAGTCGGGCCGAATTCAGACGCGCTAATCGTCGCAAGAACCCCCGTAGCTGTGCCGGTCCCGACCCTGGGCCCGGCCGTCGACCTTGTTCTGGCCCACCTCACGCCACTCCTTCACGTTCATCAGACACCCCCTCTAGACCTTGTAACCACCACGGTGGTTATAGACCTGGGGGAAGGGACGACGACGATAGGGCTAGACAACCACCACCACCACCGAATCCCCCTCGTGGAGGTCTTCTTGACTTACCGATTCGGTGCCATTATTCGAACCACAAAGGTCAGTGCGAGCGTATTTGCACACTCCACAAGGGCCAGTTCCTTTACCGATTGGTCAGGAAACATACCACCCTCACGTTTTGCACTGCTAATTGCATGGGGTATTTTGTACGCGAAGAGCTGGATACACTAATAAGCCAACCGTTCCCGCCAGAAGTCCGTCGAGCCACAGACGCGTTGCTTAACCAACGTGTTCTGGCACTCCTCAAGGGCAAGTGTCCCGACAACCCGCGGAGTGGGTACACTTGGCCACTAAGGAGTCTATTAGATCGGACGGTGCGCATTACCACAGGTATGGACTTACAAGATAGAAACATGTGCGCTGTTTTCGCGCAATTCTTGTATGACATCGCCATCAACGCTGTTAATTACCAAGTAAAGGAAGACGGGGATTTTAACAGGGCTAGCGTAGGATTACTTTGTTGGGCCGAAGATGTGCAAAACCAACACCTTTTCCGAGTCGTTTGCCTTGACGCCAACTCGGCATTTCACTGTGATAGATGGGGCCTCGAGCTGCCCGGTAGGAATCCCACTAAGAGCACTTATGCCCCGAGGGAAAGGAGTAACGGTAAGCGTCGTCAGGACTTCCCGAACCCCTCGGTCAGTCGTTCCCCTCATCTCCCTTCCGCTTCCTCCTCTTCCTCTGACCCACGGGGGCCTATAGCTGATGTTAATGGACAAAGTCGGGGGGGGGGCAGCTCCTCCAACTATGTCCACCAACCTCCAGCGAGGGTCTCGACCCCTCCGGTATCTAATATCAATCCACACCTTATCCTCAGCCGAGAGGTCCCCAGACTACTAAAAAGTAAAAAATCTTGGTGGTCTGTTGGTGACATCCTCAACTACTGTATGGCTCAGACTAACCCAGAGGAATGCAAATCCCTAGCCGTCTATTTGCAATCTTTTGCTCGAGTTGGTTATGTCTCACCACACGATAAGGGTGCTATCGAACACGCCGCCTGTTCAGGGTTAATTCAGTGGGCCAATCTCGCTGTTAATAAACCCCGGTTCGCAACCTTGGGTATTCCTGCAAGCCAGGATCCTGACTCGCTAATGTTCGACCAACACCCGGGAGATATTCACTTTCTTAGCGACCACTGGGATATGCCACTCCCTCCACCTGTTCCGCAACTTGTCAGGAGGGCACAGACTCAAAGGAGGCTACCTAGGTTTATCGACCTATCCACCGACAGGAGTCTTATTTCTGCGGATCTTGACCCTTCTCCAGGGGCCGGAGACGTCCTTAGCGGCATTATTCTCAGCTTACTAAGCCAGCCAGAGGCACCTAACGAGCCTTGGTGGTCTATTGACGCTCTATTAGAGAAGGGGATAAATTTACCCAATTCCGGTTCTCACAGGTCGAGCGTGGTTCACACCTCTAACTGTTTAGTCAATTATTTACAGGCGTTGGGCACAATTGGAGTCTCCCCGCCTACAGGCTACAATTATGTACTTGCCGCCGGTTTGTTTGCTTGGGCCAGACTACCCGGTTATAGACACCTTGTAGTAATCTTCGAGCATGATAATGTCTATAGGGCAACCGCCTTCGGCAGTCGCCACCGCCCTCCAAACCACGTCCTCGGTATAGGAGAGAGATATTATTTTAGACTTCCTGACCGCCCACTCACGGAACCAAATTCACCATCCACCCCAGATTCGCCGCCGCCACCTTCTCCTCCCAGAGACGACAAAGGGCCGCCTATTATTATTAAGGGTAACCAGGATGGCTCTCCGGCCCATTCCGACCCATTCACCCCGCACCCCGACCCCGATCCCACGGTCAATCCTCGCCTTGGTAAGGCAGTTACCAATTTACTTTGCTTTCAAGGGCCTACGGCACAGGATTCCTATACCGTTAGCGAACTAATAGGGCACCTTACGGAATTATCCGAGGATATGACCGACGGGGAAAATTACCAAGTTCGCTGGTTCCGCCGGTACCTAAAATTGTGCGCCGCAGAGTACTCGGTAACCACCGGAGACGATCATACCATCTTATCTATCGGATTGCTACGATGGGCCAAGTTCTCTAGAAACAATCTTATCTATATTTGCTTTGAATCCTATCCACCCGCTTCTCACCCAGGAAATAGATGGCGCCTCAAAGTTAACGAGTGGGTCCATCCTGACGTGAATGCACTTTCCACTCCGGTCACTACACCCGCTCCGTACGCGACTCCCCCTATCAACCTATTTGCCGACGCCATCCTTAGTAAAATCGTCACTGAGTTGCTAAAGAAACCCTCATCCAGACATGATGAATGGTAGACGATTCATGAGCTTCTAAGTCACGCCACGAAGGTGTGGATGGATTCGGGCCCCACTCCAGTAGAAAATTACAGATTCCTCACTGGTTACTTGCACTCGTGGGCGGGCGAAACCAAACCATCCCAAGACGCCCACCGCGCATCGTGTGTAGAATTATGCGTGGTAGGATTAATTCATTGGGCGACTCAACCAAATAAAGAGTCTATCTACTTAGTCTCGGAAGGGATGGACCTAAGTCAGGAGGAAGGGCGCGAGGGCTCCCCGGAAGAATCGTGGGGTATTAGGCTTATTAGGCCGGTAACTGGACTCCAAACCTGCATCCCCACCTCCACCTCCCCCTCCGCCGGACGATGACAAACCGGAGGACGATTTGGAAAAGGATAAGGCTAGAGACGCCCCAGGCCCTAGCGAACTATTTCGGGCCATGGAACGGCTATCAAGTGGTCAAAAGGGTTCCACTCTTAAGGGCGGCACTCAGGCCCCCGCTCACCAATCTTCCTCCACCCTACCACAACACAACCTCGGGTTAAACCCGGATAGTGTTCATTCGGACGAGCCTGGTAAAACGACAAATATACCTCCTGGTTTTATTGACCCAGCCGCTCACGTGGATGAAGACGTTTATTTTGGGGAAGATTATCCTTCTGACGATAATTCTGACGGTATTGTGCCTCCTGGTTCACCTCCGCCACCATCTCCTCCCGGCTCACCTCCCGATGTGCAACCCGGTCTAACGTACGGGGACCCTGTGGACAACCAACCTACACGTCCTACCTCCCGCCGCGTTACACCTGTAGCACAGACGGAGTCGGAGATCAAGGCTATTCGACGTCTCAAACTTACTAATGAGGCTCGTGATAAAGAAGATGAGTATGAGGCGCTTCACGGAGAGAATAACCGTAGAATACGCGAGCTTAACGCGATCACTATGGCCGAGGATGCTGAGCTTGAGCGCCAGATAGAGCAGTGTATCGTGCAACTGCAGGTCGATCAACTACCCAGGCTCACAGTACCTCGTAACCACGCTATGTCCACCAGACACCATTCACCCCTGGCGGTTGCTCCGTGCGCGCTCAAGGATTGCAACAGGGACGCCTTCGTTATCGACGGTACAGCGTCCCTCTGTTGTAGCCGTAGCCACCTTAAGTATTTATACGCCATACGGTTTAAAACCAGGTGCGCCCTGCCGGGGTGCATGCGCCCAGTCCACGTTAAACCGGACATTCTCCTCGCTTACGATTTTTGCTGTATTAGCCACGCCAAATTGGCAAATAAATACGGTAACAAACCTAAAGCAGGACCAGGAGAAATCAAGTGCGGCTTTCCAAGCTGCGACAACCTCGTCTGTTATTACTCCACCACAGGCCACTACGATTTTTGTGGTATGACCTGCAGGAAAAAAATGGCTAACCTTCCAGTCACCCCTCCCATGTTGGAGTTAACTTGTACTCGGTTTACCACACTTGCCGCCGGCGCTGTGCCCCCGCCTTCTTATCCTCCTTCCGCTCCGGAATCAGTTATAGACTACGGCACGCCACCAGATTCGCCCGCACCCTTGACCACACAACCAGCGCCTTTGGCAATCCACCCGCCCATACACACAGCGCCTTCGGCGACCACCCATCCACAACCAGCGGCTCCGGCGATTACCCACATTCCATTGGCGCTGCTGCCTACTCCAATGCCAGAAGCTTACGTTTCCAATTGGGCCGCCCATTACGTAACGGGTTCATCTAACCCGTCCCCTGTTAGAACCCTTTCGGTAGCCGACACACACAGTGTACGCAGCACGCCACCAGTTACACCACCCCTACCACACACAGAAGTGGAGGTTTTCATAGTTCGTATGGAGAATGAGCCTGGTGAGACCCCCTCATCTAGCTCTTACGTTCTCCCACGTGTAGACCACGAGGACGAGGCTCCGCCACCCTCGAACCCAGCCTCGGCTCCAGCCAGTGATTACGACGAACCCGAGAGCGAGTCTCTCTCGGACTCTTCTTCACATGGAAGTTCACACGCGCAGACCTCGGTCTGCTCATTTTTTTTCCAAGCACTAGTCTTTTGAGTCGCGCCCGTTACGCCTTTGGCGCCGCTTCGCGAGGCTACTCGGCCGTATTCACGGAAGTAGATAACTCTCACAACTTAATTCGTAGCCGAGCTACTAGAGTCATCACGAACACACGTTTTAAATTCGGCCTCGACTTGCATGCTTGTCATTCCAGGCGGGTACACAAGTCGCGACGTACATATAACGGCGATCTAGACTCTGACCCTATTTCACTTCCACCTTCGGCGGGAGGTTATTAAGAAAACTCCGAGGTCGAACCATCTCCCTTGAGGGGGGGAGAAGCCAGGACTCCTGAATTCGCTCCTGAATATGGCCCTTCTGACACACCCGGTATCCCACCAGGACCTCCTAGGAGAACTTTCAATCCTGAGCAGGGCCATCTTTTCTCTTATCCTATTTCCGCGGCGCCAGCCGAGGGAGCAGCGCCCCCTTTAGTTCCCCCCATTTCTTCGCGACCAGCTACGGCTCCCCCGCCTTATAGTGGATTGCTATCCCCACACCTTAGGCCTTCTACGCCTGCTCCCTACCCTCCCCGAAACCCTAATTATGGGATGGATAGTATATATGATGCATTCCACCCGTATTATGACCCCAACGGCGATCTCGCATTGCATGCCTCCGATGACCTGCGGTCAGAGAAAAACTTCCATGCTCGCGAACAGGCGGTTTACGATCAGGAACATAAGCTTCTACTGGAAACCCAGAAATACGTAAGACTAAACCAAGAGGCTACACTTAGAGACCTACAGGCAGTTCACGCGGAGCAAACGAGACTCAAGGACGTAGAGATAGCTCACATGCAAGCTCAAAACGAAACCACAACCGCCGCTAACCCTCCACAGCCGCGTCCACACACGTTTTGACTCGCACGAGCCTACACGCCATCATCATCGGGCCTCCACGGTCCCTTCTGTCCCCGCCACTAACCACTCGGCCGAGCTCCAGGCGTATTTTAATGGCTTGGACCCTACAGGGATGGCCGCCTTTGGTAACCTCAATCCCGTACCTGCCCCGTTGCATACACCCGGGCCTGTTTGGTTCAATCTCGTCACTCCCCAAACTCATATGCCTACCCCTGGCATATCAAGAAAAAGGGTGCCCTATGGACGGGACGAACCGGAGATAGAGTCTTACAAAACGCCTTGCCCACGGGACACCTATGGTAAAGTATTCCACCCGGGAGACCCTAAAGACCAGAAGAATGTTTCCACCGAAGCCAATTCCAGCCACTGGGTAGCCCTCTTTGAGTTATCCGCCGCGGAGCACGCGGCCGTCTACATAGATTCTGAAGATTCAGAGTGGGTTCGCCTAGTACTCTTTATGATTGAGAATAGATCAGGCGATAAATGGCATAGTAACTCTATCTATTTAAGAGAAATCTTGACGCAATGGATAGAGGCGCGCACCCTACAACGCACCAAGGGTAAGTCTAAGGACTCGACAACCGCCCTAAACACGCTAGAAAGCCTAAAATTTCATGGCGATTTACGGGCCGGTGACGATACCACTCAAATGGCGGAGGGATGGGAAACGTTTCGACTAATCTTTATCCGCGCCCTTACTAACGCACTCACCCACGGTTGCGATTGGATGGAAATCCTCGCCTGTTTGCATGTTTGTAGCCGCGCTCTCAGAACCGGGCAACAGCAAGTACGCTCCATCGTAGTTAAGGCAATGAAAGACACGTCCCTCTTCTGTAACCCCGTCCTTGACGCTATGGTGATAGTTGCTAAACTCGATAGCTCCTTTTCACAGGGCGTCCCTGGCTATTCCAGAGAAACACTTTCCGCCGCATGGGAAGCGTGTGTCTCCCGCCTGCCAGGCGAGGACGCTCTTACCCTAGCCAACCGCGTCTTTGATAGCTATTTGCAGAAGATAGGAGACGACATTGACCACCGCACCATTTGGAGTAACGAGGTTTATGCTAGCGAGATAAACACGCGTACAGCCAACTGTCTTGGAAACGACATTAGTGACCCCGCCCGTGGCCGCGCTAACCATCACCAGTTTACCCTCCGTTGGCACGAGGCACAACAGAGGATTTGCTCCGGAGGTGGTAAGGTACAGGAGATGAGTAATACCTACATCGCCTCTCACCATATTCAGGCCTTTGAATTGGCTAATGATGCTGTAAAGGTATTTAACGCACAACATCCGAGTAGCTCTACTTCCAAACGCGTAGCGGTCGTTCAACCTCCGACCAAACCAACTCTAACACCGAGCCGGAGAGATGACGGTGACCTTCACAAAATGGTGGCGGCCTTATCCAAGTAGATGTCTACCCTACAGACCAGTACGAAGAAAACACTTACTTCGACCGTTGCAGTAACCACCCCTCACCCCCCAAGCGCTCCTGCCCCACAGCGCGGCGGCGGTAAGGAAGATAGGAACACCAACACTGGTCGCGGAGGAAGGGGACAACCCTATAACGCGGTCCCTAGGGTAGGCGTAAGCGGATTGCCGCCTCCTAATAGCAGATCGGACCCTAGTGAACGCGCTTACTCCAATGGACGTAAATGCGCGCATCCTGACGGTGCCACGGGTAATCCTAGTAATATTAACTGGACGCGGGAACTCTGGGAGTATGGTGTATTCATCGATTTCATGAGTGTGGAAGACTAGGCGTTTACGACGATCTCACCACCCACCTGGCTCAAGCAAGACCCAGCGATGACACTTGCTCTAACCACCGTGTAGGTCGCGCTAAGAGCGACAGCGGAACGTGGTCTAATGAGAACGGGTGCGCTTACTGTCTATTTAGGCCCCGAGCTCCGGCTGGTACCGCGGAGGCTGACAAATGGATGTACGGCACAGGTCAAGGAGCTCACTCCCCATACCGCTGCCAGTGTTTCGTCCGATTCCTCGCCGAGGGAGGAGGACCAGACACTCCGGATAAACACTGACCCTACCTTCAGGGAATTCTGCTTAAACGTTTCGACAAACAGTAGGAAACCGGCGAGGTATCCCCTTTCGTTGGCGATAGGGAGATCCCTAAGACGCCACTCCACGTAGATTATTTTAACCCTTTGCCTCCTCCGTCCCCGCCAGGGCACGGAATAGAATTAGAATCACTTCTTACTAAGGTAGTAGAATTAAGCCTAGACGCCGAAAGCACTAAACCTAATTATACCTTGTGGGAACGGATCACTAATTTTATACACAAGCCTAAATCTCTTAGGCAGCATGGGTACATTAACGATATGCCCCCATGTCCCCCCTCGCCGCCACCTGAGGCTCCTAGCCCCCCTGCTTCCCCTCCGTCTTACCCCGCCGCGGACCCTATTATCTCCGTTCCAAAACTCCAACGCACCCTGACCCCCACAGAGCAGCTGCTCGGGAAACAGTGCCGGAGTAATAGTGACGGAGACGGTCCCCCCCAGACCCCTGGTAAGCAGGACAAGGAGCTCCTCGGAACACCACACACACTCCCTTCCACAACCACACTAGTAGATGCGCTATCCATAGCTTATGGAATAGCGTATCCTTCACCCATGCATGAACACAACCCGCATGAACACAACCCCTCTCTGGTAAATCGGTTTATCGATAAAGCACTTAGTATATCCCTTATTAAGAGCTCTCACGCCCGTACCCCCACATCGCTAATGGAAGCAGCCTGGACATTAAATCCCACTGCCACCCCGCTAACGCCATTAGTGGAGGTGTTACCTCTCCACTACGATGCTTTGTTTTCAGGCTTATCTGATATCCATCAGGATAGCGCCGCACTCGAAGCTAAGGGTATAGGTAGACCTCTCGTCTTAGTGGTAGGAGATACTCACGGCGTTATTGCGTCTATGTTTCGCGCTGCAGGGGCGGACGTCGCTACTAGCGATCCTCTCCCCTCCACAGTATCTCACGTTCCCCATTTTGTAGGAGCCCCTGACGTCCTGCTAGACGCAGGATTTGACCTAATTATTAGGTTAAATACAGACTCCAGCCCATCCACCTTTGGAAAGCCTCGGTCGCCTAAATTTGACGTCCCGTACTTCGTTTACGTGACATCTTATGTAAACCCCGACCCGTTTACGGACCGATCCACCACGTCTCAAATGGTTTGCCCTTGTGACCACGGCATCAATTCAGCCCAACGTATGGGCCTGACCCTTAGTGCCGGCGTTCCCCAGGTTCAACCAACTTGCGTCACTGCCACCAAAGATATGCCTATACTTCCACACCACGCCCCGCACGCCAAAACCACGCGGGCTAGTTACGGAATCTCTATAGCCATGGCAGCACAGTGGACCCCTTTCCTAAACAAACGGCGTAAGAATAAGCCTGTGCTTATCCCCCGTACTGTAATAGATATATTTAATTCAATTAACGCTCTCAGCGATGTTGATTCTACGATACCCGAGGAAGCAAACACACTTCCACTCGTTCCAGTATTCATAGAATCGAATACCCCAGGCCTTCCAGAGGTGTTGAGTTGGGTGACCCCGACGGTAGCCGCAGACCTCGTCCGCGATAAGCTCGCTAAGGCTCAACGCAAGGGTCTACCCGTCTTCACTTGCTCTACTCACACCGGCCCTTCCGTTAGGTACGAGCCCTGGTTAGACCATACACCACGTATACCTCTACCCCTGCGACCTGTTCGCCACGTACGCAACATACGAGGCAAGTGGAAAGCTTGGCAAGTAACCCACGACGGACCGGAGGCTAGACTTTACGGTTGGGTAGCCTTCTCGGATTCCATTAATATAGAGCTGAATGCAGCCCTTATTCCCGGTTCGGTTCTCACGGTTTCCCCTTCCTCGGACGAACACGTGCCTCATCACGTCACTTCTCGAAGGAAACTGTTTAAACCATCCCTTAATGCGGTTTCGGAACATATGGTTTCATTAATGAAACACGTTAATCCTAATAGTCACTTTATAGCCAATGTTTCTACAAAGGCACCACTTTATAAATCCCTTTATAAGGTATGGGATAAGCTCCCACCCCCCAGAGGTTGCCCTAACCTAGGTTTAGGAGCCACCCCTTACACACCACACCGGCCACCCCTATCTAAACGCCTTAGCCCCGAACAGCTTGCAAACAGTATACGTGCGCAACATAAGCTTTTCGTAGCCCAGACGCCGGCCGAGCCTAGCGTACTCATAGTGGCCGCCACCATGCCTATCCCCAACAGCACGGTCACCGACACCCCCACGTCCGGTTGCCATAGGCATTGCCTTTTTGTTGAGGATTTTATAATATGTAGATCTCACGGACTATCTAATTATGTTAGTGACGATTCTTTTCGAGTACCCAGAGCTCTGGCAGATACAGGTGCGGGACCTTCAGTCGTTACAACTGAGCTCCTCTTAAGCCTTCCTGTTGATGCTTCGGTCATACGAGATTATGACGACACTAATACTAATGTATGCGGGCCAGACGGCCGCGCTTTAGCCACTGCCGGACATGCTACCATAGTATTCACTTTAGCAGGTTTAGCATGCCGTCACCATTTCCTTGTAGTAGAAGGCTCATCTATGGAGTTGCTAGGCAACAATTTTCTCCATAGTAGAGGAGCCACCATTAACTTTAGTATCACCAGTCCATGCAGCATGGCTCTCCTTACAGGAGAAGACGATAGGAAGGCGCATAACGTCCCGGTCACCACCATTCCCCCAGGGGAGGAGCGGCCTAGGGCACTCACACTTTCAGAAGAGCCGAAAGCGCTAGCGCCTACGATTAAGACGGAAGCAGGTCTTCCGCCCCTTGAAAGGCCTGATTTTAGCACCCCTATTCAGCCCTTAGATTTTAATTCTGACCCTAGTCAACCTCGAGTATCAACGGACGGGCAACAGGTCAACATTGACCCTATTCCCGAACCACCAGACCCAACAACTCCTAATACTGACAGAAACCCTCCACGCCTATGTTCGGAAGAGTGCTTACTGTTTACTCACGAAGCAGTACGCATCCCCAAAAGATGCAAAGCAACCTTCCTAATTAAGCTTCCGGAAACTTTCCAGAGCCATTTAGACTCGGCTGTATTAGTGGATCGGTTACCCAACCGTGTAGGCCTGGAGGACCCGCCTCTCGTGGAGATGCGCGTAGAAACACCTACCCCCGAAGGAGTAGTCTAGGTAACCGTATGGAATACTTGTAACATGGACGTAACGCTCCCTAGCTTTTCAGCAGTAGCGTCGGCTAGTATAAAGTTTAAAATCCACGAAGCCAAGGCCGAGGGATCTGATCCGTCTGACCCCCTCTCTTCTTTGTCCGAAGCCGAAAGTAAATTATTAGACTCTATACAACTCGACCCCGAGAACCAGCTCAATCCAACTCAACTTGAGCGGGTTCGTCAACTACTAGCTAAGAGGATTAAGGCGTTCGCCCTTGACCCGAAGTCCCCTGGTCACACGCACCTTATGGAGGTAGAGCTTCCTTTATTACCCGGAGCTACCGCGCACAGACATCCCCCCTCTAGGGTGCGAGACGTAGGTCAAGGTATCATAGATAAACATGTAGCAGAAATGGAATCTGCCGGTATTATTCGTAAGTCCACCTCAGCTTGGGCATCTAGAGTAGTTTTAGTTTCTAAAAAGGACGGCTCAGTCCGTTTCTGCGTAGACTACCGAGACCTTAATAGTAAACTACGCCTTAGCGACAGCCCCCTACCACTACCCGCAGAGGCTATCGATCGCCTATCCTCCGGGAACGGGTCACGTGACTCGTTATTTTTAAGCACATTAGATTTAGCTTCTGGCTTTTGGGCTATGCCTGTTAAAAAAAGGATAAGGGTAAAACGGCTTTCTGCACCCACCGGCAAAAATATGAGTTTAACTACTTACCCTTCGGGGTACAGTCCGGACCCTCATATATGTGCCGCCTTATGGACACGGTCCTTCAAGGCCTGGCGTGGGAGGTATGTATACCTTATTTAGATGATATCGGTATTTGGTCCAACGGCACCGGCGGCGCCGTTGAGGAGCGCATAGAACAATCCTTCGAGCAGATGATGCATCGACTCGATCTAGTTTTAGAGCGCCTCATCTGGGCTAACCTCACCTGCAAGGCTACTAAATGTTTGCTTTTCGCTATTTCGGCCGAGTACCTCGGACACATTGTTTCACGTAAGGGTCTAGAGATGGCCCCGAGTAAGATTGACACAGTCAGCAAAACAGTTATCTCCTCGATCAATGATATTGGTAAGGTGCGTTCCTTCTTGGGCTTATGCTCTTATTACCGTCGGTTCATAACGGGTTTCTCCACCATTGCCACTCCGTTAACCAACCTCACTAAGAAAGATATTAACGTAGAGGAGGAGATCAAGCGTGATGAATGCCAGAACGCTATACGTACCCTTATAGAAGCCATCACCTCAGCCCCAGTGCTCACCACCCCTAGGGGAGACCGCGAGTTCATCGTTAAGACCGACGCGGCCAGCAAGGAGGGTATCGGTGGCGTGCTCAGCCAAGTAGATGACAACGGCCACGAGCAGGTAATCGCTTACTATGGATGCCGTCTTATCCCAGCTGAACGTAACTATTCCATTACGGAAATAGAGCTTTTAGCTGCTTTAGAATCCATCCGTAACTGGCGACACTACTTATGGGGCCTGAAGTTCTGATTAGTAATTGACCACTCAGCGCTACGCTGGTTACATACTCATACAGTCGAGGGTGGACCTGCCTCACGATTAATGCGTTGGGCTCTTAAACTTATCGAATATAGATTTACTATCGAACATAAACCAGGAGCCCTTCATAAGGACGCCGACGGTATATTACGACTAGTCGCCTATATTGATTTAGACAGGCGCACTTACATTAACACCGTTCAATCTCTTAACCCTGGCTCCGTGGAGTTCGAATCTAGTAGAAAGGCTCGTACCCGCACCACTACCGCGCGTTCCCTCCAGGCCGCCGAGAGAGCCATACGTCGCGATAACACGACCCATTCTTCTATACTAGAGGACTACCTCCACGCTAACGCTAATAGCCATCAGGCGGTAGCTGAAGCAAAACAGTCGGATCCAATCACCCAGGAGATTATTACCTTCTTAATCACGGGCTTACCATCGGACCCTATGTCCTCCGCTGACCTAAAACACAACCGTTGGTTATATAAGGAATCTAATAGATGCGTCTATAAGGACAACCTTCTATACCGCCGTGTCGGTCTACCTGGAGATAGCGATAGCCAATCACCTGCAGCCCTTAGGCTATACGTACCGGCGTCATTGCGCCAATCTAATAGGCCGGTCGCTCACCACTGAAAGGGGTCCAAAACAGCGTGCTATAAAAAAACTCGATTTGAGCAGCTCGAGTTGAAAACAAAACTCTGAATTCGCGCTCACGTTCGACGTAAAATGCCGCCC
>Ga0335398_10006143_pt1 | contig 15385 bp, 10 predicted proteins | sample BON03_FD_205742 | JGI IMG/M metagenome (GOLD analysis project Ga0335398, IMG submission 205742) | Freshwater microbial communities from Lake Bonney liftoff mats and glacier meltwater in Antarctica - BON-03 (spades assembly) (version 2) | ecosystem: Environmental > Aquatic > Freshwater > Ice >... | reverse complement strand
TGGCGGTGTTATCAGTAGAACCGTTATCCACCACGATGGCCCGGTACCCCTTCGGCATCCGTTCCATAATCCAGCCGAGCGCACCTTCTTCATTCAGTGCAGGCAGAATTACGTCGGGCATGTCGAACATGTTCGCAGTACTAGAGCAGATTCGTGAACTTCATCTCGCAACGTGTGATTGTGACTGGCGGGGCCGGATTTATTGGTTCTCATATTGTTGATCGGCTGTGCGCCGCGGGCCATGAAGTGATCGTGATTGACAACTTGGATCCGGGTGCGCATGACGGCCCGCCCGATTGTTTGCACCCTGACGCTCAGTATGTCTGGGCTGATGTCCGTGACCCCGAAGTGTGGGACAAATTTTTGCCCGGCACGGAGGCCGTTTCGCATCAGGCCGCCAAGGTGGGTTTGGGCGTTGACTTGGCTGATATTCGTGAATATGTCAGCGCTAATGATGAGGGCACGGCCACCATGTTGTGGGCAATGAACGCCGCCGCGTGGACAGGCCGACTGGTAGTTGCCTCGAGCATGGTCGTGTATGGCGAAGGAAACTACGAATGCGCACAGCACGGGGTAGTTCGGCCTTCAGTGCGCCGAAACGAGGATCTAGCGGCTGGCCTATTTGAGTCTCGCTGCCCGCTCTGTGGGGCCGAACTCAGTTCCGGTTTAGTTGCGGAACACGCGAGCGTTGATCCGCGCAACGTCTATGCGGCAACCAAGTTGCATCAGGAACATCTCTGTAGAAGCTTTGCCCGGGAGTTTGGCGTTGCGGTCTGCGCCCTGAGATACCACAACGTGTACGGCGCTCGGATGCCTAGAGACACTCCGTACGCTGGAGTTGCATCAATCTTTCGGAGTCAACTTGAGTCTGGTAACCGCCCGCAGGTATTCGAAGATGGTCTGCAGCTGCGCGACTTTGTGCATGTCAGCGATGTGGCCCGTGCCAACGAGTTGGCCTTAGAAGGTGCTGGCCGCTTCTTTGACGGGGCACTGAATGTGGCTTCGGGAACTCCCATAACATTGTTAGAAATGGCAGAGATACTGGCCTTAGCCGACGGTCGGGGACTAACACCCGAGGTAGTTGGGGGCTACCGATTGGGAGATGTTCGACATGTAGTGGCAGATCCTGCAGCGGCGCGAACGGCGATTGAGTTCACTGCCGAAGTCGCTCCCGCACAGGGACTCGTGCAGTTCGCTACCGACCCGTTACGACGACCAACCTCTCGTTCCACATGAGTGGGCTTGAGTCCGAGATCTCTGAATCTTCCGGTGGGGCTGGTGAACCTGCTGCTCACGCTGTGCCTGCAAACACAACTCAGTCAGCCCCCCAGTGGATCGGGTTTTTTGCAGTAGGGCTAGCCGGTGTCCTACTCGGCGTTGTGGTGTTATGGGGACAGGCCCTTGTTCGTCGCGGCCCCGAATTGTTCTTGCAGGCACCACCGTTTGTCGGGACGTGGCAGCTGTTGTGGTCGCCGGGTTTGTGGTGGGCGCTCGCCATAGCGGTTTTAGTAGTGACTTGGTGGGTGCCTGCAGTGGAACGCCTGCGATGGGGTTGGCTGTTAGTGGGATCAGCTGTATTCGCTCTGCTATGGCCTGTTCTGCTGCAAGCTTCAGCAGGCAGAGAATCGCTGTCTTTGGTACTAGGAAATAAGCGTGCATATTTGCCAACCGCTCAGGCCATTAACTCTCCAGCGGAGTTCCTATCTACCTTTGTTGACCGCCTGCCCGGATACCCAACGCATGTTAAAGGACACCCTCCGGGGGCGACGCTGGCGCATTGGCTGTTCGATCAGTTGAGTGGTGGTCGGCTAGAACTGATAGCGGCTGCATTTTTAATCATTGCTGCCTCTGCCGCACCTGCAGCACTTATTGCTCTTGACAGAGTTGCAGGGCGCGAAGCAGCACGCCGAGCGGCACCATTTGTTGGATTGGCGCCCGCAGTAATCTGGATTGCTTCATCGCCGGATGCAATGTTTATGGGAGTGCTGGCTTGGTCAGTGGCACTCGGCGCCGTAGCACTCACCGCAACCCCTCGCTGGGGCCTAGTTGCTGGATTTATGTCTGGTCTCATGGCCGGTGTATGCCTCTCTTTGTCCTACGGGCTGATGTTGTTACTCGGCCCGCTTTGGGCAATTGCACTACTGGCGTTACGAAGAGGACGGTGGCAACCGTTACTGACTGCCGCTCTCGGGTTTGTAGTGGTGCCTGGATTGTTTATGTTGCTGGGATTCAACTGGATTGAAGGTCTGGCAGGTACTCGAACTGCGTATCTAGCTGGGGTAGCCGCAGAGCGCCCTGATCGGTATTTTGTGATTTCAAACCTTGTGGTTCTGGCAGTTGCAATAGGGCCGGCTGCAGTTGCTGGAATTGTTTGGCTCCGTGACCGGTTGGCCTGGTGGTTGGTAGGCGGTGCGCTGTTCGGGGTGATCGCAGCCGACTTGTCGACAATGTCAAAGGGCGAAGTTGAAAGGATCTGGTTGCCGGCCGTGCCGTTTTTGGTGTTGGCAACCTGCGCAATTTCGGGTCGAACTGCGCGTCGATGGTGGCTCGGCTCGCAACTTAGTGTGGCCCTTTTGCTGCAAGTGTTTCTGCGTTCACCCTGGTAATCCCTGAAGTGGTGTGCATCAGCCCACTTGAAGGTGCTCTGATGCATCACGGATCAGGGGCTTGCGCTAGTTATCGTGGCGGGCTAGCTCGCCCTAGTATGGGCAGCTGATGGATGTTGCGACGAAGCCCAAACGGGGGATCGCATTAACCGTGAGCTTCGTCGTGATCGGCGGACTTCTCCTTCTTGTGATCACCGCTCGCGTCTTTGCTTACCGGTCGGGCGCCGACGTTCCAGTCGTCCGTAACGAGGTCGAGCGTAGGGTCCAGCGTGCAGTGGACTCCGGTGATCTGAGCGTTGACATCTACCGAGTCGCATCGAACCTCGGTTTCGTCAACCCTGACTCGGTGTCGCCGGTCGTCGGTCTTCTTCTGCAAGTCTCTGGTGTTGAGCTGTACACCTCCGGACTGAGTGCCAACGGTACGGCCATCAATTTCATGTAGCGGGGGTCTGGCCGGGCACCAGGGTTCTGCTTTCCTGGCTCGGTAGACAGCGACGGCACCGTTGATATTGCAAACGTTGAGTGCTGACACCGGTGGAAGTTCCGCTGCATCAGGTGACCGGGGGGAAAGCGCCGATCGGTCACTATTCGCTAACCTCGTAAGCCTGACGCTACTTCCGTCAGGCCGGAAGTTCTCTAGAGCACCATTATGTAGGCGCTGTAGTTACCAACAGCTACTTCAAATCTTCGAGTTCTAGGTGCATGTCATTTGAGCATCGATACCACCAAACAATCAGGCCCGGGTGTCCCCGACTCGAACCCGCAGCCGAGTCGAACACTGGTGCGCACCGGGTAGCCTCCGAGCAAGTTATGCAAGGTCCGCAATGGTGGAGTCGTCAAGTCAAGCCGTGACAGGGGTGCTCATGAAGCAGCGGCTAATCTTCGTGGACGAATCACACACGCAAGCCCGTTAACTCCGATAAAGGTCTTGAGTCTCATAAGCGCGAACTGTTCTTTAATCAGCTTGTCGGGCGCTACGAAGGACTGCGTGCAGACCCAGCAACTTGGGCCGAAATTCTGAAGGAGCGCTCAGTCAGGGGTGCGCATCGTATGGCTGGCTTTCCATCTGATCTTGCTCAGCATCAATCTCGGCTTCCATGGCACGCAGGTCTTCCACGGGTAGAACAGGGGCAAGCAGAACACCACCGCTACCCAGCCGATCGAGTTCGACCACTTCCCTAGAAGCCAAGAGCCGCGCTCAAGCTCCTGATTTCGCAAACTCAGAAACACCAAAATCACATATGAGATATGTAAGCCAACCAGAGACCCACACGCTGATATCACCAAAGACCTTCACTAGGTTTACGCCAAACACATTGAGTAGGCCGTGAACTGCCAACACAATCATGTAGGTCAGAATCACTGACCAGCGGTTGATCTCAATAAGCGGCGAGCCTGCTGTCTCCAAAGATGTTGACGCTCAACAAAATGAAGTTGGCAAGGGCAAAATCAACGGAAGCAATAACTCCAACCTGCCCGATCAGATTGAACCATCCCGTCCACCACCCAACACAGCGTGATAACTAGCGGGCCGCCGGCATAGGCCCCCAACCAAAATGTGGTGATTGCTCCATCAAGCACCGAGATAATCGAAAAACTGATGGCAAAGTTAGAGAACGTGCCGAGTCCGCGACGAAGCTCTTGGGTGTAGCCGAGCTCATGCAGTCGAGCTACGTCCCCATCAGCAACTACCCCACCGCTGTCTACCTCCCCTGCCCCCGGTCAAGCGCTCGGCTCACAGTAACATTTACTTCCAAAAACTCGGTTGATTACTGCGGGCTCGGCAAGCAGTGGGGTCCGCCAATTACCGCCTGTTTTAGGTGAACTTGCTACTTGTGCAATGCCTGACTTACAGGCAAACTAAAGCCTGCTGTGTAGTGAGACCACCGGGGGTCATCGAAATGCCGACAACACGTAGAGAATTTTTGATTGCAGGGGCGGCGGCAGCATTTGCTGCCTCTTGTGCAGCCATACCATCGGGTCCAGGCACTGGCCGAGTGTGCCCACCAGCCTTAGGTGGCGGCCGCACGCCCCTGCCCGCTCCGGGCTCTACTGGTCTTGTGAACGAGTCCTGGTTCCAAGGGCGTAGCAGTGAGTACCTAGCCCTGGGTACTGCATCACTCGACGTAAATAATCTGAACAGCGTTACGGCGCATCTGATTCGGGCTCGTCAGGATCCAACTTTCACCTGGGACCCAACGCAGATCTCACCCACAATTGTTAGCGGCGACCCATTCAGAGACACCGATGACTTTGAGCTCATGTCATGTATGTGGGCGATCTACCTGGGACGAGGAGTCATACCCGCCGACATCATCACCACGATTGAAAACAAGATTGCTGGCGCGCGCTACCGCTACGACGATCCAATCGCTCCCGGCCAAATCGACAACAAGTGGTTCTGGTCAGAAAATCATCGCGGCATGTTTGCCTGCGATGAATACCTCGGCGGCTTGGCCTTGCCTGATCGCGTCTTTACATTTACGGGGCTCACCGGCGCTCAGCACGCTGCACGCACCCGCCAAATAGTCATTGACTGGCTCAAAGAACGCTCTCGCTTTGGATTCTTTGAGTGGCACTCAAATACCTATCTCAAGTACTCCTACTCACCCGTGTTTACTCTGCTTGAATTTGCCGAGGATGAAGAGATTCTGGCGCTCGCAGCCGGCGTTGCAGACACCGCAATGTTGGACTTGGCAGCCAACACTTTTAAGGGTGTATTTGGCGCTAGCCACGGTCGCGGCTACAAGCGCGGCAAGCTGTCCTACCGCGGCGAATCCTCATTCAATACCTGTAAGTTCCTGTTCGACACCACCGACCGCGATTACCTCTACACCGACGACATTGGCCCGCTCTACATCATTGGCCAGAGCCAGTACCGGGTTCCCGAGGCAATTCGTCTTGCTGGTACTAGCCAAGACGTCGCCGTTGTCCGCGAGCGTCACGGGCTGCCAATCAACCCACACGAGGACTTCAGCCTCAACCCACAAGCGGCCTTCGGCTACGACTACAACGATGTAAAAAACCTGCCCTTCTGGTGGTCCACCGGAGCGTTGACTTCTTGGCAGATGCTCCCTCAGCTTCTGACCGCTGCAAAGAAGTGGAAACTGTTCGACACCGAGTTGTTCCAACAGCTCGCAGTGCTCAAGGACTTCCTTGACATCAACCCCGCGCTTGCTCAAATCACGGTACGTGAGCTCGCGGGCTTTGCCGCAGCAGGCGTATTGGGCGAGGCTCACACCTACTCGTGGCGCAGTTCAGAGGCCATGTTGGCCAGTGTGATTGATCACCGATTTGGCGATGCCGGTGATCAGGTCCACGCCTGGCAGGCCACCCTTGCGCCAGAGACCACCGTGTTTACAATTCACCCCAATAAAGAAGCACCGAACGACGGCTACTGGGTGGGCACGGCATCCATGCCAAAGACTGCTCAAAAAGAACGCGCCGCTATCCACATCTATCGGCCCTCATACGCCTCACCCAGCGACCCGATTCTGGGCCCGGCCTTTTCCTATCTGCCCTTCACCCGCGCTTGGTTCCCTCAAGATCGCTTTGATGAGGTTCGTCAAGCCAACGGCTGGACCCTAGGCCGCAAAGGCAACAGTTATGTGGCCCTGTGGTCAGAACGGCCAACTGAATGGCGACCAATCAACACCGCTGACTCGGCATCTGAGGGCATGACTCAACCCTACGATCTTGTTGCTCCAGGCAGTCCCAGCAATGTTTGGATTTGCGAGGTGGGCGGTGCTTCCGATCACGGCGACTTTGATTCATTTTTCTCTGCCATTACCTCGGCAACCGTTGGGGTTGTGCGAGTCAAAGGCGTGATTGATGTGCATTACGTTTCGGCAATGGAGGGTGACCTGCGGCTCGGAACTAGTAGTGGGTTCAAGGTAGATGATCAGCCCACGCCAATGCGCGACCACCCACGCCACTCAAGCCCATGGGGCGAGTCATGTGAGTTCTCTAGCGCCTACGACATTGCAGTAGACGGTTCTCGAGTGCAGATCAACTCGCTCACTGGCGCACGCCTGGTCAGCTAAACAAACCTAGTCAGCTGAACAAGCCTGGCCAGACAATCAGTCAGCACAACACAATCCAGTCAGTTCACATCTGGGCCAACGGGAACACCATTTCGAACCTGGTCCAAGTACTCACTCATACCAATGCCTGTGCGATCCCCGCAGCGATAGCGTGTCATTGCTTCGGTGATCCTCGTAACGAGCTGCTCGCCATCTTCAGTAGTTCGGCGGTTTCGCAACGGGATGAGTGAGATCACCTCGCCGGTCACCTCATACTCCTTGTCATCGGTACGCAACCAGCACCTCATGCCAGTTTGGTAGTGGTCCTCATCCCAGTCCGACTCAATACGGCACTCGCGAATCAAGGAGTACTTGCCGTTCTCTAGGACCATGCCACTTTGACGTGGGGCAACATCGGGGTTTTCCCCACCGATGATCGACAGCATCATGGCAAAGTCGGGACCAAACACAAACGGCAACCATCGGTACCAGTTGACGGCCTGCCAATACCGCGGACCCCAAGACTTGTCTCTCAGACCAAGGCCGTCGATCTTAATCACTTCATCACCTACCGTGATGGTGCCTACCACGGCGGTGTGCTGCTCGTAATGTGCCTTAGCAAATGACTTCTCTGCTTCAACCACAAGATCTGATCCATCAGCGTTCACTGGGCGACCGCCGTACATCGGTGAGATTCCCCGGACATCGAGATGCACTGAACAGTCCACCATCGGGTTTTCTGCAAACGCCTTTTTTGGATCGGCCATCTGCCGGGGCTCTTCAAGCACGCACAGCTTGCCCTCATAGGTCACGGTGAGTTGCTCAAACGGTGTCACTACGTCAATACGCAAGCCGCCGGCATCCATTGCATCGTTGCTTCTAATACGTGGTCGGCCATAAATAAAGCCAACTCGCCCGCCGGGCAAGTACACGCAAACTGTCATCTCTGCGTATCCCTCGTTCACGCGATTCCCAATCCGAAACCACCCGCCAATCTCATTTTGCGCATCAAACACGTTCAGATACATCGACTCGTTGTAGTTCGATACATCGTCAGGCTGGTGCGGGTATTCATCTTCAGGTTCGAGCACTATGCGGAACTTAGGGTCATGCATACAGCGCACCGTAATGGCTGCGCTAGATCAATGAAGGCAGTTTTCTACTCCACTTAGTTTCAGGAGTTCTCCGAACGAGCAAGACGCCAAATGGTTACCAAGATGCGTAGCTTTACTGGCTCAACACGATCTGAGGACCACAAGGCCCAAGGCGGTTCCGCCAACGCACACAGCCCAAGTAACGCAGCTTCATAATTCACTCGCCAACCAGACCAATCGCTCCAAGCCTGATCTTGATCATCAACTAGGGGAACACCTGCAGCGGCCATTGCGTCCCAACACTGATTAAATTCAGCACGGGTGACCTTGATTGGATCACTGGCCTGCGGCAGCGGATTGAACGGAATTAAGAACTGTGCCGCAACCTCTTGAAGGCACAAGAACCCCGAGCGCAAACAAAGCGCTGCGGCAGGTTGATTAGGCAGGTTGACCGATGACTCAATCATTGCAGCAGAATCTAACAACGCCCCCGCCGCTGTTACCCAAGAACGGCCCTCGCCCGAACGAAAGTAAATCAGCGAGGGATACGAGGAATGCGACTCCTCCACAAACGAGAACCAGTCCTCCCACTCAGCCCAAGTTTCTTCCAGATTCTCAAGACCACGGATGGACTGCTGACGAATAACAAAACTGGCAGCCGAGGGAGGTTGCCCAGCCCGGCTTGAGAGCTGCGCGACCAGAATCTCTCGTTGGGAATACGAGTTATAGATAGTGGGCAAAAACGAGATCAGCAGCCCAACCAGACCAAGGCCGATAAGCGCCTCAAGAATTTCAATTAAACGAGAAGGTGTTGGATCAGCGCTCACAAAACCCAATGTGGTAAGCGATGAACCCGACACTTGCAGCGCTTCGAGCCAACTCAGCTCGCCAAGGGCCCAATGAAGCGGCGTGAACCCGATAATCACCAAAACTGCCCAGGTGCCGGCCAGCAGCACCAGCGCCACTGGCGCGTACCTTTGAAGGAGTTGCTCACGTCGATGCGAGTTAGCCCTTCGAAGCGGCAAATCTAAAGAGCGCCTGACACAGAGAAACACCAGTGCAGTCAGTTTGGGTCGCTCCCCCCGCGGCACCACCACAGTGTGCAGAGCACTCAAAAGTACCGAGCACACCAACCAAAGCCCTGCGGCCACTACAACAAAGGCACCAAAGGTTCGAGCTATGCCCATAGGAGTCATGAGTCCCACAGGATACTGCGGGACCTTCAGGCCAGGAGTCTCTTTAGGTCGACTCCCTGGAGCAGCTCAACTAGGTCAAGTTGATTCAACTTGGCCCCCGAAGGCAGGTTGCCGCCGGGGGTAAGCGCATCAACTGCCGTTGGAATAATCCGAGCCAGTCCGGCAGCCACCTGATCGGGTGTTGCACCAAGGTGTTCGGCCATCGCTGCAATTCTTCCTCGACCAACCGCTCTTTTAACCGAGCCCTCATCCACTAGGTGATTCGAGATTGAGCCGACCCAACTCTCTACCAACAATTCCTGACCTGCATCATTGAATCCGGCAAGCAAGTCAGCCAAACCATCCGTACGAATCATCTCACCGAGTTGTTCCACTAGCGCTTGCCCATCTCCGAACTGTTGGCTCAGCGACTCTGGCCCGCGAATGTCTGCACCGTTGGCCTGCGTTTTAGGGGTTGTGGTTTGTGGAATCTTCGACTCGGACAAAGTTGCCTCAGTTCCTACGCGATGAGTCTTGACTCTCGCTGCTCGGTCTTAGTTTAGTAGGTGAGGTACCAGCAATCTCATGCGGCAACTCGATAACGACGGCAGTCAAGGATGCGTTCGATCTTCCTGCCGGTGAGCATAAAATTTGCCATGACTAAACCGCTCAATGGCATGCAGAAGAACTGTTTCTGTGTCAGTCTTTCCACGGATTTATGACCGACTTGGTTTTTTGTCGACGTCTGCTGTCCTGTTAACTTCTGCCCGATTATCTAGGAGAACCCATGCAACGCAACAAGGCCGCTTCTGCGAAACCTGCAACATCTGCAAACAAGAGTCGTTTCAACTTGGCAGCGGGAGTGCTGCTCAGCCTGTCGCTGTTTGCCCTAGCTGGCTGTTCGAGCTCTGACTCCAACAGCGCTGAGTCCACAACCACCACGGCAGCAATCACCGCTACCGTCAAGGTTGGCGCCCTACTCGACCTCACTGGCGACGGAAAGACCTTGGGGCTTGCATCGCAGAGCGTGCTCAAAGCGGGTGTTCAGTCCGCAGCAGCGCAGGGAGTCAAAATTGAGCTTGATGTGCGCGACACAGGTGGCGACCCAGCAACTGCACTCAAAGAACTCACCAGTCTGAATGAGGCCGGAGTCACCTCGGTGATTGGCCCCCAGACCAGCTCTGAAGCAAAAAATATCCTTCCCTATGCTGACGCAAATGGAATCATTCTGATCTCTCAGGGAAGCACTGCATCTACCTTGGCGACCCCCTCTGACTCGCTATTCCGCATGGTGCCAACCGACAAGGTTGAGGGCGTGGCCTCGGGTGACTTAATAGCCAATGCAGGCCCAGTCACGTTGGTGACAGCGCACCGAGAAGATGCCGGCAACAACGGATTGGTCTCTACAGTCGGCACAAATGTTGCAGCGGGCGGCGGCACAGTCATTGCAGGCCCCGTCTATGGGCCCGAAGACACCGATTTTGCAGCAGTTGCTCAGAAGATCGCTGATGCAGTGGCTACCGCAGATAGCGGCGCAACCAAGGCGGTGTACTTGGCCGGCTATGGCGAGGTGGCCCAGATCCTTGCCGAGGCTTCGGGAATTGAATCTCTGCAAAATATTCCCTTCTATGGCGGTGACGGGTCAGCGCAGTCAACCGACCTGACTGAGAATGCCACCGCGGCCACCTTTGCAGCGGGTTCAGCCGACGGCTACGCAAGCCCGCTACCAGTCATCGGTGATGATGCTCAGACCCCACCAGAGGTACTCGTCAAGGCAGATCCCGAGCCCGATCCACTTGCATACGGCGCCTATGACGCTCTCATGATCCTCACCAAGGTGTTCGCCAAAGACGGCGCATCCATCAAGGGAGCAGATATGCGTGCCGCCTTTATGTCTGCTGCTGAGGGCTACAAAGGCGTGACTGGTGTCGTCACCCTTGACGCTACCGGCGACCGGGCCACTATGCCCTATGCCTACTGGGGTATTTGCCAAGTAGACAAGGCTTTCGAGTGGAAGGTACTCGGAGGGTGGGTGCCACCCGCCCCAACTGAGCCACCCACAACAACCACACCAGGAACAATCACTTGGGATGGCTGCACCACTGGCGGAGTCGGCGCTGACGGCGCAGCAGCAGAAACCCCCTAATTTGCTAGCATTTTCTCGCTACTGTTTTAAAGCCCCACTGTCACAGGCGTCGGTCATACTTGCTCTTTCATGACCAGTGCTGACCACATCACCGATCTTGGGTCTTTACGAGCCAACCACAGTGATAATTCCCCTGTCCGGTTTCTGCATTCCTCGGATTTACACCTGGGAACCGCAAATTCCGCATTGGCGGCGTTTAGCAACTTGGTCGACCTTGCCCTGACAAGACAGGTCGACTTTGTGGTACTCGGAGGAGACGTCTACGACACCGCCGAACGATCGGCATTCGCGCAATTACAGTTCGTCCATGGACTTGGCCGCCTGAGCGAAGCGGGCATTCGCGTGTTTATCGCCCATGGAAACCACGACCCCGTCCAAGCCAGTTTCACGCCGGTGGCTCCCCTACCCAATGGGGTCTACACCTTTGCTGCCGGTGTTCCTCAAACCTTCGTTCTGCAGATTGGAACAACCAGACTCGCAGTGACCGGGGTGAGCTTCGCCACACAAAAAGAAGAAGAAAACCTGGTAAAGAAAATCGGTGACACTTCAGTGACGGCCGATCTGCGTATTGCGGTTGTTCACGCCAATGTTGCCGGGCTACCCGGACACGATAACTACGCCGGGTGTACTCAGCAGGATCTGCTCAACTCAAATATCCACTACTGGGCACTTGGTCATATCCACGACCGCACCGTCACAGCCATGCCACCCAATCGTTGGTGGGCCTATCCGGGCAACTTGCAGGGCCGCAGCACCAAAGCAACTGAATGTGGCCCCAAGGGCGTTCTGATTGTTGAGGCTGCGCAGACTGGCTTCGCCAGGCCCGAGTTTGTTCCCTGCGATACCAGTCGTTTTTTGCGAATACAAGCCGATGTCACCAATACCGCAAACCTGCCAGCTGCGCTTGATCTCATCGGCCAGCAAGCCAAGAGCGCTATCGAGCTAGATAACCCCCAGGCACTTCCTACGGTGCTTCGCATTTCAGTCCGTGGAACAACCGTCGCCCACAAGCACTTACTCGATCTCAGCAATGAAGGGCAGCTCAAATCTGATCTTGAAGCTCGTCTTCCGACTCATTGCAGTATCAAGAAGGTCACCCTACACACCGCCGTTCCCTATAACCGCAACCAATTGGCTAGCCGATCAGATGTTGTCGGGGCTGTACTCACCAAGCTTGATCAGCTTCGTGCTGAGGCCAGTAACCCGGGCATCACAAGTAACTCAGCTATCACTACTGACTCAGCTCTTAACAAACTCATTCAGGACTTCAGCGAGATGATTGGCCCAGAGGCAGCCAGGCTTGTCCAAGATGCCGTAGCGCTTCAAGCCATCAGCAGCGAGGACTTCATCGACCAAGTTGAACGGTTACTGCTTGACGGTCTTGTGCCCAACAGTGACCAAGAGATCGACCCGTCCAAAGGGGAAGTCCAGCTATGAGCAAGCAGCTAAAGATCTCGACTGTACGAGTCAGCAAGTTCGGTGGTCTCAAAGATCTCACTCGGAAGTTGCCCACAAGTAATCTCATCACCATTTTCGGGTCAAACGAGGCCGGAAAGAGCACCTTGGCCGAAGTCATAATGTGGCTCATCGCTGGTCCAACTGGCGACTCCAGTCACATTCGACGCTTTGGCGAACCAACTGAGGCACTCATTGCACAGCTAGACGGTCAGCTTGGCGAAGAAGAACTCCTACTCAAGTCAGAATTCAGGGTGCTCAAAGGAAGTGTGTCGGTGCTGTCGCCGTTTTCTGCTCAGATCGGCGGCGGCGGCAGCCTGACCCGTGAACAATGGCTGAGCGCCCTAGGGAACAGCTCCTTAGAGTCGATCCACGCAGTGCACCGCATTGACGGTGCCTCAGGCCATCTAGTCGCCGAAGGTGAGCAAGTCTTAGACCTAGCAAGTAAAGGAATGTTTGGCGGCGTCGATCCGCGACGTGTTACAGACAGTTTGACCAAACAAGCAAGGGCCCTAAGCACAACTGCATCTGCCGGGACTAGATCAGTCAGAAATATCACTGCCCAGGCCAACACATGCCTGAAACAACTAGAGGAGGCCGGGAAAAACGCAGATCAGTATCTGGCCCTCAAACAAGAACAGGCAGAGAATGCAGAACTGCTTGCCAAGAGAATCAGCAGTAAAAACGACCTTGCAGCCCAGATCGCGGCGCTCGGCTCAGCTTCAAAGACTCACAAGTTATTGCTCAAGAAACAGGCCTCTGAGCAGAGCCTCAACTCCATAGACGCTGTTGGCCACAACTGGGCTGCAATGGTCAACCACATCCCAGACCTTCAGTCACTTCTTAGATTTAGCCGAGATAAACAGCCAGAGCTGAATGCTCAGATTCGACTGGGCGAAGATACAGCCCATCACTTGGGTCAGACCGTGCAGCAGCTCGCTGCGCTCAGCTTCACCGATGCCGACCTACTTAACCTCAACAATTGCGTTACCAATCTCGTTCAATCCCAGGGCGCAGAAGGTAAGTCTCAAAGCGATCTAGATGTTGCTGAATCAGCGCTACCCCAAGCCACACACGCCCAGGCCCAAGCGCTCGAAACCCTCGGTCAACAAGTAACTGCAGAGACCGTGCGCTTGGCCAACCTTGGTGCTGATTCACGCGGGCTGATTCAGGGGGCTGCATCACAAGTCAAAAACGCCATCACAGCTATTACTTCCGCACAGAGCGAAACCCGTGAAGCAACCGGCCGCGTTCAAGTAGCCGAGGCTGCTCTTCAACGAGCTCTCGACCACTGGCAGCAGTTCGATACTGGCCTTACAGCAGAGAGCTGGCTCATTAGTGGAAAAGTTCACCAATCTCAACCTGCTCAGGGTTTGTCCTCGGCTGGCTTTGCAAGGTTCATACCTGCGGTGCTGTTTGCTGCACTTGCCGCTGCGGCGCTTGTACTTACTCAGCCCATCATTGGAATCTTGGCCGCTGTGGGTCTCATCATCACTCTGGTTCTCGCATTTAGAACTCAGGACAACTCTGCAAGCACAACAGTCACTACGCAGTCCGACCTATCAGCTGCTACTGAGGCAGCGAATGCAGTTGCTCAAGCTGTATCAAACCTTCAGCAACAACGAACCAACCTAGACACACGACAGGGAAATCAACTTCGGGCAGAACAAGACCGCAGCTCCGCAGTGGCCGCTCTGCAAGATGCTCTGCAAGATGCGGGCTTACCAACGGTAACCAACCCAGCAGAGGTGGCCTCAGTTCTAGATGCCTACCAACACGCTCAAACTGTTGTTGAGCACAAGGCCTCAGCGCAGCAACGCTTGGCACAAGCCCAGCACGGTTTTCAAGCCGCTACTCTTCAGTCGCAGGCGCACTTGGATGCGCTCAGGGGACAACTCGATGCCCTGCACTTGCCTCGTCCAGAACCACTCACTGATGCAACCCACACGTTTACAACCTTCCGCTCTGCTGCAGACCTAGCCAAGCAGGCAGTCATCGCCCAAAGATCAGTTCAACTTCATCAACAGCAGGTTTATGAACTCTGCCAGGCGGTGCTACAACCCGGCCAAGCAATCGATCTAGCCGGCATCACGGCGCAGACCCAACAATGTCAAGCCTCGCTTCAGGCCAGAAAAGAGCTCACCACACAAATCATTCAGCAGGATCTGGCAATACAAGAGCAGATAGGCGGCTCCGAAAAGGTCCAAAGACTTGTGTCTAGGTACTTAACTACTGATGAGTTCACTACTGCTCAAACCGAGCTACAAGCCAAATTGGATTCAGCTCAAGCAGACGCCGACGGTCTGACCACCAGGTCGGGAGGCATCTCACAGCGACTTGAAGATCTGTCCAAAGAGGGCCAGATAGCCAAGCTCAATCAGAGTTTGACTGCCCTCACTGAAGAGCGCTCAGAGGCAGCAGTTCAGGCTGCCGTCCTTGCCGTGGCTGCAGGGCTCCTGTCAGAGCAGGCCAACCTTGCAGACCAGAAGAACCAACCAAAGCTCATTGAGCGCAGTAGTGCCCTTGCCTGCTCTGTTGCACCAACTTGGAAGGCTGTTCGGGTAGAACGCGACTCAGACGGATCTGAACACAAAGCGAAGCTGCTCATCGATCTCGCCGGCGGCGGGTCCCTTGCAGCTCACAAACTGTCTACTGGGGCGCGAGCAGTGCTGTACCTTGCCCTTCGGCTCGCCGTAGCAGAGGATCAGTCCGAACGCACCCGAGTCTGGCTACCCCTTATCTGCGATGACCCACTCGTACACCTTGACGACACCCGCGCACCACAGGCCATGGCCCTACTCGCTCAGGCCTCAAAACAGCGCCAAGTAATCCTGCTGACCTGTAATGACCGAACTCGTGACTTCGCAGAATTCGCCGGCGCACAAAC
>Ga0335398_10006141_pt1 | contig 15389 bp, 9 predicted proteins | sample BON03_FD_205742 | JGI IMG/M metagenome (GOLD analysis project Ga0335398, IMG submission 205742) | Freshwater microbial communities from Lake Bonney liftoff mats and glacier meltwater in Antarctica - BON-03 (spades assembly) (version 2) | ecosystem: Environmental > Aquatic > Freshwater > Ice >... | reverse complement strand
TAAAAGTTCATTTTCACCTTTTGTGCGCTCATTATGGCTGGTGGCCATCGCTTCGGTTAGCAAGTTCATCAGAAGGAGTTGGAAAACAATGCCAAACAACAAATTATAAGCCAATTTGCCTTTAATCCTTAGTAATAGATTTTTCATATTTTTGGGTTTTATTGAAATTTTAGCTCAATTAAAGATCCATGCATTTGAGTTAATGATGATTGGAGCAGGCCATTTTTAGCAATAGTTTTTTATGGCGCATTTATGAAAATCATTAGCTTAAAATTTAATAGGCGTAACAAAATTTTTAAAATAATAAAGTATTGACTTGGTATTATGGATAAACTATTCAAATCAAACCCTTTCGCTAGTAATAATAGGCTATTTTCTTATATTTTTAAAAATTAGAGATAGTTTTTTAGCAATAAAATCAACAAAAAGTTTTATTTATTAGCTATAGTAAATATAAAAGCCTTGGCGATTCTCAATTCTTGTCGTTTGAACCAGGATTATGCAATAGGGTTCGTAGTGCCTGTCCCGACTTCAATCTGGAAATGGTGCAATCACGAGAAAAACATAGGAGTTGGAGGGTAAGTGTCAGGACAAGATTTAACCTCCAAGTTCCGTCTAACTCATTTAATATATGAAGGTTTACTTTCGTAAAAATTTATTTTTAAATCAAATTTTTTAAGTCGCCTTTATCCTGATTTACTAGAGTATAAGAGCCATTTTCCCCGTTATTTCTCCCCGTTCATTTTTGGTCCCGATTTGCTTCGCTCGGGACAGGCTGTGATCCAAAAACGAACCAATAAGATCAAGGCTCTATGAAAATCTTAACGCAAAATGAATCAGGGCACTAACGATAAATGAGGAAGCCGGTAAGCGATTTGGAATCAAAAAGGACAGAAAATCATTATATTTGATTATGGCAAACACAATAATTCTATCAATCGGGTTATTCATTTCTCTTTTTTTTAACTGGAAACAATATCGAAGGGCAAATAGGAAGGAAAAAATTGATATAGAAGAAAAAAGGAGAGAAAGAGAAAAAAAAATAAGATTTTTGATTGGTCCATTCAACATTAAAAGGCAGAAAGTCAATGAAAACAAAATATTAGAGTACTATTTAACAGAAATATCAATTACTAATACAGGTAATGCAACCGTTTATCCAGATAAATTAGTAATTAGACTCTGTGATAAAAACACGCTTAAACCTATCAAATTGGATGATTGTTATAATGGTAATTTTCCTGTTAAAAAATTTGAAAAAGGAAATAACCAATTGGTTAAATACTTTATCAGGACATCAAACTTTAATCCATCAAATTTTTCCAAATTTCAAGCAAAAGTAATTCTGACTGATCTTGACAATGAAGAGGTCGGGTCTGAAGAATTTCAAACAATATCATACACAGGGCGCAAATGGTGATTTTTCGACATATCATGCCCTTACAATAGCAACCCAAGCTTCCGATTTCCTGGCTCCTCCTACGAGCCGTTTCTAGGACCTAAGCATCATCTGGTATTTGAAGCTCTCTGATGGGGTTGTGCTTTCTATGGGAAGGCGATGAATGAACAGTTGCTCACTTTATTTGTCCTTAAAGGTCATAGTGCAAAAGAGATCAATAAAGATTCTATTGTTTTTTGATTAGTGAAGACCCATTGAATTATGAAGCTCACCATACACCCCCTCCTTTTACAGCATATCTTGAAAAGGAATTTTTTTTTAAACTGACTGGAAAGAGTTTCCAGTAAATGCCTATTAGAAATATAATTGCGCTCTTAGTTTCTAACGGTTAGATTCAATTATCTCATTAAGAATTTGGATTTAAAACTCAATCACTCCCAGGGGGTCATTTAAAGCTTTTTGCTGTTTGACCATCAAGGCCATCATCTCCTCCTTGACATTTTGATAAGTCGGAGCATCTGAAAGGTCTCTCATCTCTTCCGGGTCTTTTTCCAAGTCAAATAGCAAGATTTTATTCAATTTTGGATAAAAAATCAATTTGTGTTGATCTGTCCTCACCATTCTCTGGAGGTTAAGGTAACAACTGTAAATCGTCGGATAGGCACTTTTTGCATTATCGTTGATATAGGGCATAAGGCTATTAAATACAGTTCTTTTCGGTTTTTCCACCTCAGCCAGGTCCATCATGGTGGCACTTACATCCTGCAGGTATACCTGTTGACTATATTTCTTGTTTCTCGGAATCCCCGGGCCAACGATGGTCAAAGGAGCTCTCAAACTGTGATCAAACATATTCTGTTTTCCCATCAATCCGTGATGACCAACCGCCAGACCGTGGTCAGCAGTAAATATAATATAGGTATTGTCCATCTTCCCACTTTCCTCCAGGGCATCGAGGATTTTTCCTATTTGTGCATCCATATGGCTGATGATGGCATAATATTCCTGTATGTTTTTCCTGACGGCATAAGCAGTCCTGGGAAATGGCGCAAGAGCTTCATCCCTCAAGTTTTCACTCAAGCCAATACTGTCTTTGTAAGGATACATGTCCATATAGCTGGGTGGTAAAGCAATGCTTTCCACGGGATACATGTCCACAAATTCTTTTGGGGCCTGCCTTGGGTCATGGGGCGCATTGAAAGCCAGGTACATCATAAAAGGGGAGTCGCTTTTTGCTGCTTTATTCAAAAAACCTAAGGCATCATCAGCCAGCACTTCTGACCAATGCTTGCCCCCTTTCCAGAATCCATCAAAACTTTTGTCCCAGGGTTGCCAGGTGGTATCTGCCCTGCTTTTTGGGCGGTCATAGCCTTCAGGTGTCTGATTGGGCATACCCGGTCTTACATGCACCACGTTCTGAAAGATGGATTCTGCATCGGCTTTTACATGCCATTTGCCGGTCATATAGGTTTCATAACCTGATTTTTCGAGCAATTGGGGCCAAAACTGACCCTCATCAGCCATTTGTTGAAATTGTTTTTCCTGGTCATGGGCATCCCATACCGAAAGGCCACTGATCATCATGGCACGGCTTGCAACACATACAGCCCCATTCCAGGCACCCATATTATAGGCATGGGTAAAGGTGGATCCGTTATTTACCAACCTGTCTAAGTTGGGGGTTTCCACTTGTGTACTGCCCAGGGCATGGATCATATCATACCGTTGGTCGTCTGAAAATATAAATAGAAAATTGGGTTTTTCTTCGGTAGCCCTTTGGGCCTGAACGTATCCGGATAGTAAAAGGGTAATCCCAAGAAATAGTATATTGATTTTCATAATTAGGTTATTGATAAAGCTCTAAATTTACTTTTGGTAATCCATTCCTCTGTTGCTTTTTTCGCAAGAGATCAACCATTCCTTCAACTCACTGGACAGGCGGGACGTTATCCGTGGATTCACCGAGGCGATATCAGTATTTTCTCCGGGGTCATTAAGTAAGTCAAATAGGGCAAAATGTTCGCCATTGTCCGCCGAATATAACTTAAATTGATTATCCATGATGGCCTTTTGCTGCTGGAATTGAAAGGCAATAGGGCTTTCCCTCTTTTCAATATTTCTCTGAATTAATGGAAAAATATTGATCCCATCCAGGGGCTGCACCCCTTTTTCACTATTAATACCTAATATACCAAGAAGTGTTGGGAAAATGTCGCTTGTGGAAACAGGTAAATTGGTTTTTTGTCCTGCCCTGATTTTTTCCGGCCATTCGATCAGCGCCGGCACGCGGATACCTCCCTCATGCAGGCTTCTTTTCCTTCCCCTGAATGGTCCTGCTGATCCCTGTGTCCGGTTAATTTGTTCAGAACCTTCCGGGCCATTGTCGCTGCAAAATAATATGATCGTATTATCAGCTACTCCCTTCTCTCTGAGGAACCCCCGTAACCTACCAATTTGTTCGTCCATAGCCGTGATACTGCCGTAATAATGCCGCTTGTCTTCTGAAAAATCCGCATACATGTTTCGATAAGTTTGCCCTGCCACTACCGGAAGGTGGGGGGTATGGAACCATATTACGGATAAAAAGGGCTGATCGGCCGCTACAGCCTGATCGATAAATGGAATTACCCTATCCATAATGATCCTGGAATCATCCCCCGAGAGATTATCTGTAACCTTTTCATCTTCACCCGTCCAATAATAGGTGCCAAAATGTTCTCCGGGTACCCTGTTCCCAATATCCTGGGCACTGGGATCAGGTGTCACCATGGGATCAAAGGTAGGCACTTTGGATTCTGTGGAAAAACTAACATCAAAACCATTTTCCCATGGAGGCGAATAATGTTCTGCTCCTTCAGGTCCGCCCCGATTGGCATCTTTTTCCGTTACGGTTAAGGTGCCCAAATGCCACTTGCCAAAGTGGCCGGTAGTGTATCCCTGTTTTTTAACCACTTCGGCGATGGTGCTTTCCTCCGGTTTCATATGTCCGGTATTTGCGTGCGTAATGCCGTACCTTTCGGGATGCCTACCGGTAAGGAAACTTCCCCGAGTAGGAGAGCAAACAGCAGAGGCAGCATAAAACCGGCTCATTACCAGTCCATATTGGGCCATTTTATCCAGTTCCGGCGTCTGCAGGTACAGGTTGCCATTAAACCCCACATCCCCCCAACCCAGGTCATCAGCCATGATCAGGATGATGTTGGGTTGGTCTGGACTTATATTCTGAGCATAAGCATACGCCATACTGGAAAAAAATACCACAACTGCAAAAATCCGTCTAATGAAATTTCTCATAGTATCAAAGTTATTTAAGAAATAGGAGCAAGTAAGAATACCAACTCCCATTTCAATAAAAATATTACCAACCAGGGTTTTGCTCCAAATTGGGATTCAATTGGGTTTGCATATCCGGAATGGGAAAAAGCAGCATAAAATCTTCTACATTTTTTCCTTGAGCTCTCATTTTATTTAGAAACAAATTTCTTCGTTTTAAATCCCAGGCCCTCTGATTTTCAAAAGCCAACTCGAATCTTCTTTCCTCCAATACGGCAGTTCTGAACTGATCCTGGGTGGTTGCTGTAAGGTCTGGTAAATCGGATTCAACACCATTTCTGGCTCTTTCCCTAACCCTATTTATCCATTCGTATTTCTTTGGATCAGTCGGGTCTGTCTCATTTAAAGCTTCGGCAGCGATTAATAAAATATCTGCGTACCTCATCACAGTGTAATTTACACCACTTTGCAATTCACCCTCCCTGTCATTAAATTTACTGATATAATAGGGGAATCCTCCACCATATACTTCCAGCATGGTAATGACTCCAGAGACACCATCTATGTGGTCATAATGGTCAGCTATAGTCACAGACCTTCGGTACGATTCCGGGTTTTCAGCTACGAATTCTGCAGATGGTGCATAGGAGCCTGGAATGGTCGTTCCAGCCCAAAATGACCTACCATAAGGTCCTGAAGGAGCTCTGGGTCCATACCTTCCAGGTAAAGGGTTATTGATCTCTCCGCTCAGGTATTGGATTTGATAGATATGTTCAATACTATTATTGTTCTCAGCTTTAAATAAATCCGCATAATCATCTAATAACCTATACCTACCGGAATTGATTACCGCTTCAGCATGGGAAAGTGCATTTTGAAAATCCCCTCTGTACAAATATATCCTTGCCAACAAGGCATTTGCAATGTCCGAATTAATCCGACCTGAAGGACTGGAAGGCTCCAATTCATCTGCTGCTATTTGAAGATCTTGGATTATAAAGTCATAGACAGCATCCTCCGTAGACCTTGGTTCGTAAATATTGTCAAAACCTACGGTCGGTGAATCATATAATGGAACCCCTCCCATTGCCCGTGCCAAGTGAAAATAATAAATAGCTCGCAGAGCCCTTGCTTCTGCTATCAAATCCGCTTTTCTGCCCACTTCAAAATCAATTCCCTCTGTGTAGCGTATTACTTCATTGGCCCGGTTGATGGCCGTATAACATTGTGACCAAAGCCCACTGGTGACTTCACTATTGAAAGTAAATTCATCCCATTCAAATGCATCAGGAACAATTGGCGATATTGTCATATCGTCGGCAATCATTTCTCCATAATTGGGCGCTTGTGATACCAATCCATAAAGATTACTATAGGCACCATATAGTCCGACAAGCACATCTTCTTCGGACTGATAAAAATTGGCCAAACTAATATTACTAGGTGGATCTTCTACCAGAAGATCATCGCAAGCTTTCAAAGGAAATATTATCAGAATAATAATATAAATTCTAAGTTTCAGTGTATTTTTCATGATTTGATCCATCTTCAATTAAAATCCTAATTTTACGCCAATCCTTACACTTTTTGACATAGGGTAAGCACCATTATCAACACCCATTTGCACGTTACTTGAAGCATATAGGTCCACTTCAGGATCAAAACCTGTATAATCAGTGAAAGTGAACAGATTGTCACCAGCTAAAAAGACCTGTGCATTCCTGATGCGGTTCATTCCAATCAGACTGGACGGCAAATTATACGATAAATTAATGGTTTTAACCCTCAGGAAGGAACCATCCAACACATCCCTGTCACTAAAATTTTTCCATTCACCGGCATTGGTTATCGGAGCCTCAATGGTATTACTTGTACCTGGTCCGGTCCACCTCTCCTCGTAATAAACCTTGTAAACATTGTGTTTTTGGGGTTGAGCCAATAACCCTATCCTGTTCATATCGGCAATTTCGTTACCATAAACACCATGGATAAAAACAGAAAGGGTTAGGTTTTTGTAAGAGAAATCGTTTGAAAAACCATAGATAAAGTCCGGATTGGGATCTCCGATAACCTCTCTATCTTCATCATTCTGTCGAAAACCATCCCCATTTAAATCGGCATATTTAGGTAATCCTGGTCGATTTATGCCTCCTACAGTGTTTCCTACAGCAATGATTTCTTCTTCTGTCTGCCAAATCCCGGCAAACCTGTACCCATAGAATAAACCTAATGGTTGGCCTGGTTCGGCAATGGTACGGCCATGAGCTGATTCTCCCCGTCCTATTCCAAAAAGCAACCGATCTGTGCCTTCTGCTAAAGAAAGCAACTTGTTTCTATTGAATGACATGTTAAAAGAGGAATTCCAATTCAGTTCTCCAAAAGTATTCTTTATACCAATTTGAAATTCAAAACCCTTATTTTCCACCGACCCAATATTCTGCACTGATGTTCCGTAACCTGATTGATTGGGTATGGTAACATTCAGCAAAAGGTCCTCCGTTCTCTTAATATAGTAGTCAGCCGAAAAGTTAAGTCTTCCTTCTGCAAAAGTGGCATCCAAGCCTACATTGAATTGCGCTGTCTTTTCCCATTTTAGATCCGGGTTAGGTATCCTGTTTGGAAACAACCCAATCACCGGTGCTCCATTTATGATCGGCCTGGTTGTATTGTAAAGGGCCAGGGAAGAATAAGGACTGATATTTTCATTCCCAGTCAACCCGTAGGAAGACCTTATTTTTAGATCATCTATCGCGTTCAATTGTTTGATGATTTCTTCATCGCCAAGCCTCCAGGCAAATGCTGCTGAAGGAAATACACCCCATTTATTTTCAGCACCAAATTTAGATGATCCATCTCTCCTTACGGTTCCAGTAAAAATGTATTTGTTATTAAAAATATAATTTAACCTTCCAATGTAAGACAACAATGCCGTATTAACCGCATTACTTTCGGAAGGTCTGGGATTGGATCCTATACCTAAATTATTGTATTTAAGTGAATTGGTGAAAAATTCGTCCGTTCTGCTTAAGACACTTTCGGTTTCTCTGGTTTGAATTGTATATCCCAAAAACGCAGATAACCTATGCATTGAACCAAATTCCTGATTGTAAGACAGGGTGTATTCCTGAAGCCAATTGTTACTTTGAATGGTTCCTATCGATGCGACTCCCAAATTAGGAAGAGCCTGTGTTTCGGCGGTATTAGGTATGTAAACATCACGCTTGGAATTAATCACATCTGTCCCAAAATTAGTCTTGAAATCAAGCCCCTCAATAATATTGAATACCACAAATGCATTACTTAACACTCTTGTGGTTTCGGTAATATCCGTTCTTGTTTTTGCGATGGAAACTGGATTTTCGAGAATTTTCACCGTTTCATCATGGTTATGCATATAATTACCCTGTGCATCAAATACAGAAATTACCGGAGTGGTTGTTAATGCATTCCATAAGGGAGAATCGTGTTGAAATCCGCTTCCATCTGAAGGGACCGCATCATTAATTGACATATTGGCATTCAAATTAATCCCTATGTTTATCCTGTTATTAACTTTTTGGTCCAAATTAAATTTCAAACCTCCCCTTCTAAAATTGGATTCAATGATAATTCCGTCCTGATCTAAATAGTTTCCTGAAACCATATACTTGGTATTCTCTGTTCCGCCAGAGAGAGAAAGGTTGTATGTATTGGTAAGTGCTGTTCTAAAAATCTGATCCTGCCAATCAGTGCCTTCTCCCAGATCCTCAGGAATAGGCTTGTTTATTCCATTATATATTAATGGTTGATTATTGTTAACAGCCCATTCATTAGTAAGAATGGCGAGTTCTTCAGCATTGGCCAAATCAAGTTTTTTTCTAACATTTGCAATGTTCAATGAATAATCAAAATCAACTTTAACACTACCAAGTTTACCCCTTTTGGTGGTAATCAAAACTACACCATTAGCTCCACGAGCGCCATATATTGCAGTGGCAGAAGCATCCTTTAAAATTTCAATGGATTCTATTTCATTAGGGCTAATAGAAGAAAGAGGATCTGTAGCTAGGGCATTGTTTCCAGCGCCACCCGGTGTGGTATTGATATTGTCTATGGGAAAGCCATCAATTACATACAAGGGATCACTAGAGGCATTTATTGAGTTTGTCCCTCTTATTCTTATTTTCATACCCCCTCCAGGTGCATTGGAAGCAGCCCTTATATCTACTCCTGCAGCCCTACCTTGTAGAGATTGAATCAAAGTATTGGCTGGTGTTTTTTGCATGTCTTCACCCTTTACCGAAGAAACAGAACCACTTAAATCAGATTTCCTCACTGCTCCATAGCCCACTACCACTATCTCTTCCAGAGAGGATTGACTTTCTGTTAATGTAATGTTCAGGATTGTCTGATTACCAATCGTGATGCTTTGGGATTCATAACCGATAAAAGAAATCAGCAAAACATTTCCTTCGTTGGCTTCAATGGTGAAATTACCCTCAATGTCAGTAGCTGTACCTGTATTTGTCCCTTCTACAAGAATGGTTGCTCCGGGGATAGGTTGCCCGTTTTGGTCAATTATAGTCCCCGATATGGTAATAAAATTTGCCTCATGAATGTTTACTTCTTCTTTGAAAAGAAGATGGTTTGCGTTTAAAATTAAAAGTTCATTCTCACCTTTTGTGTGCTCATTATGGTTGATAGCCCTAGCTTCGGTTAGCAAGTTCATCAGAAGGAGTTGGAAAACAATGCCAAACAACAAATTATAAGCCAATTTGCCTTTAATCCTTAGTAATAGATTTTTCATATTTTTGGGTTTTATTGAAATTTTAGCTCAATTAAAGATCCATTCATTCGAGTTAATGATGATTGGAGCAGGCCATTTTTAGCAATAGTTTTTATGGCGCGTTTATGAAAATCATTAGCTTAAGATTTAATAGGCGTAACAAAATTTTTAAAATAATAAAGTATTGACTTGGGATTATGGATAAACTATTCAAATCAAACCCTTTCATTAGTAATAATAGGCTATTTTCTTATATTTTTAAAAATTAGAGATTGTTTTTTAGCAATAAAATCAACAAAAAGTTTTATTTATTAGCTATAGTAAATATAAAAGCCTCGACGATTCTCAATTCTTGTCGTTTGAACCCGGATTATGCAATTGGGTTCGTAGTGCCTGTCCCGACTTCAATCTGGAAATGGTGCAATCACGAGAAAATTAGAGGAAGTCAATTCCTGAAAGTGGCGGTTTAAGTTAGCAGGAATCCAATTATATATTTTCTTATAACCCTTTAAAGATTTTAATTATCACTTCACTTAATATTAACCTTACAGACAATTCTTATTCCCTCTGTTCATTATCGTCCCCGATTGGCTTCGCTACTCGGGACAGGCTTGACACAAAAACCATAAGTATTGAAGGCCGGAAAATAACTGAAATTCCATTTCTTCACGCTGAAAGTTTTAAGAAAATGAAATAGTTTAGGCGCGGTGGCCGAGCCAAAACTACGAGGGGGCTAGGCCCCCGTCAATGAAGATTTCTTTTGGCTAGATTTTTCTTTGGTTCGTTTCTTTTCATCAATGCCTGTCCTGAAGCATAGCAACTCAGGGCCTGCCCTGAGAAGCACAGAGTATCACGGGAAATGAAATGAACGGCTAAATATAAATTGAAGGATTAAATTAGGCCTTTTTCTTAGTAAGAACTGAAATTAGTTTGTGATGGTATTTGCTTTTCAATTCCGTTTTTTCTGTACTAAGCTATTTACCAAGGCCATTGTTACTTTTTGCTACAGGCCTGAGTTGAGTCAGTGGTCAAAAAAGTAACCAACCTGTCCTGAGACCTCAGGGAAAACAACGAAGCTGAGCATCTTTTCGACTAAAATTTAAAGCTACCAACACACAGGCAAACTCCGGTATTTTTTGGTTTTACTATTCGGTTTAATCAACGTGTATCCGTACCAAAAAACACCGTCAAACATGCCAGTACCCTTTCCAATCTCTGCTTAAATTTTTTAACGCCAAAAAGCTGCATGGCGGAAATTCATTAATCAAATTATTAAAGAATGACTGTCAACATTGGATATTCCGGAGCATGATGTCCCTTTGGATTTAGGTTTTGTTAATTAGTATTGGTGATGGCTTCATTTTCCTTAGCAATTTTGCACACTAAAAGCTCCTGAATTCCTAAGAAGGTTCGCTCTCCATAACTTGTCCCGAGAATCGGGATCTTACCCAAGGGCTTTACCCGAATCAGGCATTATGGCATCTTGGCCAGTGCCTTCAAGGCAACACATAAGGTCAATATCGACAGTCAGATCGGTCAGGTCGTATTAGAAGTAGGGGAAAAACCAGCTTCCCTGCTCAGAAAGTGTCCTTGTTGTAAGATCGGAGAACTGCATACAGTGGCATGCTTCAACCAAAGGGGACCACCAGCTAACTGGTTTAACAAAATCAGGAAGCAAAAAAATAAGCGTCAGTTAGCCTAATGGGACAGGTATTTCCAAATGATAAAAAAAGCCTAAAAATCACTCCTAAACCAAAAAAAAAGTGGACTTAATCCCCTGAAATAAAATAAAACTCAGCAAACGAACAACCTATAACCACCTACTTTTTCATCCTCCAACCATTAAAAAGCAAAACAGGGAAAACCATTCCCCATAGTAACCCTAATTCCCAACACCGCGAAGTGGACCCTGAGCCTGTCGAAGGGTCAGACTAGGCTGTTCCAGCCGTCAGAATGCCTAGTTATTGCCAGTAGTGCTTATTTTCCGACGGGTTTAAATTTGCTTTCCTGAATTTTTGCTTTTATATAAGCTTTCAATTCGTCAAAAGTCATATTTTGGGTTTCAGTACTTATTTTGTCCCGAATATCCCGCATCATTTTTACAGCGTCGAATGTTTTTTCTTTTTTAGTCGTTTCCATAATTTCTCAAATCTTTTGGACTTCTAATTTCTATCATTTGGTATCCTAATTTAAGGTTGACCGAATTATAACCTTTTATTCTGTCCAAGTTTACAATATGTTTAAAATTCCAGCTTGCCAAAACGTCAACTTTATTGATTGTCGCCAAAGCAATGTGCCGGCAATCCTCAATACTTGCTTTTCCGACTACTTTTTCGGCGATATATTTGTCCGCAAGATTGGCCGATTCTTCATTCAGTTCAATTCGCTCAAATTTGTCCGATGAGTATTTTTGCAATAGATTCCGCACTTTTTCAGGCGCATTTATTCTCTTCCTATTTGAACAAACATATAGCGACATTTAGAATCAACTACTTTATAATTTCAGCCGAATAGGACTAAGCAGATACACTTCTCGAAGCTACTACGGCTTCACGCTTTCGTATTTTAGCTTGCACATTTGAGCATTCCGAGCTTCAGCGAAACCCTCACGGGTGTAGCTCTTCTAAATGAACAGCAAATTATTTAGGTAGGTTTTTCACTTACTGGATTTCCACAGCTTCGTGGCACACTAACGGAATTCCCCTTGGAGACGGCGGGCATTAAAATCCTATAACCTGCCCTCTACGACCAAGGTTGGTTAAGGAAAAAAACTTTCAATTTAGCATTTTCCGCCCGCTTGCTTTTAGGTGATGTTGCGTTTCGCTTTTATTCTATCTTCAATGAAATTTTTTTACCTAGTCCTAATTCTAATATTCGATAAAGTGTTGAAAGTTGAATATCACTTTTTCCATTCTCAATTCTGGAGATAAAGCTTTTCTTAGTCCCTGTTTTGGTGGCAAGTTGTTCTTGAGTCATTTTTGAAAGTCTTCGCTCTTCTTTGATAAGTTCACCAATGGCAAAAGCCTTGGCTTTCGCTTCAAAAGTCATTCTTTTTTCTTCCCCAACTTGACCGTACCTTTTTTCAAGGTGTTGTTCAAATGTTGTAATTGAGTTACTTTTTTCCACTTTTCTTTTGTTTATCCTTTTCTTCAAAATACTCGGCTTTGATTTTCAATGCTTTGTCAATTTCCTTTTTAGGGGTCTTTTGAGACTTCTTTTGGAAGCCATTGAAAAGCACTATCAAATTGCCTTCATCAAAACAGCAAAATATCCTGTAGATATTGCTGCTATACTCTATCCGTATTTCATAGAGTCCATCATAAGCAGTCATGTGGGAGAAAAACTTTGCTGGAATTCTTTCAAGAACCATAATCATATAAAGAACTTCATCAATCTTGCCTTTCACCTTTTCAGGAAGCTTGTCAAAAAAGTCATTAAAATAGTTCTTGTAGAAAATCAGTATCCTTTTTTTCTCCATGTTGTAAAGTTAACGAATAATGGAACAAAAGAGTTGTTTAGATGCAAAAAAATACCTAGGTGGTTTTCCTAAAGTGTAACGGGATTCAGCTTGGAGACGGCGGGAATTCGGAGACGTTCTCTTCAAGCTTACTCTTAACTTCTTAAAAATTGGATTTCTAAAGTTAATCCGAAGATCGATACTCATTTCAGGTAAAAAACTACCCGAAACTGGGCAAAAAAGAAATTTGCGCACTAAATGCATCTGAACTCCTAAGAAGGTACGCTCAGTATAACTTGTCCCGAGAATCGGAACCTTACCTAAGGGCTTTATCCGCATCAGGCATTATGGCATCCTAGCCAGTGCCTTCAAGGCAACACATAAGGTCAATATAGACAGTCAGATCGGTCAGGTTGTGCTAGAAGTAGGGGGAAAACCAGCTTCCCTGCTCAGAAAGTGTCCTTGTTGCAAGACCGGAGAACTGCATACAGTGGCATGCTTCGACCAAAGGGGACCACCAGCTAACTGGTTTAACAAAATCAGGAAGCAAAAAAATAAGCGTCAGTTAGCCTAATGGGACAGGTATGTCCAAATGGTAAAAACATCCTAAAATTCGCTCCAAAACCCTTTACCTAATGGATACCATCTACTAAAAAAAAGAACCCTAGGCCAATGAACAACATGAAATCAGTAACTTTTTCAATCTCCCAACGCTAAAAAACAAAAGAGGGAAAACCATTCCCCATAGTAACCCTAACTCCCAACACCGCTTCGTTCAACACTGCATTCAGACTAGGCTGTTCCAGCCGTCAGAATGCTTAGTTAGTATTGCAGGTATTCTTCTTAAGTACATTGTTTGCCAATGACACAAAGGCTCAAATAAAGCCTATAGATGAAACCTTCGTACACTTAAATCAATCCCAATGGCAACTAAGGAATGTCATTGAGCTTTTAGAAAAACAAACAGTTTACAGGGTAGTTTTTGCTGATGATCAGCTAAATGGACCTACCAAAGTAACCCTGGAGACAGGTAATCGATCTGTTTATGATATTTTGTACGATATTTCTACTACAACACAGCTTAAATTTAAACAGGTAAACAGCACCATTTATGTAGGCTCCTTTTCAGAAACTGATACCAAAGAAAATCTTGTTGAAGACTCTTTTGCCATAGTTGAGGGAAATGTTAAAGACAGTAGTGGTTTGCCTATACCGGGTGCCACAGTAGTTGTTGAAGGAAGTAATAAGGGTACAGTTACAAATCTAAAAGGAAATTTCAGTTTGGAGGTCCCTAACGGAAAGGCCATACTAATCTCGTTCATAGGTTACCAGTCACAACGAATAGTCCCCAATAATCAAACTCAGATAAATGTAACACTTGAAGAAGATCAAACCTCTCTTGATGAGGTTGTAGTTGTAGGATATGGTGTACAAGAGAAATTATCTATAACCAATTCGCTTTCGCAGGTTTCGGGAGATAAATTGGAACGAAGACCTGTAGCCGATTTTCAACAATCCCTACAAGGATTGGCTCCTGGAGTGACGGTTGTAGACCAGGGTGGTAGACCTGGAAACAGTAACGTTAACATAAGGATTAGAGGTATAACCACATTAGGGAACAATAATCCCTTGATTATTGTGGATGGAATCGAGCAAAGGATCAATGATATTAATCCCAATGATATTGAATCAGTCACTGTATTGAAAGATGCTTCCTCTGCCGCAATATATGGGTCTAGAGCTGCCAACGGAGTAATTTTAGTAACCACCAAAAGGGGGAGTGAGGGAAAAATAAGTGTTGGTTACGATGGTTACTATGCCCTGCAGGACGTGACAAATCGTCCGGAACACATGGGCGTAGAGAGTTACCTCCGGTTGGAAAACGTGGCTCATGCCAATGCAGGTCGGTCTATACCCTACACTGAGGAAGCCATTAGGGAATATGTGGCCAATGTACCAAGTCCCGAATACCCGCTTCCTTATCCGTATTGGAGAAGGGACGAATTGGGCATGTTAAAGACAGCTCCCCAACAAAATCATACGCTTTCGGTAAGTGGAGGAGGAGAAGACTTTAGTGGACGTTTCAGTTTACGTCACCAATCCATTGACGGAGTTGCGCCTAATTTTAGCGATAAACTCAACGAATTCAGAATCAACCTGGACTTAAAAGCCTCGGAAAAGATTCGATTTTCGGGAGATTTAAACTACCGAACCAAAGAGTCCTTGCAGCCTGCCGGTTTGTCTGCTTCCGGTGATGGGGAGACCCGGGTATTTCAGTACATGTTGCATGCCAGTAAATTTTCCTGGCCTAGGTATGAGAGCGGAGAATACGGTCTGGGACCTCAGGTCAACAATCCACTTCTTTTTGCTGAACTAACAGGAGATAGCCGGACAATAAATGATTATGTCACCGGAAGTGTGAAGTTTGATTACGATATTTTACCAGGCCTTACGTTCTCGACACAGTACGCCGTTCGGAATGATAACACCCAGAT
>Ga0335398_10006134_pt1 | contig 15397 bp, 13 predicted proteins | sample BON03_FD_205742 | JGI IMG/M metagenome (GOLD analysis project Ga0335398, IMG submission 205742) | Freshwater microbial communities from Lake Bonney liftoff mats and glacier meltwater in Antarctica - BON-03 (spades assembly) (version 2) | ecosystem: Environmental > Aquatic > Freshwater > Ice >... | reverse complement strand
GACACTGTCTTCTGGGGGGGGAGGGGGGGGGCCCCCCCCCCCCCCCCCCCCGCGGTGGAGGGGCGCGCCACGCTCCAGTTTGCAGGCCCGCGGTCGCGTAGGCCGGCGACCCCGCGTGCTCGAGGTAGGACGCGGCGCGACAGGTTGCCCTGCGCACCGGGGCGGAGCCCCGTCCACGCAACCCCATGTGGACACTGGCAGGCAATACATGGGCCGGGGCGAACTCCAAGGTCCTGTGGTACATTGCGGTGGGGATGGGCGTGGGCTTCGTGGCGTATCTAGCGGGGTACCTGGGCGCCCTCGCGTGTGCCCATCGATGCGGGCACGCCGTTGGCGCCTCGGGGAGGGCAGAGGGCGCCTCGGTTGGCGCGACGGGGGTTGGGCGCCTGGAAGGGGTGTGACGCCCCGTCCCCGAGAGGGTGTGTGTTGGCGAGGTGCAGTCGGCGGCGCGGGCGTTGCGTCGCACCGGGCCGCCCTGCACCGAGTGCGCGCCTCTCGAGTCGTAGCTCTCCGGTGCGGTGGACGTGTGGCTCTTGCCGGGGCCGGGTTGGCAGCCGCCCCCCGCCCCCGTGCACGCCCGGCGGCGCTGCGCCAAGTTCGCAAAGAGGGTGGAGCTCGCCCCCCCCCCCCCCCCCCCCCCGGGGGGGTTGGGGGGGGGGGGGGGGGGCGCCCAGATTGCACTCGGCCGCCGGGTGCCGCCTCGCCGATGGGCGATGACGCGCGGTGGGCGGACGGGTCGACCCGACTCGCGGCCCCCGCGGTCGGCGGCATCTTTGTGGACTGCCGGCTGCTGTTTCGCGTGCTCGCCGCCGACCCAGGCATCCTGCAGCTCCAGCGCCTGCGGCTCGTGAACCGCGCCGCGCGGCACGCCTGCGACGCGCACCTGTCCGCCGCGGCGGTGGGCGCGATCGGGAGGACGCCGCTCAACACGGCCCAGTTGGGGCTCCTCCTCGGCACCCCACTGGCGGAGGTGGCCATGTACCTGCCTCGCGGCAGGCTGTCCACTCCGCGCTACACGCGGCCGGTGCTGTTGCTGCTACAACGCAACGCGACCCGGGATCGCGCGGCGGGCTTCCGGGCGCAGCGCGGCCGCTGCCGCAAGTACACGGTGACCGAGCACCAGCCTCCGCTGCCGGCCAGCCCCTGGTTGAGCGTGGTCTACAAACGGCGGAACCCTGAACCTTGGGGTTCCGCGCCCAGGTGCACCCACCCAAATCCGGCGATCCCTCCCCACGCATGTGGCGCCCGTGGCGGAGGGGGCAAGGGTGCGCGTGCACATCCAGGGGCGTGGGCACAGCCAGGGGCGCGTGTGGCTGGGCCCAAGCGGCCAGGGGTGCGGGTGCCTGGGCCACCCGGGGTGGTGCGACGGATGCGCGCGCCTGGGGCGATGAGGGGCGTGCGGAGCGGTTCGCGTTCCAAGGGGCGCGACGCGCCGCACGCACACCCACAGGCGGTTGCGCCGGGTGGGCGAGGCCGCGTTTGCACCGCGAGGGGCGAGTGTAGTTGCCAAGCGCGGCGCCCGCTGCGCCCGTGGCGCCCGCTGCGCGTGTTGTGCTTGGTGCGCCCCGCTGCGCCCGGCGCTCGCTTGCGCTCGGGGCTCGCTGCGCTCGCTGCGCTCGGCGCTTGCTGCGCCCGGCGCTCGCTGCGCCCGGCGCTCGTTGCGCTCGGGGCTCGTTGCGCTCGGGGCTCGCTGCGCTCGCTGCGCTCGCTGCGCTCGGGGCTCGCTGCGCTCGGCGCTCGCTGCGCTCGCTGCGCTCGATGCGCTCGGCGCTCGCTGCGCTCAGCGCTCGCTGCGCTCGGCGCTCGCTGCGCTCGCTGTGCGTTCGCCACCGACCCTGCGGCGTGGCATGGCGATGTAACGAGACCCGGGTGGGGCGCGCCCATGCCTGGCCGAGCGCAGGGGGCGCAGCGAGCGCAGCGAGCGCAGCGCGAGCGCCCCAGCCTTCGGCTCCGCGGCAACGCGACGGCTGCACTGGGTGCAGGGGAACTGCCCCTTCTGTGGCCAACGCCACCGCAGCGAGCAGGGTCAAGCGCGATCGTGCACCGGGTGCAACGAGCAATCGGCTGTTCGGCGCCGCCGAGTCACCTAGCGACGGCCCAAGCAACGGTGAACCAATGCGTCCCCCCCGCGCGGCTGCTATAGGTCAACTTGTTGACGATCGCAATGTGCGTCTCCTCCGTCGCGCCCTCTCGGGTGAGGTCGACTGCAACGCGCTTGAACGCGTCCAGTGCAAGTGGGCCGTGCAGCCAGTCCTTGTGGGGGTCGTTACGGGCGCCCCCGGTGTGTGCCATGAGCTTCAAGACTTGATCATCGGCGAGCCACATAGGCAACTGCTCCAACCCAGCGGCCTTGCGGTTGCTGTTGATGAGGGTTGTGCTGTTGGCCTCGCGCAATTTTGAGAGGGTGATCGATGCAAACTCGCTTCCCATGGCCCGGAGGGCAAGCGCCGACGAGGCGTCCAGGTCGCCACACGCATCGGCCACCTGTTCCGCGTTGAAGAAGGGGGTCACTGTGAACCCGCTTGCTTCAAACCAATGTTTGAGCTCGGTGGATGTTGGTCGATTCAACAGGTCGACGATGACGCACGTGCCCACCGAGGCGGTCTCCGCCGGGTGCCGGTCGGCGACTGACGGGAGTCGCTCCGTCGCGGCGTCCTGGAGCCGGCGGCCCTGGCGACCTCCCTGGCTCGGCGCCACGCGCGGTCCACCTCGAGCGTCATGCGGCGCGAGCCTTGTACTCGCACTCCCAGTTGGTACAAAAAAAAAGGTCCATGCGAGTGAGCTCGTTGCGCTTGTTGTGCGCTCGCTGCGCTCACTTGTGGCACGTGCGGCCAGGAGTTTGAGTTCTGGGCTAGACTAAAGTAGGGGCGCGCCCCAGACTGGCGCGCGCCTGGGCCCACGCAGCCAGGACTCTGGGTGCGCGCGCCTGGGGCCAAGCGGCCAGGGGTGCGGGTGCAACCAGGCGTGTGCGCGCACGGCCAGGGGTGCGCGCCTGGGCCCCAGCGGCCAGGGGCACGGGTGCATGCACACCTGCGCTCGGCGCTCGCTGCGCTCGGCGCTCGCTTCGCTCGGCGCTCGCTTCGCTCGGCGTTTGCTTCGCTCGGCGCTCGCTTCGCTCGGCACTCGCTTCGCTCGGCACTCGCTTCGCTCGGTGCTCGCTTCGCTCGGCCCGACCAAGGTCCGAGCTCGACCAAGGTCCGAGCTTGACCAACATGTGCGCACCGACCAAGGTCCGAGCTCGACCAAGGTGTGCGCACCGAGCGCGTTCGACTGGGTGGACATGGTGTCACTGCACAGGGAGCCATCATGTTGTTAATCGGCCCACCTGACAGGGCCGCGGTCGCATGCGGCTCCTGGATCGAGCGGCCTTCGAGTTCCGCGAGTCGGACTTCCCCGTCGACGCGCAGAACCCATGCTCCCTGCTGGCCGGTGAGCCGGCCGAAGGGCGTCCGGTGCGGATGCTGCACGGGCCGAGCGGCCGGGCGTGGCGGGCGCAGCGCGCGGGCCACCCGTTCACCGTGACAGTCGAGGACGGGCACAGCGAAGTGCTCTCGCGCGTGCTGCGGCATTGCTCCCGCCTGCCGCTCCCCTACCTGGCCGCGCTCGAGATTGTGTCCGAGGCGGGCGAGGACGGGTTGGCGCTCTACCAGTCGCTCGGCGGCGCCGCCGGGCACGGCAGCAACAACTATGTGAACGTCATCAACTCGTCACTCCCCCTGCTATTGCACGGGTTTGGCCACGCCATCGAGCAGCAGGCGCGGAAGCACGGCAACGCCGGCTTCCTCGACGAGTGGGCGAGGGCCATCGGCGCGGACGCGGTGGACGTGTCCGCGTATGCGCTGCACAATGCATGGGAGGACTGCACCGAGTTCAGCCTCCTCTACGCGATCGCGTCGACGCACGGCGCCCTCGAGCAACTGGGCGGGCACTCGCCCGAGCGGCTCCGGCTGTGGAGCTGGGCACTCGAGCAGGTCAACGGCCCACTCCACCCGGAGGCCCTGGCCACCGACGCGGCCCGCCTGGAGGCCCTGGCCACACCGGAGGCCCTGGCCGCAGACGCCGAAGCGGCCCGCCTGGAGGCCCTGGCCGCAGACGCCAAAGCGGCCCACCTGGAGGTCCTGGTCGCAGACGCCGAAGCGGCCCGCCTGGAGGCCCTGGCCGCAGACGCCAGAGCGGCCCGCCTGGAGGCCCTGGCCGCAGACGCCAGAGCGGCCCGCCTGGCCACCGAAGCGGCCCGCCTGGAGGCCCTGGCCACCGAAGCGGCCTGCCAGGAGGCCCTGGCCGCCAAAGCAGTCCGCCTGGCCAACGAAGCGGCCACCCCAACGGCCCGAGAAGCGGCGGAGCAGCCGGTGGCCAGGTCACGAGCGCGAGCTCCGCCGCCGACGGCCGCCCTCGCAGTCCTCGCGCTCGCCCTGATCGTCGCGCTGCTCGTCGCCCTCGTTAGCCGATCCACCCCAAACCCGTCGTAGTCGTGCAAAGCGCGCGCGCACCCAGGTTGGCGCGCGTGCACCGGTGTCCCCCCCCCCCCCATCCTGTGTATACGGCCGTGCCGTCGCCTCGGGGTTCAAATTTGGCCCGGTGGATCGTCCGTACTAGCGACGACGAATGCGCTGGTACCGGTGGAACCCGTTCCGCGCGGAGTCGCAAGCGTCGCTCATCGTCGGGGGCATCCATGGTACAAGGGCAACCCCGGAGGATGGCGCATTCGCGTTGGGGGGGAATCCGTGCCCAACTGCAACGGACTTCCGTAACATCTTTGCCGACATTGCTGTGATCGTAGCGACCACGCTGGCCCTGACTCGGAACGCCGTCATCCGCACCCGCAACACCTTGTGCCTAGCTCGACTTGCCACGCTTGCCGCGCTCTTCGCTCACGTGGAGGCCTCCCTGTCGGGCCTCACGAACCTGTTCCTCGAGTCGACCGAAGCGCAGGCAGATACGGGCAAGATGCCCCGCTCCACTGTGAATTTGCAGCACTTTGCGATCTGCGCAATGGTGACGCTGCACCCCCCGTCCCGTACTGGGTGGCCCCGAATGCTCTCGGTGGGTTCATGTGCGGGTGCACGTGACGTGGGCAGCGCACACTGACTGTGCTGTGCGTTGCCATGTGCAGGAGGCGTCGGTGTTGGTGACAACGCTCTGCGGGCGGCATAGCAATCAGCGCCATTATCGATTGTTGTTCCACCTGGCTCCCGTTCGGGTTCACGTGGAGGAGGGCCGTCAGATGGATGACGCCACTCTGCGCGTCCAGACGTATTTCAGCGCATTGCTGATTGAGCATGGGCTCTCTGTGACGGGCCTGCGCGTGCCGCCGGTCCTGAGCTCCCAGTGAGAGGCCCGCGCAGTGTGGGCTCCACCTGCCATGGTCGATGTGTGCGCAGCGAACCCCTGGCTGATGGGGCCCAGGCGCGCGCACTCGTGCCTTGGGTTGCGCCTGGCTGCGCTCGCTGCGCTCGCTGCTCTCGCCGCGCTCGCTGCGCTCGCTGCGCTCAACGCTCGGCGCTCGGCCAGTCCTTGGCGCACCCCACTCGAGTCTAGTCGACAACTCTAGCTCCTGGACACACGCGCACTTGTGCCCATTGGTCGTGCACGCACACCCCTGGTCGCACCTGCACCCCTGGCCACACGCGCACCCGTGCCTTGGATTGCACCTGGCTGCGCTCGCTGCGCTCAGCGCTCGGCGCTCGGCCAGTCCTGGGCGCGCCCCACTCGAGTCTAGTCCACAACTCTGGCTCCTGGCCGCACACGCACCTGTGCCCCTGGGTCGTGCACGCACACTCCTGGTCGCACCTGCATCCCTGGCCGCTGGGGCCCAGGCGCGCGCAACCGTGCCAAGGGTCGCTCCTGGTTGCGCTCGCTGCGCTCGCTGCTCGACCAGTCCTATGCGCGCCCCACTCGAGTCTAGTCCAGAACTCTAGGTCCTGGCCGCACATGTACTCGTGCCCCTGGGCCGTGCACGCACACCCGTGGCCGCTGGGGCCCAGTCGCACGCACCCATGCCTTGGGCTGCACCTGGCCGCGCTCGCTGCGCTCGCTGCGCTCAGCGCTCGGCCAGTCCTTGGCGCGCCCCTCTCGAGTCCAGTCCACAAGTCGAGCTCCTGGCCACACACGCACCCGTGCCCCTTGGTCGTGCACACACACTCCTGGTTGCACCTGCACCCCTGGCCACGCGCGCACCCGTGCCTTGGGTTGCACCTGGCTGCGCTCACGGCGCGCGCGGCGCGCGCGGCGCTCGCGGCGCTCGCGGCGCTCGCGGCGCTGGGCGCTGGGCGCTGGGCGCTGGGCGCTGGGCGCTCGGCGCTCGGCGCTCGGCGCTCGGCGCTCGGCGCTCGGCGCTCGGCGCTCGGCGCTCGGCGCTCGGCGCTCGGCGCGCCCCACTCGAGTCTAGTCCAGAACTCTGGCTCCTGGCCCGGGGTGCGGGTGTGACCAGGAGTGTGCGTGCACAACCCAGGGGCACGAGTGCATGTGCGGCCAGAAGCTAGAGTTCTGGACTAGACTCGAGTGGGGCGCGCACAGGACTGGCCGAGCGCCGAGCACAGAGAGCGCAGCGAGCGCAGCAAGCGCAGCGAGCGCAGCGAGCGCAGCGAGCGCAGCGAGCGCAGCCAGGAGCAACCCAAGGCACGGTTGCGCGCGCCTGGGCCCCAACCGCCAGGGGTGCAGGTGCGACCAGGAGTGTGCGTGTACGACCCAGGGGCACGGGTGCGTGTGCGGCCAGGAGCCAGAGTTGAGTTCCACGGGGCGCGGTGCCCCCCCCCCAAAAAGACAATTAACCGGGGAGAGAAAGCCCGTGGTTCCAGCCTGGAGCCCTCCGGGCTGGCCAAGCGAGCAGAGCCCAGGGTTGCTGAACTTGCGCGGCCCGCCCGACCCGCCCAACCCGCCCAACCCACCCGACCTGCCCGACCTGCCCGGCGCTTGGGGGGTGTACACCGGCATGGCGGTGCTCGTCGGGGTGGCGCTGCTCCTTGGGCTCGTCGTTGGCCTGCTGACGCTGGCGAGGCGGCGGGAGCAGGACCGAGCCATCCAGACACTCCTCTCGAATGTGGGTGACAGGGACACCCGCACCGCCATGCAGAGTGAAGAACCGCAGAGGCAACGCACTGCGGATACAACCCGACGCGACTGACCGTGGTTTCACGGGCGGCCCAGGCACCGCCGTCAACGCCGCACCGCCACCCTTGGCCGAACTCGGGTTCACGAGGCGCGGTGCCAAAGGTCGAGCTCGGGTCCAGAGGGTGCGGTGTCAACCTTGGCCGAGCTCGGGTCCACGGGGCGCGGCGCCACCCTGGGGTCCAACTCGGGTGCACGAGGCGCGGTGCCAAGGTCGGTCTCGGGTCCAGTGGTGTGTGCGCCCCACAGTCCACAACTCTAGCTCCTGGCCACACACAGCCGTGCCCCTTGGCCGCGCACGCACACTCCTGGTCACACCTGCACCCCGGTCCAAGCGCGCAACCGGGACTTGGGTTGCACCTGGCTGCGCTCGCTGCGCTCGCTGCGCTCGCTGCGCTTGCTGCGCTCCTCTTGGCGTTCACGTGCACATCGATGACCAACACCAGTCCGCCTGGGCAGGTCTTTTTGTTCGAATTGTAATAGAGTGTGAACCCTCGATGCAGTTCAACCGCAACCTCCTCAAATGGGCGGTGACAACCATCGCGGTGTCACTCGGCGTCCTCGTTGTGGCTGCGACCCTCATGTACGTCTACATTCAAGACGCGCGTCACAAGGGATATTGTGCCTGAACTGTGTTTGCTAGGCAATTCGGGCGCGCCAGCTGGTCGGTCCCGGCACGCCTCGAGCACCTCGGGCCCCCGGTCATGGCACACCTCCTGAAGGGGACACCTCGGACACACCTCGGTCACAACACACCTCCTCCGCCCTGCAGCGCGGCACCCTGCTCGCCCGCGCGCAGTGCGAGCCGTGCGGACTGGCGGTCATGTCACGGAGAGTGCTCTACCTGGGGCGAGTGGTGCACGCGCACGCGCGTTGTCGGAATGGCGACGCCTAGAAGGCGGCCGACGCAGTCCAGGGTGAGCGCGCAGAGTGCTCCGCCCTCGTCGGCAAAGATGGCGTGGTGCTCACACGCTGTCGCTGCCCGCACCTTGAAGCCCACCAGGGCAGGGACCCTCACAAGTCCCTGGTCCGGGCACAGCGAGTAGGCGTCCCCGAGCTCCGTGACGGCAAACGCGACCGACTCGGATGCGGCGACAAACTTAACGCACTCGGCCTCGAGCGCCATGACGCGACACGGCAGTAGCGGGTCGGGGTTTCCCATGGAGCGGCCGCAGTTCTCCCCCCAGGCGTATAACTCGCCGCCACTGGCAATGGCGTAGGCTTGGGCGTCGCCCGTCGCGACGGCGACAAACCGGCGCCCCGTCTCGGCCAGCGCCTCGATGCGCTGTGGCAGCAGCGCGTCGCGACGCGTGCCTCGGCCGAGGTAGCCGCCGGCCCCGTTGCCCCAGGAGAGCACGTCGCTTCCGTCGGTGGCGACGAGTGTGAAGCCGTTGCCGATCGAGACGCCCACGACGCGCTCGTTTGCGAGTGCTACCGCGCGCGGGGTGGTCTGTGCCACAAACATACCGAACGCGGAGGCCACGCTTGGCGCCGGCGGGTCGTACTCCAGGCCGCCGCGCACCGACGACCAGTGGTGGAGGACCGTGCCCCAGGTGTAGAGCACCCCTGTGCCGCCGACCGCCGCCCGCGTGCTTGCACCGGCTGCGATCGACTCGATGCCCTCGAGCCCGTGGATCCGCGTAGGCACCTCGCGGTCCACCAGGTCGCCGTGCCCGAGGCCACCTTGGCGATTGTCCCCCCAGGAGTAGACCTCGCCAGTCGCGGCGAGTGCCAGGCAGCATCGGTCGGAGGCGGCCACCGACAAAATGCAGACGCCCGGCATGGTGGGCGGCACCGGGTGTGTGAGGAACCCGCCGAACGACTGGCCGACCGCGTCGCCGACCGACTGGCCAACGGGGTACTTGCCGCACGTGCGCAGGTGGCCCTCCAGGTCCACAAACACGCTGTGCGTCGGGCGCGTCGCCAGCGTGGGCTCCCGCAGCATGTGGCCACGCGCATCGCTGCGCGCGAGTGTCGCCAGTCGCCCGGGGGCTCCAGCTGCGAGCATGGCATGGCCCACGCCGCGCGCCGTGAGACGCTCCCTCAGCTCCGCCTCGGCCGGTCCGATCGAAGCGGGCGCCCCGCCGTACTGCATTGCGCGGCAGGTGCTCCCCAGCCGCTGCACGCCGAGCGCGTCCATGCGCCGGGGCGTGAGTTGCAACACCTCGTCGGGCAGAGCAGTCAGCCGATCGCGCGCTTCCGCTCCATCGGTGGCACTCGTCATTCCTGGTGGAGGAAGCAGATCGCAGAGGGCGCGGGTGAGAGGCCGGTCACCGCCAGGGGGGCTGGCCAATGCGTCGGCGCTCGCATCAACCCAGGGGCGCTGCCTCGCCGCACCCCGCACAGCATGGGGGCGCGGTGATCTCGCGGCGCCATGGCGGGTGAGAGGCCAGTCGCCGCCAGGGCGCTCGCAGCCGCAGCGGACCGGAGCGCCTGCCAGGACCGTTCTGGCCAGAAAACGCGCTTTGTTTACGGTTAGTATTGGTTAATGGTAGGTATTGTTTAATGTTAGTATTCCTGAGGAAAGATGACCATGGCGATGTCCGATATGTGGTGTAGGTGCCCCGGGGTGTGTCGCGACCGCTACAGGGAGGTGTGGCCGAGCTGCCGTGACCGCTTCAGGGGGTGTGGCCGAGGTGTCCGAGGTGTCGTGACGGCTTCTGGGTGTGTGGCCGATGTGTCCTAGGTGTGTCGTGACCGCTGCAGGAGGTGTGGTCGAGGTGTCCCAGAGGTGTCGTGACGGCTTCAGGAGGTGTGGCCGAGGTGTCCGCGTTGTGCCGTGACCGAGTTGTGGTCGAGGTGTCCGGGCTGCGCTCGCTGCGCTCGGCGCTTGGCCAGTCCTTGGCGCGCCCCACTCGAGTCTAGTCCACACCTCTAGCTCCTGGCCGCAACCGCACCGGTGCTTTGGGTTGCACCTGGCTGCGCTGGCTGCGCTCGCTGCGCTCGCTGCGCTCGGCGCTTGGCCAGTCCTTGGCGCGCCCCACTCGAGTCTAGTCCACAGCTCTAGCTCCTGGCCGCACACGCACCGGTGCCTTCGGTTGCACCTGGCTGCGCTCACTGCGCTCGCTGCGCTCGGCGCTTGGTCCGTCCTTGGCGCGCCCCACTCGACTCGAGTCCCCAACTCTAGCTCCTGGCCGCAGACGCACCCATGCCCATGGGTCGTGCATGCACACTCCGCACCCCTGGCCAATTGAGCCCAGGCGCCTGGGCGCGCACCGGGTGGGCTCTGGGCGCGCCCAGGGCGCCCATTTCAGCAGCTCGAGGTGCCCCGCCCCCGGCCGCTCGGGCCCGGGCGCCCCAGCAGGTCCATTCGCACCACCGGGCGGGTGGGGTTACGCAGGGCCCATGGCACCCCCATTCATAGTTTGTTGAATGGCATGCACGGTACTTGACAACCTAGTTAAAGCAGTCCCCATAGAATGGACAGAGCGCACTGTGTCGAGTGCTAACACGTTGGACTGGCGATTCACAGCTTCCAGAAAGGTAGGTGCGCAGATGTGAACATCACCTTGACGGTTAGGCATGGGGGTGCAGCTCGCGCCCGGTGGCAACGGTTGCACTTGTAGCCCTCGCGCGCTCGCGAGCTCGATTTCAACAACAGTTGCGGGTCCACAGAGGTACGTGATCATCCCATCCAACTTGTATCCCCGATCTCCCCCTGTCATCGGAATGGTCACTCCGTTATTATGGTCCACGCCAGAGAGTGTGGTGCATAGAAAATTACCCGTCCAAACCTTGTTCGTCGAGTCGAGGGAGAGAAGCCTCTGCAGCTGTTGGGCCTGCACCGCCTGTGCCGCCGCACCAGTCACGCCCGCGGCCAGTTCCGCCGCATGCGCCCGTTCCGCCGCAACACTCGCAAAACCGGCCGAGCCTGTGTCGCATCATTCTTGTAGTCCATTGCCCCCTTCACTGCCTGAGCCTCCGTCCAAAACATGCCTGCGGGCTTCTCAATCGGCCCTGTCTTTGTGCACTTTGGGACACCGTTTGACGCCTTGACCGCGCATCCCATGAGAGCGTCTCCACTGCCGCCTTGGAACGCGAGACGGCTGCACAGCGTCTGCTCCTGCTCGCTCAGGCCCGTGGTTCGACCCCAGCCCCCAAAGGGCGTCGCGCAGAAACGGTTGTGGTCGAGTTCGATCGTGATGGGGTCATCCTTGGAGTTGAGCAGCGCGACGACATCCCTGACATTCCAGGGAGCGAGCATGTGTGGCTGTCTACCCACCGTGAAAAAAGGGTTGCAGTGTCGACAACGTGTCTGAGGTGGGTCGTGCCCGAGGTGGGGCACGGCGGAGGCCGCGGGGGAGCGGGGGGCACCGAGCAGCGCGGGGCGCCACGGCGCCACACGTACACATACGCACTGCTGCCCTGCCACACCGCTCGAGGGCGCGCTGGACTGCGTCAGCACACAACGGTATTCGTCGGTGGGTTCAAAAGAAAGGGGGCAGACGTACTTTTGGGGGGTTACAAGAAAACCCTCGCTGACGGGGGTTCAAAATAGAACGGCGATCTCGTAGCCACTTTGCCAACTACGCCAACTTCGCCAGGTGGTCTGGAGCTCGCGCCGCGCCGCGCCGCGCCGCGCCGCGCCCGGCGCCTTGCACCTCACCCGCCCGCCCTGGCCGCCCTGGCCGAACTTCAACGCCTGCCCAGGCCCTCGCTGTTCCCCTTGTGCCCGCTGGGCGCTGCGGCGCTGGGGCGCTGCGGCGCTGGGGCGCTGCAGCGCTGGGTTCGTGGGGCGCGGGGGCGCTGGGGCGCGGTGTCAACCCGACTGGGGCTCTCCACGGGCGCCCGCACTGAACTCCACCGTTTCCCGTTGCGCAGAATCATGTCCATCGCTGGCAAGCGCTGTTACGGGATGGACAACACCACCAGGACGTGCCTGCGTATCATCCTGCAAGCGCAACGCACACTGGCAACCGCTGCGGGCGATACGACGGGCGACGAGCATCGCATCACGTGCAACAAGCTGTGCAGCTTCATGATGAACCCGTCCAATGAAGACTCGGTGGACTACCGCGGGCTGATGGCCCACCATCCTCACGACGCCAAAGGCTTGTGTGACGAGGCCAAGGTGACCTTCAATCGCCTCGTCAGTCATAACGATGAGGAGTTCGGCGGACAAGATGACCCATTCAAGCATTTCCAGATGGCAATGGCTGTCATTGCAGCACTCACCTCCGACCTCACCAAGGCGCAGGAGGCCGCTGCAGCGGCGCAAGCGGCTCTGGCCGACGCCCTGGCGAGGGTGGTCGCGGCCGAGGCCGCTGCGGGGGTGGCCGCCCAAGGGGAGGCCTCCTTGGAGGTGGTCGAGACGGCCGCCCAGGCGGTAGCCAATTGAGTGCCCCCCCCCTGCGGGGGCGGTGGGGGCGGCGCTGTTTGCAGTTGCCCTCAACGGCGCGTGTGGATGTGGCGCGTGTGCGAGGTGGTGGGGAGGCGGCGGCAACAGAGGCCACGCGCTATGCGTGTTGTTGGGAGGGCGAAGGCGCCGAGTGTGAATTGTGGGAGTTGGTTGAACCGGCGTGAGTAGGATGGTGTGCGAGAGAGTGGCGTGCGAGGGAGTGGTGTGCGAGGGAGTGTACCCCCACCCACGCGGGGAACGGTCTGGTACCGATTGCCCCGCAACAATGAGATTTCTTGATCAACCGGGCAAGTTGGTTGCCGCAGCCACGTACTTACGTGGTCAATTCCGCCTGGCGATAATATTTCCAACCGGAAGTTTCCGCGGAAATTTTCGTTTTTTTCAACTCGGAGTTTTTGGCGGAACTTTCCTTTTTTTCAACTCGGATTTTTTGGCGGAACTTTTCGGGTTTTTCAACTCGGATTTCTCGGCGGCACTTTTCATTTTTTCAACTCGCACTTTTCGGTTTTTCAACTCGGATTTATCGGCGCAACGTTTATTTTTCAATAAATGGTTAATAGAAGAATATCGGATTTTTTGGCCCGGGCGGAGGTCGAACTCGACGGTCAGACCATCCACGTCAGCAACGGGAGCAGACAACACCCCAGCAACGGGAGCAGACGACACCCCAGCAACGGGAGCAGACGACACCCCAGCAACTCCACGCAAGCATATCGGCGTAGCCCGAACGCACGGGCAACCGTCGCACGCGGGAACAAAATTATAACCATCCGCCGCCACGCCATGGCCACGTGCAGCCCACCGAATGATCCGCTTCGAGCCACGGCAATCGACCGGCGCTCTCATTCGTCGATAATGCCCACTGTCAATATCTTACGCTCCTTCCCTTCGGGTAACGGGGACCCCTCATCTCGCCCCCGCTTCGTACCAGACCTGGGCTCAGCGTACCCCAACGTGGCCGTACCAATGTCGCCATGCGTAGGGTGGGCATTTGCGAGTTGGAGCGCACCCCTATCCAGGGACTCCCAATAGGACTTGGCCTTCAAGTCCTTCGTGGTGTGCATGCCAGCGCATGTCGAGACGACCATAGCCTTGTTAGTAGAGTAGTATGCCGCATCCGCCGCGAGTACCTCCTCCCGCTGCGCAGTCAGATATGTTGCCAGCATATCGTGATTCTTCACCATTTGGTTACAGTCGCCGTTCCCTCCACCAAACGTATAGCTCGCCAGCATCGGCGGCCCCACGCCGGTTTTGAGCACCGCCTTTAGCGATGCCGAGATCCGCATCGTATAATCATGTAAGTTGGGGTCCATGCCCCCCCCGGGCATGGAGGCGGGTATGGACTGCACCAGCTGAGCCACGGCGAATTGGAATGTGCAGCGGCAGCATACAAACATCCGATCGCTGCAAAAGTCTCCTTCAGGTGCAGTGGCCTTGCTTTTCCAACATGGATCTTTGCACCATGGGCTCTTGTCGCCGAGAATCATCGCATCTGGGTACAGCAGCATTACCGCGTCGATCTTGTTAACCACCTTGGCATCCGCCAACAGGGTTTTTGTATACTTTGAAACGTCTTTAAAATCGGAGCCATTCTTGAAGTCGATCAGTAGGCGCAGAGGCGGAGTGCAAGGCAGTGTGACAATTGCATCTGAATGATCTTTAAAACACGTGTCCACCAGCCCCATGCCGAGTTGCGTGATCCACGAAATGGAGTCATCTTCAAAGATCTTGCCTTTGATAGCAGGCGTAGCCGAGCGAAAGCGTGCCTCCTCCATGGCAACGCGCGCCACCTCCAATGCAGCACTCTTTTCCGCTACCGCTGCACCAGTCTCCGCGAGGGCTGCGTCCTTATCCTTGTGTTGGTGACGCGAGGCCGCCAACTCACCCTGCAGCGTGCGTAAGAGAAGCGCATCTGATCGATCCGCGCGGAGCTCCGCCAGTTTCGTCTTCACCTCCGCCAATTCTGTCTTTACCTCCGCCAGGCCCACCGCCAGACCCTGATGTAATTTGGCAAGCTCCCCGGGCACCTGCCGAAGCGCAAGTGCGTCCAAAGGTTCAGCCAGCATCCAAGCCGCCTCCATCCGTGTCTTCTCCTCCCCGACACTCTTCCAAAACTGACAGCCACCCACTCACATCGTTCCCCGCAGCGGCTGCAACGCTGCCGCGTTCGCAGCGTCGGGTTAAACCCTGCTGCACGCCCCGGGGCGGGCGCGGGCCACGCGGAGGGGCTGTGCAGAGGGGCGCGAGGCTGGCACTGGCTGCATGGAGGGGCTGCGCAGAGGGGCGCGAGGCTGGCGCTGGCCACGGGAGGGGCTGCGCAGAGCAGCGCGGGGCTGGCGCTGGCCACGCGGAGGGGCTGCGCAGAGTTTCGCGAGGCTGGCACTGGCCACGGGGAGGGGCTGCGCAGAGCGACGCGAGGCTGGCGCTGGCCGCGCGGAGGGGCTGCGCAGAGTTTCGCGAGGCTGGCACTGGCCACGGGGAGGGGCTGCGCAGAGCGACGCGAGGCTGGCGCTGGTCGCGCGGAGAGGCTGCGCAGAGCGGCGCGGGGCTGGCGCTAGCCACGCGGAGAGGCTGCCCAGAGGGGCGCGAGGCTGGCGCTGGCCACACGGGGGGGCTACGCCGAGGGGAGCGAGGCTGATGCCGGCCGCGCGGAGAGGCGGCGCAGAGGGGCGGGGAGGCGGTGGTCAAGGAGCGCTCCTGTCGGGGCGGGGAGCGCTCCTGGGGAGCGCTGTGGTCGGGGAGCGCTGCGGTCGGGGAGCGCTGCGGTCGGGGAGCGCTTCAGTAGGGGAGCGCTGCGGTAGGGGAGCGCTGCGGTCGGGGAGCGCTGCGGTAGGGGAGCGCTGCGGTAGGGGAGCGCTGCGGTCGGGGAGCGCTGCTGTCGGGGAGTGCTGCTGTCGGGGAGCGCTGCGGTCGAGGAGCGCTGCGGTAGGG
>Ga0335398_10006128_pt1 | contig 15414 bp, 14 predicted proteins | sample BON03_FD_205742 | JGI IMG/M metagenome (GOLD analysis project Ga0335398, IMG submission 205742) | Freshwater microbial communities from Lake Bonney liftoff mats and glacier meltwater in Antarctica - BON-03 (spades assembly) (version 2) | ecosystem: Environmental > Aquatic > Freshwater > Ice >... | reverse complement strand
AAGCCGTCGCAAACGCGGGCTACGTTGCGGCCACCGAAAATCGAGTTGCCACCACTGCGGCCGTTGTGCGAGCACGCGCAATGGCAGACGCCGACAACGGCGTGGCTGCCGAAAAGGTCGCGTCGCTACAAGGAGCGTTGGACGATCTTCTCATGGTTCCCACTGCGATAACGGCCGAATTGCTGTCCGCTGAAAGCGCCCTGGCCACCGCCCAGGCGCAGCAGACATCAACGCGCTTGGCCGGGACGCAGAGCGTCTTCGCGGCTCAATCCGCATTCGCACCGGGGACTTGGGGGTGGAACACTGCACGGGTCACGGCACAGGCCGCTGCCACCGCCGCCGACCTGGCTGCCGGGAACAACGTCTCAGACAAACAGGCCTTGCTCGAGCAGCTCCGCGCGGGAGCATCGGGCCTACCGTCCACGATCCGAACAGCGCGTTCCGCGCTAGCCGTTGCCGTGGCAAACGCTACCTCGATCCGGACAACAGGTGAGACTGCGATCGCCACCGCCCAGTCGTCAGGCCTAGGCTCCAGCGGGCGCTCGGCGAAGGCGGCTGTCAACGCTGCCACGAAGATTCGAAACAATGCCCTTGCCGCGCTTAGCGTCGCGCAGGAGCGGGCCAGACTCGCCTCCGGGGATCTTGAAGCTGCAAACCGTCGGACTGGCATCTCGGTGCCCTCGGATGAAGTCGTCTTCGTGGCCAGCGCGCCGGTGCGCGTCTCCGAGATGACTGCAAAAGTCGGGGACGCAGCCAATGGTCCGCTGCTCACGGTGACCAACTCAGCGGTCACGATCGATTCCGCGCTTCCCCTGGAGGAAGCGCCGTTGGTCACGGTAGGCATGACGGTCGCGGTCGATGAGCCGAATCTCGGGCTGTCCACCACAGGCACAGTCTCCCGAGTTGCGACCTCGCCCGGCACGGATTTGGTCGACGGCTTCCATGTCTACTTCTCCGTTGACGTGGACGAGGCTCCACCTGGCCTCGTCGGTTCGTCAGTGCGCTTGACCATTCCCATCGAATCGAGCGGCGGCGCAGTCCTCACGGTGCCGGTCAGTGCGCTCTCCATGACCGTTGACGGGAAGTCGCGCATCCAGACGTCTGCGGCCGGCGTCCTCACCTTCGTCACCGTTAAACCGGGACTCTCAGCGAAGGGTTTCGTCGGCGTGACACCAGTGGGCGGGGCATTAGCAGCGGGCGACCTCGTGGTGGTTGGATTTGAGTCGGCGGTGGTTCCCAGTGCCTGAATCTCTCCGTGACTCGGTCATTGAGCTGAGTGGGGTGGGGCGCAGATTCGGTACAGATCCGCCGCTGGATGCCCTCATTGACGTGGACCTGACGATCAAGCGTGGTCAGTGGATCGCGATCGTCGGGCCCTCCGGTTCGGGGAAGTCGACCCTGCTGAACGTGCTGGGGTGCCTCGATCGGCAGACGAGCGGGACATTCCTGTTCGACGGGGTCGACGTGGCCGCTTTGAACGACCGACAGTTGGCCGGTCTACGGTCACGGGGTATCGGATTCGTGTTCCAGTCCTTCCACCTGATGGCACATAGATCAGTGATCGAGAACGTCATGCTGGCGGACGTCTATCGCCGCAACACCTGGAGCGGTCGTCGCGAGCGGGCGGCGGCGGCCCTAGAGCAGGTAGGCCTGGGACACCGAATGGAGTTCCTGCCCACCAAACTGTCGGGCGGCGAGCGCCAACGCGTGGCGATCGCCCGTGCTGTCATGGGGGCACCGAGCGTCCTGTTGTGCGATGAGCCGACCGGGAACCTCGACTCCGTCACAACCGCGTCGATCCTGGACCTCTTCGACGGGCTCAATCAACAGGGGCTCACCGTCGTGATGATCACCCATGAATCCGATGTCGCCGCGCGTGCCCACCGCAGCGTGCGCATGGTCGATGGCCGCCTCACGGAGTCGGCATGATGTCGTTCAAAAGGGGTCCGAGTGACCCCAACCCGCTGGTCGCGCCGTCAGGGCTGACGGCCAAGGACCTCGGGAATGAGGCCCTGGCCGGACTCTTCGCGCGACCAGGGCGCATGGTGCTCACGGTCTTCGGAACAGTGATCGGGATCGCCGCCCTGGTGGCCACGCTGGGGCTTTCGCTCACGGCAGGCAACCGCATTCTTGGCCGGTTCGACGAGCTTGCGGCCACTGAGATCGTCGTAAGTGTCAAGCCAGGTCCCAATGGGCCGATCCCGGGCGCACTGCCGTGGGATGCGGCCGATCGGATCGCTCGACTCAACGGCGTCGTCGCAGCGGGAAACCTCAGCGTCGTTGATGTCAAAGGAGTGCTCACCCGAACGTCACAGGTGCGGGACCCGTCCGGACAGACGGCCTTTAGCCTGACTGTCGAAGCTGCCTCGCCGGGCCTCTTTCAAGCCATCCGCTCCGAGCTGCGCTCGGGACGTCTTCCCGACGAGGGGCACTCGGCGCGCGGGGATCGGGTGGCAGTCCTCGGCCCGGGAGCCGCCCTGCGGCTGGGAATCGCCGATGTCACCCAGCAGCCCGCGATCGCCATAGGCGACAACCGGTACGTCGTAATCGGCATCCTTAACGACGTCGCACGGCAGCCGGATGCACTAGGGGCCATCATCATTCCCGAAGGGACTGCCCGTAACGATTTCGCACTGTCAGGGCCGGACAAGGTCGTCATCGAGACAAAGATCGGCGCTGCCACACTCATCGCGCAACAGGCGCCCCTCGCTCTTCGGCCCGATGACCCGGCGGTCATCAAGGTCGCTGCGCCACCGGAACCTAAGCGGGTCAAGGACAACGTCCAAGGCGACCTCGATGTCCTCTTCCTCTTGCTCGGGGGCGTATCGCTACTGGTGGGCGCGATCGGCATCGCCAACGTCACTCTCGTTTCCGTAATCGAGCGGACCGGCGAGATTGGCCTGCGTCGAGCCATCGGCGCGTCACGGTGGCATATCGCCCAGCAGTTCCTCCTCGAAAGCGCCGCCATGGGCTTCGTCGGGGGCATCGTCGGGGCCAGCCTCGGCACGCTCGTCGTCATCTCCGTGTCCTTCTACCAGACCTGGACACCGGTCATGGAGCCCGCCATCCCACTAATCGCTCCCCTTGTCGGCGCCGTCATCGGGCTGGTCTCTGGTCTCTACCCGGCGCTGCGGGCAGCCAGACTCGAGCCAGTGGACGCTCTCCGTTCGGGGACCTGAGGCGGGCCACCATGATATTAGCCGGCTGCTCGACCGGCGGGGCGGCGCCAACGTCATCAGGCAGGGGCCCGGTTACCGAGGTCTTCGGCATGACAAAGGTGGACCTCGCCATGCGGGTCAACGCCGTGGAGGCCGCCATTGCGATGTTCATGAACGACACGGGCTTCGAGTACCAACCAGTTGACTACCCCACGGTGCGCAACGCACTGGACACGGATGGAAAAACGGCGGGACTCTCACCCGATGAATTCCGTGCTCAGTTCGGCTACGGCGTCACGACGTATTTCATCACCGTACAGATGGATCGCGGCCTCGGCCCCAACGCGGCCATCCGCGATGCGCTTCCCGCCGTCGACCGGGTCGCGTGGATCCGGCAACTGGTCGGCGAGAGCACCGACCAGACCCTCGTCATCGGCCTGGACAACGAAGACCTATCCAGCATGAGTGGCTGCACCAAGAGCGCCGTCGATACCAACTTTACGCCCGACGAACTCAGTCCCGACTACGTGAACCTCCTGGACAACCAGATCGAACGCGTCGAGCAGGACCCGCGTGTCATCGCAGCCTTTCGAGACTGGTCGACCTGCATGCGCGATACCGGGTTGAGCTACGACGACGCGAAGGCGGCCGAGGACGACATCGCCTCCCGTTTCGGGGTGATCACGGGCGGATCAAGCCCTAGCGCGCTGTCACCGGATGCGGCCAAGGCCCTCGCCGAACTCCATGGTGAGGAGGTTGCCGTTGCGGTCGCTGATGACTATCAGTGCCAGGTCGACAACGTCAAAGCGATCAAAAAACAGGTCGAGATCGAGATCCTCGGACACGCGGTGAGCTGAGTAGGTAGTTGTGGTGCCGCGGAAGCGATCGACGCCGTGCCCCTGTAGCCCAGCAAGAGCAGGGTCACCGGGTTGGGGGACGACCATCTTCGAATACTTCGCTCCGCAGCTGGTCTCGAACGCCTTGGCCATCATGATGGCTTGTTCCTTGCCGCCCTGGCGCGGTCTGCCCGAGATCAGCTCGCGGCGCCGAGGAAGTCCAGCACGGTACGGGCGACGAGCGCGGGCTTTTGGAAGAGGAACGAGTGGCCCGATCGTGGTAGGAGAATGAGGCGTGCTCCCCGGATTGCTCGCGCGATGATGCGGCTGTTCGCTGGTGGAGTGATGACGTCCTTATTTCCAGTGATCACCAATGTCGGGACTGAAATGTCGGTGAGGGCGCGCACGTTGGCGGAACTTTCGAGCCAGGGATCCTCAGCTTCGACCATCGCGTTGTACGTGCGTGCCGGAGTGGACTCCTTGGGGTAACGGTCGCTGTTGACGGCAGTGGTGAGCCGTCGAACGAACTCCCGCCCGGCTCGCTGCGCGCAGTTCGTGCGTGGGTAGTTTGTGATCAAGTAGGACTGCATGCTCCCGTCCGAATTACTGTCGGCTTGCTGCACCCAGGTTGGGCCGAGCACCGCCGACGGGCCCCCGGCATTAGTCCCGGCCAACACCAATCGACCCACGGAGTCAGGATGACGGATGGCGAGCTGCTGGGCAACAAATCCACCCATCGACCAGCCGAGGACGTCGGGCGTGCCGAGTCCGAGCACACTGATCAAGTCTGCTGTCCAGTCGGCGATAGCAGAAAAAGTGATCCGGCTCGGAGCAGGACCGGACAGGCCCAGACCGGGATAGTCGAACACCACGACGCGGTGGTCGTCCTGGGCAAGACCCGCGAGCAGCGCGGGATCCCACTCGGCCATCGGCGAGCCAGTGCCATTCAGCAGGAGCAGCGGGCGTCCCGCACCAACATCTGCCCACGCGAAGCTGGTTCCCGCCGCTTGGGCGTACCGCACGTCAAGAGCTACCGCACGACCAAGTCCCGTTGCGGGGGAACAGGTCGGCGCGTTGGCCGCAGCACCTGGCGCGACGACGATGAGTGGTACCACGGCGAGTGCCGCGATCCACTTCGCAATCACCCCGACGGTACGGCTGACCCGAAGTTTCATGGGCAACACACTACGCCGAGGGAACAGTCATCATCACCGATCCAGCCGGCACCGCCATTAGCCGCGGGCTCGCGGAGTCAGTAGCGTTTGGTGATGCGCGGCCAACCATCCACCGACTCGCTCATCTACAGGACGACGTCGACGTCATCAAGGAGTCGGTTGGCCTAGAGTTCTTCAAAGACCTTGCGGCCCCGAAGGACTAATCGATCCCTCTTCGGTCCTACCGGCACTTTCTCCTTAACAGGTCACGCGGATTCAGTGATTCGGAAGCGCATTGCCAACATTTAGAAAGCGTTTATCTTGGTCGGCTCGCACCGGATGTTCCCGAGGACAAAATGTTTCCGCACACGCGTTGACGTTATACCTCTGACTCTCCGTTTGTTTCATCGAGGCGAGCAAGCATTTCGATCCGAGCTTGATGCCGCCCGCCGTCAAAAGGTGTTGTCAAAAATACGTGAAGCGCATCTATCGCAGTTGCTGAATCCGTATATTGCTCACCGAAGCTGGCTACGTTTGCATTGTTATGACGGCGCGTCATCTCTGCGTCCGTATTGCTGCGTATAACTCCTCCACGCACACCATGAACTTTATTAGCCGCGATACAAATACCTTGTCCGCTCCCACAGACAACAACACCGGCTTCAACTTCGCCCTTCGCCACCGCCCGTCCCACCACGGCTCCAAAGTGCGGGTAATCACAACGTTCTTCGTTGAAAGTACCAACATCGGTCACTTGATGACCTGCTTCTGTAAGCCAGATCCGCAGCGTCTCCTTCAGTGTGTAACCCGCGTGGTCTGATCCGATCGCAACCTTCATGAATGCTCCTGTTCCATCACTTTTTGAATCATTATTTCCCTTAGGACACGGAGGCGCTCCATCGCTTCTTTGTTAGGCACGACAACATCGGAGAAACCTGCTGGCACTGGAACACTCGTGCGACCCGCGCCGAGGAGCGCTGCACCGATCACCGCGGCGTCTGGTGCATCCATAATCGCCAGGGTTAATCCGGTGGTATCGGCCAGCAACTGGCGAAACAGCGGGTCATGGGTTCCGCCTCCAACTAGAGGTGTCGGCCTGGGCATGGAGACGCCGGTGTTAACCACCCCTGTGGTGCCTAGCGCAACTGCCTGAGCCACTCCAACAAGAATGCTTCTTAACATCGCGGCTCGGTCAGTACCCAGTGATAATCCGTGCCAGGAACCTCGGAGATTCGCGTTCATAAATGGCGTGCGTTCTCCAGCGATATAAGGAACAAATATCGGGTCATCATCTCTAATTCCCTTTGCGAGCGCGCATGTTGCTTCATCCACATTGCTACTAAACCAGTTGAGCGCTGTGGTGAGAGAGAGACCTGCATTTTGTACCGCACCGATTCGATACCACCCCGCGCCCGGATCTCCTACCAGCGCGAAGGTATGTGTGCTAAGGCTCTGATCAAAGTCTGGCCGTTCGAGAACTCGAACAGTCTGCGATCCACTTCCAACGGCGATAAAACCTTGGCCTGCAACAAGCCCCAGCCCGGACACAACACAAGCCGTATCAGCGCCGCCAATTGCGCTCATCAAATCGTGGCCATCAAGTCGCACGTTGCCGCCAGCTGATTGGGAGGCACGAACAGGAGGGAGCAACGCTGGGTCGATGCCGCACCAATCCAGTGCTTCTTCTGACCATTGACCTGCACCCACGTCAAAAAGCAGCGTGCCTGAAGCGTCACTTGGATCGGTAGCGATCTCGCCACCTAGCGCGACCCGCAACCAATCTTTTGACTGCAAAACGTGTGATGCGCGTTCTAACACTTTAGGTTCATGTTGTTTGAGCCACGCAAGAGTTGTTGCTGCAAAACCCGGAACTGCTGGTGAACCAAGTCGACTTAGCGACTCAACGCCCAAGTCACCTGCCATACGTCCAGCTTCTTTAGTCGCTCGTCCATCGGCCCAAAGAATCGCTGAGCGCAACGGTTTCAAATCTTTCCCAACGACAACGACGCCGTGCATTTGTCCGGAGAAGCCAACTGAAGTGGGGGTTTCGTTTGAATTAGCCAAGGCTCGTTTTACTGCGGCACGTGTGGCGCTTAACCACTCAAGCGGATCACTCTCTGCCCAACCTGGTTGGGGAGAACTAACCCGATAGGTCTGACTCGCACTTGCGAGTACTTGACCAGAGGCATCAACAACGGCGCACTTAACTGATCCCGTTCCCAGATCAATTCCGAGCATGCTCATGTGAAAATCTCTCTTGCCTTAGTCACAACGATGCTTTATCTGTCTCGAGAGCCCCGGGTAGCCTGAGCTGTTTCAAGTCCGTTCGACATGAACTCGCGCGCATGCGTTGCGAGGTCCATACCGTCCGACCATAAGTTTCGCCACACAGCCAAAGTATTCGACAAGCCTGGATCTACAACGGCGGATGAGAATGACTCAAAGGTAATAGGCCCGGTGTAGTCCATGTCAGCCAAAGCGCCAAACACCTCCGGAAAATCGATCGTGCCCTGACCCAGGTAGCCGCGATTGGACTCGCCTATGTGCACATATCCCAGACGATCGGCGCAGGCAAGAAGCGGCTCGCGGAAACTCTCCTCCTCGATATTCATGTGGTAGACGTCAGCGTGCACGACTACGTTCGCTTCGTCTACAAGATCCAAAAAGTCAAGCGTCTGTTGAACCGTATTCAGCAGATTGCTCTCATATCGATTCACGAATTCCAAACCAATAGTGATGCCACCTCGAGACGCTTCTTGAGCTAACTCCTTGATTACAGAGGCACTGTTTTCTTTGGCCTTTTGCGAGGTTGGACCTGGATATTTTGCAAGCGCCCCAAAAAGAACACCACCAAGGTAGGTCGAATCAACACCGCGTGCGACCGCGAGAGCATCCATTAATATCGCGCGACCCAGATCAACCTTGACCGTGTCTTCCGAATTGATATCGGTGTCGAGGGTGAGTCCTAGCGAGAAGCCTGCTTTCAACCCATGCTTCTCAAGTCGCATCTTGGTGTCGGCAATGTCAATACGTGATGGATCAAGTGCTGGGATCTCAATAAGGTCGAAGCCGGCTTGTGCAGTGGAAGCGATTGCAAACTCGGCCTGCTCCGGTGACCAGCCGCCAGTCCAAACCAGGGCGTGAACTCCAAGGAGGTTTTTCATCTGAATCCTGTTCGTCGTGGCAGATTAATGCCGTTTTGGGCGGGTTAGATCAAGCCTTCGCTTTTTTGGCACCGGTGATGAGCGAAACGAGTTCATCTCCACTGGTGTCTTGAGCTCTCATACCAGTGATGACATTTCCTTGCCGCATAACCCAAATTTGCTCAGAGAGTCTCAGTACTTGATCAAAATTATGGCTGATGACGATCACTGCCAATCCACGCGCCTTCAGTCGCTCAATAAGTTCTTCAACCTTTGCAGTTTCACGAACCCCTAATGCGGCTGTCGGTTCATCCATGATCACGACTTGGCTTGACCAGCCTGCTGCGCGTGAAATGGCAACAGCTTGGCGTTGTCCACCGGACAAGCCTCGAACCCGAGCTTTGACGCTTGGGATGTGAACGTCCAACTCGGCAAGCATTCGGACCGCTTCACTTCGCATCACTTTCTTGTTGAGGATGCGGAAAGGAGGTAGACCAATCATGACCTCACGTTTCAGGAAAAGATTTTGCCAAATCGTAAGGTCTTCAATAAGGCCCAGCGTTTGATAGACCGTCTCGATCCCGGCCTCCCTAGCCGCCTCGGGGGTATGAAATGACACAGGTTCACCGAAAATTTCGATGCTTCCTTCGTCAGCCTTTTCCACTCCAGCGATTATCTTTATGAGAGTGGACTTGCCCGCTCCGTTGTCACCGATTATCGATGTCACCTCGCCAGCCTTCGCGGTGATGGAAACTCCCTTCAGGGCGTTAACCGAACCGTAACTCTTTACAATATTTTTTGTCTCGACTGCGATAACATCTGGTTCAACTATATTTATCATTTTGCCGACCTCACCAAAACAGCCGAGACCATCACGATCAGCCCGATGGCAATGAATTGGTAATACTGCGGAACTCCAGCGACGATTAGTCCATTAATAATCATGGTGAGCAAAATTGCGCCAACGAACGGCCCAACAATGTTGCCTCGGCCGCCGAAGAGGGATACGCCACCGAGTACAACTGCAGCGACCGAGTTCAGCAGCAACGAAGTATTCATTGAAGGCTCTGCCGCACCAATGCGCGAGATCAAAACAATCGAAGCGATACCCGCGGCTCCACCGGAAATGGCGTAGACCGCAATCTTCATTGCCTTGGTTTTAACACCCATGGCTCTGGCCGTATCAGTATTGCCGCCCGTGGCCAGTACGTGAGTGCCAAAGCGGGTCTGTGTCAAAACGAACTGTGCGATTATCAGTAATACAACCGCAAGGATCATGATGTACGGGAACACGCCTATCTTGCCGAGTGCGAACGTGGCAAGTGGTTCTGAGATCACTTGAACGGGAGTCGCGTTGGAGATAACCAGGGCCACACCTTGAGCCAGGCTCAACATGCCAAGCGTGACGATAAAGTCATTGATCTTGAACTGGGCGATCACTACACCGTTGACCACGCCAGCGATAATTCCCATGATTATCGCCAAACCCATACAAAGTACGAGCGGCTGACCAGCAGCGAACATGGCTCCAAAGGTGACCGCGGCCAGAGTGACTATGGCCGCGTTTGAAAGATCAATACCGGCGGTCATCACGACGAATGCTTGACCAATTACCAGAATGGCCGGAACAGCGGCTGCCGTGAGAATCGTGGAGATGTTGTAAGCGCTAAGAAAAGTATCAGGGGACAAGGCCCAAAACACAATCACGGAGATGATGAGTGCGAGTAACACTGTCCAATTAGCCCAGAAGTATGGGCTTTTTAAGCTGAATCCGATTTGCTTTAATCTAGAAGGGGTTTCGGGGGCCGCCACGTGGACGACCCCCGACTCCTTCACATCCGGTGTCTGCAAGACAGTTCCTTTGATGTGGCCCACCAACAAATGGTGGGATTAGTTGACCTGAGCTACTTTTTAATTAATGCAGCGAATGGGCTTTCGAAGGTGCCTGGAGGCTTCGGGAAGTTCGCAATTGCCTCAGCGACGTTATCTGCTGAAACCACAACTGCGGGTGCTTCTACGAATTCCGTGACCGTCCCACCTTGCGCCGCGACGATGCAAGCTTCAACGCCAAGTTTACCCATCACCCATGGATACTGGGAGACAGATCCGGTTACCTTGCCAGACTCGATGTCAACAAGAATTGGCTCGATGCCGTCGACGCCCATGACCTTGATGTCTTTGCCTGACTCGGCAACAGCCTGAGCTATACCCTGAGCCATTGTGTCGTTAGCTGCAAAGATTCCGGCAATTTCTGGGTTAGCAGCGATCATTGCTTTTGCTGCATCCAATGCCTTGGCGGTTTCCCAGTCAGCGGTCACGGGGCCAACAAAAGTAAGCCCAGCAGCACCCTCTTGGAATCCGTCGATCCGCGCATTACTCGTGACATTGCCAGCAAGCCCGGCGATCAGACCGATGGTTGCACCATCGCCCACGATCTCCTTCATTTTCTTGCCACCTGCGACGCCAGCTTGGAAATTGTCAGTACCAACGAAGGCTGTGATGACTCCACCAGCGGCTGCAAGTCCCTCGGTATCAACTGGGGAGTCGATATTCACGATCGGGATTCCGGCCGCGGTTACCTGTCCAAGTCCCTGATTAAGGTTGTTTGAACTGATGGGGATGACAACAAAGCAATCGAATCCTTGACCTGCAAGGGTGTTCAACTTGTCTGCCTGACCAACTTCGTCATTGGTCGTTGGTGCGTACTCCACAGTCAGATCAACACCGTATTCGGCAGCTGCTTCACGCATACCCTCCGCAATGGTGCCAAAGAATGGGTTTGCCTCATCTTTAATGACAGCGGCAATTTTAATTCCGGCAGTCCCGCCAGTTGCGGCATCTTCGGTGGCGGCATCTTCGGAACCCGAAGAGCAAGCACCCAGCAATAAAGTCCCTGCGGCAAATGCTGCCATGATTCCCGCGGCACGTTTTCGACGAGCCATAAGTCCTCCTTGAATCAACCACTTATATCCGAGTTGACATAAGTTTTGGTAAAGTTAATGTTAATAGCGTATTCTTGTCTGAGCCAATTGAAACAGATAACAAAATCGTCACGATTCCCGATCGAGGGCATGAACCCTACAGTCCGACAACGTCTAGAGCTAAGTAAGGAGAAGTAGCCCATGGTTTTGCCGATTCCGCATGGTGAGAGAGCGGCTGCAATTCTCGGAGCATTGAGAGCCCAAGGCGGCTCCGCAAGTCGGACGGAGATTGCGACTGCCCTTGATGTCGCTCGCGCAACTCTCAATGAGGCTCTGGGAGAACTGGAAAAATCAGGATTGATCTTTCAGCCTCCAATCGTCACTTCCACAGGAGGTAGGCCTCCCCAAAAATTTCAAATTAATCCCGATGGAGCGCACATCGGAATAATTGATGTTGGCGGTAGCCGGACCAGAGTTGGTCTCGCCAACCTAGACGGCGACATACTCCAGGATGCTTTGTTGTCACAGTCAGTAGAGCTGGGACCCGAAGCGATTTTAAATTGGGCCGCAACTGAACTTAACCGATTATTTGGAGAAACCGCCTCTCCGCAATCGCAGAAAGTAATCGTTGTTGGCCTTCCTGGCCCCGTCGACTTCAACACCGGTTACGTTGTGCGGCCACCGATGATGAGAAATTGGCATGGATTCGATGTCCGAGCGCACGTTCGTGCTCGCATCCCCGCCACCGTAATCATTGATAATGACGTCAATCTCATAGCGCTAGCCGAGCAGCGGATCTCACACCCAAACTCACAACTACTTCTCGTCATAAAACTTGGGACTGGTATCGGAGGTGGTCTGGTGATCAATGGTCGACCGCTTCGGGGAGCAAACGGTGCGGCGGGCGATATCGGTCACACTCAATCCACACAAGCCCACGGGGCGGTATGCCGGTGTGGCCAGGTCGGATGTGTCGAGGCAATTGCCGGCGGCTGGGCACTCGTCCAAGATCTGTCAGCGTTAGGTCTCACTGTCGACAATGTGACCGACGTTGCAAATCTCGCAAAAGATGGGAACCCTACGGCAATTAGCATTGTGCAAACCGCAGCGAAAGTGGTCGGCCAGGCTGCAGCCCAGGCCGTCAGTCTGATTAACCCGGATACTGTGGTGATCGCTGGCGAGCTGCTCGCAGCCGGTGACAACGTGATCGCAAATATTCGAGAGAGTATCTATCAATATTCTCTTCCCCTTGCCACCCGCGATCTCACTCTCAAGCCGAGTGAACTGGGGGCCCTTGTCGGACTCAAGGGTGGGGCTCAGTTGGGAATTGACTATCTCTTCGGACGTGTTGATTTTGCACAATTATCCACGGCAACTGAATAGCGGGAAGGCTTATATACATGATATTCAAACCCGAGTTGATCATCTTCGATCACGATGGTGTCTTGGTTGACAGCGAAATTCTTGCGATGGAACTGCTTGCCAATATCGCAAGCACGCACGGAGTTCCCACTACTATTCCCGACGCGTTTGATCGTTATCTCGGAACCAGTTTTGATTTCGTGGTCGAGGATTTGCGAAGCGCTGGAGCAGTCGTCAACCGCGACAAATTACATGCGGATTTTCACACGGCACTCTTTGAGGAGTTTCGCACCCGGCTCCAAGAAATACCTGGAACGTCTCAACTTCTTAGTGCTCTCGCTGCAGATAATCGACGGGTGTCCATCGCATCCAGTGGAAGCAGAGAGCGAGTCACCTTGGGAATCACAACGACTGGGATCAACCACTTCTTCTCGGATTCGGTAATAACAACCGCTGAAGACGTGGAGCGTGGAAAGCCATTCCCTGATCTTTTCTTGGTCACAGCGGAACGAGCCGGAGTTGAGCCACAGAATTGTCTGGTCATTGAAGATAGCCCTTTCGGAATCGAGGCGGCTAGTCGCGCCGGCATGCTCTCTATCGGGCTCGCCTTTCGAACGCCGCAGGACAGACTCTCCGCAGCCGACCTCGTGCTGAACACTCCCAGTGAAATCCTCAGTGCGCTCGGAATGTGACTAGAGCGCTCCGCCGCCGGATCACATTCCACGGGGGCAGCACTACTAAATCGCACAAAGGCTGGATCCGCGACACATAGGGGCATGGATAAGCCCGAATCGACAGAGGATCTTCGGCCGATCTATCTGGTAACCGGCGCCACGGGCTATGTCGGCGGTCGGCTTGTGCGATAACTCGTCCAGCGTGGATTGCGTGTTCGAGCGCTTGCCCGGTATCCCGAGCGACTCAGGGACTTCCCTTGGTCTGATCAAATCGAAATTGCTGCCGGAGACGCCGGTGACCCGGAGTCCCTGGGAAAGGCTATGCAAGGGGTAAGCGTCGCTTACTATCTTCTGCATTCGCTTCAAGAGGGCAAAGACTTAGAGAACGAAGAGCACCGCATTGCGGAGAATTTTGCCCAGTGCGCGACACATGCCGACATTAAGAGGATTGTGTATCTTGGTGGGCTGGCCCCAGACCTACCTGCAGAAGAAATGTCGCCTCACATGCGGTCCCGAGTAAACGTGGGTCAAATCCTGCACGACTCTGGTATTCCAACGATCGAGTTGCGAGCCGCTGTAATCATTGGGTCCGGTTCCGCGTCCTTTGAAATACTTCGGTACTTAACGGAACGACTCCCAGCCATGATCACCCCCCGGTGGGTCCGAACGCAGACCCAGCCAATCGCAGTACGAGATGTTCTCCGCTACTTAATTTTAGCCGCTGAATTACCGCCAGAAGTAAGTCGGGCTTTTGATATTGGTGGGCCTGATGTCTTGGCATATCAAGACATGATGCAGCGTTACGCCAAGGTCGCGGGACTGCCCCAGCGCTTGATTTTACCCATCAATTTGCTGACCCCTCAACTCTCCAGCCATTGGGTTGGATTGGTCACGCCTGTTCCACGCGCCATTGCGCGACCACTCGTTCAATCATTGCGATTCCCAGCAGTGTGTCTAGACAGTGATATCAAAGACCTGATCCCCGATCCGCCCCAAGGTCTACTTCCATTTGATCAAGCCGTCGAATTGGCACTGACCCGGATCCAAGACGCCCAAGTGACCACGCGGTGGTCAAGTGCCAGCACACCTGGTGTTCCCCGTCAACCGCTACCGAGTGATCCGGACTGGGCTGGCGGAACTCTCTACGAAGATATTCAAGCGCTCGATTCGGCTGCCACCCCGCACGAATTGTGGGCGGCAGTTGATTGCATTGGTGGCGACAACGGGTGGTATTCGGCAAAATTGTTATGGGAAATTCGCGGCTTCATTGACCGACTAGTTGGTGGCGTTGGATTGAGGCGCGGAAGACGCGTTCCTGATGTGTTGAAAGTAGGGGACACCGTTGATTTCTGGCGGGTTGAGGAAAGGGAAGCTCCCGAGCTCCTGCGTCTGCGAGCCGAAATGAAAATGCCTGGAAGGGCTTGGCTGGAATTCACAGTGACCGCCGGCGAAAATGGCGGATCCAAGCTGACCCAGCGCGCCGTCTACTGGCCCAAGAGCCTGTCCGGCCACGTGTACTGGTGGTGCGTCGCACCATTTCACGCATTCGTATTCCCACCGATGGCCAAGCACATTGTCGAGCGCGCCGAATCAAAAACTGTGCCGACCGCCATTATTGGCTGAACAGAAGAACGGTGTATTACTAGCCGATCAACGGATGTGTGGGAATCATTCCCCTCGCGCGCCGACGGCGACTGACCGATGACTCGTCGACGACGGTGCAGGAGCCCGTGTATGGACGAACCGTCACCGAAATTCCACGGAACCTGGGACATTCATCCGTCAATCAACCGCAAATCGTCCAAATCAGCCGCGGCTAGCCGCCAATGTAGGACATCTCGATCTTCTTCTTTCCGGTTACGCGAAGCTCATTGGTTTTCGCACCGCGTAACTCCGAATAGCGATCCGTGCGATCCCGCCAAATATGGGCCATGACGGAGGAGAGCTGCTCGTCCGAGCATCCGCCGCGCATGAGGGCGCGCAAGTCATGGCCGTCTGTGGCAAACAGACAGGTGAACAGCTTGCCTTCCGTGGAGATTCGAGCCCGCGTGCAGTCATGGCAGAACGACTGGGTGACACTGGAGATCACCCCGATCTCGCCGCTACCGTCCCGATAGCGCCATCTCACGGAGGTCTCGCCGTTGTAATTTGGCGCAACCTCTTCTA
>Ga0335398_10006121_pt1 | contig 15426 bp, 10 predicted proteins | sample BON03_FD_205742 | JGI IMG/M metagenome (GOLD analysis project Ga0335398, IMG submission 205742) | Freshwater microbial communities from Lake Bonney liftoff mats and glacier meltwater in Antarctica - BON-03 (spades assembly) (version 2) | ecosystem: Environmental > Aquatic > Freshwater > Ice >... | reverse complement strand
CCCCCTCTGGTGAGTCATACTTTAGCAGTTGACTTTCGATCCGCTGATCATCTTCGGGCACTTGGTCGGCCCATGCGTAGGTCGGACTTAGGGTCTGAAGCAATGCAGCAGCGGTAATGCCGCCTACCGTAAGCGTTTCTGAGTACCGTTATTGACGGGTGGTTTAGGTTGGTGGATTTCCTTTTGGTTTCCAGGAGATCTTATGTTACCAATGTCCAAGACCCCGCGAATTCAACTTTGGCTTGACCGACTCAGGCGGCACGCCGCTTCCCAACTTACCGTGGTCGATTTTTGTCGGCTCGATCAAATTTCAGTGGCCTCTTTCTATAAGTGGAAACTCCGACTGTCCCAAAGTGTTGACTCGGCCCCGCGTGTTGACTCTGTCCCAAAACGTCGCAAAGGCAAACTGGCCGCTTCGCACAGGTTCACCGAACCAGTTGTCCAATCGGCAACCACTCCTCACGCAAACACGCCTCACGCAACGCTGGCTGGCGGTGAGCGTAGTGCCGGATTGATGAGCTTGGTCAGCAGTGCTCACCGGAACGATCTGGACGTGTGGGCTTACGTGAACGATGTGCTGGGGCAGCTCTTGGCTGGCGAGACGGATTACCAACCACTGCTGCCCTGGAATTGGGCGGCGCTCATCCCGAGTCGATCCGCATGTATCGCCAAGAGGAGCGTAGAGAGCGGGACGTTCGCAAGCAAACGCAGCGCGCCAAACGCCGCGACAACAAAAAGCGGCAGAGCAAACTAAAACGCAATTAGCCCGCCCCAGCAAGCCCAAACAGTCAACTGTGCTCAGAGACGCTTACACTTACCCCCATGACTTACCCTCCTCCCGACGGCAATTCCAGCCCGAAGTACACTGAGCCGCGAATGCATCCTGCAGATATATTGGCTAAGAAGCCCATAAAACGACGCACCAAATTGCCCAGACGAAATAACAAAACACTGTCTGCTGACCTCGAACGTCCGTGCCCTTATTATCCCCAAATCTGTGATTCCCGCGAGCTAGCAATTCCGTTATGATATGACCGCTTCGAATGGTATGCCTTGGACAGACTCAAGTGCCTCTGGGTGTTTTTCGCCACGCGTCGGGTAAGAACATGACAACTTCAACAGACGATCGATGGCTTTCCGTAGACGAAATCGCCGAATACCTCGGGATTAAGCGGGACACTGTTTACAAGTGGATTGATCGCAAGCACATGCCCGCTCACAAGTTGGGCAGCCTTTGGAAGTTCAAAAAGGAAGAGATTGACGACTGGGTTCGATCGGGAAGCGCTGCGCATAAAACCAGCGACCACGACGCCAATTGCCAGGAAGCAGAGTGAGGACGAGCACATGAACCCAATACAAGACACGAAGCAACTGCTACAAGCAGCCCCGGAGCTCTACCATCGGTTAATCCTGTTGGTCGGTCCGACTGGTACGGGCAAAACGGAAACGCTGAAAGAATTGGCCCGAGACTTTGGTGTGCCGATGGTCAATGTCAACCTTTCGCTGTCAAGCGAACTGTTGGAGCTGACTGCAAAACAGCGTGCGATCCGTCTACCGGAAATCTTCGCGAGAGTCACCGAAGGATCGGCCGATCCGTTGCTGCTGGACAATCTGGAAATTTTGTTTGACGACCATTTGAAGCAGGATCCATTGAGGCTGCTTCAAGGGATTTCAAGGAATCGAACAGTAGTTGCGTCATGGAATGGCCATGCGACAGGTCAAAAGCTTGTGTATGCCGAGCCAGGGCATGCCGAGCATCGCAATTACGAACTGGGCGATGTGATGATTGTTCAAATGAGCGGACAATCACTTGTGGGCTCCACTGGAGAATAAAGGTTTAGTGAACATGAAATACAGCGAACTTATCCAGTTTGACCCAATCGAGACTGTCGTTCAGTTGCGTGACGCCAACAAGTCCAGCGCAGCCGAGCGGCTGGTAAGCACTTACGTAATCTCAGATGATATGGCGGACAGGCTCACGAACCTTGTCATTCCGCAAATGCAATTCGACAATCCGGCCGACAACAAGGGACTTCTTGTCGTCGGAAATTATGGCACCGGTAAGTCTCACTTGATGTCGGTACTGTCAGCGATTGCAGGTGACGCATCGCTGGCGAAGAGTATCACGAACAAATCCGTTAATGAGGCGGCAAAGAAGATTGCAGGGCGCTTCAAGGTGATCCGAACGGAAATTGGAGCGACCACAATGTCTTTGAGAGACATCCTGGTTGCGGAACTTGAAGAGCACCTCGAAAAGCTCGGCGTTGACTACGTGTTCCCGGATGCGGGAAAGATTTCGAGTCACAAACGAGCCTTCGAAGACATGATGTTGAAGTTTGATGCTAAGTTTCCGAAAACGGGTTTGTTGCTCGTCGTCGACGAACTGCTCGACTTTCTACGAACTCGAAAAGATCAGGAACTCATCCTCGATTTGAACTTCTTGCGTGAAATCGGTGAGGTTTCTAAGGATCTCAATTTCCGTTTTATGGCAGGTGTTCAGGAAGCGATATTCGACAGCCCGCGATTCGCATTTGTTGCAGATAGCATTCGTCGAGTAAAAGATCGCTTTGAGCAGATCTTGATCGCCCGAAGCGATGTCAAGTTCGTTGTTGCCGAACGATTACTCAAAAAGACTGCCGACCAACAATCCAAGATTCGAGACTATCTCTCGCCCTTCGCAAAGTACTACGGAAACCTCAACGAACGGATGGACGAATTTGTCCGGCTGTTTCCCGTTCACCCAGACTACATCGATACGTTTGAACGAGTTACTGTCGTTGAGAAACGCGAAATCCTCAAGACGCTCTCCCTCGCAATGAAGGGGATGCTCAATGATGAAGTACCTGTGGATGAGCCCAGGTTGCTCGCCTTCGATAGCTACTGGAATACGCTGAAGCAAAACGCATCCTTCCGAGCTATTCCGGAGATTCGTGCCGTCATCGACTGCAGCCAAGTGCTGGAATCGAGAGTTGAGAATGCGATCTCACCCAAGACCTACAAGCCGATGGCATTGCGACTCATTCAAGCATTGTCGGTTCATCGCCTAACGACTGGCGATATCTACGCACCCATTGGCGCATCACCGGAAGAGCTGCGAGATAGACTTTGTCTGTTCGAACCACTCATCGCTGAGATGGGCAGCGACGAACCGGATAAAGATTTGCAGACCCACGTCGAGACCGTGCTACGTAAGATCCATAGTGCTGTCAGCGGCCAGTTCATCAGCGAGAACAAAGAAAATCAACAGTTCTATCTCGATCTGAAGAAGACAGATGACTTCGACGCGTTAATTGAAAAACGTTCCGAAAGTTTAGGGGACGATCAACTCGATCGCTTTTACTACGAAGCTCTCAAACGCGTCATGGAGTGTCAAGACACGACCTATGTGACCGGTTACAAGATTTGGCAACACGAGATTGCCTGGCAAGAACGAAAGGCAGCTCGTACGGGTTACCTATTCTTTGGTTCGCCCAATCAACGCTCAACGGCGGTTCCACAGCGGGATTTTTATCTCTACTTCGTACCACCCTATGGCGACGACGGAAAGCTCTCAAAATCTATCAATGAAAAGCTGGCTGACGAAGTCTTCTTCCGCTTGAAAGGAACAGACGATGATTTTGATAGGGCTCTCCGTGGCTATGCGGCTGCACTCGATTTGGCAACCACATCATCCGGAAACGCTAAAGCAACTTATGAAGCAAAAGCGAATGGCTTTCTGAAGAAGCTCGTGCAATGGCTACAGAAAAACATGGCCGACGCTTTCGAGATTACGCACCAAGGCCGAACAAAATCGATGGTGGATTGGGCAAAAGGCAAGTCGATCCGGGATCTGTCTGGAATCTCACCGAATGAAACAATTAATTTCCGCGATTTGGTCAACGCAATCGGCGGGATTTGCCTTGCCACGAACTTCGAAAACCAGGCACCTGACTATCCGCATTTCTCAGTCATGATCACTGGGAACAATCGCGCTCAAGCGGCTCTGGATGCCCTGCGAGCTATCGCTGGACCAAATCGAACCAAGCAAGCGACTGCGGTCCTCGACGCGTTGGAGTTACTTGACGGTGAGAAGATCGAACCAAACAAATCGAAGCACGGCAAATTCATTCTCGACGCAGTAAAGTCGAAAGGGCATGGACAGGTCGTCAACCGAAGTGAGATCATTCAAGACGATCACGGACTCGAATATATGAATCCAGGCGGTTCGCGTCTGGAATCGGAGTGGGTCACCGTTCTCATCGCATCACTCGTTTACTCGGGTGACATCGTACTAGCGATCCCTGGTAAGAAGTTTGATGCAACCGGATTGCAGCAACTTGCCGCGACTGCCATGGACGAATTGGTGCGTTTCAAACATTTGGAACAACCCAAGGATTGGAATTTGCCGGCGCTGAAGACAATGTTTGAACTCGTCGGAATGCCGCCTGGCAATGCGCAACTGGTGACACAGGGAGCCGACGCGCCCGTCCAGCAGTTGCAGGATGCGGTGACGAAGCTCGTCAAACGTATTGTCACGACTCAGCAAACCCTTCGAGATGGTCTATCGTTTTGGTGTCAGGACTTATTGGCCAGTACCGATCTCGCCAAGCAAACCGGAGCACTTGATCAAGCCAAAGTCTTTTTTGAATCTCTACAAGCCTACTCATCACCCGGCAAACTCAAGAACTTTAAATATGCCGCGAACGAAGTGTTGGGGCATCAACCAGTTCTTAAAACCCTTGATGATCTCGACTCGTTAAGAGGTTTCATCGTTAACCATGGTGCATCTGCCGCGTGGCTTTCAACTGCGGAAGCAGTTTTGCCCACTGATCATGACTGGGTGAAAGAAATCAAGACCAGTAGATCTACGGTTCTCGACAGCTTAAAGCAATCCGACTTGACCAAGTTGGCAACACAGTCACAATCGATCGGAGCAAAACTTAGCAAGCTCAAAAAAGGATATGGCATTGCCTATATCAGCTTGCACACCAAGGCGAGATTAGGTGCCAGCGACGACAAGCGAAAAGCGGGGCTACTCAACGACTCACGATTGCAAACGCTTTTGAAGCTTGCGGGAATCGACCTGATGCCTCGCCAACAGTTAACCGATTTTCAGAATCGGCTCGCAGGTCTAAAGAGCTGCATTGCACTCACCGAGAAGGATTTGGACGCAAGTCCCATCTGTCCACACTGCGGCTTCCGGCCTTCAGTGGAAAGCGGTGGAGCTATCGGTTCACAGTTACTTCAGCAAATGGATGACCAGCTCGACACACTCATCGATCAGTGGACAAAGACTTTGTTGAACAACCTTGACGACCCGATGACGCAGGCGAACATCAAGGAACTCTTGCAGGAGTCCGATCGCGCCGTGATCCAGTCGTTCGTTAATTCGCGTGAATTGCCAGAACCAGTCGATGCCAATTTCGTTCAGATTCTAAAAACGATTCTCGCTGGATTGCAGAAGGTAACAATTACCAAAGCCGCGTTGCTGAAGGTTGTCACCGATCTCGGTCCGACCACACCCGACGAGATCAAAAAGGCAATCGCGATCTTTATCGATAGTTTTACCAAGGGCAAAGACCCGACCAAAGTCCGTATTGTTTTAGAGTAAACTTATGCACTTAAAAATTATCGAATTGGAATGCTACCGAGGAATCTCCAAGCTTCCGTTGCCACTCGATTCGCAGGCGACGGTGATAACGGGAAAGAACGGTGCTGGAAAGACCGCAGTTTTAGACGGAATTGCCACAATGCTGTCGTGGGCAGTCAACCGAGTTAAGTCCTTACAAAGCAGCGGACGCCCCATCACAGAAAGTGACATTCTCAACAGCGAGACCCATGCTCAGCTATCCCTAAAGCTCGAGTTTAATTCCTACACTTACGAGTGGTCATTGTCGAAGACTCGACCCGGCCACAAGTCAACTGGAGCGGCTTCCAAGCTTGAGCAAGCCACGGAGTTTGCCAAAAGCATTCAAACCATAATTGCGGAATCTAACGAGCAAGCGGACATTCCCCTATTCGCCTACTACCCCGTCAATCGCGCTGTTTTGGACATTCCGCTCAGGATTAAGAAACGCCATGAATTTCGCTTACTAGAAGCTTGGGATCAGTCTCTGACCAGCGCTGCCGATTTTCGCAGTTTCTTCGAATGGTTTCGTGAACGAGAGGATCTGGAGAACGAAGAAAGGATTCGCAACCCAGATCATCGAGACCGACAATTGAACGCTGTCCGAAAAGCCTTGGAATCGATGATGCCTGGCTACGATGAATTGACGGTGCGACGCAGCCCACTCCGAATGACGGTTTCCAAGAACTCGCAAGAACTATTGATCAATCAATTGTCGGATGGAGAGAAGTGCTTACTTGCTCTTTCGGGCGACCTAGCACGGCGCATGGCCATCGCCAATCCAGAGAATCCTGACCCGCTTCGTGGGTATGGGATCGTTTTGATCGATGAAGCGGAATTGCATCTCCATCCGGCCTGGCAGCGGAGCCTCATGCATCGCTTAACCACGACGTTTCTTAATTGCCAATTCGTGATCTCAACCCATTCGCCGCAAATCATAAGTGAAGTTCGACCAGATCAGGTCCGAATGCTCGGCCGCGACCGAAACGGCGTCATAGTTTGCCAAACGCCCGATCAAACCACAGGATTAACTATTGATCAGATTCTCGATGAGTTGATGAGTGACGAGCAAACCGGACCGATTTCACAGAATGCAGAAGTCGAGACCGAAATTAATGAACTTTTCAAGTTAATCGACAATGAAGAGTTCGAGCCAGCAAAAAAGCGGCTTATCGAACTTACACAAAAGTACCACGGTGACACACCTGATCTGATTCGTGCACAATCATTGCTGGCCATGTTGGCTCCCGAAACATCGGAGGCTCAGTAGCCGTGCGACAAATAGTAAAACAGGCCGAACCCGCCGAACTGGTTCAGTACCGAAACGTTCCGGATGCCAAGTATGATGGTGGAAACTTCACGCCAGTGAAGGATGCTATTCGCCTTGACCTTTTGCTAGATCAGGGGCATCTGTGCGCCTACTGTATGCGGCGGATCAACGCACAAACGATGAAAGTTGAACATTGGCAAAGCCAATCCGACTTTCCTGATAGGCAACTCGCCTGGGACAACCTGTTAGGAGTTTGCGATGGCAACGAAGGTCAGCCGTGGAACCAGCAAACCTGTGACACACGTCGAGGGAACACTCCGTTGACATACAATCCATCCAACCTTGCTCACGTAATCGAATCTCGAATCAATTATCTGGGGAATGGAACGATCGATTCAGATGAGCAGCCTTTTGCAGAAGAACTCAAAAATGTTCTGAACCTTAACTGGACGCGATTGAAGGACAATCGAGCAAGTGTTATCGAAGCAGTTCTCCAGGCATTGGCGAAGAAAGCTGGAACCAGAACGCGTGGTGAACTGGAGCAACTAGTCGAAGTATGGCGAACGCTACAGAAGCAAATGTTACAAGAATATTGCTCGGTTGCGATCTATTTCCTAAAAAAGCGACTTCGACGATGCAACTAGCCCTACGCAAAGATCAAAACAAATGAGCAAGAAGAAAAGTCAATCGAACTCACCATCACTGTTCAATGAACAAATCGTGCCTGCTGCGCCTGGGTCGGGGAAGCTATTCGACGTCGAGTACACCGCTCGGGATCAGCCTGTCACGTGCTTGGGTATCACGTTCGAGAACGACGAAGCTCGGCGAAGGCACTTCACAGATGAGCTGCGCAAAAAGCTGAAAGATCCGGAATTTCGCAAGATCGAAGGTTTTCCGATCGGAGAAGACGAGGACATCCTCAATCTAAGCGATCCACCTTACTACACTGCCTGTCCGAATCCCTGGATCGGTGACTTCATCGCTGAATGGGAAGGTCAGAAACCAACCAAACCAGAGGGCTGGACCTATCACCGCGAACCATTCGCAGCAGATGTAAGCGAGGGCAAGAACGACCCAATCTACAACGCGCATTCGTACCATACGAAAGTGCCGCACAAGGCAATCATGCGGTACATCCTGCACTACACTGACCCGGGGGACATTATTTTCGATGGATTCTGCGGAACAGGGATGACAGGCGTTGCAGCGCAGATGTGCGGTGAACCTGAAGTGGTTATATCACTTGGCTACCAGGTGCAGCCCGATCGGACTGTCTTGCAAGAAGAGTCAAATGAAGATGGCAAGAAAGTTTGGCGGTCGTTTTCTAAGTTGGGCGTGCGCAAAGTCATACTTAACGATCTTTCACCAGCAGCAACATTTATCGCCTACAACTACAACGCGCCGGTCGATCTTGTAGCGTTTGAGAAAGAAGCCCAACGTATTCTTAATGAAGTCGAGAACGAATGTGGCTGGATGTATGCGACGCTCCATACGGATAGGAAGACAAAGGGAAAGATCAACTACACGGTTTGGAGTGAGACATTCAACTGTCCGCACTGCGGAAAGGAAGTCATTTATTTTAATGCGGCTGTTGACGAAAAAACTTACGAGGTAAACAAAGACTTTATCTGCCCAAGCTGTGCTGCTGAGCTAGACAAAAAATCACTGCAACGCCAATGGCAATCGTATTTTGATCAACCACGTAACGAAACCCACAGGCTGGTTCGCTATACACCGGTATTGATCAATTATCAGATTGGTAAAAGTCGTTTCGAGAAGAAACCAGATGATGCTGATTTGGCATTGCTGAAACAAATCGAGGTAACCGCTATTCACGATTGGTTTCCAAACGTTGAAATGCCTGAAGGTGAACGCAAAGGAAAAGACGGATATCACCTCAAAGGCATTTCCCACCTGCACCATTTTTACTTCCGCCGCGCGATGATGGTGTATTCGAAACTGTGGGATAAGTCACAAATCTGTTCAAGTCCATTTGTCCGTTTTTTTGTCCAAGGAAACGGTTTGACAGTGACAAAAATGAACCGATACCGAAGGACGGCATTTTCGCAAGTAAATCAGTATATGAGCGGTACGCTGTTTGTTGGTTCTTTGATTTCTGAGGTTTCTCCAGAATATTCAATGACCAACAAACTAAAACGCCTTTTGAAGCTTTCTATGCCGGGTATCTATGGTCGAACCGCGATCACATGCCAGTCCACAACAAATATCCAGGCACTTCCAGTATCAAGCCTTGATTACATCTTTATTGATCCTCCATTCGGTAATAATCTTCATTACTCCGAACTGAATTTTTTTTGGGAGGCTTGGCTGAAGCTCCTGACAGAGCGAGACCCTGAAGCTGTTATGGACAAGGGGCGACGCCGCACGCTTCATGACTACCAGGTGTTGATGTCATCTGCATTTCAAGAACTGCATCGCGCGCTGAAGTCCGGACGTTGGATCACCATTGAATTCCATAATTCGAGCAACAGCGTATGGGTTGCCATTCAAGAGGCACTTGAGTTGGCAGGTTTCGTGGTTGCGGATGTAAGAACGCTGGATAAACAGCAGGAAACTTACAAACAGTCGATCCAGAAGCTGGTAAAGCAGGATTTGGTAATCTCCGCATATAAACCCAACAGTGGTCTTGAAGACCGTTTCAAACTGGAGGCGGGAACTGAAGAGGGTGTATGGGATTTTATCCGGACGCACCTTAAACAATTACCGGTTTTTGTTAGCAAAGACAGACAACTGGAATTGGTACCGGAGCGGATGAACTATCTATTGTTCGACCGAATGGTTGCATTCCATGTTCGTAGAGGCGTAACTGTTCCAATTAATTCGTCAGATTTCTACGCTGGTCTCGAACAGAGATTTTCCGTTCGTGAGGAAATGTATTTCCTGCCGGATCAAGCCTTCGAGTTTGACAAGAAGCGAATTACCGTTACCGGAATTCAGCAAATCAGCCTTTTTGTTACTGACGAGGCATCCGCCATTCAATGGCTACGGCAACTGATCAAAGGGAAACCACAATCGACGTCTGATATCAACCCACAGTTCATGAAACAACTGGGTGCCTACAGCAAAAACGAGCAGATGCTCGAGCTTTCCATCATCCTCGAACAAAACTTCCTGCGCTACGACGGCAAGGGCCAGGTGCCCGAGCAGATCCACGCCTATCTCTCAACCAATTGGAAGGAACTGCGGAATCTAGCGAAAAACGATCCGCAACTGGTAGCCAAGGCTGATGATCGCTGGTACGTTCCCGACCCGAACAAACTTGGCGATCTAGAGAAGCTGCGAGAGAAGGCACTTCTAAAGGAATTCGAAGAGTACAAGGCATCCAAGAAGAAACTCAAAGTCTTCCGGCTAGAAGCCGTCCGTGCTGGCTTCAAAAAGCTTTGGCAGGAGCGGTCAACAGAAGCCTATCGAACAATCGTTGAGGTTGCCGATAAAATCCCCAAGAACGTACTCGAAGAAGATCCCAAGCTGCTAATGTGGTACGACCAAGCAGTCACACGATTGGGAGAAGGAGTTTAAGGAACTGATATGAACAACAAGCGAAGTACCCCAATTAAGATCCGACGACTAAACATAAAAAACTACAAAGGCATCGACGAACTGGAGTTGGAATTTCCCGTTCCGCGCATGGTCGATGATCACGATATCTTTGTAATGGGAAGTCGTAATGGCTTGGGCAAAACATCTATTCTTGAATGTTGCTCTCTGTTGTTGCTTGCAATTACGCTTCCGGAGGAGCGGTTCAAGCTACGAGATCGATACTTAACGGTTGATGTTCCCGACCTGCTAATCAATGCTGATGCGAAGTCGGCAGAAATCGAGGGTGATGTTGTTGTCGGTGACGAGTCAATCTCTCTATCTATCCGAATCGACCGGAATGGAATCGTAAAAGTTTCAGGTGAGTCGTTGCACGAAAAGCGCATTGAAAATGACCTGTTCGACCATGAGAGTGAAACAGATGATTTTGTCAAAGCCATATGTGGATTCTCCCCAAATCCAGTCATCCAAAGTACTTTTCTTTTTTTTCACAGCTACCGAAAAGTACAAGAGGGAAACCCTGAGTTAGCGATGATGGTCGATAGGGGGCGTGTGACTAGGAGGGGAATGTACCCGCGCCAAGAACTTCCGATGAGCGCTTTCAAGCTAAGAATTCTTCGATCTCTAATGGGACAGGCGAACCTTTTTGAATTTGTCGATAATCAGGAATCAGACGAGGTCATTATGCAATTAAATGAACTCGTCGCCAGATACGCGGGTGGGACGATTAGCAAACTGCGCTCTTCGGCCGATAACACGGTAGATTTCCGAGTTAAGCCGACGAAAGGAGGGGACTCTTTTACGTTCGATGGACTTAGCTCCGGGCAAAAGGAAATCATATCCACGCTTTTCTTGATTTGGTACCACACCAGAAATAGTCCATCTGTTGTTTTTATTGACGAGCCGGAAATGCATTTGAATTCTCAATGGCATCGAAGTTTCGTTAAGCAGCTTATGCGTCTTTCACCACAAAATCAGTATATCCTTGCGACCCACTCGGAAGACATCATGGATTCAGTACCTGAGGATCGCCGACTGCTCCTAGTCGGTGACAAGGAGGTCGAATAATGATCAGCGTTAAGAAGGGTATTCGTGCGGAGGAAGTACGACTTCAGAGCCAACACGTACTTTTTGTTGAAGGACGCGACAGTAATTCAGTCGACCCAAAAGTTTTGAACGAATTGTTTGAGCAGGAAATTCGCATCGAGCCACTTGGTCCATCGTACTCGGTAAAAAGTGTGGCGGAAGCGTTGTATCCACATCATCCAACATACTACTTCCTTATCGATAGAGATCACCATCTTGATGATTTCATCAACCGTTGTTGGTGTAACTTCCCAGACCCTAGCACCCACAATCTTCTCGTTTGGCGACTACGAGAAATCGAAAACTATTTTTTAGAGCCAGAATACTTGAAGCAGTCGAAATACTGCAAAGTGAGTCTCGACGAACTTAAACGTCAAATTCTGCGGTTTGCTTCGGAAAGGCTCTTTCTGGATGTCGCGAATTATGTCGTAACGTCAATTCGCGAGGAGCTCAAGCGAACGTGGATCGAGAAATTTAGCAATCCCGCAGAATTCTCGAGCAAGGACTCTGCGATCCAAAAGCTCAAGGCTGAATCGGCTTTTTCGACTCATTGTTCAACTGTTCAAGTCGCAGTTTCAGAAGTTGTGATTGAGCGTCGTTTCAATGAATATCTTGGCGAGATGACTGACGGAGAACATCAATTGAAGTTTAACGCAGGATGTTGGCTGCAGATGACGCAAGGTAAAAAAGTGCTGTCCCAGATTGTAAGCTCCCATTGCTTTCGAGTAGAAGCATTGGATGGTTCGCTCTTGGCCGGGAAGGAGAAACTAGGCCAAGTTGTAAAGGACCTACTTCAGAAGGACATTAGCGTCCAGCCCAATGATTTCCGGCAGTTGAAGAGCCTAATTCAGAGTCGCTTAGTCTAGGCTTAAGGATGAATAAATGCCGGAAACCCCGATTTGGCGATTCAGCCAACTTTACAATTCTAGCTGCAAAGTCATCGAAGAACAGCATCTTTGGGGGCAGACGGTTTGTCGTATCTGGCTTCCCAATCAAGACGCCGTTGTTCGGGTGCCGCTATCTGACTTGTCGCCAATCGACGAAGCGAAGCAGTCCAAGAGCAACTTGGATGAGATTTCCTACATAGCCGCGGCAGCAAAGGTTGCTGAAGTTTTGGAGACTAACACAACGGAGGCTGGTGGACCGGTGCTGCTGGCTCCGATGGAATCGAATGTGATTCCTTTGCCACACCAGATTCGTGCTCTTTCGCGAGCAATTTCCGGCGATCGAGTTCGATATCTTCTCGCAGATGAAGTAGGACTTGGCAAAACGATCGAAGCGGGGCTGATCATTCGCGAGCTTAAGCTAAGAGGCTTGGTTCAACGCACCTTGGTAGTGACACCCAAGGGATTGGCTACGCAATGGGTCGCTGAGATGCGAAACCATTTCAACGAGGAGTTTCAACTTGTTTTGGGTGAAGATCTTGGAATCTTGCAGCGGATGCAACAAGGGAATCACTCTAACTATTGGGCTCGACCGTCGAGCCTCGCCAAATTGGATCTTTCGAAAGCTGCAAATCCCTGGCATGTCTTCGATCAGGTAATCGTTTCACTGGACTCGGTGAAACCGATTGATCGCCGACGTGGTTGGAGTCAGGAGAAGCTCGATGCCTACAATCGATCTCGCTATGAAGATTTGATCACCGCTGGTTGGGATCTGGTCATTGTCGACGAAGCGCATCGGCTCGGTGGAAGTACCGACCAAGTCGCTAGATACAAGTTGGGAAAAGGATTGTCCGAAGCGGCACCCTACATACTTTTGCTTTCTGCGACGCCGCACCAAGGAAAGACGGACGCCTTTCACAGGTTGATGAACCTGTTGGATGACGAAGCGTTCCCCGACGTCGCGAGTATGACTCGCGAACGAGTCGCTCCCTTTGTAATTCGCACGGAAAAACGGCGAGCGATTGATGCAGATGGCAACGCATTGTTTAAGCCTCGTCGCACCAAGTTAGCAGCAGTAGCTTGGGAGTCACGACATCATCTTCAAAAGCTCCTTTATGAAGCGGTGACCGAGTACGCCCGCGAGGGATACAACCAGGCGATGCGTGATCAGAAGCGGCACATTGGTTTCTTGATGATTTTGATGCAGCGGCTGGTTGTTTCGAGCACGCGCGCGATACGGACAACACTTGAACGACGACACGCTGCATTGCAGCAGAGCGAGTCGCGATCGACCGAACAACTCGATGAAATTACCGTCGCTGACGACTGCACGGAGAGTGCCGAAGACTTGTTCGACATGGATGGCCAAGAGTTGCTCGATGAACTTTTGAACACACGGATTGCGGCTCTGAAAAATGAGCGTCACGAAGTTGAAACTTTGCTACGAGCTGCAGTTGCTTGCGAGCAAAACGGTCCGGACGCGAAGGCCGAGGCTTTGATGGATTGGGTTTACCAACTCCAATCAGAGGAGAATGAGCCTGACCTAAAGATTCTCATTTTCACTGAGTTCGTTCCGACTCAGCAAATGCTGAAGGAGTTTTTGGAGGCTCGTGGCATTTCTGTCGTGACACTCAATGGCTCGATGGACATGAACGAGCGCCGATTGGCTCAGGATGCCTTCCGCAATACGCATCGGGTGTTGATTTCAACCGACGCAGGTGGTGAAGGACTGAATCTGCAATTTGCTCATGTGGTTATCAATTACGACATACCCTGGAATCCGATGCGACTTGAACAGCGCATTGGTCGAGTTGACCGTATCGGCCAGAAAAAAACCGTACGTGCGATCAATTTTGTATTCGATGATTCAGTCGAACACCGCGTTCGCGAAGTGCTGGAAAAGAAACTTGCGGTCATCTTTGAAGAATTTGGTATCGACAAATCGGGCGACGTTCTGGATTCCGCTCTCTCGGGTGAGATCTTTGACGAGGTCTTTACCTCAGCACTGACAAATCCGGATTCGCTAGTGGACAGTGTGGAGCAGGCAGCAAATCGAATTCGTGGCGAGATTCAAAGCGTTCGTGAATCGTCCGCTATCTATGGCATCTCGGATGTACCTGATCGCCACGCTGCGGAGCAGTTGCGATCACATCCACTACCACACTGGATAGAGCGGATGACCGTTTCCTACATCGATTCCCAGGGAGGTACGGCGACGAAACGGCGATTGAGCTGGGATTTGAAGTGGCCAGGCGGCGAATCACAAACTGGGTGCGTGTTCCATCTAAGCGATTTGGACTCCGCTGGCGATTCCGTTCATTTAAGTTTGGAAAATCCTCGTGTGCGCGGACTTGCGCTGAATTTGCCTCAGTTTGCAGAAGGGCAACCCATTCCCCATATCGCCACGGACAAGCTTCCCCTCGGAATGTCAGGCAACTGGGGGCTGTTCGAGATTCGCCTCAATTCGCATGCAGTGCAATCGGAGATAGTCAGAATTCCGAATTCGAAGCGAGCTTTTGTTTGTGTTTTTGTGAGCGACGATGAACGAGTTTACTTGCCTACGGCGCGTCACGTTTGGGACACGCTGCTTACTTCGTCGTTTCACTCAGTTGGACTTTCCAGTCAATCCGAGTCGCTGCGGGCATATCAAAGTCTGCGGGCAGCGGCGGAGATCGCGGGACGAGAGACTTACGAGACGCTGCGTCTTTCTCATGAAGCCTCTGTCGCACGAGAAGAAGAACGTGGAAGGATTTCTTTAGATTCTCGCCGAAGGGCCATCGAAAGGATTGGATTGCCGGAGGTGCGCAATTATCGACTCGACCGATGCAATGCGGAAGAAGCTCAGTGGCGACGAGAGTTGTCTTTGGTACGCGAAACTGTGCCTGAGATTCGCCCACTGCTTTTCTTATACGTGCGAAGTGCGTTAGAAGTGTGCGAGGTGCGTGAATGAGTAAGGTTACTCGATTTGAAGATCTAAGAATCTGGATGAACGCCCATGAGCTTTCCATTCAGATTTATTCGCT
>Ga0335398_10006117_pt1 | contig 15437 bp, 10 predicted proteins | sample BON03_FD_205742 | JGI IMG/M metagenome (GOLD analysis project Ga0335398, IMG submission 205742) | Freshwater microbial communities from Lake Bonney liftoff mats and glacier meltwater in Antarctica - BON-03 (spades assembly) (version 2) | ecosystem: Environmental > Aquatic > Freshwater > Ice >... | reverse complement strand
AACACAAACGACGCAAAAAAATGCCCGCAGAGGCGCCGGCAGAGGCGGGCGGGCAGGCGGGCGGCGGCCGCCGCCGCGTGGCCATAGACCTGGCCGCGGGCACGGCCGGCGGCGTCTGCCAGCTGCTCGTCGGCCACCCGTTCGACACGCTCAAGACCAAGCTGCAGAGCCAGGGCGCGGCGGCGGCCGCCGCGCGCTTCTCCGGCCCGGGCGAGGCGCTCGTGCGAACGGTGCGCGACGAGGGCGCGCGCGGGCTGTACCGCGGCATGGGCGCGCCGCTGGCGACGGTCGCGCTGTTCAACGCCGTGCTGTTCGCGAGCAGGGGCGCGGCGACGGCGGCGGCGCTCGGGCACGAGCGGCGGGCAGGGGGCGGCGGCAAAGGCGGCGCAGGCGACGGCAGCGGCGGAGACGGCGCTGGCGACTCGCCGCCGCCCGCGCTGTCGACGCGCGGGCAGCTCTTTGTGGCGCTCGCGGCGTCGGCGGCCGTGTCGCTCGTCGCGACGCCGACCGAGCTGCTCAAATGCCGGCTGCAGGCCCAGGGGGACCCGCGCCTGGCCGCGCGGCGGCTGTCCGCCGGCGGCGCTTCCGATGCCACGGGAAAAAACGTCGCCGTCCCCCTGTTCCGGGGGCCGCTCGACGCGGCGCGGCACGTGCTGGCGCGGGAGCGCGGGCCCGTCGGCCTGTACAAGGGCCTCTTCGCCACCTTTGCGCGAGAGTCGCTCGGAAACATAGCCATGTTTGGCGCCTACGACCACACCAGGCGGCGCCTGGCCGCGCGCCGCGGCCTGTCCGACCCGGCCGACCTTCCCGCCGGCGACGTCCTGCTCGCGGGAGGGGTGGGCGGCATCGGGTTCTGGCTGGCCGCTTTTCCCGCCGACCTGATCAAGTCAAAGCTGCAGACGCAGCCGTTCGACAGGCCGCTGTACCGCGGGTTTTGGGGCTGCGGCCGAACGACGGTCGCGCAGGGGGGATGGAGGGCCCTCTGGACGGGCTTCACGCCCGCGCTGCTGCGCGCGGCGCCCGCCAACGCCGTGTGCTTCGCGGGTTACGAGGCGGCCAGGGGGCGGCTCGCGGCGGCCTTTGGGTGACCTGGTCGGGGCACTCTGAAAAGAGGGGCGGTCCAGGAGCGGCGCGCGCGCCCGCAGGCGCTCGAGCGAGAGCTGGGCGGCGGGACGGGCAGCAGCGGCGGGAGCGAGAGCCAGAGCGAGAACGAGAGCGGGAGCGAGAGCGACGAGGGCGAGGCCACGGGGTGGCGTGTGACGAGTGAGAGTCTCCCCGGAGAGAGCCCGCGCTGCTGCGCGCGGCGCCCGCCGACGCGGTCTGCCCTGCCGGGTGCAAGGCGGCTAGGGGGCGGCGGCGGCCTCGTGGCGGCGGCGGCGGCGCTTGGGGCGCGATCGAGAGAGGGAGCGAGAGGGCGTTTCGATTGTCCGAGTTTGATGTCGTTGTTGTTGTTGTTGTTAAGAATCAAGGCAACGCCGCACACGCCTAAACGCCCGGACGGCGAAAATACGCTCGCTCACCGCCGCCAAGACTCGAGGGCTCCAAGAGACAAAGACGCCCGCCTGCGGCCGACGCCCCCAAACCCCCGACCTCTCAAAAGAACGAGTCCAGCCCGCCCCCCGCCCCCGACGCCCCCACGCCCACCACCTGGTCCGCCACCTCGGGCGCCACGGGCAGCAGCACCAGGATGGCCGCGAGCACGGCGGCCGCCGTGGCCGCGCGCCGGGCGGACGAGGCGCGCGTCACGCCGTCGCGCACGTACTTTTCGGGCGAGCGGCGGCACACGAGCACGTAGACGCCAAACGGCAGCGACAGCGACGAGCCGATGAGCCCTAGGCCCAGGCCCGCGTACGTGAAGAAGGACGCCAGGGCCAGCGCCGGCTTGCCGTACGAGGCCTGGAACATGCGGCCGCCGTCGAGCGACCCGACGGGCAGCAGGTTGAGGGCGGTGGTCACGGCGCCGCACCAGCCCGCCACCGCCAGCGGCGACAGCAGCAGCACGGGCTGGCCCGCGATGGCGGCGGCCAGCACAGGGCCCGCCGCGCCGCCCGCGCCCGCCGCGCCCGACGCCGCCTGCACCGCGGCCGCCGCCGCCGCCGCCGCGCCGTCCCCCAGGGCCGCGCGCGTCAGCGTGCCCAGCAGCAGGCTCCCCTGCAGCAGCTGCGCGGGCACGGGCACCAGCAGCTCGGCGGGAAGCGCGCCGGGCTCGCCGACGTGCGACTGCGCCAGTCCGGTCGCCAGCAGCGCCGCACTCAGCGCAAAGCCCGCGAGCGGGCCCGCGGCGGCGACGTCCCACAGCTCGCGGTTGGACGGCAGGAGCGAGGCGACCGAGGTGACGGCGCCGAAGCTGCCGATCTGCAGGTTGGGGATGAAATAGGTCGGGCCGAGGCGCACGCCGCGCGCGAGCGCGGCCGTCCGGCGCGCGCCCTCTCCGCCGAGCGTGACGCCCAGGGTGGCCGCCGCGATCGGCAGCGCCGACGCCACGTACGGCCGCGGGTCCCACGCGTCCAGTCCCGGCGGCACCACCGACGTCCCGGCCTCGCCCGCGGCCCGCTGCGCGGCGTCGACCGCGTCCGGGTCGGCGAAGAACCGCAGCGTCTCCGCCGGCAACTTGGCGACGTTAGCGACGAGGGCGAGCTGCGCGCAAGAGGCGACGAGCAGCGCCAGCAGGGCGGCGGCGGCGGCCAGCTGGAATGCGCCCGCCCCGCTCGAGGCGGGGGGCTGGGCCACGGCCGCGGGGACGACGTGGAAGGCGATGCGGGCCATGGCGTCTTCCTCGTCCTCGTCTTCGTCGGCGCCGCCGGCGGCCACAGCGGCGGCGCGCCGCGCGCGGGCGGCCGACAGGGCCTGCGGCGACGGCCCGCCGCCGCCGCCGCCGTCCTCGTCCTCGAGCGCGGCGTCCGGGTCGGGCACGAGCAGCACCTCGTACCGGCCCTGGAATGCCTCGGCCACCTTGGCCTGCACGGTGCGGAACACGTCGGCCCGGCGCGCGCGCAGGTTGCCGCGCACCAGGACGCCGACGCGGTCGCTCAGCGAGAGCGCGAGCTCGGGCGGCGGCGGCGGCAGGGACGCCGCCGCCGCCGCCGCCGCCGCCGACGCCGCCGCCGCCACAGCCGCGGGAGGCGGCGCGGGGGCGTAGGGCGAGGGCGCGCCGCCGCCGCCGCTCACGGGCGGCCCGACAAACCCCTCGGGCGACAGGCAGCGCACCTCCGTCACCCAAAAGGTCGTCGTGCCAAAGGCGCCGCACGCGCGCAGCTGCGCAACCTCGGCGCGCGTCATCGTGCCGCGCCGGGCGGCCTCGTCGCGCTCCGACAGGCCGCCCGCGCCCGCCGCGCCGCCGCCGGCGGCGGAGCTGGTGGCGAAGACGGCGTCGAGCAGCTGCTCGAACTCCTGGCGCAGGGCCTCCTGCTGCGCGCGCGCGTCCTCGGGCGTCTGCGGCGCGCCGCCGCCGCCGCCGCCGTCGCCGGAGCCGCCGCCCGGGGCGGGGGAACCTGGCGGCCCGCGCTGCGCTTGGTCCTGCTGCTGCCGCTGCTGCTGGTCGGCTAGCGCCTTGGCGCGCCCGAGGATCTTCTTCATCTGGTCCGAGATGGCGCCGTCGAGGTTGGAGGGCCCCGAGGAGGAGGAGGCGCCCGGCGCAGCGGCGCCCGGCGGCCGCTGCTGCGCCTGCGCAGAGGCGGCGATCCGCTGCGCGGCGTCGGCCGCCGCGCGTTCGAGCGCCGGGGGCGACAGCGGGCCGGACGTGGAGGCGCTGGTGGCCTGCGGCTTGAGTGGTGGTGATGTTTTGTCGGGAAAGAGGGACGTTTTGGGGGGCGGATTGATTTGAGTGGAGGCGACGAGACAGAGCGAGAAAGCGTCTCACAGGCGGCGGCGGCGGCGGCGGCGGCGCGTCGTCGTTTCGTCGCCGGCAGCGGCAAAACGTCGCCCCCGCGTCTGCTGCCCTCCTCGCCCGCGGCGCACACACTGGCGCGCCTGACCTTGTCGTCCTCCACCACGCCCAGCAGCGCGTCCAGGTCGGCCATCGTCGAGCGCAGGCGCTCGTCGGGAACTCCCGCATTGCTGCTGCTGGTGTCTGTTGTCTCGGTGGCGCGCGCGGCGCGCGGGCCGCGGCGCCCCTTCAGCGGCGATAGCACAATGACGGCGGATATGCGCTTGGCGCTGCGCCCATTGCCACCCAGGCGCGCGCCGCCGAGCCGATGCCGCGAAAGCATCGTGTTGGTGTGCTTCTCTGGTGGTGTGCTTCTCTGGTGGTTCTTTTTTGTGGCCCGCGGTGTGCGTTGTCGATTTGTTGGTCGGGGCCGTGGCTTGACTAGTGGAGGGAAGTGGGGTAGTGTATGTGTCGGGTAGCGTTGGGCGGGGGGTGGGCCAATGGGATCGGTCGAGTCACAATGAAGGAACGCCGCGCTTTTTTTTGGCGGCGGCGGAGGTGGCAGCACCTCTCGGTGCGGGCGGGGCGCTCCGCCACACGACGGCCTTGTCACGCATTATCATTATTACAGAACAGCGCACATAGTATCGTAGTAGGAGTCTTTTGGCATTTATTCAACGCCAGACGAAATAGTCAAAGAATTCAAGCCTCGGGATGATATGGCGGAAATCGCCTCTCGCCGCTCACCGCGCCGTCCGGGCGGCCGCCGCCGCCGCCGCCGCCCTTTCGTTGTGCGCCCGGATGGCCCCGCTCACCGCCCCGTCCCAGTAGCCCGTGCGCGCGGCCCCGCCCTGCGCGCGCGACGCCGGGTGGACCGCCTGGGGGTCCCAAGAGGTGAGAGACCACAAATACGCAGAGTCGAGCGGGAACGCGTCCGACCCGCCCCGCGCGAGCAGCTCCAGGGCGGCCGCGTGAAAGGCGAGGCGATACTCCTTGGCGCCGGGAAACGCGTTGGGTCCCGCCCAGGGGTCCTGCTCGGGGGCGTAGGCGCCAAACATGCCGGTGTGCGGCCAGCGCCCGGCCTCGGCCGCGCTCTTGGCGGGCGCGTCGCCGCAGCGCGAGCGCCCTCCGCCGATGCCGAACTCGGACCACATTCCAACGAGAGGCGGCTTCCCTGCTTTGTTTCGGGCGGCGTCGGCGCCCCGCATCAGGGCGGACAGGTCGAGCGCGCCGCCCGGCGCCCCCTCGGACGCGAGCCTGAGCTCGTCGCCGGCGATGCGCATCGCCCGGTCGAGGTCGGCCGGAGCGACGGCGGGCGCGGGCGCCTTGACGTAGTTCGAGACGCCAAAAAAGTCGAGGTCCCGCCGGAAGAGGGTCGCCAGCGCGGGCGCGCGCGGCGCGAACGAGGGAGCGAGGGGCCACTGCGCCAGGGGCAGGGGTTTCTCGCTGCCGCCCATGCGGCTGAGGGCGGTGATCGGCTCGGACAGCGGGTCGCCGGCGGGCGCAGGGCCGTAGTTGTTGACGCCGGCGATCTGTTTGTAGGGGAGAAGCACGCCTGTTTTGAGCGCGTCGGCGGACGCGCCCGCGTTTGCCCACGCCTGGCGCGACTTGGCCGCGGCCATCGACCAGGCCGCCGGGTCGGAGAAGACGGGCCGGCCCATCTCGCCCTGCAAGCCGAGCCAGACGGAAAAGGGGGGAGAGGCGGAGGCGCCGTTTCCGGCGCCGCGGCTCGCCGCCGCCGCCTCCTTTGCCGCCTGCGCCCCGGCCTCGACCAGCGGGCCCAGCAGCACGTCCCAGTAGCTGTTGCCCGCCGCGTCGGCCTCCGTCGGGTGAAAGTCGACCATGTTGCGCCACAGCCCTTTGCCCAGCGCGTCGTCGATGTGCGGCGACAGCAAGACGCGAGAAAAGCCGAGCTTTTCCGCCGTCGCGACGCAACGCCGCAAACCGCCGGCAAACTCGGCAATCTCTTGCTTGGACGGCGCCAGGCACGGCGCGTCCCACGTCTTTTTATAGCAGAAGCGCCCCACGCGCGCGACCGTGGCCCAGTTGTCGGGCCGGCACGACGCCCGGGGTCCCGACTTGGCCGCGGGCTCGCCCTCGGGCGCCGAAAAATCTTCAAAATAAATGGTGGGCACTATGTTGACGTCCGCGCCGCCGCCCTCGGCGCGCGCTGCAGCCAGGAGCTGCTCGCAGCGCGTAGTTGGCTCGCCGAACTGGGCCTCGGTGTACTCCTTGGTGTAGAAGAGGATGGCGGAGGAGGCGAGCGGGCCGGCGGGGCGCGGCGCCTTGGCGGCGGCGGCCTTGGCGCTGCTGGCGCGGGCCTGTGCGGCCGCTGGCGCCTTTGCCTTGGTTTTGTTGTTGCTGTTGGCGGCAGGCGTTGCCGCTGCTGCTGCTGGTGCTGCTGCTGCCGCGGGCGCGGCGAGTGCAGCAGCTGCGGCCGCGAGCATCACGAGCGCGAGCGCCATCCGTGGCCGCCCCATCTCGGGATTTTGTTGTTGGCTTCGGTTTCGTCCGCTATTATTGCTATTATTGGGGGGTGTGAGCTGTGCGCGCGCCCGCGCGCTTAGCAAAGGGACTAGAGGAGGAGGACGCGGAGCAGGAGGAGGAGGAGGAGGACAGCAAAGAAGCAAATCGGAGCGGTGGTTTGTTGCGTTTGTGAAGAAGCGGAGGCGCGAGCGGTTGGAACAAAGAGGAAGGCGCGCGCTCGCTTGTTCGATGGCGGGCCAGCGTCGCCGCTCCGCCGCCCGCTCGCTCTGGCTCTCCTCTCCTTCGCCACTATCTCGCGCCGTCGCACGACGCCAAAAAACACAACTCGCCACATACGCGACCCCTGATATCACTCTTGCATCTACTTTCTCTCCAAAAAGCACACACGTCAGGCGCGCGCACCTTCCCCCCACCCATCTTTCCCCTCGCGCCTGCCGCCTCTCCCTTTTTCGCTCGAACGCGCCAGCCCCCTCATCAACCCGTGACCCCAATCCTCATCGCGACGACAAGGCGGCAATGCACGCGCTGCGGTCGTCCCGCGCCGACGCCGCTGCGACCCGCGGTGCCCGCTGCGCCCCCGCCGGCTGTCGCCGGCGTGTCGTCGTCGCCCGCGCCGCCGCCGCCGCCGCCGCCGCCGCCGCCGCCGCGCCGACGCCGACGCCCGCAGCAGCAGCACCAGCAGCAGCAGCAGCAGCAGCTGCAGCAGGAGCAGCGGCAGCAGCCCCGGCCTCGCCCATCGGGGGCCGCCCGCGCGTCGCGGTCCCGGCCGGCGTCGTGCTCACGTCGTCCGTCATCGCGCGCGCGACCAACCAGACGGTGGACGACGTGCGTTTCCGCTTCGCTTTCGCTTTCGCTTTAATTCCCTCGCCGCACTTTTCTCTTTCCGCCGTCGGCGGGGGGCAGGCGGGCGCGCGGGTCCCCCGCTCCGCGCCGCGCCTTTCCCTCTCAATATCTCGTCCTCGGCGGGGCCAACAAGCGGGGGACGCCTTCGCCCCGTCCCGCCCTCCTTCCAAAACTCTCTCGCGCACCTCCCTCTGTCCCCCTCTCTCTCTCCTGTGCACCCCCTCCGCTCGCGCGCTCGAAACCAGAGCTGCCCCCCCCCAAAAAAACATCCAAACCGACCCAAAAAAAAACACCGCCGCCCCCCCTTTCACGGAAAAAAAACAAACACACACACACACACATCCTCAACAGCTCGACATGTCCGCCCCCGGCCCCGACACGTCGTCCGGCACCCTCGCCCGCGTCGCCTACCAGGGCGCGCCCGGCGCCTACAGCGAGATGGCCGCGCTGCGCGCCCGCCCTGACGGCCGCCCTTTGCCCTGCGAGCAGTTTGAGGTCGCCTTCCAGGCCCTCAGCCAGTGGATGGCCGAGGCGGCCGTCCTCCCTGTGGAAAACACGTTGGGTGGGTCCATCCACGCCGTCTACGACCTGCTGCTGCGGTACCGCCTCCACATCGTCGGCGAGACGAGCGTGGCCGTGAATCACTGCCTGATGGCGCTGCCCGGCACCCCCCTGTCGGGGGTGCGGCGGGTCATGTCGCACCCGCAGGCCCTGGCGCAGGTGGACGTCTACCTGCGGAGGCTCGGGGTGGTGCGCGAGGCGGTCGACGACACGGCCGGGGCGGCGCGGGCCGTGGCCGAGGGGCAAATGGTCGGGGTGGCGGCGGTGGCGTCGCGGCGGGCGGCGGCGCTGTACGGCCTCGAGGTGCTCGACGAGGACATCCAGGACGCGCGGGACAACGTGACGCGGTTCATCGTGCTGTCGCGGTGCGTGCGTGGGTTGTTTGTTTGCCCTCTTTTCGTTTGGTTTCGTTGGACCGCTCGACAGTCCCTGTGGTCTCCCCTTTTCCAATAGTAAAAGGGGGGCGCGCTGCCGACCCCCGCCTGACATTTTCCTCCACCGGCTTGTCCCTCACCCTTTCTCCTCGCCCCCCCCTCCCTCCCCCTCGACGCGAACCCAACAAACAACCAACAAAACCCACAAACAGCGACCCCCTGGTCACCAGCGAGTCCGAGTGGCGCGCGCGCCCCTACAAGACGTCGATCGTCTTTTCGCTGCGTGAGGGCCCCGGCCAGCTGTTCAAGGCGCTCTCGGTGTTTGCGCTGCGCGACATCGACATGACCAAGATCGAGTCGCGGCCGCTGCGCAGCAACCCGCTGGTGGCCGCGGGGGGAGGGGGGCAGGGGGGGGGGGCGGGGGCGCCGTCGCCGTGGTCAGGCGGGGCGGGCGGCGCGACGCAGCCGCAGGCGCAACAGTCGCAGCAGCAGTCGCAACAGTCGCAGCACCAGTCGCAATCGCTACAGGCGCCGCAGCAGCGGTTCAACTACCTCTTCTACATCGACTTTTGCGGCGCGCTCGGGCAGCCCGCGGTGCAGAACGCGCTCCGGCACCTGGAGGAGATCGCGCCCTTCTTGAGGGTGCTGGGCAGCTACCCGATGGACACGGAGCTGGGCGCGCTGGACAGCAACCGGCCCGAGGGGCTCAACTTTGAGCAAAAGGGGGCGGGCGCGGCGGCGGCGGCGGGGGCGACGCGCGAGTGAGGGGGCACGAGCGCCGAGGGCGTTTCGTCTCTTCGGCTGTTTTTGTCGCGTCCTGCGCCTGTTGATGCCTGTTTTTTGCGGAATGCAAACGTGCGGGCCCTGTAGGCCCTTGGCGGTGCCGTGTGACTGTTTAGACGTCTGGAGAGGCCTTTCTCTGCGCGCGCGCTCCAGTCTCTCGTGTTCGCGGGGAGTGAGTCCGACGCCTTCTTCGCGAGTGACCTGTCGGCCCTCTTTGCTCCTCCATCTTTGGCCCGCTCCTCTGACGTGACGGTCGCTCGCAAACCTCATCCTTTACATCCATTCTCTCTAATCGCATTATAATAAGGCAGCGCCGCGCTCAAACGGGGTCCAATTACTACGCGCGCGCGCGCCCGCGAATCGACCCAACTGCCGCTGAAAGACTCCTGAAGTCTCCGCCCTTTTCGTTCGGCCCCCCCGTCCCGATGGCGTGCGGCGGCGAGACCGATGGCCTTGGCGCCGTCTCATCCGGTGCCATCCGCGCGGTGGCTTCATCGCGGCCGAGCAGCGGCGGCAAGTCCAATGGCGGCGGCAAGACCGGCGGCAGCGGCGGCGGCGGCGGCCTCGGCGGCCTCGGCGGCGCCCTGGGCCGCGCCGCCTCCCTCCCCGCCCTGCCCTCGGCAGTGGACGCCCCCGCCCCCGTCGGCAAGGCGACCATCCAGGCGCGCCCCGCCACCGCCCGCCCCGCCGCCGCCGCCCCCGCGGAGCAGCCCGGCGGCGGCCCGCCGACGCTGCGCGGCCGCGTCCACCCTCTGCACGCCCCCTCTGCCCCGTCCCGCGGGGCGCTGCGCGCGTCGCCGCATCGGCCCGTGCTCGTCACGCCAAACCCGATGGCGCGCTCGCAGCGGCTGGGGCCCGAGCGCTCGGGCGATCCCACCGTGCAGGTGCCCATCAACAACGGACGAGGAGGCGGCGGCGGCGCCAATCCCGCCGCCAATCCTGCCGCCGCCAATCCCGCTCATGCCGCCGCCGCCGCCGCCGCCGCCGCCGCCGCCCACCCCCCTTTCCCGTTTGAGACAGACACGTTTGCGGGGACCGTGTGCGTGCACCTGCGCGGCCTGCCCACCACCCGCCCGGGCGTGTTCGAGGGCAAGCGCCGCCTGTTCCACGTGGTCGTCCAGGGCCGGTTCCGCCGGCGCGTGGCCGCGGGCAGCTTCTGCGTGGGGCAGGAGTTTCTAAAGGCGGGCGGAGCCCCCGCCTGGGTCGGCGAGATGGCGCTGTCCGCGGCGGCGCGCTCGTTCTCCTCGAGCGCGCGGGTGGACGCGCGCGGCCCTCACCCCTACTTCATGAACCCGGTGCTCGCGGCGAGCCAGCTGGTCAACGTGTCGCGAGAGGGGTGCGAGCCGGCGGATCCCTGGGAGGCGCGCGAGGACCTGAGGCTGTGGGCGCCGGAGCTGGCGGAGGCGGGCGGCGGCGGCGAGGCCGGCGGCGGCGGCGGCGGCGCGCCGCTCTCGGCCGAGCGGCGGCGGCGGTGGTGCGACGTCCCCTCCAACCTCGCGGGCAGGTGGTTTGGCGGCAATGCTACGGGCGGGGCAGACGGCGGCGGCGAGGACGGCCTCGTGTGGACGTTCCACCTGTACCAGCACCTCATCTGCTTTGCCGGATACCGGCTTAGCGTCGGACCGTTCGTCGGCGTCGACCTGGCCGGGGCCTTGGACCGGCAGCCGCTGCAGCTGACGCTCAAGGACGTGGACCGCGGGGAGTACGCCATGTCGTTCCTGGTGTGGCACGAGCGGCTGCTCTACCCGCAAGGCGAGGAGGAGGAGAAGGACGGCGGCGGTGCCGCCGTCGCGTCGCGGCCGCCGTCCCCGGCGGCGGCGGCGGCGCGGCGGCCTTCGTCATTCAGCGCGATGGCGAGCGGCGCGTCCGAGCGGCTGCGGAGGGGTCTTTTCTTCGGGGAAGGGACGGCTCCTGCGCGAATTGCAAGCGACGAGGCATGACGACAGAGGGGGGGAGGCGCGCGGTGCAACAGAAACGGTGCAAAGAGACCGACCGACCGAACCAAAATCGCCGCAAGTTTTTGTTCCCCGCTCCTCCTCCTCCTCCTTCTCTCACTTGGTCGGCTCGAACTTGATCGACACGCTGTTGACGCAGTGCCGGATCGGCTTGGGGTTGGGAAACCCCTCGTTCATGAACTCGTGCCCGAGGTGCCCGCCGCAGGAGGCGCAGGTGATCTCCGTCCGCCGCATGCCCATGGTGTCGTCGGTGTGGCGGTCGACGCTACCCGGGAGCTCGTCCCAGAAGGCGGGCCAGCCGCAGCCGCTGTTGAACTTGAAGTCGGACTTGAAGAGGGGGGTGCCGCAGCCGGCGCAGACTGTTGTTGTTGTTGTTGTTTTTGTTTATGTGTTTATGTGCTTTTGGGATTTCGGGTGAGGCCGGTCGGTTCTTTTTTGGTGTGTGTTGCGCCGCGGCGTCGGTCGCGGGACCGAGGCCTTTGCGCGCGCGCGCGCGCACAAGGCGGCTCGCGACCCGGCGCTTCCGGGCGCCCTTGAGAGAGAGCGGGGCGGACGGACGGACGGCGTAAAGTCATAGCAAAGGGGGGGCGGCAGGGCGGGCAGGGGCGGGGGCGCGGAGGGGCGGCGGGGGCAACTCACCGTACGTGCCCTCCTCAACGTGCTTGTTGTAGACGCCCGAGCCCGCGGGCTCGGTGCCCTTCTGGCGCAGGACGCGGTACTGTACGCGGTTCCGTTTTTGTGTTGTTTTGGCTCGAGGGCAGGCGGCGCGTTCGAGTTGAGCGAGGACGCCGGGGGAAGAAAGAAAAAAGACTTTTTTTTGCGCGACGCGGCGTGGGCACTCGCGCGGCGTCAGCGTCGGCGTCTTCGGCAAAACAACCCCCAAACGCGAGTCTCTCGATGCCACTCACCGCCTCGGGCGTGAGGATGCCCTTCCACACGGCCTCGGGCGTGCCCTTGTCGAGCTGCTCCTTCCTGGCCATGGCGCGGACCTGGCGGGTGGTGGTGGTGGTGGCAGGACGACGGGTGAAGGCGGTTGTGGACTGTTGGGCGCGCGAGAGCGTGCGGCGGAGGGCTTGCATGGTTTTTAGACCGCGTACTAATCTGGCGTGGTTGTTGGTGAGCGCGTGTGTGTGATTGCGCCAAGCCTGGGCGTCGTTGTGTCTCTCCTCCCCCTCTCTCCCTCCCCCCTCCTCTCCTCTTCCTCCCCTCCTGTTCCGACCTCCCCTCCCTCTCCTCCGTCACACAAAACCAACCCGGACCCAAACGCGCGCCTTTGATCGGAGGCGACCGCACCCTTATCAGCCATGGCGATGCTGTCGTCCACAACCGGCAGGGCCGCGGTAAGAGAGAGAGACACACACACAGCGGCATTGGGGCGGCCCCAATGCGCGCCACCCGCGGCCGGCGCGCGTCTCGTTTCGGCCGCGATCGATGCGGCCTTGCCTGCTTGACACCCGCGTGGCGCCAATGACCCTCGAAAAGGCGGCATATTCCGCCCTCCTTGATCACACCCCGAGTGCGCTTCGACGCCGACGCTGACGGCGCTGCGCCGAACGACGCCGACGCCGACGCGCTCAACGCCCGCTCCGCTCGCCGACCCCCCCCACCAAAAAACCAACAACAACGCAGCGGCCCTCCGCGCCCCCCCCGCATCCGCCACCCCGCGGCGGCCTCCTCCGCGCCCGCGTCTCCTCCAACGACTTCAAGAACGGCACCACCATCCTCATCGACAACGTGCCCTTCCGGGTCACCGAGTTCATGCACGTCAAGCCAGGGAAGGGCGCCGCCTTCGTCCGCACAAAGATCAAAAACTGCCTGACCGGCGCGACGCAGGACCGCACGTTCCGCGCGGCGGAGAACGTGCCGGACGCGGTGGTGACGCGGCGCGAGGCGCAGTTCACGTACGCCGAGGGGGACGAGGCGAGTAAGAGGGAGGGAGGGAGGGGGGCGTTTGGGTGGAGGGACCGACAGAAAGAAGGAGCGCGAGCGCGTGCGTCGTCGTCGTCGTCGTCGGGGGAACGCAAGGGAACCAACGCCCCCCACCAAAAAAAACGCCACTGCCCAACCAAAAAACACGAAACAACAGTACGTCTTCATGGACCAGGAGTCGTACGAGGAGACCCGCGTGCCGAAAGACGACGACTGGGCCCGCTTCCTGAAAGAGGGCGCCGTGTGCTCGCTCCAGTTTTTTGACGGAAAGGTCGTCTCGGTCGACCCCCCGAGCTTCGTCGACCTGGCCGTTTCCGAGTGTCCCCCAAACGTCAAGGGAAACACGGTGCAGGGCGGTTCCAAGCCCGCGACGCTCGAGACGGGCGCGGTCATCTCGGTGCCCCTGTTCATCGAGGAGGGGGAGCTGATCAAGATCGACACGCGCACGGGGTCGTACCTGAGCCGCGGCGGGAAGAACTGAGGGGGCGCGGGGGGGGGGGCGGCGGCCGCCGGCCGGCGCTCCGTCTCTCTCTCCCTCGCGTGCTCGCCCCTTTTTTTCTTTCTTCTTTCGGCGTCTCACGCGCCTCATCTCCATTTTATTGTTTGGGTATTTATTTTCTCCTCTGTCCTTCCCGAGGCGGGGCGTCTAGAGTCAGCTGGGTTGTCCCTCAAACACATCAAAGCCGTGTTCCCAACGCGCACGGGGAACGAAAGCAGAGCTTTTTTTGTCGCATTTTTTAGCTCAGGTAAGCGGAAACCATTGTCTTATGCAAAAACAATCGACAACCAAGCACAAAGCGAGCGGCATCACCATGACCGCGTCTTGCGCCCTCCCCCTCGTCTGCCCAGGGCGAGAAAGGAGGCCGGCGGACGAAGGAGTCAGAATGGCGGCGGCGGCGGCGGCGGGGAGCGAAAAAGGCGCGTCCAAAGAGTTCCTCAAACCCAAAACGAAAAAAAAGGCGCGTCCAAAAAGAGTTCCTCAAACCCAAAACGAAAAAAAAGGGCCGCAGTCTCCCTTCCTTCCGTCCCCTCCCCCGTGTTCACGAATCGACCGTGCGTGCGCGATGTGTTACAGTTGAAACATGATGCCCGAACTTCTTGTGGCGCACGCGCGGGAAGTCCCACTCTGCTCCCTCTCTTGTCTCTGCCCCCCGCCCGCTTTTTCCGCTCTCGCGCGTCGCCGGCGCGCCCGCCCGCTCATGCCGCCGCCGCATTATCCGAACTTGATGCTCGAGACGCCGCCCGGGGGCGCCAGCACGCGCGAGCTGTTGCGGCCGCTCAGGTAGTTCCCGACGTTCTGGCCCGACGGGCGCGCGTAGTTGTTCTTGGCCGTGCCGGTCGGCCCCGAGCTCTCGTCGTTGGCAGACTGCGCGTGAGGCGCCGGCGGCAGCTTGCCCGCCGGCGGCGCGGCCGGCGCCTCGGCGGCCGCGCCGCCGTCGACGGCCGACTTGATGGTGCTGCGTTTGGTGGGTTGTGGTGGATTTGCGTGGAGGAGTGAGTGCGAGTGGTGGGGCGCCGAATCGCTCAAGGTGAGCGACAGAGAGCAAGGCCACCGACGTGCGCAGCGAGCCGACACAAGCAAACAAGCCGCCGCCGCTGCCTGCTCGCTCGCCCCCTCCTCGCCCGCCAGCTCCCTCGTCGCCGCCGCCGCCCCTCACCAGTCGCCGGTCTCGACCATGTTCTCGCGCACGCGCGCCAGCAGGTCGTCGCGCGAGCCCGCGGGCGAGACGCCGCGCGCGCGGCACTCGATGCGCAGGTCCTTGAGCATCATGGCCTTGGTGGCATCCTCCGCGTCGCGGGCGGTCGTCATCTGTGGGTTTTGGCGGGTTTGAACAAAAAGCGAAGAGAGAGGGAGGGCTGTGACTTCTTCTCTTTTTGTGCGCATCCGCGCGCGCGCGCGCGCTCGGCCGGCGCGCATGCGCGACACACTGACTCCCCGCGCAGCAGAGCGTCCTGCACCTGCGCGCGCAGGGACGGCCGCGCGGTGCGGGCGCTGGCGGAGCAGCTGTCGCACCTTTTTTTGAACCTTTCGAACGGGCTGAAGCTGAAGCTGAAAGTCGAGCCGCGGCGGGAAGGGGAGAAGGGGCAGGTAATACGGATGGGTGATGCTCAGACAGAGTCGAGAGCGTTGTGTGTGTGAGCGTATACGCACTTGGCAGCCACATCCCCTTGTTTTGGGTCGCCGACGACCTCGCCGCCGCCGCCGCCGCTTGCTGGCTTTCCGCCCCGCCCGCCCTCTTCTTACAACCAGCGACGCCATTGGCTGCCTTCAACAAATAGACTATTATGACTGATAACCCAAGGGCGATCGTGGTGGCGGTTGAATGCTCGGCGCTCGGCGCGTTCGTATCGTGGCGGGCAGAGTGCTGTCAAGGGGGAAACGCGCGGCGACCAAAGCCAAAATTATGGGAAGGCGTGTTTTCCGTGGCGCGTTGCTTTTCTCTGCGCGTGTTTGCGCCCCCCGACCCAACGCGTTGCCGACCGAATGAAGAAGGCAAGGGCGGGGGGGAGCGGCTGCGTGTGCGTGTGCGTGCGCGTGTGCAGTTCAGAGGAAGGGCTGCACACTCGGGAGGTACGAGAGCGAGAGAAAGGGGGCCAGGTGGAGCGGGGAGCGCTGCATCGTTGGATTTTTTTTTTGGG
>Ga0335398_10006116_pt1 | contig 15440 bp, 8 predicted proteins | sample BON03_FD_205742 | JGI IMG/M metagenome (GOLD analysis project Ga0335398, IMG submission 205742) | Freshwater microbial communities from Lake Bonney liftoff mats and glacier meltwater in Antarctica - BON-03 (spades assembly) (version 2) | ecosystem: Environmental > Aquatic > Freshwater > Ice >... | reverse complement strand
CTGCAACAGCAATTTTGGACAGCTATCAAACAAGACGACGATTGGGCATTGAGCAATGCGATTTATGCTGGCGCAAGCCCAACCAGTCGGCTGGCCAATGGCAACACCGTATTACACCAAGCGGTCGTCATACCGTCGCCACACACAGCAGCCATGCTGTTAAAGCAACCCGGTGTGGATATCAATGCCCGTAACAATGCGGGTGAAACCCCGTTGATGTTGGCCGTTTTGCGCGGCCAAATAAAGATGGTTCAATCCTTGGTGAGCGCACAAGCAGCAGTGAACCACCCGGGTTGGACAGCGTTGCATTACGCCGCATCGGCCACCTATGAACAAGCGCCAGAGATGATTGCCTTGTTGCTGGACAACTTTGCTTATATAGACGCCGAAAGCCCCAACGCCACGACACCGCTGATGATGGCGGCACGTTATGGTTCGTCGCCAAATGTTGCGGTGCTCCTTGAATCTGGTGCTGATCCCAAGCTCAAGAACCAGCAAGGCCTCAATGCATTGGACTTTGCCACAGCTGGCGCCATGCCAGACTCTATTGCGATGTTAATCGAGGTGTTACTCAAGATAGAGACTTTGCCCGCAGGCACTTGGTAACGCCTTAGGCCTTAGGCCTTTCAGACAAGAGCGTGTCAGAGGTAGCTAGAGTCAAATCGATACGTTCTTAGCTGCTGTATAGATGCTAGATCCTATGGTATAAATATTCCACAATGTATATTATGTTAAATTGTAAATAGGCCGGGTGGATTCAAGTCTAAAAACGAACTTGGCCTAGGAGTCGCCTGCTTGAACGCACGGTCGACATTCAATAGAAAAAACCACAAGGCGCGACAAACGCGCACCCATAGCCTCGAACGAGCAACATACAGTTATCTGGCAAGCTGAACAAGCATTTGTGCCGCCAATCACTGAACCATAAACAGCGCGGCGCTTAAGCACCATGGGGGCTTGGGTGGTTTTCCTGTTACTTCAGCCTTTGCTGTCATGCGCACCTCCGGTCATACGACTCATTGGCAGCTATGGCTTTCCATATCCGAAACCCGTTGAAACGCGCATCCCGCGCGTCAAACGTGCCGTCTTGGTTGCTGTCAAACACCTTGGCCAAGGCTTGCAAGTCGGTGTCTTGCTCCGGTGTCCATTGCGCCAACGCTATTTCTTTGCTCTGCGTGATCTGACCATCTCCATCCAAGTCAATCACCAACAACCCGTCGTCTGCACCGGCCCACGCCGTGCGCTCTTTAAACCCATCGTCGTCAAAGTCAAAGTAGGTCGCACTGCTGCTCAAGGGCTTGATCTCTACACCGTCGCCGTCTAGGTCAATGATGATGGGAAAGCCCATGCCATAGCCATAGCCGGCGTCATAGCCAACACTGCCACTGCTACCGCTGGAACTGTAGGCGTTGGGGTTGTCTGTTCCCGCATTGCTACCTGTGCTACCACCATAAGACGCACTGGAGTCTCCGCCAGACTCTGATGAGCCCGATGAGCCCGTCCAGCCTTGACTGCTGATCAGCGAGCCTATCGGGTCACTCGAGTTATTGGCATCCGCTATGGCTTGGCTGGACACGCTGGAGCCTCCTGCACTGCCTACACCCTCCTGGCGCAACAACCGCGCCTGCGCTTGCGCGTTGATCTCGGCGGGTGTGCTGGCGCTGTACGCGCTAGCCGTGTCTGAACGAGCCGCCAGCGTGGGCGGCACTGCTGACAGCCTAGGGTCATTAAAGCCCGCGCCTCTGTAGTTGAAAGGCAGGAGGCTCGCCTGCAACGGCGTGCCCAAGCCTTGGTTGCCGTAGTTGGGGTTGTTGGGGTTGGAAGCAGTTGGTTGCTGGGATTTGGTTGTTAGATTGAAGCCGTATTCAATCACTGTGATCCCCACACCGGCTGCAAGGCCCCAAGGGTTCGATTTGTAAATGCCCATACCCATGCTGGCCAGATTGCCCGCCAAATTGGCGGCTTGGGCACCGGTGATGCTGAAGGTCCCAGTGGTTTGGTAGTTGTCGTAAACCTTCTCACCTACGTTTAGAACACCCCAGAGGCCAATAAATGCCTGAACAGGCCCATAAGACTTGCCTGCCATGGCGAACTGGCTCTCCACCGTCGAGGCCACTCCCTGCGCTGTGCCGGTACCTGTGTTGACCAAGCCCAATTGACCATTGAAACCACTTAATACATTAACGACTGCGTTGCTCATCTGTAGTTACCTCTGCTCATGCGAAAAAAAATTGAAAGGAAGCCTAACGGCATCAAGAAAAAGACACCAGTTCCAAAGAACCACAAATTAGGATCGCTGCGGCTCACCACTGCGTACGGCACAGTCAACCCCAAATTGGGACACTCCACCTGCCAAATGCGGTAGCGTGTCCACAAGGTGCCCACCGGAATGTCGTACCACACTGTGCCCCTGCAACCTACTAAGTTGCGGTTGAATTGACCGAGGTTGCGGATAATTCCTCTTGGCGGTTGCTGCCCCAACGTGTTCAAAAACACCGGGAACTCCATCGACATGTTCACGCCCTCGCGGGTTTTGAGGGTGACGTGAGGGTTTTCTTCTCTCGTGGTGTGGATGGTGCCCTCTACCAGCTTGAGTTGATCAAAAGGCGGCGGTTCACGGTTGATGTAGGTGGTCACCCACGGGTGAAATGCAATCAACACCCAGGTTGTGGTGGCCATAGCCAAACTTTTGTAAAACTCTTTGGGCAACTTGTCCAGCGGCTGCGAATACGCATCGCCATACATCCACCACTTCCAACTGCGCAGGCGCACGCGCCATGGGGGCTTGGGTGGTTTTTTTGTTGCTTCAGTCTTGACTGTCATGCGCACCTCCGGTCATACAGCTTTTAAACAGGAATACTTTTTTAATCTAACGTTGATTAATAAATAATACTTAAGAATTTTTAAGTGATAATTTCACTTCATAAATACTTCTTAAGTAATATTTGCATGAGGCTGCTACCAACTCCAGATTTTCGATCCTTGGCCGCCCAGGTACTCGCTGTCGGCCTGTACGCTACAAAAACATCTAGCATAAGCGCCTGTTTGATCTGTCTGTTTGCGTTGTGCGCTGGCACCTCTTGGGCTCAGCCCGCCCCCCCCGCTCAATCAGCTGCCGAAGAATATCTACGCCAGCAAGAACGCACATTTTTGCTACGCGCGCAGCAAGAACAGGTCCCTGACGTGCGGGTAACCTCCCCCGCTATACCCCCCAATCTAGAACGACTCACGGCAAACGAAGCACCATGTGTGAGGGTCAACAAGATCACCTTGATTGGCGATGCCGGCGATCAATTTCAATGGGCTTTAAGCGCAGCCAACCAAGCCGCCGACGGTACTGCGGATAGTCCAATAGGTCGCTGCCTGGGGACAAGTAGCGTGAACTTGCTAATGCGACGCATCCAAAACGCCATCCTCGCACGCGGCTATGTTGCTGCGCGTGTGCTCTTAGGGACGCAGAAAGAGTTGGAACCAGGCATCCTCCAACTCACCTTGTTCCCAGGGCGTATTCGCAATATTCGTTTTGCCCCTGATACCAGTATGCGAGCCAGACACTGGAACGCTGTGCCTGCCAAGCCAGGCGATTTGCTTAATTTACGCGACATCGAACAAGCGCTCGAAAATTTTAAACGTGTACCAACCGCCGAGGCAGATATTCAGATAACTCCCGCTGAAGGCGCTGGCATAGCGCTAGGTCAAAGTGACCTGGTCATCAAATGGAAACAAGGATTCCCCTTTCGACTCAATCTTTCTGCTGATGACTCCGGCACCAAAGCCACTGGCAAGTACCAAGGCAACGTCACCATTTCCTACGATCACTCGTGGACGCTCAATGATCTTTTTTACCTCAGTCTGAATCACGATATGGGCGGTGGTGATTCTGGTGCACGAGGCACAAGCGCGCATACAGCGCACTACTCAGTGCCCTTTGGTTATTGGTTGCTGGGATTCACGACCAGCAGCAACAGCTACCAGCAATCTGTTGCAGGGGCCACTCAAACCTACCTCTATAGCGGCGAGAGTCAAAACAACGAAGTCAAACTCTCGCGCCTCATCTACCGCGATGCCGTCCGTAAAACCACCTTATCCCTGCGCGGATGGACTCGAACCTCCAAAAACTTTATTGACGATACCGAGGTGGAAGTTCAGCGCCGCCTTATGGCCGGTTGGGATTTGGGCCTGTCTCACCGTGAATTCATCAACACAGCCAAGCTGGACTTGAGACTTAACTACCGCCGTGGCACGGGTGCATTCGACTCCTTACCAGCACCCGAAGAAGCCTTCGGTGAAGGCACGTCACGGCCCAAAATCACTACCGTCGAAGCACAACTTAACGCCCCCTTTTCTTTGGGCGAACAACGACTGCGCTACAACGGCACATGGCGGGCGCATTACAACGGTACCCCGCTGGTACCGCAAGACCGTTTTGGCATTGGTGGGCGCTACACCGTTCGCGGCTTCAGCGGCGAGAGTCAACTCTCAGCAGAGCATGGTTGGCTGATTCGCAATGACTTGAGCTTTGCAATTGGGGAAACAGGCCAAGAACTTTATTTGGGTGTGGATTATGGCCAAGTTGGCGGCCCAACTAGCCAAACCTTAGTCGGCACCCGACTCAGTGGTGCGGTGCTGGGTTTACGCGGCAGCGCCAAGGGATTCTCCTACGACGTATTTGTAGGGCAACCGATCCATAAACCGAGTGGATTCAAGGCGGCTGATGGCGTAGCCGGTTTCAGCGTCAATCTGTCGTTCTAAAAGTCATGCAATCGAAACCCACGAACCAGGCCCCACTCGACATCATCGCCCCTGGCCTGATCGAGCAAACCTGGAGCGAGGCCGATGTGCTGGGCAGCGTTGTGTGGTTGTGGATGCATTCACCAGCGCACCGAGACATGCCCTTGCACACCTTGTCTGCGCTGCTGCTACCTGCCATCAAGTACCGCCAGTTCATCTTAGTAGCCCAAGACGGGCGTGCCGTGTTTTACCTATCGTGGGCCAACCTAAGCCTAGAGGCCGAGCAACGCTACTTGCAACAGCACCCCACGCTGATGGCAGATGCTGACTGGAACAGTGGTGATCGGATGTGGTTGCTCGATTGGGTCGCACCCTTCGGCCACACCAGAGCAGTCCATCACCTGCTAAGGCGGCAGCTTTTCGCCAATCGGTGGGGCCGGATGCTGTATCACCGAGGCGATGAGCGCGGCATGAGGATCAAAACCATTCAAGGCATGGCGGTGCTGCCCGCCGAGGTGCAAATGTGGTTTGAAACGCATCCTGTCGCAGTCGTGCCCACTCGAAACCGAAACCGAAACACTCTAGAGGAAGTCAAAAGCATATGAACAAGACCTGTTACCGCATCGTTTTTAACCAAGCACGTGGCCTATTGATGGCGGTGGCTGAAACCATCACCGGCCAAGGCAAAACCAAGGGCGAAACCTCGGCCAACGCAAGCACACCGGAAAGCTCTAGCAGCGAGCCTTTGATTGCCACCGTGCGCACCCTGACCTTTAGTGTATGGGCCATGTTGGGAATGGTGTTGTCCCCCAGCGCCCATGCGCAAATCGTCGCTGACCCGAGTGCGCCTGGCAACCAACGCCCAACGGTGCTCGCCGCACCCAATAACGTTCCTCTGGTCAATATTCAAACCCCAAGTAGCGCTGGAGTTTCGCGCAATACCTACAGCCAGTTTGACGTACAGCAACAAGGTGCCATCCTCAACAACAGCCGCACCAATGTGCCAACCCAGCTGGGCGGCTGGGTGCAAGGCAATCCGTGGCTGGCCACCGGCAGCGCCCGCGTCATCCTCAATGAAGTCAGCTCCAACAACCCAAGCCTGTTGCGCGGCTACGTTGAAGTAGCCGGACAACGTGCCCAAGTCGTCATCGCCAACCCGGCGGGCGTCACCTGCGATGGTTGTGGCTTCATCAACGCCAACCGCGCCACCGTCACCACCGGCACGCCAGCCGTCAATGGCGGCAGCCTAGAGGGCTACCGGGTACAAGGTGGCACCGTCACCATTACGGACAATGGCATGGACGCCAGTACCACCGATTACACCGACCTGATTGCTCGAGCAGTGCAGGTCCATGCGGACATCTGGGCCAAGCAACTCAAAGTAGTTGCCGGTGCCAACCAAGTGAGTGTGGATCAAACCAGTAGTGATGCCAGCGCGACCAGCACCCTAGCGGGAGCAGGTGAAGCCCCCGCCTTTGCGATTGATGTTGGGCAACTGGGTGGCATGTATGCGGGGAAAATCTACCTCGTCGGTACTGAAGCCGGTGTCGGTGTCAGCAATGCGGGCAAGCTGTATGCAGGCGTGGGCGAAGTCATCATCACGACCGACGGTCGATTCGAAAACGCCGGTCGAGTTACCAGTACGACAGACACACAAATCGACTCCGCGCGAGGTATTCAAAACAGCGGCACCATGTATGCCCACGGCAATGCAACGCTCAACACACGCGGCAATATAGACAACACCGGCACGGTCGCCGCGACAGGCAATACCACTGTAGCGGCAACTGGCGCAAGCAGCAACATCATCAGCGCCAACACGTCCGTACTGGGGGCAGGCGTGCAGACCGACGGCAGTTTGGGCACAGCGGGCAATTTAACGGTCAATGCGACCCAAGCCCTCACAGCACAGGGGCAAAACTTAAGCGGTGGCGATCAAGCCTTAAGCGCACAAGCCATCAACCTCACTGGTAGCCAAACCAGCGCCCGCAACCTGATGGCGACCGCAAGCAATGGCGACATCAATCTTGCGAGCGCAACCGTAGCCATCGCTCAAACGCTCACGGCCAGTGCCAGCCAGACCCTGCGCACTGACAACGCCAATATTTCAGCCACCCAAATCAACGCCACCGCGCACGACTTATCCAACGTCCAAGGCACCCTTATTCAAACGGGCAGCGGTGATCTAACTCTGAACCTACCTGGCACGCTCAACAACACCCAAGGTCGCATCGCCACCAACAGCACCAATCTGAATGTAAGCGCCGCAACACTAACCAACACCGATGGCAAGTTGGAGCATGCGGGCATAGGTGCTTTGAACATTGTTGCGCCCACACTGAGCGGCACACGCGGCCAAATCACCACCAATGGCCTGCTTGATGTCACCGCCACTTCCACCACACTGGACGCCGCAAGCACCACTGCAAAGCAGATCAAAATCAACAGCAACACGCTATCGAATCGGGGCGGCACCTTGACGCAAACGGGTAGCGGCGCAACCGCGCTTGCTGCAAGTACGCTGCTGGAAAACACTGGCGGCACGATTGCTAGCAATGGGCATACCACCCTCACCGTGGGAGCCCTGACCAATCAAGGCGGATTGATTCAAGCTGCTGGCCCAACCGCCTCAAACCTGACCCTCAATGCAACGGGCAACATCGATAACCGCAACGCCGGAAAAATCTCAGCCAGCGGCACCACCACAGTCACTGGCGACAGCCTGAACAACACCCAAGGGCAAATCACCGCCGCACAAGCATTAAACACAAGCACCACGCAAGCTATCAACAACAGCCAAGGCTTGCTCACAGCCAACAACCAGGTCACGTTAAGCGCAGCGCAAATCAACAACAGCGCTGGCATCATAGGTTCCATTCAAAGCGGGGCAAGTGTCACGGCCAACACAGGCACCATCAATAACAGTGACGGACGCATTGAGGCAGCTCTTGCTGCTAGTGTCTCAGCGCTTGGCATTAGCAATACCGATGGAACGATGACCGGCAAAAGCGTGAATCTCAACAGCAATGCACAAACCTTGGACAACACGCGCGGACGGCTGACCGCAAGCGGCACAGGAGCCGCTGACACCTTAAACATTCAAACGGGTGCGTTAAACAATGACCATGGCTTGATTCAAGCGACAGGCGCGCTCACTGTCGATACCCATGGCCAAACCCTCACCAACACCAACTCTGGAACCAGTAGCGGCATCGTTGGTCAGAGCACAGTTGACTTAAACACGGGTGGCTTTACCAACCAAGCGGGCTATGTGGGCAGCGGTACCGGACTCACGGTCAACAGTGCAGCCATCACCAACACGCAAGGCGGCATTTTGGCCAGCAGCGCACAAGCTGCGCTCACCGCCAGCAGCTTGAACAACCAAGGCGGACAAATTCAGGCCCTTGACAATATCGATGTCACCCTGAGCGGCACACTCAACAACACAGCCAGCTTGGTGCGCTCCGGTCAAACCTTAACGGTCAATGCCAGTGCCATCACGAACGCCAATACGCAAGGCGTGGACTTGCCAGACCCTGCCGGTAGCCAGGGCCTAGAAGCTCAATCCGTCAGCCTAAGTGCCAACCAAATCAACAACAGCCAAGGCGCGATTCGTGCCAACAACGACGTCACGCTCACGAGTTCGGGCAGCATGGGCAACAGCCAAGGTTTAGTTAGCGCAGGCAAGATGCTGACAGTGCAAGACCTAGAAGCAACTAAAACGCTGGCCATCACCAACACCGACGGCACCTTGATCGCAGGGCAAAACTTGACTGTGGACAGCAGCAGCCTAAGCGGCGATGGCGCATTGCTCTCCCAAGGCGATATGACCGCCCTGCTCACGCACAATTACGCTCACACCGGCCAATTCATCGCCAATAAAACCGCCAGTTTGGAAACCACAGGCACGCTTACCAACCAATCGACTTTACAAGCCGGCACAGCGCTCACACTCAAAGCGGCCACCATTGACAACCAAGCCAACGGAACAATGTCGGGGCCACAAGTCAAACTACAGGCCACCGACAGCCACACCCTGACCAACCGAGGCTTGATCGATGGCCTAGAGACCATCATCGAAACGATCACGCTCAACAACATAGGCACAGGCCGCATCTATGGTGACCATGTGGCTATTCAAGCCACGACTGTCACCAACGATGGTGAAAACGGCGCAGCGCCTGTCATCGCAGCGCGAAACCGATTGGACATCGGTGCTGTCACCATCAACAACCGCGAACACGCCTTGCTATTTAGTGCGGGCGATCTCGCCATCGGCGGCAGCTTAGACGCCAGCAAACGCGCCACAGGCAGTGCCACCAACCTCAACAACGCCAGCGCAACGATAGAAGCATTGGGCAGCGTGGATATCAATGCGAGGCAAATCAACAATACCAACGAACACTTCAGTACGACCCTAGACACTTTGGCTTCACAAAGCATTAGTGAATACCAAGGCAGCGGCTCGCCCAATCGCTATACACCTGGCACGCCTGGTGTTTACGTCTTCAACGACGAATCCGATCATCTGCACACGCCCGAGGGCAATTATGCGAGCTGGTCAGCCTACAACTACACCCGCAACACCACCGAGACACGCGTAGCAAGCTCAGACCCCGCGCAAATTCTCTCAGGCAGCGCCATGCGCATCACCTCTGATACCTTGATCAATGACAAGAGTCGCATCGTTGCAGGCGGCACGCTCACAGGAACGATTGCCACACTCAACAATACGGAAGTCGCAGGCGAGCGCACCATCACTGATACTGGCAGTGTCACCTCCTACTGGCGCAACCACAAAAAAGGGCGAGATAACACGGGCAGCACCAGCGCTGGCTACAACCCCGCGGTCACCATTCAGGCCATCTCTTTAACGCCCACGGTCTACCAACAAAATACCGCGCAAAGTGGCACTGGCACACAGATTTCGGCTCTTACAACGGCTACGGTGAATCAATCGCCCACGGCAGCAGGTAGCGCAACTCCGACTATTAACAGCGGCCAAGTCATCACGCCCATTACCCAGGTGGCAGCGCTCAGTAGCAGCAGTGCCAGCGGCCTCGCTACGGTGGTGCGCAGCGGCGGCGTTAATACCAGCTTGCCCAACAACAGCCTGTTTGGCGTCACATCCAACCCAACCACGCACGCCCTGATTGAGACCGACCCGGCATTCGCCAACTACCGCAGCTGGCTCAGCTCAGACTACTTGCTCACCGCCCTGTCGATCAACCCGGCCTCAACACAAAAACGCCTAGGCGATGGCTTCTACGAACAAAAGCTCATCCGAGAACAAGTAGCTCTTCTTACTGGCAGAAGGTTCTTAGACGGCTACGCCAACGACGAAGCCCAGTACCAAGCGCTCATGAACAACAGCGTGACCTTCGCCACGGCACATAGCCTGATTCCCGGCGTGTCTCTGTCTGCGGCTCAGATGGCCCAACTGACCCGCGACATTGTTTGGTTGGTCGAAAAAGACATCACGCTTCCGGACGGCACCACAACCAGAGCATTGGCGCCTCAACTCTACGTCCACGTTCAAGAGGGTGACCTGCAAGCCGGTGGGGCTTTGATAGCGGGCAACAGCGTGAACTTCAACCTCACGGGCGACTTGACCAACAGCGGCACCATCGCTGGGCGCACCGTCGCCGCCCTCACCGCTAACAACATCAACAATCTCGGTGGCCGCATCACAGGCCAAGACGTTGGCATTGCAGCGAGGGGTGACCTGAACAACATTGCCGGTGCCATGGTCGCCAGCAACAGCTTGATCGCCAGTGCGGGCAACGACCTCAACGTCATCTCCACCACGCGATCACAAAGCAACGCCCAAGGCACCCGCACCAACATCGACCGTGTGGCGGGCCTGTACGTCACGGGTAGCGGCGGCACGCTACAAGCGCAAGCTGGGCGCGACATCAACCTCAACGGCGCCGCCATTCTCAATGCGGCGCTACCGCCAGCGGGTTCACCCGCAGGCAGCACCACGCTGCTTGCCGCCAACAACCTCAATTTAGGCACAGTCACGCAAAGCGCCAGCAACCGCATCGTCTGGGATGGCAACAACCGCCGCCTGGACACCAGCCGTACCGACGTGGGCACCGCCATTCAGACGCAAGGCGACCTCACCTTGGCTGCGGGTCATGACCTGAACGCCACAGCCGCCAACGCTGTCAGCAGCCAAGGCGCGTTGTTGGCCACGGCAGGCAACAGCGTCTTTCTCACAGCTGGGCAGGCCAACCAAACCGTAGACGAGGCGCACCAACACAAAGGTCGCTCCAGCCTCTTTTCAAGCAAAACGACCACCACACGCGACACGCTGGATCAAACAACGGCGCTAGGCACAACGCTGTCAGGCACAACAGCCACCGTACGGGCCAACCAAGACATCCGCGTCGTGGGCAGCAATGTGGTCAGCGACAGCGGCACGCTACTGGCCGCTCACAACAACATCAATATCGAAGCCGCAACCAACACCACCGTCGAGACCCATCTCAAGGATGAGAAAAAATCGGGCATCTTCAGCGGTGGTGGCATTGGCTTCACTATGGGTACCCAGCAACACAGCACAGACCAAACAGGCACCACGAAGACGGCAGCGGCCTCCTCCATCGGCAGCACACAAGGCGACGTGAACTTAAGCGCGGGCCAAGCCTACAAACAAACCGGCAGCGATGTTATGGCGCCAGTGGGTGATGTCAACATCGGCGCACAAAAGGTTGATATCCAAGAAGCCAGAGAAACCAGCAACACCCAAGTCGAGAGCAAGTTCAAGCAAAGCGGCTTAACGGTGGCCGTCACAAGCCCAGTCATCAGTGCCATTCAAACTGGGCAGCAAATGCGCCAAGCCGCCAGCAATACCAGCGATTCACGCATGCAGGTACTGGCGGCAGCGAACATCGCATTTGCAGGCAAACATGCCATGGACGCCATCAAGGCTGGTCAAGGCACCACCATCAACGGCAAAGACAACCAGATGCCCACTGGCAAAACCAATCCCGATGGCACAGCGCAAACCCGTGATGCCAATGCCGCAGACAAAGTCGGAGGCATCAACATCAGCCTCAGCGCAGGCAGCGCCAGCAGCGCCAGCAGCGCCAGCAGCGCCAGCACAACCACGCAGACCAGCGATTGGGCAAGACAATCAACGGTTGCTGGGGGCAACAACCTCAATGTCACCGCGACTGGTGCAGGGCAAGCCAGCGACATCACCGTCCAAGGCTCAACCCTTCAGGCGGGCAATCGTGTGGCGCTGAACGCCGCGGACGAGATCAAACTACTTGCCGCTAAAAACACCACCGATCAGCGCAGCACCAACAGCAACCGCAGCGGCAGTCTGGGCATCAGCATTGGAGCCGGTGGCTTGGGTGTCACCGTTGCCGCGAGCCAGGGACGCGGCAACGCTGATGGCAGCGATGTCACCTGGACGAATACGCAAGTGAGTGCAGGCAATCAAGTGGCCATGACTTCGGGTGGGGACACCACAGTCAAAGGCGCGGTAGTGGAAGCGTCGCAAATTTCCGCCGCTGTGGGCGGTAACCTTAGTGTGGAGAGTTTGCAAGATACCAGCCAATTTGCAAGTAAGCAAAGGAGTGCCGGTGGTAGTTTGACGGTAGGTGTGGGCGTGAGCGGCAGCCTCAGTGCAAGTAAGAGCAGTGCCAATAGCGACTTTGCGAGCGTCACTGAGCAAAGCGGTTTGAAAGCTGGAGATCAGGGCTTTAACGTCAACGTTGCGGGCCATACGACGCTGACGGGCGGTGCCATTACCAGCACACAAAAGGCGATTGACGACGGTGTGAATCGTTTCGCCACTGGCGGCACGCTCACCGCCCGTGATATTCAAAACCAAGCCAGCTATAGCGCCAAGAGTGTGGGCGTCAACTTCGGTATTGGCGTTGACCCCAGCGGCAACCTCACCCCGAGTGGCACCAGCGCCGGCATAGGTACAGACGGCGGCAACGCCAGCAGCGTGACCACGGCGGCGATCAGCGGCATCACCGGCAACACAGCCGCGCGCACTGGCGATCTAGACGCCGGCATCCAAAAAATCTTTGATGCCGACAAGGTTCAAAAGGACATCAACGCGCAGGTGCACATCACGCAGAGCTTTGGCAGAGAAGCCAGCAAGGCGGTGGGGGACTACGCCAAGACCAAACTGGATGAGGCAACGGCCAAAGGTGACCAAGCAGGGATGGATGCATGGAAAGAAGGCGGGGCCAGCCGTGTGGCTATGCACGCGGTGGTGGGTGGGCTCACGGGCGGTGTGCAAGGGGCGATGGGCGCAGGCACCAGCCAAGCAGTGATTGACCAAGTGGGGCAAGCGCTCATTGACAGCGACATGCACGCACAACTCAAGCAAGCATTGGTTTTGGCGGCGGGCACGGCTGTAGGTGCGGCTACGGGTGGTGCAGCTGGTGCCGTCACGGCATTCAATGCGACCGACAACAACTACCTGTATCACTACAAAGGCAAGATAGTTGCGCGGGACAAGAATGACAACGACAAAATCATCAACCTGACGGACAACGACTTGCGCAAGCTGGCCGCAGAAAATCCTGAAGTCCTCAACCAGCTGATTGCCGGTATTGGCAAAACCGATGCGCCGATAGTCGTCAAAGACAGCTCGGCGCAAAGCATGGGCACCAGCAGGGTTCAAGACTTGAACACCCCAAAAGACAGAGCAGACATTGCCAAGGAGAGCGACATGGGCTACATAAATATTAACGAACAAGCACGGGTGTTTGTGCAAACGGGCATGCAAAACAAGCCTGAAACTGCGGCTGCCAGTGCACAGGCGCTATCGCAGGTTCTGGGGGGCGTGAGCTCGGGCTACATCAACAACGGAACGCAAGGCTTGGACAAGGATGTGGGCGAGTACTTGCCCAACAGTTTGAGCAAGAAGGATGTGCTCAATGAGTACACCTACAGAACGCTCAACGCACAGGGGCCGACGCTGATCGCCACGCACAGCGCGGGCAACGAAGACGCGCGAAAGGCGCTGCAAGCGGGGGCTTTGTACGGCAAGACGTATGAGAACCTGAGCTTTGTGTCGCTGGGCTCACCGGTGAGTAACAGCATCATGCGCCAGAGCGTGACAGGCTCAGGGGCTAACTATCTGGGCCAGGTCAATGACTGGCGGGATCCGGTGACGTATAGCAAGTTATTTTTGACAGGCTTAGGCGTGAGTGGTGCAGTTAGTACAGTTGGTGCAGTTGGTGCAGGCAAGTCTATTTTGGCAGGTCCAGCAGCAGCAGCAGGACCTTGGGGGTGGTTAGTTATAGGAGGGGGTGCAGCCGCTACAGGGTTGCTTGGTGCGGGAAAATATGGTGTTGAGAACTATCATCCCTTCCCGCAATACATCACCAAGCCTCAATCGCAGTTGATCATGTTTGATTGGCTTAAGAACAACCCGCAGCGCAAGTGACCTGCTGACATGGGCTACATAAACATTGACGGACAAGCACGGGTGTTTGTGCAAACACTGTTTGGAACGCCCTGCCCCCCGGGCAGCTGGCAAGAGAAACTGATTGAGGCGTTTGGAGGCACCCACGACATGATTGGCGGAAAGCTGTCGGGCTTGTATGACGAACAAGGGAATATCAAGCGAGGGATGAGTGCAACAGAGCGTAATGCCTATGACGCGTATAGCGCCGTAGCTATAGTGCCTGCAGCTCCATTCGCCGCAGCTGAAGAATTTCCGCCGGAAGTGTGGAAAGCTATTGGCATTCTTCTTAAAACAGGACAATGATCATGCGTTACTTATTTTTAGGGGCTGCGGCCTCATTATCGCTATCGCTTGTAGGTTGCGGAACACAGGTACTCAGTGGTGCCGCAGCAGAAATATTAATGTACCCCACCCCCTACGGAGCCCACTGGATTAAAGAGGGGATGACGAGGGAAACACATCTTTCAGATTGGATTCAATGTGGCGGTAGTGCAGACTTGGGTGATGGCGTTGAAGTTAAATCAGGAATGACTAATAAGGAATTTTATGATGGCCTGCGTGCTCATCGAACGCACATTAGGAGTTGCATGGATTCGAGAGGGTATGCATGGATCGAAACATGCGACCAGCGATGCCTTTGAACTTTATTTTCAGATCAGTCAGAACCCGCACCTACGACGCGGGCAGCTGGCAAGAGAAACTGATTGAGGCGTTTGGAGGCACCCACGACATGATTGGCGGAAAGCTGTCGGGCTTGTATGACGAACAAGGGAATATCAAGCGAGGGATGAGTGCAACAGAGCGTAATGCCTATGACGCGTATAGCGCCGTAGCTATAGTGCCTGCAGCTCCATTCGCCGCAGCTGAAGAATTTCCGCCGGAAGTGTGGAAAGCTATTGGCATTCTTCTTAAAACAGGACAATGATCATGCGTTACTTATTTTTAGGGGCTGCGGCCTCATTATCGCTATCGCTTGTAGGTTGCGGAACACAGGTACTCAGTGGTGCCGCAGCAGAAATATTAATGTACCCCACCCCCTACGGAGCCCACTGGATTAAAGAGGGGATGACGAGGGAAACGCGTTTGCAAGATCTTGCGTCATGTGGAAACAGTAGATCTCTGGGCCCCGGTTTTCCTGATGCTCTTATTCGAGAGGAAACGCTATCGACGGACGCGGCGTCACCTCGCTCCTACAACAAAGATTTAATTGACAACCCACAAGCTGAGGAGAGATTAGGAAAAAAAAGAATGCTCTGCATGCAGGCAA
>Ga0335398_10006114_pt1 | contig 15443 bp, 15 predicted proteins | sample BON03_FD_205742 | JGI IMG/M metagenome (GOLD analysis project Ga0335398, IMG submission 205742) | Freshwater microbial communities from Lake Bonney liftoff mats and glacier meltwater in Antarctica - BON-03 (spades assembly) (version 2) | ecosystem: Environmental > Aquatic > Freshwater > Ice >... | reverse complement strand
CCACGCTTTCCGCGAAGATCAACGAGACGGCCAGCACGTTGCGCCAGATGGAGACGAGCAGAATGAGCACGATCAATCCGATCACTCCCCAGAATGAAAATCCTACTTTCGCCTGGTCGAACCAGATGGCGTGAATGAATTCCTCGAACCAGCTGAACAGCAGTGGGGAGAAAATTAGCAGGCCGGTTATGACCAGGACTTCGGCTCCTACTTGAACGACGCGGACTTGGATCAGTTTCCAAACGAGGGGAGCGGTTTGCCGCTCTTTGATCTGCGCGAGCCAATCGCTATAGGCGTCGAGGGTCTGCGTGATCCATCGAGGCTCCCAACGTGCATTGAAACGCAGAATTGCATCAGCATTTCGGTTGATGATGGGAGAAGCCAGCACGGTGAGGAGAGAAACTCCCACTGCCAGTGGATAATACTCTTTGGGCAGGACAGCCGCGGCCACGCCCATTTGAGAAATGATAAATGAAAACTCACCCAATGGACTAAGCAGTAAACTGGCTTTTCGAGCAACGGCTGGTGGGGTGCCGCAGAGCACCATGGCGAATCCGGTGCTGAGAGGGCGGGCCGCCATCACGAATAGAAAGAGACCGATGATCCACGGCCACACCATGAGGAGCAGTCGCACTTCGATCATCATGCCAATCGAGACGAAGAAAACGCTGCTGAAAATATCCCGCATCCCGCTGAAAGTGTTCTCCACTTTCATTTTCTGCGGCATCTCCGCGATGATTGCTCCGAGTAGGAAAGCCCCAAGGGCCAGGGAGTAACCTGCTTTGGCGGCAGAGATCGCGAGCAGGAAGAGCAGACCGGCGACGATGATCGTTTGCAGTTCGGGATCAGCTCCTGCTTCCATGCGCCGAAACAGCCGCGGGACGATCAATAGACCTGCCCCCGCAAGTAGCACCACGAATGCGCTCATCGTGGTGAGTAATTGTCCGATACTCGCTTCGTCTCCGACGCTGCCTTGCGTTTGGCTGGCTAGAATTGTGAGCATGACCACGGCGACGACGTCTTCCATCACTGTCATGCCCATCGCACGTTGCGCGGATCCCTCGTGATTCAGCTGTAATTCGCTCACAACCTTAGCGATCACGGCCGAGCTAGAGCACATAAACATGCTCGCGATAAACATGCTCTGGAGTGGGCTCCAACCCACCACATGACCCAAGGCTTGAGTTAGGTTGAGCACGAAAAATGCCCCGAGTCCTGTGGCCAATAGTGCCGGCAATCCCAATCGCTTCAGCTTGGTGAAACTCAGGCCCAAGCCAATCGCAAACATCAGAAAGACGAGGCCGATTTGGGAGAGTGTTTGGACCCGCTCCACATCCGTGACGAAGGAGAACGGCGGCGTGTAGGGCCCAATCACGATACCTGCGGCCAAGTAGCCCACGATCACAGATAAGCCGACGCGTTTGCAGAGCATGCCAGCCACACCGGCTGCGAGAAGCACAATCGCTAGATCTTGGATTAAGTTGATGCCGTCCATGTATCGGTGTGCAGGAGAGGAAAGATGGGTAGGAAGCTGCTGAGGGTGGCCATCGATTCGAGTTAATAAAGCAACCGAGCCGATTTTATAGATGCCTAGCATGGCGACACAGGCAAGCTAGTGAGGCATTGCTATTTATGAAACGATTCACAATTAGGGTTGGCCGATGAACCTATCCCCGGTTGAAAACAGACGATTAACTATCTGCAATCAGGAAGGTGAGGAGTTTACGATCAACGGGCACCGCGCTTTTGTGATTCTACCTCAGCATGCCTCGAGTGCAACCGCTCAACCTTGGGTTTGGTATGCTCCGACTTTGCCGGGGCTCCCTTCCGTGGAGGAGGAAAAAATGGTTCGGGAGTTCCTTGATGCCGGTCTCGCGATAGGGGGAATAGATGTGGGCGAGTCCTTTGGCAGTCCGCGTGGTCGGATCCTGTTTAGTGCCTTCTATCAAGACCTGACAACTCGTCGTGGGTTTTCCGCTAAGCCGGTGTTGCTGGCCCGCAGTCGCGGTGGATTAATGCATTATAATTGGGCCGTAGAAAATTCGGATTCCGTGGCTGGGGTGGCGGGGATTTATCCGGTGTGTAATCTCCGGAGCTATCCCGGATTGGACAAGGCTTGTGGTGCTTATGAAATGAGTGAAGCGGAGTTGGCGGCCAGTCTGGCGCAACATAACCCCGTCGATCGTATCGCTCCCCTCGCGCAGGCTAACGTGCCAATTTTTCATTTACATGGAGACCATGACGAGGTGGTGCCGCTGGAGGAGAACTCGGCGGCACTCGCCGGGAATTATCGGAAACACGGTGGCGACATGAAATTGGTCGTGATCGCAGGGCAGGGGCACAATCGCGATCCCCAGTGGTTCGAATCGACAGCTCTGATCAATTTCGTGATCTCCTACGCGAAAGCTTAATCGCCTCATTCGACAGCTGCTTTTCTGATGAATAATCCTCTTTTTACCACCCGCATGATGGCGAGGTCATGAATCGAATACATGCCGTCCATGGGCCAAGTGATGGGGAGTGGAAAAATACGAGCCCTCGGAGGAAATTCCGAGGGCTCGTAGGACTATTTCCGACGTCGGTCGATTAGGGCGCCGATGATATAACCCAAGACGCCGAGCAACGCGATGTTTGTATGCCAGTGGCCAGCGAAGAGGGTTAAGATCAGACCGAGCGTTACTCCTGCCAGACAGCCCCAATTGGCGCAGACCGTATCGTCTTCTGATGGTTTAGGCTTACTAGATTCTAACTGTTTATTAAAGGACATGAATAGTGATTGAAGATAATCCCCTCCGCCAAAGGCGTGGTGGGATTGGTTGAGAATGGGCAAGGGGGAGTTCAGCCATCCGCAGTTGCGGAGCTATGGCAGGAGAACTCTCCTCAGAATCGCGACGCGCTTGGCGTGCGTTATCTGGGCCGATTTCTCTAAATCCTCAGCACAATAGTCCCGATCCAAGGGGCCTTCGGGAGTGCGAGAGAGTGTGATCTGGGGCGAATCGAATGACATAGCCCCCCGGTGCTTTTGAGCGCCGATTTTTTCGATATCATTCCTAGCGTATCCTGAGCCAATTCTCTCGAAGGGGGAGATGTTTTACCGAATCCGCTATCGTGGATCAGCGCCAGATCTGAGTGAGGGAGGAATGTCTGCTCCCAAGCTAAGTGATCTTGATTCAACGCCGAAGAGGTGCGCTCTGCCGGGAGCATCACACTCAGGAGCATGATTGCCAGACAGGCGACAAAGGGCCGGAGCATGATAGGAGATCTCTGGATCACAGCGACTAAGGGGGCGCGCTCATCTAGGGTTGTCAATCTTGAGGTTATAGTCGGTTACAAGGCATTAAAGATTCGTCAGATCTGCCCATAACAGTAGGGTGAATTTTCTCCGATTAAAGTGATGATGAATACCCCCCTATTTGCCACCCGCACGCTCTACGCCCCCAGTCACTTCGCCAACAGTTACGAGGTGATGGGCGACAACGAATATCGTGAGCTACTCACGGATTGGAAAGAGTGGGGATTTAATGAATACGCGACCTGGTTTAATCTGGCCAATTGCGCCGATCCTTACACGGAACCGCTTTACGAATTGGGGCAGTCGCATCGTGTCACGATCAAACAGCATTTCCTGATCGCTCAGGAAGTCGGGTTGCCCTGCGTCTTACTGATCACACCCAACGTGGTCTTTCAGGAACAGTGTCAGCCGCACGTGGAGGCGACGAAGACAGAGCGCTTTTTTGGGCAACTGGTCTGCCCCTCAAAACCGGAAGGTCGCGAGATTATCCTGCGCAACCACGAGAATTGGCTACGCGATCTGGCAGCAGCAGGCGTGAAGCTGCACGCGCTCACGGGATGCCCGTTTGATAACGGCGGCTGCGCCTGCGAATCGTGCACGCCATGGCTGGTGACGTTTGGCGAACTGTGCCGCGAGATTCACGCGATTGCGGAAAAATATCATCCGGGGATAGAGATGCGCATGGTGGGGTGGTGGTGGCAGCCCGAGGAGCATCGCGTGTTCGCCGAATGGGCCGATGCGCATGCTCCGGGTTGGGTGAAGAGCATCACGCAACACATCCCGTATGAGGATGACGACGTCGCCGCTATGCCCTTGCCCAAAGACTGCGCGCGTCAGGCCTTTATTCATATCGGATACGCGGAAGCGTCGGAGCCGCGAGATTCGTATGCGCATCTCGGGCCCGTGATTGCGGCGGAACGATTGGAGCGCACCGTCAAAGCGCTGCACGCGCGAGGTTGCACCGGTTGGATGGCGTATTCGGAAGGTGTTTTCGACGATGTGAACAAACGCGTGTTGGCGAATCTCTCGGCTGGTGTGCGGGAAAACTCTCTGGATGCTCTGCGCGATTACGTCGCCGAATACCTCGCGCCTGCGACGGATCAACCTGAGGCGTGGGTGGCATGGTTAACGAAGTGGGGCTGGCCTTTCGCTAACGACACGGCACAGGCGCAACGCGACCTCGCGGCTCTGCTCCCGGAAGCGGCGACCGATGAGTGGCGTTTTCGACACTGGCAGCTCAAGAGCGAGCTGATGCATGAGCACACCCTCGCGCATGCGGCCGGTGCCACGACTCCTGATGGCCTCGCCGCGATTGAACGTTTCTGGGCCGTGCACGAAAGAATCATGCGCGGCGTTTACGGTCTTGGCCCGCAACGCCATGGCTTCGCTAAACATTTTTCGCCGGTATCGTGGCAAGAAGCCGCCCGCGAAAAACTCTGGGCCAAAGACGCCTGAGGCGTGATCCTAGCTAAACCGGACTAATTCAGTGCGAGAATCATGAGTGGACACGCATAGGAAACGCTCTGAAATCAAAGGATGAAATCACTCACGTAACGGTGATTCCTGTTCGTTTTTAGAACTCATACTGCCTCTCAGATTAGTGTCCATTAGTGGTTTAAATGTATGGTTCCGGCTAACCGAGAGAGAGCTGCTCTCCATTGAGAAGTGTCAGGCTAAGACGCCCGTTGTCGGCTGATATTTCCGGCGGTGTCCAACCACCTGTCTCATCACCCCAGAATAGCCACGTTTGTTCGCCGCGACCTGGATCCAACTTATATTCGTGCGCGAGGGTGAGCGGACCGCGCGAGCCGTCGTGGCGGATGAGTTGGCGCGGTGAGATTTTCGATTCGAGGGTGCCGATCCAGAGGGCGTGTTTACCATCGCTGAGTCGTGCCCAACCATCGACGAAGGCCCAGGCGAAATGTGCGCCGCCTAACCAGTGGGTAGTAATAGTCGCGTTGGCCTCCAGGCCTTCGAATCGATCGCGCACGAGGATTAGTGGATTCGCGTGGGCAGCGACTTGGATTTCACGCTGCACGGTCGCATGGGCAGGCAGTCCTTCGTAGCATTCGCTGAGGTCGAGACATGCTTTTCGTGGCTCGTTTGTCGCGATGATCTGGGCGGCGTTAAGGCTTTGCGCGATGCCGTTAATGACAGGGCCATTGTGAGCAGCGGTGCCAATTGAGTAGTCCCGTTCTTCGCCCTCGCGATATTGCTGGTAGCCGGGATCGGTAATCCAAAAACGCGTGCGCCATCCGATGATAAGGTGTCCGCCATCGTGGTGCAGATGATGGAGGGGCGAGCGCGAGGCGCCGATCACAGCGAGATGCTCGGCGCTGGTCCAGCCACTGCGGAGCGTAAGCGCATGCGGATGTTCGCTAAATTGAGACGAGGGAACGGGCAGAGCGGACGCGACCGTGGCGGTTTGTGCGAGCGATTCGACGATGATGGCGGCGGGCAGGCGCGCGCAGGGCACGCGAACGAGCAGCGCATGCACGTCAGACCAATCATACCACGCGGCCAGACGACGAAGTGCGTTGGTCCAGAAAGGCATTTTTTGCTCCGTGTCGCTCAATGGCACGTGCAGATCCAAGCGACCGGGGAGGGTGAGTTGCATCCACTGATTGGCGAGGCTGCGAAAGGCGGTTTCAGTTTCTGTGAGCAACGAATCGCGCTGCGGCAAACCGCTGAGCCAGCCGGTCATCGCATCCATGAAATAACCATCGTAGGCGGTGCCTTCCGTGTGCAGTTCGGAGCCCATTCGAAAGGCTGCCCATGTTTCGAGCACGGCGATAGCTTGCGCCTCGAGCGTATCGGTTAGCGCACTATTACGCACTCGCGCGAGCTGGGCACTGCGAGTCAGCGCGAGCACCGGGATGTTGTGGATACGACGCTGGGTAAGCGGTTCGCCGACGGGCCATTGGGTCGCAAACCAAGGTGCAACATCGCGATCAAGCAGCGCATCGGCGGCGGTCTGAGCGGCGGTGAGATGAGTGGGATTCCAATCTGTTTCGTCGGCCAACGCCAATGCGAGCACCGACGCGAGATGGGCGGTCACGAGTCCCACTGCATTGTGCGTTTCGTGGAAATTATCCCATTGCGCGAGGGCCGCGAGTTCGCGCTGTAAGAGTGCGCCTGCTTCCTTGTCGCTATCATGCCGCCAAGCCGCGTGAAAGATTCGCCAGCGTTCCTCGAGTTCCCAGCACAACCAAATCAACCACGGATAATGCTCCATGCCACTGATGCCCTCGGGCAGATCGGCAGAGGTGTAGCGCCGATCCACCGGCAGCGGAAACGCCAGCGGGTAGCCGATCCGGTAATAGTTGATGTGGATTTCCCGCCGCGCCTTTTGAGTTTCGCATCGCTCGCGGAGCGTTTGTTCGAGATCACCCCGCGACCACGGTTCAGGATCGATCGGATAGTCAGGCGAAAGCTCAAAGGCCGAGGTTTCGTAAACGAGGGGAGTGGAAATGCGGTGGGGGGAAGGCATGGTAGAGTGGCCGGACAGGCTCATACGATTGAGAGCGCAAAACAGGGTCAGGGTAAATCACGGATGATGGATAAGTCCGCTTTGACGCGCTCACGTTCATTTGCTTGGGTGCTACTCATGTTCATCAATCATGTTCACCTCATGCCGAGTGATCTGCGTGAAGATGCCACGCTCGAATCATTCCTCGGGGCCGTCGAGGGATTGGATTTTGAAGGGGCGGTTTGCTTCGCACCTTTCAGTCATCAATTTGCCCGGATTGGTCGCACCGATGACCACAACGAGTGGTTGCACGATACCATCGCCGGACATGACGACCTGTTTGGTTACGGGACCCTCGATCCTCTGCGCCCAGCGGCTCCCCAAGTGGAGCACATCGCGTCACTTGGTTTTCGCGGGATCAAACTGCATCCTCCTGCTCAGAAATTCCATATGTTCGGCGATTGGGCGCGCGAGGCCTACGCTGCGATGGAGGAGCATGGGCTGATTGCAGATTTTCATATCGGCGTGCATTGGCACCGTTTGAAGGAATACGACCCGCTCCTTTGCGATGAGATCGCGTGGCATTATCCCAAACTGCGCATGGTTTTTGAACACGTGGGTGGCTGGCATTATTACCGGCAGGTGTTGGCCGTGATCACCAACAATGGTCAGCGCGGTAAACATCTCTATGCGGGTATTGCGAGCGTGCTCGCTAAGGATCAACAACGTTTTTGGTGGTTAGGGCCGGAAGGGGTGTCGGAGTGTCGTTGGCAGATTGGCGCTGAGTTTCTAATCTACGGTCTCGATTTCCCCTATAATCATGCCGCCCGACTCCGCAACGATCTCGCTCAAATCGAAGCCCTCGATTGGCCTCAGGCCGATATCGACGCGATGCTCGGCGGTAATCTGAAACGCTTATTGGGGATCACGACCGGTGAAGCTCACCCGGTCGGTGGAGGTTGAGGGGGCGTAGGCAGATATCCTGTTTTGGAGAGGAGCTGGAGAATTACATGGAAGTAAATAACGAATAATCAACGTATTGCATTAATTGTTGCAAATCGGGCATCGCATGCCATAAATACAATAATGATCGAGAGGCGCATTCATAACCAGTTGCAAGCGGCGATTGCACTCAATCCTGCTGTCGGGCTGCTTGGCCCCAGGCAGGTGGGCAAGACCACCCTCGCTTTGGAGGTGGGTGGGACACGTCCCTCGGTTTATCTCGATTTGGAAGATCCTTCCGACCGGGCGAAGCTGGCGGACGCGAAAAGTTACCTCCAAGAGCACACAGACAAGTTGGTGATCCTTGATGAAGTCCATCGTGCCCCCGAGATTTTCCAAACTTTAAGAGGTTTGATCGACGAGGGACGGCGGCAAGGCAGGTCAGGCGCTCAATACTTACTGCTGGGGGCCGCATCTGTCGATTTGCTCAAGCAGTCTGGTGAAACCCTCGCCGGGCGAATTTCCTATCTGGAGTTGGCATCACTTGATGTCACGGAAGTTTCGGCAAATGAAACGAACCGTTTGTGGATGAGAGGTGGATTCCCCTCCAGTTTTCTCGCGCAGAGTGACGGCGACAGTCTGAACTGGCGGGAGGATTTCATTCGCACTTATCTTGAGCGGGATGTGCCGCAGTTTGGTTCACGGATACCTGCTGAGACCTTGCGTCGTTTCTGGACGATGCTGGCGCACAATCAGGCCGGATTATTCAACGCTGCCGCGTTGGCGGAGGGGTTGGGGATCGATGGGAAGACGGTGGCCCGTTATCTCGATCTATTGGTGGATCTTCTGCTGGTGCGTCGCTTGCCCGCTTGGTATCGGAATGTCGGCAAACGTCTCGTGAAATCACCCAAGGTTTTCATCCGCGATACCGGTATTGCTCATGCGCTTTTACGGATTGGAGATCGAGAACAGTTGCTCGGGCATCCCGTAGTGGGGGCCAGTTGGGAAAGTTTTGTTATCGAATCCCTGATTGCGGCGGCACCCCGTCACACCGAGGCCAACTTCTACCGGACTTCCAATGGCAATGAGATTGATTTGGTTCTGACTCTTCCCGGCGAAAAATTGTGGGCGATAGAAATCAAGCTCAGCTCTGCGCCCAAAGTGGGAAGAGGATTCTATCGAGCCTGCGAGGATCTTCAGCCTGAGAAGCGCTTCGTCATCTATCCCGGAAGTGAGCGGTATCCGTTGAATACTGAGATCGAGGTAATTGGCCTGCCTGATCTGATGCGGGAGTTGCAGGCCTTGAGGTAACGGTCAGCACTTATCCCAATCTATTTGGCCACAGATTGCCAAGATACAAACCCGATAAAGGCAGAGGATCGGGGATTGGAATCCTGTATTCATCCGTGGTAAAAAAATACGGTTCGTCGGGCTTCATCCTTAACCCATTCGAGCCGCTCAGGGCGCCTTTCGCTGCGTTCGGGTGTTGCGAACGACATCGGGATCGTAACGTTAACCGGATGAATAAGCTGCCCCCGGCGGTCCTTGGACTGTTAATCGTAAACATCGTGGCGTTTCTCGTGGGGCTCATCTCGCCCCACGTAAGCGATCAGACGGTCGTGATGGGCGCGCTCTGGTTTCCGTCCAACGAGTATTTTGGCGTGTGGCAGACGGTGTCTTACATGTTCCTGCATGGCGGCATGGGGCACATTTTCTTCAACATGTTCGCGCTGGTTTCCTTCGGTAAAATTCTGGAGAGCCAATGGGGTGCGGCGCGCTTTTTAGTCTTCTACTTTCTCTGTGGAATCGGGGCCGCGCTGATCCAGATGGGCATCAACTGGCAGGAGTTTCAAAGTCTCCATGATGGCTTGGTCGCGGCAGGGATGTCGCCGTCTGTTATCAGCGAACTCATCGCAACCGGCGGTGGTCGGCTGCCTACTGATCCGGTGGTCAAAGCCCAGCTCATCGAGCTTTATGGAATCTACGCGAGTCCGATGCTCGGTGCCTCCGGCGCAATCTACGGCGTGCTCGTCGCGTTTGGGCTTCTCTATCCCAACGCCAAACTCTCCCTCATGTTCGTGCCCGTTCCGATCGCAGCAAAATATTTCATCCCAGTTATCCTGCTGCTCGATCTGTTCTCCGGAGTCACCGGATTTTCCCTCTTCGGTGGCAACATCGCCCACTACGCCCACCTCGGCGGTGCCGCGATTGGGTTTCTGCTGATGCAGCTCTGGCGGAAGCGGAGCCGACCGGCTGTCTCTGGCGCTATGACCGAAAGGTAATGGTCAAGCGTGATCCTCCTATACTGTGGTTCACGGCGTGATACCGAGTGTAATCGCCTTTTGGGTAAGCCAAGCAAGGGACATCGCTAAGCCGAAGCTCCAGAGCGTGCCGATGAGGACGTATTCGGCGACCGGCTGCTTTTTGGCCTCCTCGAAGCGAAGGATGGATTTGGCAGCGACCAAAAAGCCGATGCCGGTTGGTTCTCCAACAAGGATGAAGGCAAAGATCAAAGCGCGTTCCAATCGGCCGATCTGCATGCCGCCATTCTTCAGGCCGGCCTTGATCGCTTGCTTAAGATCCGGGTTGGCCGCAATGAGGGAGTCGGCCACCGCGCCCACGAAATAGCCTGCACCCCATACCACCATCACGAAGCCACCCAGACCGACAATCCACTGCCAACCATGAGCGGAAAAGGGAGCGCACCATTCGAAGCGAAACGCGATCACTGCCAGTAGAGCAAGCGAACCGATATGCGCCACCTGATCCCACGCAAACGCGCGAGCCGAAACCCGACACCGGCACTTTATGTAGTCGATGCCGCCATGCAGCAAGGCCACGGCAACGGGCAACTGCCAGGCGCTCCATTGTTGTAAAAGAGCATAAACCAAGGCTCCGTGCAGAACCACATGCCCGAGAAGCACTCCCCATTTGGCTTTGTTTTTAGCCATGGCATTGGTATGGAACCAAAAATCTCCGAAGCTGTGAGCAGCCAGAAGGATAAGGAAGATTTTCAGCATGGGTATAAGCAACCTTCAGAGGTTGCAACGGGGAGAAACAACCTCCAGAGGTTGTAATGTGGTTAAACAACCTACAGAGGTTGTAATTATGGGGTTGGGGGTAGATCAAGTAGCGAGACTGCTTGATCGAGAAAAGGCACGAGATGAGTGGACCAGTATATCCTCGTCAGAGCTTTCTGAATGGTCTGCTGGCTTGGGGCAGAGCCTTGCTTGGTGCGCGCTTGAGGCAGAGCGGCGATCTCATCTTGGGAGAGTTTTCTCAAGGTGCCATAGACGGCGACGGCTTCGCGCTGGGACCACCGGATGATATGGGCGTCGAGCAGGCCGACGCCAGTGACCAACGCATCAACGGGGGATCGGGCGTAGCCGTCTGCATCGAGATAACCGGCGCCATCGAGCGCCAGTGTGCGGTGTTTGCCGAGTTGGTCTAATGTGCGGCCACTATGGAGAAAGGCGGGGCCGTTTGATTCGCTGATTTGGCTCTCCTGAAGGCGATCTACGGCCCCGATACCGATGCCGATGCGCGAATCCAGTTCGTTGGCCTTGAAGCCGGCCCGGATAAACACGGCAGCGGTCAAAGCCAAGGAGGGGCGTTGCAGACAGAGTTGCCAACTGTCGCCCCGAAAAACATCGGGTTCGCCGACGACGGAGCCGGGGTAGGTTTGCTCGAACTCGACGGCCAAACGGCGCAGGAGAGTGAGTGAGGCCTCCAAGCGTTCTGGCCCGAGTTGGCTCGAATCGATAATGTCTCCAGTAAGGACAGCGTAGGTTTTCATGACTGGTCGATCTTGTAAACAGGCTAACGGTTAGAAATCGTCACGATTTGTAATCTTGTAGGCATAAGACTCCAGTTGGCCAATGTTTTCAACGGTCCCTCATCGTTGAAGTATCCGATGATAATGGCGGTGTTGGCTGGCATGGCAAACGGCGCTAGCTATTGGAAATACGGTCGAAGTAGGAAGGGAAGGAAGGATTCGGCCGTATAGCTCATTGGTATTACGCGAGTCCGATGCTCGGCGCCTCCGGGGCAATCTACGGCGTGCTCGTCGCGTTTGGCCTTCTCTATCCCAACGCCAAACTCTCCCTCATGTTCGTGCCCGTTCCGGTCGCTGCAAAATATTTCATCCCGGCTATCCTGCTGCTCGATCTGTTCTCCGGAGTCACCGGATTTTCCCTCTTCGGTGGCAACATCGCCCACTACGCCCACCTCGGCGGTGCCGCGATTGGGTTTCTGCTGATGCAGATCTGGCGTAAGCGCAGTCAGCCGTCTCGGGAAAGAACGATGACTGATGGTAAATGGTGAAGCTGTCTCCTGTTTGGTTCAGATTAAAAATCAAACCACAAGAATGGCACATTGACCCTTTTTCTGCCTCTTATGCGATTAAGTCATTCGATCAATCCTCCGAACCGCAGCTACAGATTCTTCCTGTCAGCTTTCCTCTGTCATCGCAAAGGTAGCGTCGAACGAGCCATTCGTGCGGAACCTTACGACTAAGCACTATGCCGCCGAGACTCGGATCGCTTCCTGGGCGAACGAAATCGACCTGCTGTGAAAGCCAAATACGCAACATATCAGATACAAAATTCTGCCATACTTTCACATCCAGCGCAGGCACGGGAATCAGGAACTCGATAATCGATGGCTCACCGGTCTGCAGAAAGCGTTTAAGTGCCTTTGGGTCGTGCAGTCGTAGAATGTTCCTCAATGTTTCGCTACCCAGCGCGTGGCCGTAGCCGCCGTTTTCTTGGTAAACCCTAAGCGATTTTACTGCGCACACTTTTCCGGAATAGCTATGAAGGTAATCTTGCATCAAGCGGTCAGCCGGAGAACCCAAAGGCGGCAGAATGCCGATCCATTTGATTATCTCCGTCTCGATCCATTCACGGGCAAGGGGCAGGATGCCGTTGGCGCAATAACTTGAATCTGGAACCACACGGCAACCGTGGAAAGCATGGATATGTGATACTCGTTTGCTCAGTTCATTTACTGCGAGCGTGAGTGCGGTCTCAGCCAATGGGCACGGGCTGTCGCGGTCGTCCAGCCACTGCCAACACGCGCGAAAGTCCGACTCAGCCTGCTGACAAAAATGAATTATTTCGGCCCTAAGGTTGTGCTCAGTTAACACCGACTCAATCAACGGCAAGAACCGGTCATCATCAATGCATACTGAACTTGGCGCAGGTGCGCTCATGCCTTGCCTTCCTGTTTGATGACGGCGAGGAGGTCGGGGCTGTCGGCGGTGAGGAGGCGGTTGCGGATGGGATGACTGGGTGCGGGGCGCAAGGATGAAAAAGCACCGGACCAGCGGACCAATTTCATCCTTCTGCCTTCATACCTCATACTTTCCTCCCGCTCCATCACGCAGGCGCCGGTGAGACTCATGGCTTCGGCTTCTTGAGAGCCTTCTTCGCTTTGGACTCCAGCTTCTTGATGCTCTCGGCGGCGGGTAAATTCTCCGGCATCGTGCCGCCGAGTTCCTTGATGGTCTGGCGCACTTTGGCTCCCACTTCCCGGCGGGCGCGGTTGGCTTTGCCGGTGATCTTCTCGCGGCGCAGCTTGTCTTCGGCTTGCGTGGCGCGGAAGAGGTTCGCGGCCAGTTCCGTGCTGCCCATGTGGTCGAGGATTTGTTCCCCGCGCTCCAAGCCTTTGCAGGCATGGATGTCCTTGGCTCCAAGTCCAGCGTAGAGGCCCATGTAGCCGTGGTTTTGGAATATGGCGTAATCCTTCGGCTCGATCACCCCGGCATCCTTGGCGGCGTCGGCGAGTTGGGTGTTGTGCTGCCGGAGTTCGGAGCGGATGCCGAGACGGCGTTGCGCTTCAATCTCCTCGTCACTCAATTCCTGCCGCCGCGTCTGAATGGCGAAATACGTCTGACCTTGGGCCACGATTTCCTTGGCAGGATCGGCGTTTTGGATGACGAGGTAACAGGCGTAGCGCGACATCATCACCGTCTTCACCGCACGTTGCCCGCCTTTCCCAATTTTGATCATTTGGTCGGTTTCGACGAAATGATCCTGCACTCGCTGTTCGCTGTTGAAACAGGCGGTGCGGGCCTTCTCTATCACCGCCTGAAAATGGCGGTAATTCACGTAGCCGAGCACGCGGGCAAAGTCCCGGCTCGACCAAAATTCATTGCCCGCCGGATTGGTGCGGCGGATTTCCTCAAAGGGGGTGATGTCGTTGTTCATGGCTTCATTTCATCCTTCTGCATTTATCCTTCATCCTTAAACCCTTCCTTCCTGTTTGATGACGGCGAGGAGGTCGGGGCTGTCGGCGGTGAGACGGCAGTTGCGGATGGGGTGGCTGGGGGCGTTGAGGGTCTTGGGGCGGAACGATAACTGATGGTAAATGGTGAAGCTGTCCCTGCTTGGTTCAGATTAAAAATCTAACCGCAAGAATGGCATATTGGCCCCTTTTCAGCCCCGTGGTGCTTGGAGATCATTGATAATCAGCGCTCAACTGGTCGATGGCTTCCATGATGCAGTGCTTCCCGGTGGACTGATGGGCATTTCGCTGTCCTAGCTGGAGCAGAAACTCTTGGGCTCGCCTTTCGTCCTTACGGTCCAACGCGGTGAGATAGACACGTTTTTCAATATCCAGGCGATCGAACCGGGAAACGATCGAGTCATGGTAACCAAACCCCAGCACGACGAGGTTCTTCCTAAGCTGGATGAGTCTATTGTTGATGTCCCACGATTCCGCCTTATGGGATTTTTCGAACCAAAACTTAAGTATGGGATCTCCGTTGCGGCGGGGTTCCCCAAAGGGTCGCTCGGCGAGTGTGCCCAAACTTCCATGATGATGCCGCACGAGAGCAGACCCCATCCAATCTAAGCGAATGGCCGATTCACTGCCAGGGTAGCGGGCAAGAAACCAATTCATGATGGAATGCTCCAGCACGCGGTCATAATTCAGCGTGTTGACATCGATTCCAGGGCACGAGGCATCCAATGGTCGAATCCGATTGTAAGATTCTTCGTAGTTGGCTGTGCCCGCAGTGAAGTAATCGAGAAGCTTTGCGACCCATGGGGAGACATAGGCCGGACCTTGCTCGGCCAATAGACGCTGCTCTGACGTGGTGATCCAGTGATCGACGAAATGGCGGCCAAAACTGACGATACCGTTCAGATCCCGGGCAGCCGCCATTTTCAAGAGATCGTCGATCGAACTCGCACCACTTTCCGCAATAAGCAGCCGCATCTCATCAAGTTCACGGGGTGATGGGTGGCAGGCTTTCGGGTAGCTATCGCATGCGTTCTCGATGGCTTTTATGTAAGCATTCAAGAGCCCGCCACCCGAAGGAAAGCCAAGTGGCACGCTTGCCCCAGCTCCCACGAAAAGGTAAACCCCGTCGCGTGATAAACGGCATGAGCCGGATGGGGTCATTTTCACGCAGGCGCTACGTAGAGCTGTCTGACTCACACCTTGCCCTCCTGTTTGATGACGGCAAGGAGGTCGGGGCTGTCGGCGGTGAGGCGGAGGAGGCGGTTGCGGATGGGGTGGCTGGGGGCGTTGAGCGTCTGGTGAAGGCGGGCGAGGAAGTCGCGCTGCTGCGCTTCGCTTGCCTCGGGGTCGTAGGCGGCGAGGTGGGGCGCTAGCAGTCTGTCGGGCTTGAAAACAAAGACCCTTGGGCCAATCGGAAAATTTGGCCGGTAAATTTCCAGTGAAGTGCGCGAACGGAAGGCGGTGGGGGCTTGTTTTAGTGTTGTCGGAAGTGAG
>Ga0335398_10006109_pt1 | contig 15450 bp, 5 predicted proteins | sample BON03_FD_205742 | JGI IMG/M metagenome (GOLD analysis project Ga0335398, IMG submission 205742) | Freshwater microbial communities from Lake Bonney liftoff mats and glacier meltwater in Antarctica - BON-03 (spades assembly) (version 2) | ecosystem: Environmental > Aquatic > Freshwater > Ice >... | reverse complement strand
ATATATATATATATATATATATATATATATATATATATATATATATATATATATATATATATATGTATACATACATATATACCTTTTAAGCGCGCAACTCACCACCTCGAACCTCAATCAACCAGCAGCCACCCAACAACCACACACTGATGAGGAGGAGCCTCAATCTAAGATCTGAGAGCCTTCTGAGGGTCAGCCCACACATGACACATGATGGTGGCGTGTGACGAATAAGCCACCCGATCACGCGGACATGAAATGCATGCAATCATCAGCTATTAACAGGGCGTGTGATGTGTTATTATATAGTTGTTTGTGTGTGGCGTGGCGCGAGCAATGGCTCGCGCCGAGCACAAGCAGCATCGGCACAGCCGACAGACACCCGCCCGAAAAGCACGACGACAACACCACCTGCACTGCGCGTACGCCAGCCCAACACTAGCGTCGAAGCGAACGCGTACGCCTGAGTCCCGAGAAATCATGCAGAAGCCTAGAGTGGCCTAGAGAGCAGGAAAGGAGACGAGATAAATAAAAAGAAGGCGCAGCTGCCGTGCTGCACTGAGCCAAATTGTGCTGCGAGCTTCACGACCGAGGGATTGTCTAACGCGACCCATTTGCGCGTTTATCGAGCCGTGCCACGCATCGGAAGCGCCGAGGCCGATCGTATCAGCGCGAGAAGCGCCACGCGGAAGCAAGCTATACTCAATCATCGGCGTGGAGGTCCTTTACGGTGGTGGCCATGCGCACGGCGTTGTCCAGTTCGAGGAAGGCCATCCGAACCTGACGCGGGAGGAGATTTAGAGCTGGAGGTTAGGCGAGGTCGAGGGCTGGGTGGCGGTCGCGCGGGGAGGCGGAAGCGAGCGTGGAGGGCGCCGCGTGAGGGTTCGGGTTAACCAGAGACTCCGCGCCGGGAGCCTGGAGCCCGGCGTTTGGACCCTGTGAGCTCGGGCGACTCCAGGACAGACCCCATAATCCCCAAGTTGGGAGGCCGACGTGTGCAGGGAGTGCATGAGACAGCCAATGCCGCGGATGGGGGAGGGGCCTGCGCACCGGCTTGGAGAGGCCGTCCTTGACGCGCTTGTAGACTTGGTCGAGGTCCTGCTTGCGCACGCCCTGCGGGATGTCGCCGCCATGCTCGCGCACCATCTTGACGATCGCGTTGACCGCATCGAGCGCCTGAGCGGAGAGGGCGGGAGGTGTCGACGGAGTTCGCTATTGAGGCCCCGCTGCGCCCGTCAACGCGCGCGGGAACCGCGCTGTGTTCTTGTCGCCAGCGCACCTCGGTGTCGCTGCTCGAGAACTCGAGGTTGGAGAGCTCCTTGCGCCACTGCTTCTTATACAGCTTCTGCATCTCCGAGTACTTGGCCCGTTTAATCTCGCCCGCGTCGAAGCCAGCCATGGAACCCTCCATGGCGGCCGGCGTGTCGGCAAGCGCCGCCCGGGGCAGCCGCGCCGCCGCGAGAGCCGCCGCGGCCAAGGCGCCGCTGCCGAGCGCGGCCCGGCGCGACTGCGTGCGCGATGCAGCCGGCCTCGCCGCCGGTTGCAGCGCGCACGCCGCCGTCGTTAGGAGCAGGAGGCACGCCGATTTCAACATTGCTCGGCCTGTGTGGGTCGGCCGCCTTTCGGCGGAAATTACAAATCCGAATGATTACGGTTGTTTACTGCTTCTACGAGCGTGCCAGTGTCCAAAATCCTGTGTTTTGCGGATCACTCCAGTCACTCACACCTTTGCCTAACCGGTGCGCGGCCTGGCAGCGGATCGGGGCGCCGCAGCGCCGCGAGGGAGCACACGCGCCAGCACGCGCTCTGACCCCTCACCACACACGCAGGGCTCGTGGGGCGCGCCACGCGAGACCGAGCCAGCATGAGCACTGCCGCAGAGGCGCCATCTGGCAACCTGCCAGACTTTTTCCAGAGCGCCAGCCTCGGCGGCAGGCTGGCCAACCTGGACGATCCGATCGAGACCTCGGCTAGGGGCGCACCTCGCCAGCAGGTGCGATCCCGCGGCTTGACTGTTGGCTGCGCAGCGCGCGGCCACAGGCGCCACGGCGCCACCCTGAGATTACTCCCTGATCCCCCGCTGATCCCCCCCTGCCGCGCGCGCAGCCCTCGGCGGTGGCGGACGCCGAGTCCTTCCCGGACAATGTGGGCCAGCTTCGAGCCAGCGGCGTCGCGATCCCGCCGGCCAGCCCGCCGCCCGCGAGCGCCTCCTCGGTCATCAACAACTACACGCCAAAGCCACTCTATACGTCCTTCTACGACTACCAGGAGGACCCGCCCTCGGCGCCACCCGAGACGTCGCTTGTCTCGCCCGACGGCATGGAGTCGCTGGGCACCAACTCGACCTCCATCCTCGCCTACCTCGACGACACGCCCGAGTCGTCGCCGGGCCACCGCCGCACTGGAGCGCACGCCGTCCAGCCCCCAGAGTCGTCGCTTCGCGGGCTCTCGCTGGGCGCCAAGCCCAGCGGCACCGAAGGCGGTGTGCCTCGCCCCAAGGCGATCTCGCCCATCCATGGCCTCGTGGACTCCAGCGACGCCGCCACCCTCGCCTTCTCCGAGTCGAACCAGGCGCCCGCGCGGTTCCACGACGTGGCCACGGCCGCGCCCGCCTCCGCCTACCACCACCCGCCCGCGGCGCGGCCCACGAGCGGCCTCCCGTCGATGGACTTCGGCGCCGGAAGCCTCTTCGGCGGCTTTCAGCAGCCGCAGGCCCGCAGCTGCGTCCAGTCGCCCGACCTATCGTGCGCAAGCAGCCACTCGTCGAGCTGTCTCGACCTCCCCGCGCTGAGCCCGTGCCACGGCGCCCACCTCGCGCCGTCGCCCGCCTCGACCATGTTCCGCAGCCTCGGCGGCGACCGCGGCTTCTACCACGCGCCCGCCCCGCCGCCGGCCGGCAACGGGTTCGCGACCTCGGCGGCAGCCTGCGCCGACCAGCGCAATGGCTTCTCGCTCCTCAACCCGCCGGCCGACGTGCGCGGCTCGCTCCGCGTGACTGCCCCGCCGTTCAAGCCGGCGGGCCTCAACATGTCCACCTACGCCTCGCCGCAGACCGAGTTCAACTCTCCGCAGAGCTCGCCCGACTACAACTCGCCGCGCGGCGGCTATGGCTCTGGCGGCTACGACCCGCTGCTCCTCGCGCACCAGCCGTCGACACCGTCTCAGCCCACGCCGGCCGCGGGCTTCGGCCGCAGCCCGTGGGGCGACCACTACGGCAGCGGCGCCAACGCCGAGTTGGGCCCCGCCTACCCGACCGGCAGCCCCATACAGTTTGGCCAGCAGATGATGCACCCTAACCACAATACCGGGTCACTCTTTGACCGCCGCTCGGTAAACTCATCCTCTGACAGCTCACGCCGAGGCAGCGGCTTTGGCAGCGAGCGCGGCAGCTATGGCGGCGGCGGCGGCCTAGACCTGCGCCTCGGCGCGCCGGCCGCGACGCCGCCCTACGCCCAGCACGGCCACCCGCAGCAACCACTCATCCTACCAGAGCAGCATCGGGCGCCGCCACCGCCGCCGCCGCAGCAGCGCGGCAGCCCTCCGGCCAGCATCCCGGGCGCCATGGGCGGGCCGTGGAACACCACGTGCGGCGGTCAGGCGGGCCTCGTCCCCGTGGCGCCGCTCCCTGCCGCCGCCGTGCGTGGGACTGGCCAGCCGCATCAGCCCACGCCGGCTCTATTTGGCGGCACCGCGCCAGCGCCAGCTCCCAATGGTGGCGGCCCGCCCTGCAGCGGCCCGCTGCCGGCGATGGACCCGCAGGCGACGGCCGCCTTCGGCGCCATGTGCCAGGCGGCAGGCCTGAGCCACATGCACATGCTGCACCTACAGCATCTCGTGATGAAGCTGACGCTCGTCGCGACCAACAAGCAGGAGCTACGCAAGGTGCTGCAGGGCTTTCTCTCGCAGGAGCGCGTCGCCGAGGCGCACGTGCTGGTGGGCATGATGCGCATGGTCGGCCTGCCCGTCGACGTGGTTATGTACAACCTGCTGATGACCGCGTACAAGAAGCGCCGCCAGTGGCAGCTGGTGATGCAAGTGATGCAGCAGATGCGCGCGAGCGGCATCGTGCCGGACGTGGTCTCATACGTGAGTATATCATATATTTCAGTACCTCCCCCCCCACCCTCCCCACCCTCCACCTTATACTACTCGCCTACTCGCCTACTCTACTGCACCTGCACCTCCTACCGCCACAGAACATCCTCATCGACGCGTGCGGCAAGGCACAGCAGCTGGGCCGTGCGTTCGAGTGCTACGACGAGATGGTGCGCAACGGGCTCAAGCCGGGCGTCAACACCTACACCTCGCTCATCGACGCGTGCGGCAAGACGCAGCAGCTCAAGAAGGCCAACGAGCTGCTCAGCCAGATGCAGGCCGAGGGCGTCCAGCCCAACGCGCATACCTTCACCACCATCATCAACGCGTGCGCGCAGGCGCAAGATCTCGAACTGGGGCTGCAGGTTCTCGACCAGATGATCCAGTCGGGTGCGGCGCACGAGGTGGGCCAGTCTACCATCACGCCCTACACGACACTGATCCGCGCGTGTGGCAAGGCCCTGGCCGTCGACAAGGCCTTCCAGGTGGTGCGCTCCATGCTCGACGTGGGGCTTAAGCCCAACACGGTCACGTTCAACTGCCTGATCGACGCCTGCTCCAAGGCCAACGAGCTCGACCGCGCCTTCCAGGTCCTGCGCCTCATGTACCACTACGACAACCCGCCCGACGCCGTCACCTACACGGCGCTCATCGACGCCTGCGTCAAGGGCGGGGAGCTCGCGCGCGCCTTCGACCTGCTGCTCCAGATGCAGCGCGACGAGCACACGCCCCCCTCCAACCTCTACACGTCGCTGCTGGACGCCTGCCTCAAGGCGCCCGCCGACCTCGAGCGCGCCTTCGAGGTGCTCCACTGCATGGGCAACGCCGGGATGCGCCCCGCCGCGGCCACCTTCACCGCGCTCGTCCACGCTTGCGGCCGCGCCGCTAACCTCGAGCGCGCCTTCGACGTGCTGCGCTACATGAAGCTGCTCAAAGTGCGGCCCACCGCGGCGGCGCACACGGCGCTCATCGACGCGTGCGTGCAGGCCCGCGACCTGGCCAAGGCGATGGCCGCGCTGCAGGAGATGCTCGGCGCGTCCGACGTGCCCGAGCCCTCCGTCTTCAACTCGTTGATCGAGCTCTGCCGCGCCTCGCGCCAGCCTGACTACGCGCTCCAGCTCTTCCTCTGCATGAAGCAGTTCCACGCCATCCCGAACTCGCACACCTTTCGCAACCTGATCGGCGCCTGCCTCGACGCCGCCGACGTGACGCGCGCCGAGCTAATGGTGCAGGAGATGACCTCGGCCGGCTACGAGCCCGAATCGCCCACCGCGGAGGACTTTCTCGCCGCCGTCGCCGCGCGCGCCGAGATGGTCCCCCGCTTGCCGCAGCTGCTCCAGCGCCTCATGCCGTGCGTCGAGCCGGCGCAGTGCTCGCCGCTTCTCGCGCGGCTCGTCGAGGCGCTCGTCAAGGGCGAGCACCTGAGCGCCGCGACCCAGATCGTCGGCTACCTGCAGGTCCGCCCCCCCGCCGCGCACACCGATTCTTGCATTGCAGCACGCACCGCCGTCCCCTTCTTGCGTTTACCCCTTTGCCTCGCCGTCCCCTTCTTGCGTTTACCCCTTTGCCTTGCTGTGCAGGCCGAGCCGGCGCCGCCCTCCCTGCAGCTCGTCGCCGGCCTGCACGCGAGCCTCGCCGCCAACGCTTCGCTCGCCAGCTCCGAGCTGGGCCGCCGCCTACTCCAGGCCGTCGCGAGTATGCTGCCGCCGGAGCTGGCCCCGGCCGCGGCGCCGGCGCCCGCCGCCACGGCCGAGCCGCAGGCGGACTCATCGACGCAGTAGGCGGTCTCGGCGCTACGCATAGGCGCGCCGACGACCGCCGGCCGCGCCGTGCCGTCTTAATTGCGGTAAGCGCCTCCCCCCCAAGCCCCAGCACCCCTGCCTGGCCAAAACCTGACAGGACCTCGGCCTTACGCCCCCCGCCAACTGTCTGCAGGCACGCTCTCATCTCGTTCCTCCCAGTCGTTGTCCGGCCACTCCATCCTCAAGTGAGAAGTCGTCTACGCTGTCAGCCAAACCGCCGCCCTGCCACTCGCCGGCCACCTAGAGCGAGGCGGCGCCCTCTTCACACAACTCATCACGCCCCACGATTAGTTCTCGCCGCGACGCCCAACGGCGTCACCCCCCCCCCCCCCCCCCCTCCCCCCGCCCCCCCCCCCCTTCCCTCCCCCCCCCCCCCCCCCCCCCCCCCCTCCTCCCCCCCCCCCCCCCCCCCCCCCCCCCGTTGTGTGCCGTGCCTCCCCATTTGTCGCTCCGCCCCCCTCTTTCCCCAGTGCATCTTTAACGCCACCCACCGCCCCGTCTATCACGGGACGGGAAGGCAACCAGTTTATTACGCGGCGCCGCCTGTGGCGCCGTTTGGTCACTCTTGCGCCGGTGGTTTGCCACCACGTTTGTGCCCAAACCCATGTCTGAGGTGCGGTGCCCCCCTCGCCCCCCGGAGCTGTGGCTCCCGCAGGGCTGGGGCCCTCTCCGGAGGCCCCATGTTTCTCTTCATGTTATAGTTGTATATCCATGAGAGGCTGGCACGGCTCGAGCTCCGTGTGGCCGCCGTCCTCAGCGCCTGCTGCACAGGTCGCCTGGACTTGCTGCTATACCGAGGGCGGACGGCGCAAACAGCCCTCAGCCAGCAGCTAGTAGGTTGCTAGAGGATCGCTTCCGCTGGCAGAAGTATGATCCTGACTCTTTCTCGGCGTGTTAGTTGAAGGCTCATGCTTGTGGTGTGTGTTTGGTATGTTTGAGCTGTGTTTGCTATTTGTGTGTACTGTTTGCGCGTGCGCCAGTGGTAGGGCTTTGTTCTTTGAACACGGAGGCTTGGGCTGTGCAGCACGTTACGCTTGTCGGCGCTGCAATATTCAAGCCAAGACTATAAAAAAAAACGTCTTTTGAAGACTTTTGGTGATTAGTGTTAGTGCTAGCTGAGAGTTGGAGTTGGGATTTTTAAATTAAATGGTTAATGTGGTTGTTTTGTGATGTGTTAGATGTTAGCTATCTAGCTAAACAACCGCAGGCAGGCGCACAGCGCACAGGCCTACGTGAAGCGTGAAGGCGCGACTGAGGACTGAAGCGGGGTGTTGGTGTTGGCGTAGAAGCGGGAACGGATACCTCGAAGTATATAAGCATTTTTCTCTTTTCTATCTCTATGATTATGTATATATAATATCATTATTTATTTATTCGAGCGCACTTTCGGTGCGAAAGCAGTGCGCAGTGAGCCCCCCCCCCTGGCGTATATCTTTGGGATGTCCTGACTGTATCGCTGTATCTCGCCATAATATCTAACCATGGTAGCTGCGGCTGCTGTACTGTCTCTCACTCTAAGTGCTGGTATACCCCCCGCCCATGTGCCTATGTGCGCAGTCGTAGTCGTTACCTTCATATCCAACCACCTAGCCCCCCCCCTCGCTGCACACTCACAGACGTCAGTCACCACACCTCCGCCTTCCCCTCCCCCGCGTCCATCCCCTTCCCCAGCAGCCAGCAGTCTTCCCCGGCGGGCGCGGCGCCACCCATGCTCCATTAAACCCCTCCCCTCTGCTAGCCGGCTAGAGACGCCGTCAGGGTGAACCCCTAACCCTAACCCAGAGCAGAGGCATATCTGTGAAAGTTGCTGTGAACGGGCTCGCGTGGTGCGCGCGGCGAGGCTAGAGAGGCGGGGCTCTGAAGCAGGTGGCTGTAAACAGGCGCACGTTCGCAGTTCGTAGTTAGCCAAAGTAATATTACCAGTAGTAGTAGTAGTAGTAGTAGTAGTAGTAGTAGTAGTGATAGTAGTAGTAGTAGACGTGGAAGTAGTAGTAGTGGTATAGTAGTAGTAGTGGTAGTAGTGGTAGTAGTGGTGGTAGTAGTAGTAGTAGTAGTGGAAGTGGTAGTAGAAGTAGTGGAAGTAGCAGTAGCAGTAGAAGTAGAAGTATTGGTAGCAGTAGTAGTAGTAGTACTCTCTGCTTCGTGCTCTACTCGCCTCTCTGCTCGACTCTCTACTCGCCTCTCTACTCGCCTCTCTGCTCGACTCTCTACTCGACTCTCTACTCGACTCTCTACTCGCCTCTCTGCTCGCCTCTCTACTCGGCTCTCGACTCGCCCCTCTACTCGACTCTCTACTCGACCTCCAAAGACATCCCCTTAACTCGACTCTCTACTCGCCTCTCTACTCGCCTCTCTACTCGCATCTCTACTCGCCTCTCTACTCGCCTCTCTACTCGACTCTCTAAGCGCCTCTCTACTTGACTCTCTACTCGCCTCTGGGTTACCCCTCTGTACTCGACTCTCTACTCGACTCTCTACTCGACTCTCTACTCGCCTCTCTACTCGCCTCTCTACTCGCCTCTTTACTCAACTCCCTACTCGACTCTCTACTCCTACTCGATTCTCTACTCGCCTCTCTACTCGACTCTCTACTCGACTCTCTGCTCGCCTCTCTGCTTGCCTCTCTAATCGCCTCTCCACTCGCCTCTCTACTCGCCACTTTACTCGACTCTCTACTCGACTCCCTACTCGCCTATCTACGCAACGCTCTACTCGCCTCTCTACTCGCCTCTCTACTCGTATCTCTCTACTCGCCTCTCTACTCGCCTCGCTACTCGCCTCTCTACTCGCCTCTCTATTCGACTCTCTGCTCGCCTCTCTACTCGCCTCTCTGCTCGACTCTCTACTCGACTCTCTACTCGATTCTCTACTCGCCTCTCCACTCGCCTTTCTACTCGCCTCTATACTCGCCCCTTTACTCGACTCTCTACTCGCCTCTCTACTCGCCTGTTTACGTGCATGTCTACTCGACTCTCTGCTCGACTCTCTACTCGACTCTCTACTCGCCTCTCCGCTCGCCTCTCTGCTCGACTCTCTACTCGACTCTCTACTCGACTCTCTACTCGCCTCTTTATTCGCCTATCTACTCGACTCCCTACTCGCCTCTCTACTCGCCTCTCTACTCGCCTCTCTACTCGACTCTCTACTCGACTCTCTACTCTCTACTACAGCGTGCCATGGCGTTTAGTACTCTAGCGCGGGGGCACTGGCCACGCGAGGGTTGGGAACAGGACTCATTCCACCGGAAGTGGAAACGGGATTCATTCCAACAGGACTCATTCCACCGGAAGTGGGAACGGGATTCATTCCGTCGGAATATCCTTTTAGTGTGCGCGGCAGTTATCGTGCTCGCTTTGACCCGTCAATACAGACGGTAGCAAACTCTGCAACAGGCCCCCCCCGCACGTCGGACGTGCCTCACGAGAGTGCAGGGACACATATATAGAATACAGAAAGATTGGGCAAAGCGCCCGCCTCTGGCGCGGCGACAGCTGCCTCCCAACCGCCGCCGCTAGGCTAGGGTTGACGAAACCCTAGCCCAGCTGCAAAGCGAAGGTGGAAGGGGCAGGGCCGAGGTAGCTCCCCACAGAAGGAGGTCCTGGACCCCGCACACGACTGTCCACTGACACGCAACACGGGCGCCCCCCCCATGCCTGGTGCATGGGGAGGCAAAACAGACAGACAAACACAAGACACACAGACAGAGTAACCGAGTGTCCACGAGGAATCTCGCCATGGAGTCTCACTCACCAGGGTAGTGGTGGGTGGGGTGAGAGAGAGTCCATGATCGACGATGTCGACGAGAAAGATCGCAGCTAGATGGCGGCAGCTCAACAAAGAACAGCGCGAGCGACGCGCCGCTTACTTCTACTGTTAAAGAGATCTAGCTTCTTACGGTTAAAGTAGAGGTCGGCGCCTCACCGATAGTAATACCAAAGGGGCTAGTGTACCGAAGGGAGAAATGAGAGGAGAGAGGACTCGCCCTCCTGTTCGCTCGAGCCTCCGCACGTGACCCCCCCGTCAGCAGAGCGACTGAAGCAAGGGTGTTGTTCAGCCACCTTGAACAACCTTGAACGAGCAAGGATTACAGCAGTACCAGTGCCCAGTGCGGCGCCGGTGTTCAACTCATCTGTACTAGCCTCTCTACTAGCCTCTCTACTCGACTCCCTACTAGACTCTTTACTCGACTCTGTACTCGACTCTCTACTCGACTCTCTACTCGACTCTCTACTCGCCTCTCTACTCGCCTCTCTACTCGCCTCTTTACTCAACTCCCTACTCGACTCTCTACTCCTACTCGATTCTCTGCTCGCCTCTCTATTCGACTCTCTACTCGACTCTCTGCTCGCCTCTCTGCTTGCCTCTCTACTCGACTCTCCACTCGACTCTCTACTCGACTCTCTACTCGACTCTCTACTCGCCTCTCTGCTCGACTCTCTACTCGACTCTCTGCTCGCCTTTCTACTCGCCTCTCTACTCGCCTCTCTACCCCTACTCGCCTCTCTACTCGCCTCTTTACTCGCCTCTCTACGTATCTCTATACTCGACTTTCTACTCACCTCTCTACTAGCCTCTCTACTCGACTCTTTACTCGACTCTCTGCTTGCCTCTCTACTTGCCTCTCTACTCGCCTCTTTACTCGCCTCTCTACGTATCTCTATACTCGACTTTCTACTCACCTCTCTACTAGCCTCTCTACTCGACTCTTTACTCGACTCTCTGCTTGCCTCTCTACTTGCCTCTCTACTCGACTCTCTACTCGACTCTCTACTCGCCTCTCTACTTGCCTCTCTACTTGCCTCTACTCGCCTCTCTCTACTCGCCTCTACTCGACTCTCTACTCGCCTCTCTACTCGACTCTCTGCTCGCCTCTCTACTCGCCTTTCTACTCGCCTCTCTACTCGACTCTCTGCTCGACTCTCTACTCCTACTCGCTTCTTTACTCAACTCTCTACTCGACTCTCTACTCGACTCTCTGCTCGCCTCTCTACTCGCCTCTCTTTTCGCCTCTGGGTTAAGCCCGAGGTCAATTAACCAGTTGGTTAGGGAGCAACCGGAGGAGGAGTGAACAGAGTGGAGTACAAGAGAGAGTCGGGAGCAGAGTGCGCCTACACCCACATGGATGACATGGCGAGTGAATTGTGTGAGCGTGTACTTTGCGTGCTTAGCTGTTGTGTGTGACCATTATAATACTATTTAGTCTGTTATTGACTTAGTGTGTGTGTGTGTGTTTGGCTGTGGGGCAGATCGTGGTGGTTGGTCGTCGTCTGGGTGTGGGCTGGTGGCTGGGTGGTCGTGTGTGTGTTGTGTGGTGCTGTGGGGTGGCGGGTACGCGTAGCACGTAGCCCAATTAGCAATTAAACTGCTACTGCTGTCACACAAAGCAATGCGCGCGCTGCAGGCCGCAGGCCGATATTTTTTATTTTTTGCTGTGAAGCTTTCAGCACAATGAGAAAGCTATACCGTAGACAACAAGTTATATATCCGCTATATATCTATATCCAACTATATATATATATATATCCGAGACTAAATCTATATATCCGACTACCGACTATATCCCATCTCATATCCCATCATATCACACCATATCACACCATATCACACCATATCAAAATCGGGATATCCCAAAGATACACGCCAGCAAAGACATCCCCTTAACGCCAGAGGGGGGCTGCAGTGCGCAGTGCACACGGGTTCAGTTACAGCAGGCAGGCAGGCAGGTGGCGGTAGGGGGTTGACCGGTTGACCCTAGCGGCGGGGGCGTTATTGACGTTGTCGTCGGCGGCGGCGGCGCAGGCTCGACTATCGCCTGCTGTAACGCAGGCGGCAGGCGGCGTCTGGACGCATGCGCTTCATATGGGCGGTCAGAACGCATTCACAGCAGAATATAGCGTGTGGGTCGTGTGCAAACGAATCTATTTATGGACCAGACTCAAAATACCAGCGACCAGCGAGAGTAGGCTACGAGTAGGGGAGGTAGGGTGTTGGGAGCTGGGGTACGGGGCGTCAGGGGGTAGGGGGGGTAGGGGGCAAGAGCCAAACCCATGAAGGCACCCTACCCTAGCCCCCATGTATTAACGAGGTCCACAGGGTCCAGGCCAACGGCATCCCCTTACCCCCCAATTCCTCCCCCACCCCCCGCCCTGACTAGGGCGGGGCGCTATTTCAGTCTAGCTGCTGGCCGGCGCCCGACGCTGGGCGACGACGAGCAAACATAACAAATGGAACCACAGAGCGGCGGGCGTGGGCGCGGTCGCGGCCGCGGTCGCACACACGACGACCGGCAGTACGGGGGCGGCGGACGCGGCAACGACAACGACCGCGGCGGACGTGGCGGCGAGCCGCCACGTGACTGGGGTGATCTGTCAAACCGCAGCGCCAAGGGCGGCGCCAAGGGCGGCGGCGGCGCTGGTGGGCGCTTTGGCGATGGGAACGAGTCGGGCGGCTTCATCACATCGATCAAGGACAACTTTGGCTTCATCGAGCCGTCATTCGCACCAGCTGGCAGCGAGCACCTCTTCTTTCACTTCTCGGCGTGGACGGGACGCGACGACCCGGTGGTTGGGGCCGAGGTGTCGTTTACTGTGGAGCCGGACCGCCGGACGGGGCGCGACGCCGCCCAGCGCGTCACGCTGCTCGCAGAGGGCACGCTGCCTCCGCCCGTGCGGACTGGTATCGTGGCTCGCGCCGTCGTGCAGCGGGAGCTCATCGGCGGCCGCGGCGGCGCCGGCTACGGCGGCCAGCTGGCCCTCGTGCCGGACGCGGCTGCGGGCGAGGGCGCCGCGCCCGTGGAGCTTGTTCCGTTTGACGCGCGCGCGTGCGAGCGTGGCGCGACGTACTTCGTGGGGGATCTCGTCGAGATCCTCATCGCCGAGACCCCGGCCCCATCTTTTGCTGCCGCCTCCTCCTCTCAGCGCAGCGCGACGAGCGTGCGGCTGATCGAGCGCGGCGGCGGGCGAGCCAAGGAGGTGGGGTTTAAGGAGCTGGGTGGCGGGCCCGTCAGGGAGGTGGGAAAGGTGATCTCGCTCAAGGAGAAGTTTGGCTTCATCCGCTCGGCCTCGGCCACGGGAGAGCTCTTTTTCCACTTTTCAGAGGCGCCCAAGCCCGCGACCAACCTGGGCGGCGGACGCGCCGAGCCGCTGGGCGTGGGCGACGAAGTGTCCTTCACCCGGATCACTGACGCGCGCTCGGGCAAAATTGCGGCGACGCGGCTCGAGCTGCTGCCGCCGGGCACGGTGGAGTTCGAGGCGTTTGCGCCGAACGCGGTTCGCGGGGTGGTCTCGCGCGCCTGCCTGGCGGGAGGCGGCGGGCGCTACCCGCGGCCCCTCTCTCGCGAAGACAAGGCGCAGCACGGTGGCCTGATCCGGATCATCGACGCGGCCGAGGGGGCAGCGGCCGAGGAGGTGGAGGCGGAGGAGGAGGCGGGCGGCGGCGCCGCCGCGGCCGCTGACGGCGTTGCTGCCCTCGCCGTGGAGGACGCGGCTGCCTCCTCTGCAGAAGGCACTGCGGCGGCGGGCGGCCGGGCGCAGGGCGGTGGCAAACGGGGCGGCGGCGGCGCGCCGACGTTTTCTTTCGGTTTGAACGACGTGGACGAGCCCTTGCGGTCGGAAGGCCTCTTTGTAGGCGACACGGTCACCTTTTACATCGCCACCGACCGGGCCACCGGCGACACGGGCGCGGGCAAAGTGAAGCTCGAGGCTGCGAACTGGCAGCGCGGCTTCGTCGCGAGCGTGCGCGAGGGCTTCGGCTTCATCAAGGCTGCCGCCTCGTCGGCCCAAATCTTCTTCCCTCTCTCGGCGCTGCCCAACGCGCGAATGAACGCCGAGGTGGAGTACCGCAAGGCCACCGACCCGCGGACCAACAAGCCCATCGCCGCCCTGGTGCGCGAGTTGCCATCGGGCAGCATCGTGACCGAGTGGGTTGGGGCGCAGCGCTGGCTTGCGCTGCTCACTGCGGCGCCTACGTCGCGCGCGCAACACGGCCGGAGCCCGCAGAAGCCTAGCGGCGGCCGGGACGCGCCGGGGCTGGCGCGGCTGGTGCTGGCGATACCGGAGGGGAGCACCGAGGAGGCTGGCGGGCTGCCCGTGCGTCTCGACCCGGGGCAGCGCTTCTTCCCGTTTCCAGGGGACGGCTCCCCGGGAGGCACCGTGCCCGAGGGGCCGGCGGCGGCGGCGTACGCGGCCCTGCTGGTGGCGGCGGCGGACCCCTCACAGCTGGGCTCTTCGCAGCTGGGCTCGGAGCTCGCGCTCTTCACCGACGCGCCGCTCGGCCTCGCGCCCGGCGACCTCGTCTCGGTTCAGCTGGTCGTCTCGGCGGCCAGCGGCGCGCCCCGCCTCACGCGCGCCGGCCTGGTCGAGGCGCCGCCCGGCGACATCCCCGGCGCCTCGTCCGCCAAGCGCGAGCGCGGCATCGTGACGAGCGTCAAGGAGCAGTTCGGCTTCCTCCGGAGCGAGGAGCGCGAGGGCTCGCTCTTCTTCCACTTTTCACAGCTGCCCGCGCGCACGCACCAGCTCAAGCCGGGCGACGAGTTCGACTTCGTCGTCTCTGCCGAGGGCGCGGCGGCGGCCGGAGGAAAGAAGAAGGCGCAGCGGGCGGCGGTGCGGCTGCGCGCGCTGCCGGCGGGGAGCCTCGTCTTCGAGGACGTGCTCGTCGAGGAGGCGGCGGGCATCTTCGTGAGCGCGCAGGGGGAGGCGGCGCCGGCGGAGGATGAGCAGGAGGGCGAGGAAGAGGGCGAGGAAGGCGAGGAGGGGGCGGAGGGCGGCGCGGGGGAGGCTGGCGGCGCGGCGCCAGGCAAGGCGGCCTCCACGGTCCGGGGCGGGGTGCTGGTGCGCCTCAACGATCCCTTCGATGGCGCCACCATCACGCTGGCTCCCAACCGGCAGCAGATGAACACGCACCTGCGCGGCGCGCTGCCCGCGCTCGGCAGCCTCGTCAGCTGCAAGCTCGCGCGGCGGCGGCGCGACGGCGCGCTGGTGCTCATCGACGTGCACCCCACGCCGCTCGCGGGCGTCGTCAAGGCGTGCCACGGCGCGACGGGCGTGCTGCGCGCCAACGCCGCGCTTCCGGCGCAGGCGGTGGAGGCGGCCGCCGCGGCGCGCGCCGCCGCCGCCGCCGAAGCCTCTGCGTCGTCCGGCGCGTCGGGCCTGCAGGACCTCGTGGGCAAGAACGCCTCGTGGGGCCGGGGCGACGACGCAACCGACGCCTCCCTCCAGAGCCCCGCGCTCGGCGCCGCGCCCGAGCAGAAGGCCTCCGCCGCGCCGGTCTACATGTCTGCCGGCCAGTCGCCATTCGACAACTCGGCGCCCACGGTCAAGACGACCAACTCGCGGCTGGCGGAGCTGGCGGCGGCCCACGGCGACGGTCGCGCGCAGCAGGTCCCCTTCTCCTTCTCGGACTCCCTCTTCGACCCAAAGAAGGAAGCGCGCATCGGCGCAGGCGACGAGGTGAGTCCGCGCCTCTGCAGGCCTGCCGTCTCATGGCGCGTCGCTGCCGTCGCTGCGCGCAGCAGCACCGCTTTACAAGGCGCCCTGGGGGTCGGGGGGTGGGGGCA
>Ga0335398_10006105_pt1 | contig 15456 bp, 11 predicted proteins | sample BON03_FD_205742 | JGI IMG/M metagenome (GOLD analysis project Ga0335398, IMG submission 205742) | Freshwater microbial communities from Lake Bonney liftoff mats and glacier meltwater in Antarctica - BON-03 (spades assembly) (version 2) | ecosystem: Environmental > Aquatic > Freshwater > Ice >... | reverse complement strand
CGTTGGCCCCGCGATCCGCCTCGGCCTCGCCCGCCAAGCACGCCGCAGGCGCGTCGCTGCCGCCGGTCCCGCGGTCCGCCTCGGCCTCGCCCGCCAAGCGCGCCGCAGACGAGGCGCTGGCGCCGGCCTCGCGGCCCGCCTCGGCCTCGTCCGCCAAGCGCGCCTCGGCGTCGCGCCCCTCGTCGCGCCCCTCGTTGGCCAAGGCCAACGAGGCCGGCGACCTCAAGCCCGCCGGCGGCGACTTCAAGCCGAAGCTGCCGCTGCGGCGCCCGGGCCGCTGCGTGAACACCGCTCTGGCCAGGGAGGCGCAGAGGCAGCTCGACGCCGCCGCTGCCGCTGGTGGGCCGCCCGCGAGCGAAAACAGCAAGCTCGTGGCTCACGCGGCGAGCGCCCCCAACGGCCACGAGGCCGCCGCGCTCGAGCGGCTGGCGGTCGGCCTCCCCAACGTCGCCGAGCGGGTCCGCAAGTTCCTGGACATCGGGACCCAGCTCCCCCAGGGCGTCAAGACCAGCGACCCGCCCGAGACGCAGTGGAAGGCGCTCGTGCGCAAGGCCAAGAACCGCGACTCTGCGCACCACATGCGCCAGCGCAGCTGCGCCTACAACCGCGACACAAAGGAGCGCGGGGTGCGCCTGGCGCAGCTGAGCCTCGCGGCGTCGGCCAAGCTGATGGAGCAGGACAAGAACGACTCGCTCGCTCATGAGCTCCGGAAAGAGGCGGAGGAACTGCAGGCGATGCTCGCCGCGGGAGAGAAGGGCTACGTCTTGCGCAGCGGCAACGGCGGCGCGGAGGAGGAGGACGAGGCGGGCGAGGAGGGCGAGACGGAAGAGGAGGGCGAAGAGGTCGCCGAGGAGGTCGCCGAGGACGAGGAGGCCACCGAGCCCGCCGTCACGTACCCTTGCACCGACACGACAGGCGCGGCGGTGCAGGAGCAGGAGTAGCAACTCAACGAGGAGGAGGGGCGCGTGACGACTGCATTTTTTTCTGTTTGGTTATTTCGGGCGAGCGGCGGCCGGCGGTTTTTGTTTGTTTGTGGGACGCCGCGCGCTTATTTCTTTCATCTTTTCGTTTTGTCTCCTTTTTTGTTCCCAGGCCGCCCCTCTTTACTCTTGATACGAACACACCATCCAATTGGATGCAAGTACGCTAGCACGCACACCAGACACTTGCTAGACAAGCTTCCCCCCTTTTCATCACATGAAATTCATTTTGACCGTTCGTCGTTTGCGCCCCCGGGCACAGCACGCTTCACGGCGGCGGCAGCGAGGGGCGCGCGCTCGACGGCGGCGAGTTTGGGGGCGTCACTCGACCCTTTGCCGTCGTCGTCGCCGTCGTCGTTCTCACACACGCAAAGCGTTACTCACACCAACAAGCAACGCTCCCGCAGCATCACCGCCCCCCCGCGACGCACACTCGCACGCGAAATAGAACTGGCAAAGGAGAAGGTCTCTTGAAGGTCGGAGGAGAGACTCTCGCAAACGGATTTATTTTTTCTCCCTGTGCTCCGCGAGACCCTCCCCTCTCCCTTGCCCCCCAACAAACCCCGCCGTCCCCGACCTGTGTACCCGGACACTCAACAGAAGGCAGTCATAGTCAATTCTTGTACGGTTCCATGCCGAAACAGCAACCCAGCCCCATCGTTAGCCGTCGCGTCCCGGCGCTTCAGGCCGCCGCCGCCGCCGCCGCCGCCGGCAACTGCTGCGGGCCCGAGCAGGCCGCCGTGACCGCCGCCATAGCCGCCGCCCTGCAGGGGCAGGAGCTAGACGAGCAGCCCCGGGAGCTAGACGCCTCGGGGTCCGCGTCTTTGCTCCTGCCCAGCATATCCTCGGGATTGCTCAACTTGTCGGGCGACATGGGTGTCGACGGCGCCGCCATCGCCGCCCAGGCCGCCGCCGCGCGGGCCGGCGCTGGCGGCGCGAGCCCCCCGCCCCCCCCCCGCCACAAGTGGGAGCTGCACCCTAACTGCACCGCCTTTGCCGCCGCCAGGTATGACGCGGACTACCGCGGCGAGCTCGAGGAGTTTGACCGCCTGGCGCAGCAGCACCAGCAGCAGGTCGCGCAGGAGCTCTTGGACCAACAGCTCGGCGGGTCCTTTGATGGCGGCGCGGCGCACGGGCAGCAAGCGGCCCCCCCGGCCGTTGCCCTTCCGAACTGGCAGTCGCACCTCCACGACCTCGCGCCCGCCTCCGCCCACCCTCAGCAGCAGCAGCAGCAGCACGCCTGCATCGACCCGGGCGTCGAACCGACCAAGCAGGCGGCCCAGGCGGCCGCGCGCGACGGCAGCGGCGGCGCGCCCGACCCCGGCCTAGAACACCGAGGCTCGCCGGCAAAGATCGCTCGCACCACGCAGCGCGACGGCGTCGGGGGCGGCGGCGGCTACAAAGGATCGAGGTGCGTGAAGGCCAACGTCGTTGGCGCGGGCGGCGGCGGCGGCGGCGGCGGCGCCTCGCTCAGCGTCGCTGTCGCAGGCGCGGCCGAAGGCGCGTTGCCGGCACTGGCACCGCCGGCCGCCGCCCGTATCATGTTGCTGCAACAGCAACAGCAGCAGTTGCGGGAGCGGATCCAGTTGCGGCGGCAGGTGGTGCTGCAGCTGCCCCAGCAGCTGCTGCAGGACGAGCAGCAGCTGCGCCAGCTGGTGGAGCAGTGTCAGCTGCAGCTGCTGCATCAACAGCAGCTGCGTCAGCAGCAGCAGCAGCAGCAGTCGGGGGCCGCCACGCCGGCGCTCGCGGCCGCCCCCGCCTCTGCCGCTGCTGCGCCGTTTGCGAGCGGCAGCAACGGCAACAGCCCGGCCACTGACCTCGAGCACGCGCTCAAGCTCCTGGCGCAGGCGCCGCGCGCCCCCACCGGCGCGCTCGGCGGGGTGAAGCAGCTGCGAAAGTAGGACCAGCCGACGATTGCAAGAAGAGGAGTGCGCGCTTGTTTTTCGTCTCCGTTTCTTGTTTTTCGTCTCCGTTTTCGTCCCCCTTACTCTTGATAAGACCGACCACAACAATCATATACACATACGCGAGAACACACACAGAAGCGCGCCAGACAAGCCCCGCCCCCCCCTTTTTATCACTCGAGATTTTACGTTTCAGCCGCCCCCCTCGTTTTTTGTCGTGTTTTTTGTCGTGTTCGATTCGGGGCGCTGCCGACGGAAAACAACTCATGCGCGCAAACGACACAATTTTGTCCCTCCCTTCTCCCTCCAACAACCCAAAAGCAGCGACAACAACAAGAACGCTAAATGCCGCCGCCCACCACGCGGCGCTCGGCCTCGCCGCCGCTGCTGCTGCTGCTGCCCGTCGTCCTCTTTTTGTCGCAAACCGCCGACGGGCAACCGACGGAAGGCGCGGCAGCGGTGGCAGCAGCGGCAGGCGCGGCGGAAGCAGAGGGCGCCGCCGCCGCCCCTGCCTCCTCCCCCGCGGACCTCCTCGTCACCCGCCGCCGGCCCCGCGCTCCGCCAGCGCCGCCCGCACGCGCGCCGGCAGGTCCCCCCCCTCGACCACGAACGCCCGCACGGCCGCCTCGCGCGGCTCGTACCGGAACCGCAGGTGCGGAGCACGGGTCGACGCTGGCGCCGACGCGCCCTCGGCCACCCCCCGCATCCAGGCAAGGCAGGCGTCGCCAAAGGCGACCAGCCGCGCCCCCCGCCAGGGGAAGCCGTTGCGCCGCGACACCTCCTCGAGCCGAGCGACGGGCACGCGCCGCACGGCGACCAGGTTGCCCGCGTCGTCGCGCGAGCCCAGCACGAGCACGGGCACCCCCGCGAGGAAGCTCTGGACCCACCACTTTTGGTGCTTGGAGCGGAAGAGGGCCTCGGCGGCGCGGCGGTGGGCCCCCTGCGGCGGGGGCTTGAAGCACTTAATCTCTGCGAATCGCGGGGGTTGGGCAGCGACAGGCGCGGCGGCAGGCACGGCAGTGGCGGCAGGCGCGGCGGCGCTGGCGGCGCCGGCGCCCTCCTGCGCCGATGGCGGCGGCGGCGGCGGCGGCGGCGGCGCGTCCTCCTCGGCGTCGATCTCCGCGGCCATGAGCACGCGGTGGCGGCCGAGGCGCACGGCCACGAGGGCGGCGTACTCGGACGTGGCGTCGATCCAAGGGGGGGCCAGAGGGCGGGAGGAGGGGGGCGGGCGGCCGTCTGACGGTCGCCGCGCCGCCCCCGCCGCGCCGCCGCCCACGCCATTTGCCGCCGCTTCCCCCTCCGCCTCGTCCTCTCCCTCCTCCTCGGGCGGCGGCGGCTCGGTGCACAGCGTCTCGAGCTTGTAGCCGTAGTACATGAAGCGCTCCTGGCCGGGGAAGGACCTCTGGGCAGGCCCCGCGTGGATGTCCAGAAATAGAACGCGGTGAGGCGTCGCCGGCGGCGCGGCGGCGTCGGCGGCCGGGGCGGCGGCCCCCGCCTCTTGCCCCGCTGCTGCCGTCGGGTCGAGCAGGACGGCGTCGATGCACCAGCCCTCGGCCCCGCGCCCGCCAAACTCGATCGGCACGCACAGGATCTTGTTCAAGTTGTTGCGGTAGGTGCACACGTGGACGAACGACCAGTCGACGCCCCCTCTTGCGCCCGCTGCCGCCGCTGCTGCCGCCGCTGCTGATGCCGCCGCGCCGTCGTCGTTCCCGCCCCCGCCCCCGCCCGCGGCCGCGCTCGCGCTCGCCGCTGCCGCCGCCGCCGCTGCCGCCATCGGCGACGGCGCGGTCGACGGGTGCTGCGCGCCGCGCACGACCGTCGCGACGCCCTCGCCAAAGCGCTCGCCCTCGGCCGAGTTCACGAAGCGCTCCGGAAACCCCTCGTCGAGCGAGACTGGCAGCACCACCGGGCCCCGGCCTTGCCGGCGACCGCCGCTGTTGCTGCTGTTGCCGCCGTTGCCGCCGCCGCCGCCGTTGCCGCCGCCGCCGCCATTCCCGTCAGCCGCTTCGTCGTCTTCGCTCGCGATCGGCAGGCGGAGGCGCGGCAGGCCCGACCGGTCGCCGTACAGGTACCGCCGCGCGGCCGGCAGGCCCGTCCGCGCCGACAGCTTGGTCCACCCCCCGAGCTGCGCGGGCAGCGAGACGGTCGCGCGCTCGGCGCGACCCGCGTCGGCGGCGTCGGCGTCGGCGAGCCACGAGCGCACGTCGGCGGCAGCGATAGGGCGCTCGGCGGCGTCTGCGAGGGGGTTGGGCGGCGGCGGCGGCGGCGGCGCCGGGGAGCGTCGCTCGGACATCGTTTGTTTGTCGTCGTGCGTCGATGATGCTGTTGAGTGTAGGGGGTGAGGTCCTGGTTTCGAGCTCTCCATCTTTTGCCTCTCCTTCCAGTCCCTCCCTCCCTCCTGGAAAAATGCGGGCCTCCCTCCGTGACCTCGCCTCTCACGCACATCGCACAGCAGACGACAAACGCGCCACGTTTCAACGCGCACGACGCATCCATCAAGCAACACCACGCAACAGCAGCATCAAGGCCGCCATCTCGTCAAGAAGGCGTCTTCCCTCCTCCAGCAAAAGCGCTCCCCATCGCCCGCGCGCGCACCACGGAACCCAGCCGGGCAATCGGGCCCCATCTCCGCCATCGCCTCGTCGCGCTCTCGCTGAGCTCGCGCGCGCGCCAAGCGAGAGCGCACGCGCGCGCCCTCTTCGGCGTGTCGGAGGAGGAGCTCTCCTCGTCGCCGTCGCCGTTGGTCGTAAGGCGCGCGTTCTCGGGCGGCCCGAGCCGCTCCCGCCGCCGTCGCCTCTCGCCGCAAAAACCCACTACCAGGAAAGCAGACCCATCGCAGGACGCAGATGAAAGGCGCGGGGGGCGCCGGCCCCAGCGGCGCCGGCACAAGCACCAGCGGCACCAGCGCCGCGTGCATGACCGCCCTGCAGTCGCAGCTGCGCGAGCTGCTGACGGCGCCGCCGCCCGGCGTCAACGCGGGCCCTGCGGACGAGGAGGACATGCTGACGTGGATCGGGACGATCCAGGGGCAGCCGGGGACCCCTTACGAGGGGGGGCTGTTCATGCTGGACCTGCGGTTCCCGCCGACCTACCCCGTGAGTTTGAAGGATCCTCGTGGGTGGTGTTTTGCGCCGCGGCGGCGGCGTCGTGGCGGAGGGGCAACCAAACCGAAAAAACCCGGCAACACTAAACGACGCTCCGTCTTGCATTCATATCCCCCCAAGCTCACGCGGCAAGAACCCATCACAAACACACACACAAACGCCCCCCCTTAGTTCGACCCGCCGCACGTGCGCTTCGCCACGCCCGTCTACCACCCCAACGTCAACGACCGCGGCGAGGTGTGCCTGTCGATCCTGTTCAAGGCCTGTTCGTGGGACCGCGGCTGGTCGCCCGCCCTGAGCGTCGGCTCGGTGCTGCTGTCGCTGCTGGTGCTGCTGGCCGAGCCCAACACGGAGCACTCGCTGCGGCCCGAGCTGGCGGCGCAGTACGACAGCGACCGGGCGGCGTACGAGGCGGCGGCGCGGGAGCACACGCGCAAGCACGCGATGTGAGGGGGCTGGGGGCGGCCGGGCGAAAGGGTGGGGGTTGGGGGGTGGAGAGAGAGCTCAAAAAGAGAGAGAGGGAGGATCAGAGGCTCTCGAGCGCGCTGGCCGCGCTCGGGCGTCGTCGGCGGCGGCGGCGCGCGCGCGCGGCGGTCCGGGCACGAACATCCTCTCGTGTTTGTTGTCGTGTCAGCGCGCTGAAGCAAAGCGAGTCGTGCCATCCCGTCCAGATCATGGTCGGCGCCGCCTCCTTTGTCTCGCACCACCGCCACTCCACCCAGGTCACCCAAACACCACAAAAACAATCACCACCACCAGCACCCGGCGGCCAATTCTATGTTTCCTCTCTTGCTCGGCAGACGCGCGCGCGTTTTTTCCCCCTGTCCTCTTTTTCCCAAGACAACGAACCCAACCTCTGTTTCATCCTCGCTCCCCTCGAAAGCAACAAGCGCGTATTCGACTCACTCGACCTACGCCAAGGCGTGATTCGCCGCGCGCTTTACACAAAAATGAAGGAGAAACGGGAGGGCGCCACAAAAAGGCGGCAAAAAGAAAGGCGGGGGGAAAGGGCCGAGACGAAAGGATGACGGAAAGCTCCTTTCCTTCCCCTTTCCCTCAAGCCTGGTTGAGCCGCGAGCACACCGTCCGCAGCTTGCTGTACACCTTGCCCGGCGGGCTCCCCAGGATCAGCGCGCAGATCGCGTCCCGCGCCACGCGGATGTTGGCGAACGCGCCGAGGATGTGGATTCGCGTGTCGGCGACGACGACGCGCGTGCGCGTGGCGTTTTCGATGGTAAAACGCGTCTTGCCCGCTTTTCCGGCCAGCCGCCCGATCGCGCGCGACAGGTGCTCCCCGCGCAGGGTCTTGACGTCCTTCACCTCGAACGTCTCGACGTAGAGGTCGTCCAGCCGCAAGAGGGCGACCGCGTCGCGCGCCTCGAACCCGAGCACAAAGGCGTGCACAAAGTCGGCGGCGCGCTGGAGCAGGTCGGCCGACGGTGTCCGGCCTGTGGTCTTGAGCTCGACGCGCCGCGTGCGCAGGTTCATGCGCATGTCCAGGCCGAGGTGCTGGGTGACGGGGGTGTAGAGGTCCATCCAGGCGTTGCGTAGAGGGGTGAGGCGGTGCTGGGGCACGGGGACGCGGCGGAACTCGACGCGGCCGCCGGCCTGTTCTTTTTGCGAGAGGGGCTTGAAGGCCGGCTTGGCGGGCAGCGGGGGGGAGGAGGCGGCGCCGCCCTCCTGCGCGGGAGCGGTCGCCGCCGCCGCCGCCGCCGCCGGGTCGCCGCCCTCCTCGCCGCCCTCGACGCCCGCCTCGATGCCGTCGTCCATGACCACCTCGCGGAGCGGGCCCGCCTCGGCCGCCTTGGTCTCCTTGCGCGTGACCTTGGGCATGGTTGGTGGTGGTGGTGGGTTTGTGTTTTGTCTTTCGAGGGCGGGCGGGGATGGACCACCGCCGCCTTTTTTTGGATGCGCGCGTGCGTTCGCTGCTTGCCGCGTGTGCGGGCGCGCGGTGTCGATGTGATGCGAGCGCGGGTCGACGCTTGATTCTCGGGTGGTCGGGGGGAGGGAGGGCGGGAGGGCGGCGGATTGCCAACTAGGTGGTGCTTTGGAAACGCCGAGTTTTGCTGGACGTGTGTGTGTGTGTTGTTGTTGATGCCTGGGGTTGCGAGCTTGCTTGGGCGTTGATCAGAAAGCTGGGCAGATTCGTTAAGCGGAAGTAGCGGGCGGGCGCGACCTGAAGAGAGCGCAAAGCGGCGGCGGCGGCGGCGGCGGCGGCGGCGGCGGCCGGAGGCGGGACGAGCGCGCGCCCGACCGAGCGCGCGCCCAGCGAGCGTCGGGCGTCGAACGACAAACCTTCTTCTCCTGTCTCTTCGACCGCCTCCAATTACACGCTCACCGACAATCAAAGAGGGAGACGCCTGCGAATGCGCATCGACCCGGGACCTGTCCCTCATTGGTTGCGCCGCCGCTCTCTTTGTGTCGCTTGCGGTTGTCCCTTGCTGACGAGGAGGGGAAGGAAACGACCACCGTGAAAGAGGTCGCGGCCTCAGGTCGCGACTTCCTCTTCTTGCCCCCGTCTCCTCCTCGCGCACACACACGTCGACCACAACATAAAATCATCAAACAAATCGCGGCAACCACGCACGCGCATCCCATCCAGCAGACACAAAACACAAGAAACAGACGTCTCTCTTCCCTCTTTCCCGAGACGCCGACAAAAGCAACAAAGGGCCACGCCTAGCACCTCAGAGCGCCCAGCACACCAGCATGGCGCCAGGGAAGGCGCCGTCCGCCGCCGAGGCCCGCCTCGACGTGCTGACGCGCCAGCTCACGGGCGCGCTCGCGCTCGAGCCGTCGTCGCCGCCGCCAGTCGCCGCCGACGCGGCCGGCGCCGCCATGCTCGCGCGCGCCGTCGCGGCCACGTGCCCGCGCCAGATGGCCGCCTACCTCGTGGTGCGTGCGTGTGCCGATGGGTCGAGGGGGGATGGGTGACGCACCAAGACCCCATCTCTCTCTCTCTCTCTCTCCCCGTCCCTCTCTCTCACTGAGCCGACATCCCAACGAAATCCCGCCCTCCCCCACGAAAACAAAAAAAACAAACAACAGCCCGACAACGCCGCGCTGCGCGACGCCATCTTTGAGTTCCTCAAGGACCCGCTCTACAAGCCCGACTCGCACCACTACCTCCCCCTCATGGAATTTCGGCAGCTCACCCTCGACCGCCTCAAGAAGTTCGTCGGCCGCCGCTTCTTCAGCGTCGCCGACATCGTCTCGGACCCGCGCCGCTTCGCCGCGGCACTCGAGGGCCTGGCCTATTGTGACTACAGCCTGGCCATCAAGGCCGGCGTGCACTTTACCTTGTGCGGGGGAACCGTGGCCAAGCTGGGGACGGCCAAGCACCACGCGGCCCTGCTGCCGCGCATCGACAACCTGGAGCTGCCCGGGTGCTTTGGTGAGGAGAGAGGGAATGGGGGGGGGCGGGGGGCGACGCGGGCAGACGGGTCGCGCGCGCTCTCTCATGCCCCTTCCGAAACGCTCTCTCGCCCCTTTTTCTTCCCCCCCTCTTGCATCCGCTGAACAAATCGCCCCCCCCCCCAAACGCAACGACACCAAAAAACGAACGCAGGCATGACCGAGCTCGGCCACGGCAGCAACGTCGCCGGCATCGAGACCACCGCGCGCTACGACCCCTCCGCGCGCGAGTTCGTGCTGCACACGCCGACCAACGCGGCGTCCAAGTTTTGGATAGGCGGCAGCGGGCAGCACGCCAAGCTGTGCGCCGTGTTCGCGCAGCTCATCACGACCGACCCCCAAGGCAAAGACACCCACCAGGGCGTGCACGTGTTTGCGGTGCGGCTGCGTGACGACGCGGGCGCGCTGTGCTCCTCGGTCCGCGTGCTCGACAACGGCCCCAAGATGGGCCTCAACGGCGTGGACAACGGGCAGATCTGGTTCGACCACGCGCGCGTGCCCCACGGCGCGCTGCTCGACCGCTACGCGTCGGTCGAGCCCGCCACGGGCGCCTACGCCTCCCCCATCCCCACGGCCGCCGCGCGCTTTGGCGTCACCGTCGGCGGCCTGACCACGGGCCGCCTGCTGATCGCCCAGGGCGCCGTCGACGCCGCCAAGATCGGCCTGGCCATCGCCGTGCGCTACGGCGCCGACCGGCCGCAGTTCGGCGGGCGCGCCGTGCTGACGTACCTGACGCACCAGCGGCGGCTGCTGCCGTGCGTGGCGGCCACCTACGCGCTGCACCTCGGCATGGGCGCTTTGAAGGTGGTCGCGTTCGGGCCGGCGGCGGCTGCTGACGTGGACAACAACGGCCGCGCGCCCGCCCCAGCGCACAAGCCGGATCCCAAGCTGGTGCACGTGCTGAGCTCTGGCCTGAAGGCCGCGGCCACGTGGCAGCGCGTCGAGAGCCTCCAGGCCGCCCGCGAATGTTGCGGGGGGCAGGGGGTGCTCTCCGCCAACCGCATCGGACCCATGCGCACCGACATGGACGTGGACGTGACGTTCGAGGGGGACAACACGGTGCTGATGCAGCAGGTGGCGCGCGCTCTTTTGGAGGGAGGGACAAAGGGCGAGGCGGCGGCGGCGGCCGAGGCAGCGCTGGCGGCGGCGGCGGGGCGGCCCGTGCCGCTCGGGGGCGCAGGCTCGGGCGGCGTCGGCGCGGCCGAGGTGCTGGCGCTGGCGCGCCGGCGCGAGGCGAGCCTGGTGTCGACCTTGGCGCGCGCGGGACCCGCGGCCTTTGACGACAACCTCGACCTGGTCGTGCAGCTCGGGTGGGCGCACGTCGACCGCTTCCTCCTCGAGAACTTGATGTCGGCCGCCGGCGCGCTGCCGGCGGCGTGCGCGGGCGCGGCGCGCCTGCCCGGCGGCTGCGGCCCTGTCGCCACGCGCGCGGCGCGCGCGACGGCCGCCGCCTACGCAACGCCCGCGCCCGAGCCCTTGCGCCCGGCTCTCCTCGCCGCGGCCCTGCTGTTCGGCGCGACGCGCGCCGAGCGCGCGCTCGACCACCACCTGGCGGCCGGCAGCGTCGCGGCGGGCGGCGTCGCGGCGGGCGGCGCGGGCGGCGGCGGCGGCGCGGCGGCGCTGCGCGCGGCCGTCAACGGGCAGCTGCGCGAGCTCGGGGGCGGCGGCGGCGCGGGCGTGGCGCCCGCGCTGGCGCTGGTCAACGGCTTTGGGGTGCCGGACCACCTTCTGGCGGCGCCGATCGCGTTTGACTGGCGCCAGATCGGCGCCGGTTACTGAGAGCGCGAGCGGCAAAGAACTGAGGCGAAGAACTGAGGCTGGCGCGCGCCCTTGCGGCAGGCCCCCTTTCTCGCCCTCTCGCCCTCGCTCGACGGGACAGCCCGAGAAAAAATCACGCACGACCAAGCCCCGCGTTTCGTTTTATTTCATCCGCAGTGCGCAGAGACGAGGTGCCCGCACTCCCCGCCACCACGACCACCACCACCGCCCGGCCCCTCGTCGTCTTGTCCTCCTACTTCCGCTCCTTCGTCTTTCGAGGCGGCGGCAGGGACAGCAGAGACGCGGGAGGGGCGGGGGTCGTCTCGTCGGGCGGGGGCGGCGCTCCCTCGCTTGTTTTGTCTTTTGGTCTTTTTTTGATTCATTCGTTCACAAAGCGCTCAATTTCAGGCACACAGCACACATCAAATTTCAAAAGAACCCGATGAACTGCCTCTGCTTCCCCAGCGACGTCTTGGAGTCGTACGCCGCCAGGATCTGCATCAGCACGAACCACGCCACGCCCAGGCACGCCGCCGACGCCGCGCCGCGCGTGCCCCGCGCTTTCAGGCGCGGCGCCGAAAACACGGCGGCGCCGAGCAGCGCCGAAAAGAGCACGTACGACGACCCCATGACAAAGCCCTCCATGCCGAGCTGGGCCGAGCGGCTGCTCGTCCACCACGCCACGCGCCCGGGTCGCTGGGGGTCGGCGCCCACGAGCGGCATGCCGCGGATGATGTTGAACATGCCGCCCGAGGTCGAAAACCACCACACCCCCAGCGCGCCGGCGCCCCACACCCCCCGGCGGCGCGCGAGCGCCGAGCCGTGCAGCCGCCACGCGGCCGCCGCGCCCCCCGCCGCCGCGGCCGCGAACGCGAGCGGGAAGAGGGGGGAGCGCACGAACGAGGGGCGGACGACGGGCGCAAACAGAGAGCCGGGCACGCGGGTCGCGAGCCAGCCGCACATTTCTTCCGCCGCCCAAGGGTATTTTGTGAACCCCGCGGCGGCGGCGCCGTCGCGGCCCATTTCGTCCTCCTCGGGCACGCGGATGCGCCCGCCTCTGTCGTCGGCCGGGGGCCCCGGGTGGGAGGGGGTGAGCACGAACACCATGGGCAGGGCCTTGACGCCGAGGCGGCCGTAGAGGTCCTTGGACGCGTGGTGCCAGAGCTCGACGAAAAAGACGTCGGCGGCGGGCGCGGCGGCGGCGGCGGCGGCGGCGGCGGACGCGTCGCCGGCGGCGGCGGCGGCGGCGGCCTCGTCCGCCTCGTCGGCGCTTTGGGGGGCGGCGGGCGGGGGCGCGTCGGCAAACGCCTTGGCGGCGAGGCCGTACTCAAAGCGCAGGTCGCGCAGGCGCGTCTTGGGCGAGTCCATCATGTGCTTGGCCGACATGAACACCGCAAGCGCATAGGGGCGGCGGCGGGTTGCGGGGGCGGCGGCGGCGGCGGCGTCGGCGGCGTCGGCGTCCGCCCCCTTTGCCGCCGCCGCCGCCGCCTTGCCGCCGCCCTTCTTCTTCCCGCCGTCGCTCGAGGGCGGGGCGAGGCTGGCGTACCGCTCGAACTGCTCGCTTGAGAGGACGATGACGCGGTCGCGGGCCTTGGAGCGCAGGGCGCGGAGCTCGGCGAGCTGTTTTTTTTGTCGGTGTGTTTTGTTGGCGCGTTTGGGGGGCGTTCGGGGGTGAGAGGGACGACGTGCGTCGGCGTCGCCTGTCCGTCGGGTGCTGCGACGATCCTCCTCCCTCCTGCTCCACTCACCCGAGGGTCCGCTCCAGGGGCTGACGCGGCCCATCCGGCGCCGGCTAGCGCGGCGATCACTGCGGCGACGAGCACGAGTCGCGCCCCCGCGCGGGCGCGCGCCATCCCGGCGTTTGAACCTCTGTTTTCCAAGGCGGTTTTTTCTTTCCTTCGTCAAAGAAATCCGCGCACGGACGCGATCGAGAGGTGATGAGCAGCGAGGATCGTGTGGATGTTGCTGATGCAGATCGTCGGCTGGTTTGGAGACAAGGAAGAGTGAAGGGGCGCAAGGTGCTATCGCTCCTCTCTCTTCTCTTGGGAGACTCAAAACAGCAAAATCTTCTCCTCGTTTCGATTCGTTCAGAGAACATCCCGGGCTCACATCAACAAACAACAGCACAGGCACACACACAGTCACACACCCATCAAGTACAACGACCCCAGGCAGAAGAGAGCGCGCGCGCCCCCAGAACTGCCGCTCCCTCTCGCGCCGCATTCTCATTCACCCCGCGCGCGGCTCTCGCACAGGCGCCGCCGCCACCATGAGCGCCGCCGACGTGCTCAAGCGCGCGGTGGAGGCCACCCCCACGCGCGAGCTCCCGCTCAAGTCGGTGCAGATCGACGGGCAGGTCATTCTCAAGGTGATGCAGCACTGCAGCCAGAGCGCGACGCTCGCGACCGGGCAGCTGCTGGGCCTGGACGTCGGGCAGACGCTCGAGGTGACCGACTGCTTCGCCTTCCCGGTGAGTTTTGACGTGGGTCCGGAGAGAGGGGCACGCGCGCGGATCCGACGAAGCGACGAAACCCGCCGCCGCCGCCGACGCCCGAACGCCCGCCCGCCCGCTCGCTGACGACGACGGCGACCCTCACGCACGAGCCCTCCCTTCCCCCACCCCCGACTGCTCCCGACCCCAACCCCCCAAACAACACCAGGCCTCGGTCGCCGACGCCGACGCCGCCAACGCGGCCGGCCCGGGCGCCCTCCAGGCCGGCGCACCCCAGGCCGCCGCCGCCGCCGCCGCCGCCGCCGACGACGCCAGCAGCGGCCACTACCAGCTCGAGGTGATGCGGTGCCTGCGCGAGGCCAACGCCGACAACAATACGGTCGGGTGGTACCAGTCGGCCCCCTTGGGCGCGCACCAGACGGCCGAGCTGGTCGAGACGTTCGTCAACTTCCACGAGAGCCTGAGGACCAAGTGCGTGTGCCTGGTGTACGACGCCGAGCGCGCGGCGCGCGGCGGGCTCGGGTTGAAGGCGGTGCGGGTGCGCGCGCCGCTGATGGCGGCGTTCCGGGCGGGCAAGCTGAGCGGGCGCGAGCTGCGCGAGGCCGGCATCTCGTGGCGCGACGTGTTCCAGGAGGTGCCCCTCCGCGTGCACAACTCGTCGCTGGCGCAGGCCCTGATCGCGGACGCGTGCCTGTCAGCGCGCGGCGGCAGCGGCGGCGGCGGCGGCGGCGGCGCCACGGCGGCCGACCTCGAGCGCCTGTCGCTGTCGCAGCCGGCGTTCGTCGAGCGCGCGGCGGGCGCCCTGGTCGAGTGCGTGGACGAGCTGCTCGGCGAGCAGGCCAAGGTGGCCGCGTACCACCGCGCCGTGGCGCGGCAGGCGCAGCAGGCGGCCGCGTGGCTGCAGCGCCGGAGGCACGAGAACGCGGCGCGGCGCGCGGCCGGAGAGGAGCCGCTGCCCGAGGAGGACGCGGCGCTGTTTGCGGCGCCGGCCGAGCCCAGCAGCCTCGAGCACCACCTGATCGTCAACCAGATCGCGTCCTACTGCGACCAGCTGGAGGAGGCGTCGGCGGCGCTGACGTCCAAGCTGGCCATCGCCAAGGCGTGCTCCAACGCGTGAAGACGGCTTGATTTTGCAAAATAATTTCGACGAGGGGCGGCTTTTGGCGCCCAAGAGCCAAACGCACCGTGAAGCTGCTGTGTTTTCGTGTTTTCGTGTGTGTGCGTTTCGTGCATTAACAAGACAGCTGTGCAGTGATTGTCTCCCTCTCTCTCATGCCTCCTTCATGGATCCCAATGCATGGCCAAAAATGCGCGCGCGCGCGTGCCGCGCGCAACGAACGAATATAAAAAACGGCAGGCGCTGCAAGAGCAGGGGCGGGCGGCAATGGGGCATTTGTGTTCGTTTGGGGCCTCGAAGACACATATTTTTATATGATTCTGGCGCGCTGCAGCGATCTGGGGGCGGGAGCTAGTGGTACAGAATGAGGAGGGGTTGGAGGGCGAGGGGAGGGGTGGGGGCGTGTACAGCGGGTTGGGCGCTTGGCAGATCAGGGCTTGGATGCAAAAAAAAGGGGCGACACGCATAGAAGAAAAAGCGCGAGGCAGACAAAAAAAGACACTCGCCGCTGAAATTGTTTGCTTGTCGTATGCTTGGCAAGGGAGATATAGGAGCGAGCGAGGAGCAGGCCGCGGCGGGAGCGTGCAAGGGGCCGGAAAACATGCGCCGGGCTGGCCGTGCGGATGAAGGAGGAAGAAGGGGGGGCGGGAAGCGCGCGCGCGCGAGGCGGGACGATCGAACGGAGGGGGGGGGGGGGGGGGGGGGGGGGGCGCCGGGCCCGCGGCCC
>Ga0335398_10006101_pt1 | contig 15465 bp, 4 predicted proteins | sample BON03_FD_205742 | JGI IMG/M metagenome (GOLD analysis project Ga0335398, IMG submission 205742) | Freshwater microbial communities from Lake Bonney liftoff mats and glacier meltwater in Antarctica - BON-03 (spades assembly) (version 2) | ecosystem: Environmental > Aquatic > Freshwater > Ice >... | reverse complement strand
CAACGCGGCAGTGGCTGACTTTTCATACGCTATTGAAGAGTTTGTGTGCGGTCTTGAAATCGTGTGCGGTAAAATGCAAGGCGAAGTGGTCCTCCCTGTACCCACAAGGTGTGTCAGCTGATTGCACACGATATGTACCACATGTGCCTTGTGGAAGAGTTGCACCTCGACTGTAGCAGCGAGCAGGCGTGTTTGAAAATTGCACATTACTGTGAGCGCATGTGACGGTTGTGGATGCGCAGTATCGAGGGACACGACGTCACTGCATTGGCGAAATCTCGCAATTCTCTTCGAATGCTTGAATTCAGTGTGTTGGCCTGGACCAAGCAGATACGGTATCATGTGGTATCATGTGCACCGCGGTACCTTGTTCTTGTTGTCCACCACACCATCTTGTTGTGCACCACGTTATCATGTGCTCCACTCTCTACCCTCTCTTGAATTGAGTCGGTATATCAGCTGAGACAGGTTGTTGGCATGTGGGCATGCAGGTGGTCAGTGATGAAAGAGGCTGAGGACCTCGTAGACAAGCAAGTCGATTATTGGCCATGCAAGGAACTTGACTTTTGGGCAGCTCGCGCCTTGGAGCTGCAAGGAATTCTCATGCAGCTGCAAGGCCCGGTGGCCACGAAAGTGATGGAGGCTCTCAGACTGAGCCAGTCAAGCTATTGCGAGCCGCTCAAGCGTGCCATCCACCAAGTCACAGAGGCGGCCAATGAGGCTCGCAGCAACACGTGCCACCTCGAAACCATTCGACACCACGTCCAAGTCCTCCAAGATTTTAACATTCCCTTTGCGCACAGCGCTGGCAGTGATGTGGAAAGGCAAGAGGAGTTGCAGGCTCTTGACGGTTCGCGCGTGTCAAGTGGTCTAGGCCGTGAAATGCAACCATGCGAGTCATGGCAACAACGCCTCCATCCAGTCATGCATATTCTCTACTTGATCTCGAAAACATCGCCCTACTACAGGACTTCAAACAGAGTCGGCTTTTTCGTACGGCTCCTCGAAAATTTGACGATTCAACGTGCTCGCGAATACGTCTACGACGGGCGTGGAAATAGTGTGTTCCTTGACCGCTCCAACGTGGCAGTAGCACGGCTCCAAGGTGCTATGCTCGCGTGCTCTGCTCTCAAAGACCTCTATCTCAAATACGAGGCTTTGTCACAGCAGGATTGTGTGGAGGCGGGGCAGGAGGCACAAGACTCGCCTTGGACGTCTACTGGTATGTTTGCGCGGCTCTATCTCTTTATCCAACGCTGCCAGGATGTGCTCTATTTCACAAAGTCAGCTTCAACGTTTGACGTGCTACAGACCGTCCATATTTGCGGCACCAATGGCTATAAATCAACTGCCAGAGCGCGCTCACTGCACGAGGATATTCATGCAGCCATTCAGCTGCTCACCCACGTTGATTATAGTCTACTTCTTGTTGAAGATGCCACGCCTTTCGAGGACGACTTCAGCCGGTTGTGCAACAGGCTGAAGGCACTGCAAGTAGGAGGCCTCTCTTTCCTCCAGCTTGCCTACGAAGATTGCCATAACCTGGAATGCGTCAGCGATCTCATCCTCAGTCTCAAAGATGTGCTACTGTTGCCTACCTTTTGTGCGCTCCTCGCGAAGATGCTCACGCGTGCTGTGCAGCTGTATTGTGCGCAGGTTGAGCACTCGCGCACAGCGCTAATTGCACAGCAGTCCAGCCAAACAGCGCGCTTTGGCGACAACTTCGCTGCAGTCTCGAGCAAGCTGTATGGGGCAAAGGCACTCCTGAATCGTCTTGGTGTTATGGATGCCAGGCTCCGCTCGCTAGCCCCACTGCTGCACACCTTGCAGGTTCAAGGGTACATGGAGGCCTTTGCCGATACCGAGAGGCTGCGCTGCGCAATCCTTCAAGTCGAGCGTGTCACGTATGGAGCGTGGGTAAAGAAAGTTGAGGAGGTCCCCGACGACGTCTTACATGAGCCTATCTTGATTGTGCGTCAGCGGCAGCGTCTTGATGCTGAGGATAGAGCCAACGCCCAAAGTGCTGACTGTGTGGAGCAGCGTGTACATGTTCAGGTCAATTTGGATGAGAGCGTGCTGGAGCACTTGCGTGAAGCTAAGTACCTCAGGGACCTGGGCTATCACTTGCCCAACACGGCCATGTATTTGTTTGAGCGCTCCGAAAAGATCCGCGGTCATCTTGCACACTTAAAGCTGATTGTGAATCAATACAATTATCTGTTTGGTCTTTGTGCGCAGCCCGAATGGCCACTGGTTGTGCAGACGCTAGACGGAGTGAGACAGATGGTGCTGCATGCCGCCTCATCCATCACCTGGAACAGCAATCGCATTCATGATTTCATAGTCAACATGAGCTGTCAGCTCCAGACAGGCATCAACACCATGGAGGCCTTGATGCGCCAGCGCGCTGCCGTGATGCTTATACTTGAGCAGTGGGGTCGGCACCCGCTGTTTCGGCGCAAGAAGACGCAGAGCTACAGCCTGTCTGCCTTTGACCACCTGCACTCCATTCACGTGACTGCGTGCTATCAGATGCTTCAAGAGGGCACTCACTCCATCCACCAACTCATCGACAAGAGCATGGCACTATGTGGCTGCAATTGGACAGTTGCGCATTGGATATGCTACGTGGAGCATCTACAAGGTCTTTGCGCCCAGTGTCTCAAGAAGTTTGTCGAGGACAATCTCTCGCAGCTCCTCCTGGAGCTGCACTGTCACGCCGGTGCCTTGACTCAGACAATTAGCGGAGAGGCTCACGACGAAATGTCGGCCGACCTCCCCTTGCTGGAGATCTCTATTGAGCTGTTGCATGGCAGTGTGATGCAGTATGTGCCGCCTGTATTGAGCACGCGCACTGGCACCCAAAGCATCCAGGCAAGTGTGCATGAATGGAAGCACTCCATTGTGGATGCGGTGAGTCATGCCACGTGCGACGCGCACACAGTGGACTATATGGCAGGTATCACGAACGATGGCAAGGTGCGCGACTTGCAGGAGGCTGTGCGGCAAAGCCTCCACAAGACTGTCCAACTGTGCTCTGACTATAAGGACTCATTCAAAGACTACGACTTTTTGTGGCTCCAGGCTGGAGAGGAGCACTTCCAGCACATTGTCGCCACCGTCATCATGGTGAAGGGGGCAGGTACGCCTGACATGCAGGCAGTGGCCAGAAATGTGGATGAACTATTGCACCTTGGGCAGCGTCTAGCGACGTACTTGGACTTGAAGCGGATGGACTGGGTGCGCGTAGATGCTCGGCCGCTCAAGTCAGCCATCTCAATGCTCCTTAGCGCCCGTCTAAACAGACACATTGTTTTCCTCCAGGACTATCTCGCCACAAATCTTGACAAGGTGAATCGGGAGCTTGTATGCACCACGCAAGAGCTGAGTCAAGCGAATGACTTGCGAACAGGGCACGAATTCATGCTGCCTTTGGTGCTACGAGCCGTGGTGTCAATCAAGGAGAGGCGCGACAAGCTTGAACATGACATGAATAGCCTAGAAAATGTTGCCTCGTTCCTGCGCGGGCACGGCTACGTGATAGAGGCACCTCGTGAGCAACACCTCATCACCATCTTTCAGCTCTGGACAGATGTTCAAAAGTTTGCTCTGCAGGTCAAGGACAAGTACTCGTCACTCATCGCAGCCGAGCAGGAACGCCTACGCAAGCGCGTCAACACTTTGCTGACCCACTGTCAGGATGCAAGGGGCAGATATGCAGACAGCTTCTTGTGGCTTCCGGCTGAGACCTCGCAGGCTTCTTATCGCCTCATTTCGGAAAATCACGCCGAGATTTGCTTGCTGTTGCGTGACGAGACTGAGGTGCTTGAGCTGCAACGTCTCCTTGACTTGCCGCACACGTCACACACCATGCCCATCATCAACGAGTGTTTTCTTCAAATCTATGCGGCCAAAAAGCTGTGGGATGTAAATGATCTGATTCAAACTCAGATCAATCAGATGAGCAGTTTAAAATGGTCCGAGGTGCAGGTGGCAGAGCTTTTGACAGGGGCACAAGATTTGATGCTTGAGCTCAAACGACTCACACATTCTAACGATCCAAAAACGCAAACTTTACTTGAGCACTACGTGGGGGGCAGCAAGGCGTACCGGAAGCTGGAGCAAGATGTCATCTACTTGCTCCTTTCCTTGCCACTGGCTGGCCTGCTGCAGCATCCTGCCATATGCCAGAGGCATCTCAAGAAGCTCATGTCCATTTCGGGTGAGGCGTTTGCTCTGGATGATAACGTGAGGCTGTCCAAGATGCTATCGCTCGGGCTTCCTGTCTTGGCCGACCACATCCATACGCTCGTGGCTTCAGCAGAAAAGGAGGTGCAGATCGAGGAGGAGTTGAAGGCATTGCAAGACCGGTGGTCTGAGCACAAGCTCATTACTGTCAATCACTCAGATGCCGAAATGCTTGTTTTGTCATCACAGATGCAAAGTGTTGTGTCCAGCCTACTGGAAATTGAGGTGCAGGTCAGCCAGATGCTGCAAAAGAGGTTTGCACAAGTGTTTCGCGAAAGCGCATTTGTGCTCCAAAAGACACTGGCTCAATCTGTGGAATTGATCCAGTCGCTAATGGCTGCGCAAAATATTTGGTTGACGCTGATAGGTATCATGTATTACGATACAACAGGCATGATTGACATGGTGCCTGATCTAAAGCCCACCTTTCAGCAAGCAGACCAGGCCCTCCGCCAAGTGCTCAACGACACTCTCACACACGAGTGGATCAAAGACGTCATGCCCTCGATCCTAGACCTCACCAGTCGCACCAGCTCGCTGCTACATTCACTAGGCAGCTGCCAGCAAGTGCTGCGAACATGGCTAAACCAACGTCGAGCAGAGTACCCGCGGCTCTACCTGGTGTCAGACCAAGAGCTCATCAACCTTCTTTCCGAGGGCATGCACAGTCCACGTAAGCTTGTCAAATTTCTGCCGCGCATCTTGCACGGCATCCATTCGCTCGAGTTTGCCTCTGCCGTTCACTCCACCGGAAATGAGGTAGTTGCCGTTTTCAATCAGCAAAACGAACGTTTGCAATTCGATCAGGAGCTCAAGTTCAGCGCGCGTCACACGGTTATGGAAGACTGGTTGAGAGAATTAGAGTTGCGAGTCTCTCATGCGCTCAAAAGGGGCGTGGTCGATGGTGTGCGCAACATGGCGACGTACCAGCTGAAGCATTCGGCTGTGCTCCAGTGCGTGCAGGTTGTGGTGCTGTCCTTCAAGGTGCAGTGGACAGGGCTGGTCGAAAGAGCGTTGAGCTCAGCTGGTCCTGTAGACGCTGCCACTGCGCTCCAAGATCTCCATAAATGCAGCCAGCAAAATGTGCACAAGCTGGCCGTCTATCTCCGTGATATGACCCTAGATTCTCTCAAGCGCTCCAAGTACGCCATTCTCCTGGCCTCTGAGTTGTGGGGTAAAGATGCCATTGCCTATCTGGCCACGGCGCTCATCAAAACATCCTCTCCTCTCAAGAAAACATCCTCTCCCGACCTCGTTGACTCGACGCATATGTTTGAGTGGCAGCTACAAATGCGCTTTTACCTGCGCCATGCACAGTCGGACGAAGAGAGCGCGTGCCGCTTGAGAATCGGCGACTCTTCACTTGATTATGCCTTTGAGTTTATGGACTTGAAGGAACCCTTCTGCTTTAGCGTGGCCAGCACCAGGTCCTTGATGGGCTTTTGTATGGTGATGCAAAATCGCATGATTGTGGCGCTTGGTGCATCGAGGCCTGGGGCGCCGAGTTGTGTTGGCAAGACGGAAACTTTCAAGCAAATGGCGACTGCAGCAGGGCAGCAGATGCATGTCTTTAATGCCTCGCCGCACCTTGTGCGCAACGTCGTGGCGGGGTCATTGCTGGGCCTGTCGCAAAGCGGTGCATGGGGGCTCTTTGAAAACTTTGACAAGGTGCCTGTTGATCTCATGTGCTACATTGCATGCCTAATCAAGTCGCTCATGAACGCACTCAGGAGCGGTGGTGACGCTGATGTTGATGGCATCCACCTAACGCCAAGCCCTGCCTTTGCTTTCTTCATCAGTCTAGGATCGCATCGCACTGTGGAGCTACAGGATGTGCCTCACGATCTTGCAGTGCTGCTTCGGCCAGTCGCAGTCTTGCCTCCAGACTTAAGGGCTCTTGCCCAGCTATTACTCATAGCGCGTGGCTTTGTCAACGCTTGCGAATTGTCGCTGAAGCTGTGTTTGCATTTACAGTTGTGCTCAAACATGATAGGACCAATCATGACAGGAACATTGAAAGCGCCGCTACAAGACATTTGGTGCAATCTTTCTACGCTTCGAACTATCATCCACGGTGCTGGCCTTGACAAGTTGGCGTATCATGACACCACTGACGAAGATGATGACGGCACTCAAGAACATGTCATTCTTGTGCACCGCATACTACGCTTCAACGCTGCCAGCATCTTGCCGGCGCAACTAGACTCGCTTTCACTCATCACACAGGCTGTCTTTGGCACAGCGCATCTTGAGCAGGCCGTTGCACAAGAGCACGTAGTGCCACCAACCGTCACGTCTCCACCCACCATCACAGGCGCACATGCACCAATACCGTATGCGTGGTGTCGTGTCCGCAAGACAAGTCTTAGCCGAGGAGTAGAAGTGGGACCGAAGATGACGGCCAAGATGAGCGACCTGCGCTCAATCTTGTCGATCCGCATGTCGACTTATCTTCTTGGAGCGCCAGGCGTAGGAAAGACCAAAACATGGCGCTCACTCGCTCACATGGGAATGGAAGACAGAAAAGTAGTGGTTCAAATCATGAATCCAAACGCGCTTGATGTCAGCATGTTTTGCGGCTGTTATGGCAGGCAGAGCAGCGAGTGGAGACCGGGAGCCTTTTCCAACTTGATGCGCAACACCCAACAATGTTCTCCTACTGCCGACGAGGCCGTTGATTTCAAATGGATCGTGCTTGACGGAGAGGTAGAGGCAGTGTGGCTAGAGCTCCTGGCATCCTGCTTTGACAGTCTTGAGCGCTTGGCACTCGATTCAGGGGAAGTGCTCCACATTGGGCCTGAGGTTCGGATTCTGATGGAGACTTGCTCTCTAGAACATGCACTGCCTTGTGCTGTTGCGCGCAGTGGAGTGTTGCACATCGGCGACACAGTGGTGTCGACTGAGGATCTCGTGAGTGCGTGGCTGGAGAATGTGGAGCGCGATTCAGTCAAGATCGAGATGCAGCTTCTCTTCTCCACAAAGCTGCCGCGTCTTCTAGAGTTTATGGAAAACAGCTCCACTCTTGAGTTTTTTGCGGCGGCGTCGAGCAGGTCGTGCTGCCTCTCAATGCTTCGGATCCTTGATGGGCTCATTACAGCTGAGGGACATGATTGGACTCCCGCGTCCAGGGCTGAAAAGTGTCTGTGGATGTTTGATTTTGCAGCTGTCTGGGGCTTTGGCGGGCCCTTGGCCGTGGACAAGGTGATTGATTGCCGCCGTATTTTCAGCGACTGGTGGAGGCAAACACTGGGACTCTTTGGCACCCACGAACTGCCCGTGACCGGCACCATTTTTGACTACACCTTCAATCCCTCGACATTTCAGATGTGCATGTGGAAGGATCTGGTTTCCTCCACCAAATACTTTACGCCGTCTGTAAGGGACGAAATAGTGGTCTCGTCGCCCTTGTCAGTGTGCATTGAGCGGCTCTTCGAGGTGACCACCCATGCCAAACACCGCCTGCTCCTTGTGGGTCAGGAGGGCGTCGGCAAAACATGCATGGTTCACGAGTTTTTGAAGGGACTGCCCATCCGCTACGTGGGTAGGCGAATGGCACTGCACAGTCATTCTACAGCAGATGAGCTGTTGATGCAAATCAAGCAACAACTGCGAAAAAAGGCAGGGCAGGTCTACGGTCCAGAAGGTGACAAAACCATTGTCTTTTTCGTCGATGATTTGTCCATGCCGCATCGCAACTGCAGCAACCTGCGTAGCACAGCTGCACTCCTGCACCAGCTCGTAGAGCACGAAATCTTTTACGATCTCAAAGAGCTTCGGTGCTGCGAAGTCGTAAACGCCCAGTATGTGGCTGCTATGTCGCCGCGGCTAGGTTGGAATGGGGTCGATGCGCGTTTGCTCAACAAGTTCTGTATCATCAGTGTACCTTCACCCAAGGCACATGCCATAGCATCCATCTTTTCGTCGATTCTGGCATCCTTTACCAGCCAATTTGATCCAGAAGTGAGAGAGATGGCCAAGATTCTCGGGCCCTTGATGGCTGACGTCCATGTTCGGGTGGCCAAGTACTTTTCGACGCCGCAGTACCCGTCACACTATCTCTTTTCACTGCACAATGTGACGCGAGTTTTGAATGCGGTGTGTTGCGCCAACGCAGAGGTGTACGCGACGCCTCTAGTCTACGTCAGTTTATGGGCATACCAACTCCATCGCGAATACTGCGACCGTTTGGAACACTTTTCAGACGTGCACGTATTCAAGTCGATTCTGCGCGAGGGCATGCACAAGCATTTGGACGCCGAGTTGGCCGACGATGCGCAAGTGTTTGACACCGCACACATTGCTCACTTCGCCTCTGGCACCGTCTCACCTTCTAGCGTCACTGCATCCCAGTGGTGTGATGTTATTAAAGAGCATTGGGTGCAGTACAACGACAGCTTTGCGCCAATGGAGATGATCATCTGGGACCGCGTGGTTGAGCACCTCTTGCGCATCACGCGGGTCTTGACACGCAATCGAGCCTGCCTTGTCCTCTTTGGGCAAGGTGGCTGTGTGGGACGAGAAAGCCTGGTGCGACTTGCTAGCTTTTGCTGCCAGGCTCAGTTGGTCACGCCATGCTTGCCTCCTCTCCACTCCCCAGCTAGTAGCTCCAAGGCACATGCGTTTGATTTCAGGGTAGAGATTGAATCATCGCTTATGACAGCGGGCCTATCGGGACGTGCCATCTGCTTCTTGCTCACAGAAACTTTGTTGCCGCATAGCCATCTGCTCATTCTCATCAACGAGATTTTCCAAGGAGATTTTGTGTACAGCGAAGAGGGAGAAAGCAGGCCAGAGCATTTGTTGTTTGGGTGCGAGACGAGAAACAAGATCATTGATGAGATGCGGGAGGCCGAGCAGATTGCACAAGAAGACGCAGGTCTGGTAACTCAAGTCACAGACAAAGACCTCTGGACACGTTTTATCGATTTGGCATTGTCAAACTTTCATGTTGTCTTCTGTCTGGAAACCCAAACAGGGCTGGGTTGTTTGGCTGAATTCCCAAGCATCGCTCAAAAGTGCTGCATAAGCGTGGTGGCGTCATGTGACGACGCCGATCGAATCCAAATCGTCTCGCGAAAGATGTGCACTCTGAAGTGCACGTTTGATGCAGATACGCGCGTCAATAACAAAATGGAGTACAACGTCGTGCATGTTATCGGCTCCATCTACACCTTGGCCCAGAAAGTAGGCCTTGAGTTTACGCACACATTTAATCACCAGTATGCTCTGGGCTTGTCGCACTACATGGATTTCATCAATGTCTTCCTGAAAACCATTGACTCTTCAACGCGGTACACGGCCAGGCGGATTGAGCAATTGGAAAAATGTACGTTGCGACTAGAGGTGCTCAAGGCAGATGCTGAACAGCTTATTGTAGATCGTGCCAAATGGACGCAACAGATCGAGGAGGCTGTTGCAGCAGTTCAAGATCTTGTCGTCATCATCGGCCAAAAAACCTCGGAGCTCGAAGCGATCCAAGAGAACATTCAAGATTCGCAAAACAAAGTGCGGAGTTGCAACGAGAACCTCAACCGTGTTAGCTCTGAATTGGCAGGCGCTCGCATGAGCGTAGTGCCGGGTTTCAAAGGCGCCTCCTCCGACCTGAAGTGAGTATATATGTCTACAAACTCTCTTTGTAATGATTTAGTCATTTAATATAACAATTAAACATAAACATAACGTAAATATTAAAAATGATAATATCTTGTCATATCTTGACATATTGGACATATATGAAAAATAAGGTATGAAAATCTATCTTGAGGAAGACTTCCCGGGAGGGTTGAAATCAACCAACCAACCAACACCCCACCATCACCACCTTCTTTTTTCAATATGAGTATATGTGTCTATAAACTCTCTTTTTAATGATATAATGATATGTATAATAATATGTAGATTGCTGGACCGCGTCTCGATGGGCGACGTCAAGTCCTACAACGTTCCACCTGCAGCGATCGAAAGAGTTATGACGATTGCTATCATCCTCTCAACGATGCCGAGCAAGGCAGGCACGTGGGATATCAGCTGGCCACGCGCCAAGCGCACCATCTCCTGTGCCGATAGGTTTGTAATGGATCTTTTGCAAGTCAAACCAGAACAAGTGAGCGAGGGGCAGATGGAAGCTGTAAGGCCCTACCTCTTGGATGCCAATAAGTTCACACCAGTAATCCATGAGGTTTGTGAGGTGCTTGGCATAGTCTGGGATTGGATAGTCTGGCTTTTTGACTATATTGAGGTCTACCGAAAACAGATTGTGCCATTCGAGGAAGAAAAGGAGGAGCTTGAACAAGTGCTCCACCTCGCCAACCAAAAGCTTAGTCTTGACATACAGCAGGCATCACGAATCGACAAAGACATTGCATTGCTCACAGACAAGTTTGAGATTGTATCGTCGCGCAAGTCTATGTTGCAGGCCAAGGTCAAAGTCGGCACTGAGCGATACCACAATGCCATCTCTCTGATAGCACGCCTCCAAGGCGACGAGCCTTTCTGGAGGCAAGAGCGTGATGAGAAGCAAGTCGCACACCACAATGTATTGGGTGATTGCTTACTGGGCGCCATGCTGCTGACGTATTGCGCACCCCTCTCGCAAGCATATCGACGCAAGCTATTCAGTGAGTGCAAGGAACAGTTGCTTGGGCTTTGTATTCCCTTTTCATCTGGGTGTCAGCCAGCAGATATCTTGTTGCGGCCTGGCCAAGAATATGGATGGTATCAAGAAGGGCTGCCTATCCTCAACTTCGGCGTCCGTAACATGCACGCCCTAGAAAACTGTCTTGTTTCGAATCATGCAATGCGTGTGCCTCTATTGATAGACCCAGACTCGGTGGCGCTGAATTGGTGTCGCGCCCTCTCCAACGATAGCCGAGCAGACAAAATGCATCTGCTTGTTTGCGACGACACCTTGATGGATCGCCTAAAAAGCTGCATCACTCAGGGAGTGTCAGTAATGTGCACTATTGTGCCCCTCCGATGTGACCCGCTTATCCACTCGCTTTTGCAAATGCGAGTATTAAAAAAGGGCAAAGATAGATACTTGCAGATTGGTTCCGAAAATGTTGAGCTGGCAAGTGGGTTCAAATTGATGCTGCGCACGTGTGACAGGTCGCACTCGTTTCCCGCGCCTGTCACCACCAGAACTTCGATTATCAATTTCCAAGTAGATGCAGACGAATTTGAAGATTACTTGCTGACTATAATGGTGGCAGCTCATGAAGAGCGCGTGCAACACGAGCGCGACAATGTGTTGCGTACGCTGGTGGAGCGCACACTGAGAGTAGCTCATGACAAGCAAGCTGTAATCAGCATGCTCCTCGATATGACAGGCAATTTGTCTGATTCTGAAGAAGTTCAGAAAATCTCCCAGTTCAAGACAGAGGTTGATGCGCGTCGGGTTGCACTCGAGAATACTGTGGATGAAATGGACGTGTTGCGCGGTCTTGCTGCACCCTACTTGCATCTTTCCTCCATCCTGGCTGGTGTGCTCAAGCCTATTCGGAATCTGTGCCACCTGGATGTTGCTTACGTCTTCTCTGCGCAAGAGGTCCTGCATGTGCTCAATGCACATCTGCTGCACAAACGCAAGGCAGTCCAGACACATGTGGCCACATCACTCAACGACCAAGAGCGAGTGCACACACAAGGTATCGCACCAGCCATGGCTGCCATCTGTTTGCACGTGGCGCACGCAGTAGCGCAAGAGCATCGCGATGCCTTCCTGGTACACAGCTTTTTTGAACATCATGTAAGCCTGGGCAGCATCAGCAGAGAGGTAATGGCACAGGTCTTGAGCACCTCTTGCGACACCCAGCATAAAGTGCATTTGCTGCACAAGCACGTCGCGCCTTTCGAGCAGCTCCATGCTGAGTTGTCTCAAGTTGCTAGTGCCACTGCCACTCCATCAACAAGCACCTCCACCTCCGCGCAAAGCAAGGCTCATGTGTTCTGGCGTAGCTGGCTGGCCTCTGACAAGCCCGAGCTTTCTCCGCAAGGCGACTTGCCTTGGCACCACGCTGGTGAACACCGTGATAGTCTTGAGCTTGATGACTGGCAATGCATCTTGGTCTTGGCTGTCTTGCGCCCTGATCGATTGGCCCCTGCTATTCGACGCCTCCTGCTCCAGACTCTTGGCAGCAGGCAGCATATGAATGGGAGCCTGGAAGAAGTTGGAGGTGATACCCGCACAGTTGAAACCATGACACTTGGAGCCTTGCACCAAATGTTGCACCTCCACAACTCGCTGCAGCACGCAGTGTATGTGCCACAAAACATGCGCTACCAGCGCCCTGTCCCCATAATGTTATTGGGATCAAATCAGCTTGACGCTTGGAACGAGGTGTTGCACGTGGCCACAGAGTTAGAGCTGTTGGATAGCACACACCAGTCTCTCATACTGTCAGTCAACACCCCCAATCTGCGCATACTGCTCATGGAGGCTGCGCAAAAGGGCCGCTGGGTCCTACTGCGAGATCTGACACTCGCTGGTCATGCGCACCACTTTCTCGACTGTTGGCTCGACGGCGTCGCTCAAGAGCCTGGTAGCACTCTTAGCAATATGCACAAACCAGTCCGGTCTCCTGGATATGGACATGGTGTAGAGGCGGGCGACACTATACAGGTAGAGGCGCGTTACGGCGATGCTATCAAGCCGCCTTACCGTCACCCGCACCATAAGTTTCGGCTTTTTGTGTGTGCTGCTAGCGTTGAGTGCACGCCGCACGCGTCTTTTTCGTTTGGGTGTGTGTGGAACAAGTGCCTGCAATTCAATTGCACGCAAGCAGCCGTTGGCATGAAGATGAGGTACCTCAAGCTGAGTAATGCCTTCCTGCGCGACACAAGTCAAGACGACAATGCCAACGACGAGAATGTCGACGACTTGGACCATCTATCCTTGGTGATGCGGAGAGTCTTTCTTTTGCACCTGGTCTTTAACAGCTTGTCGCTCGAGGGTGTCAGCGGCTGGAGGTTTAGCTATGAATTTAAGTTAGACGACATAATGTTTGCCAAAGAGCGCATTGTCCAAGTGCTTCTCGCCCGTCAGGTGCCTCCCATGCAACTACCTCACATCATCCGCATTCATGTTCACTGCTCATCCCGCGGCTCGTTGTCTTGTTTTGAGTGTTTGACTGTTGAGACACGGGAGGGTGTTGATGTGACACTTCATATGTTGGTGACACTTGATACACTTCATATGTTGGTCTATATCAACACTTCATATGTTGGTCTATATGAACACTTCATATGTTGGTCCAGAGCAAACAAACCATGCACCAGAAGCAACTGGAAAATACATTGAAAAGTTGCTCCTATATGGTGTCGCATCTGGTTCATGGTGGACGCATCCGAGATGTGTGGGGTAACTTGCATGCTTTTATTGTCTTTGCCACCGCCCTGCATGCACATGCTGGCATGCCAAATCCCATGCGAATGCCTCTTGCGAATGCCATGTTTTCCGGCTGTTTGACAAAGCATGGTCACTTGTGTGTGCGTTGTGGTGCAATGGTGGCGTTGGAGCAAACAGACCTGGGAGTTGCAGAGCATGTCGCAAGTAGTCTCTTCTTGAGTCTCAGTGCCCACGAAATGTCTGCAGCAACACAAGCACCACCGCTTCCACCACCCACTCTCGAGGTGACCCGCCCCTTGCTTATACACAAGTGTGCGCAGCAATGCGTGAGGGGCCATGAGCGTCACACACGAAGAGTGCTCATATTATGCAGCAAATGCACACGGAGCTTTAGCAACCTGGCACACCATGACAAGATGACGTAACCCCAAATGGCCTCTGATCGTTAGCCGTCAGTCAAGGCCAGAGAATCTCAAAAATAACAAGACTATTGCAAACGACAGGAACGTCTGGATCAATTTTACCTCGCACATGCGGCAGGCTCGGTAGCCGAAGCACATGAGGCGGCACACATGTTTGCAGACGATGAGAAGTCGCTGCAGGCCATGCTCATTAAAAAGTACGGCGTGGGCCTGTCAAGCACGCAAGATGATGCTTTTAGGCGGTGCAAGTCGAACGGCAAGGGGCTTAACATGCTCATCCAACGTATTCACACCACTCTTGTGTCAGCGGATGAAATCGTTGACGATGGCAGGTCTTGTGAGAAGCACCTTGACACCCTTGTCAAGAAATATAATCCTGGTATTGATTTGAGTGCTGCTGCCAAGGGTGGAGGAGGAGGCAGAGGTTCGTTTGTCTCTGGGCAGCTGGACGAGATTCGCAATAAGACCGAGGCCATACTCCGCCGTCTGCCTCCCACTATACCGCTCCAGGCCCTCCAAGCTCTAGCTGTCCATAGCAATACATCGTCCAACCAGCAACATATCTTGGACGTGGCCTTGGTGCATGTGGTTTTGAACGAGTGCAGGGTGCTCAATAGGGTGCTGGAAGAGTGCTCTATGTCTATGCGGCGGATAGATATGGCTCTCTTGCGCACATCTGTGCTCGGTGGCGACAAGGCCCATGCTGTGGCGTGTGCGCAGTGTTTGCTGGCAGGACAGGTGCCGAAAGAGTGGATCAAGTGCTCCTATCCATCCACAAACCCCCTTGCTGCCTGGCTACGTGATTTAACCGACGTGAGGGTACCGCAGGTCAACTTGCTTACCCTATCTCTTCTGCTCCCTTTGTTTTAGTCTCTTGGCCAGCCTATGTGTAAAGACATGAGGGACGTGAGGGGTTGATAATGTCTGTGCCCTTATGATGTTTGTGCCGTATGGTGGTGTTGCATTACTCCTGACTATTCGATGTTGCATGACTCCTAACTATTCTCCTGATTGTTCTCATCTTCTTCGATCTTTTTGTCGGTACAAACAAGTAGGCATTGGTGTGGGCAACCAAAGGCGCACGTGCCTGGGGCACTCTCGGCAACTACTTCAATTTGTCTTCTCTCTGCTGCCCACAGGTGTTGCCCTAATGCAAATCGGTCTACCTGTCGCGCATCCCTCCTGCTGCTTCTGTCCCGAATGCGTATAGTGAATCGTATTTGTTGTGAATGTTTGCTGGCGCTCTAGAGCAGATCTACCGAAAGGACAAGGTTGTTGCCTGAGTTGACACGAGGTGGGCGCAATGTGCAGGTGTTTGTGGGAGCCTTGGTTCTATCATCTTGCAAGAAACGAACTGCCAACAGCCCTGAGGAGTCTAGGAAAGACACGAGTCGAAACCCCCAAGACAAATTCAGTTTGTCAGAGACGGAGGGAGCATTCTTTGCATCA
>Ga0335398_10006100_pt1 | contig 15465 bp, 19 predicted proteins | sample BON03_FD_205742 | JGI IMG/M metagenome (GOLD analysis project Ga0335398, IMG submission 205742) | Freshwater microbial communities from Lake Bonney liftoff mats and glacier meltwater in Antarctica - BON-03 (spades assembly) (version 2) | ecosystem: Environmental > Aquatic > Freshwater > Ice >... | reverse complement strand
CCAATAACAGCCTTGATTTTGGATCTCCTGTACCCCCCTTCAACACCCCACTTCACCCGCGCTGCTCACCTGCCCCACCCCTCGCCAAAGCGAGCTCTTCTGGTCAGAGCGAGGGACTGTCAATCCCTAGGTCGTCGGTTCGATTCCGTCTAAAACCCGATACCTCAAATTCTCATGAATTTGAACTTCATAGACCCTCCAACAAGGGTACTAAACTACTTTTGAAAGTAATAAAAGCAATCATCATCATCATGTGGGGCGTGCATTGGCACCGCACAGGTTGGCGCCTCCTTGGCTGCACCCCTAGGATTCGTCTTCAAACGGTCTAGCTGGCGTACTTCCCGCGATATGATCATAATTCCGTGACACATGTAATGATATTAAAGAAAGAAAAAGAAAAATTAGGTTGGGTCTTCAAAACCACAGAAAGGGACAAAAAAAAAAGAAGATATTGACTGTATATTGACAAATACAACCGTGCGACACAAAGGTACGCCTCCATACCCACTCTGTCTGTTACCTTTCATTGTTTAGAGGGGTGCTTGCCGTGATATTTGTGAAACATAAAAGTATGATGACTGTCCTCCAGGTGCATGTTTACACCGCTGTGTGTACATGTCACACACACTTAAAACGCCATACTGGTGCACTTTAAAGTATGATAACAATCTCTACACCGACATCGAAAACAACCTCATGGTGAGCTGCTGTACCCAACTGTTGTCCCTGTTTTGTTCAACACATGATGACGAACATATGATGATCTGTAAATACGTGCCTCAACTCCGGTACGACTCCTACCCCTTGACGTGTGTGGTCTAGGTCTCTGTCATGTTAGTGCGCTGGTCTGTGATCTGCTGTCAAGAATGGGGGTGTACACGGTTATTAGTTGGAACGTTGGGCCACATAGGTCTGGCCCGGGTGCCCTTTGCTGATGAACTTGGTACCGTTTGCTGGGAAGTCCCTCTAGAATATGGATTTGAAGTACTCGTTTGAAGCGAACAACACACCATGTGTTTTCTCATCTATAACTGCGTTATCCTCAGTTCGGTCCCTGGTGTTTAGACCCAGAAACACAGGTGAGCAATAACTCGGTCATATATGACACTAAGAAGCTAATCTCCATCGGGCTTAATGTCTTTTGTTGATTACCTTCCCGGCTTCCCGTACCTTGTGAATCGACTTCTCATCCGAGTGGGGGGGCACTACTAGATTAGGGTACACTGATGTCTTGGTAGTTAGGGAGATTGATTGTGGGTCTTGGTTAGCCCAAGAATACATGCCAGCCCATCAACATTGTGGATTGTTTTACCCACTGGGTTAGGGACTCGAAGGGTCTCCTCTAAATAAAGGTAGGCCCCTTGTCCTCCGGTCCGGTACACTTGGGTCCTAAGCGTTTAATTGGGTGTTCACCATCCGCTTAGTCCAGTGATTAGGTTGGGTCTTCAATACCAAAAAAAGAAAGAAAGAAAGAAAGAAAGGAAGAATCCATTATACACAACGATTCCCTAATATCGGTTTAATAAAACAAAGCAACACACACAGGACCAAATCTTTCAATTGCTTCACCATCAATATGCGTGGTCTGACACAACAAAAATGGAAAGCAATCCTAAACCACCCTGGTACCAAGGACCCCCACGCCATAGTCATCACAGAGCACCACCTTGTCTTCGGACACGCACCCTCCCAGGCTACATGACAAAATCCGGCTGGGTCTTTCACACAATTCAGGCACCGTACAAAAAAAGACAAAGATGGAAATCCCAAACTAGGCACCCGCGGTGGAATCCTCCTAGCAACCAGGTTGATTGATGTTGCATTTATTACTTCGTAAGAAATAGTCTAGTAGCTTTGCTGGAAGCTTTATGTGAAAAAACACCTTTACCATCCCGGGAAAAATTCACCACCAAAATGATCTATACCAGACAGCAACATGGACTCTAAGTGCAGGTGAATCCATCCCCATCATCCACATAACTGGGGTTTATCTCAGCCCAGACAACAAGGTACCCACCTCAGAAATTAAGGACCTATACAATACCCTGAAACAAAAATTCCATACTCCCTCCCTGCACTCCTCACAAAACCTTCATTGTCAACACTATCATATACTCAACGGAGATTTCAACAGCTGGGTGGGCACAGAAAAAGAAGAGCATCTCACCAACCACTCAGGATTCCCACACATCCGCATTTGAATTGGTGACCCTCACCCACGACACCAACCCCAAGGCCAAATCCCGAACTCTACGTCAGCCACCACCCATGCCCGTGCCAGGGGCAGATTACTACTAGATTTCCTCAATCACCACACCCTCATCATAGCAAACGACCGCTTCCTCCCCTCCTTCGAAGACCCCACATATGAAAATCAAATAAAAAAAAACCTTCTCCCCGCACCTTGAAACAACCACCCATGACACAATAGCAGACTACTTCATAGTCTCCAAACTCATAACTCCGAACATTACTCAATGCACCACTCGTTTCAACTCCTGGCACTCTCTACCCCCCATTTACCCAACCATTGCTGACAAACCTGGCCAAAGGTACCCTGTCCGCACAGATCACAAGTAGATCTCAATCTCCTTTCTCCTTCCTTCCCACCCCCCACTTGGTAGCAGTCACCTATCAGACAAACAACGCCCCGTCCAACAGGCATACCTCTCCTGGACACTAAAATATGGCAACATTCAAAAATCACACAAATGCTGCCTCAATTCTTCCCACCCTGAAAGATATCCTCGAAAACACCAAAGATCTCAGCCCCCAATCTTGAGCCGACATGGCTTGCAAACTTGTAGGATCGGCACTGCACGAATCAGCCTCTAGTGTTCTCTCCTCCCCCAACTTTCAACCCCAACACACATATTCACGCCAAACACCCTCTGACACTCCAAAACACCACTTCGGACATAAACATACAAATCCCACTCCTGACGCAAAAACCCTGCGTACCGACGTCCAAATCTTAAGGGACACCATCGCTGCCAAAACAAAAGAAAACATAAACAATCCACTCCTTGCCATCCTCAAGCTACTGCTAAACCATATGTTGAAACCCTGAAACAAGTGTATTCAAAATAAAACAGCGCACATCTCCTTGCCCACGCACATGAACTCAAAGTTACCCCCTTTACTACCAACATTAACACTGCCTGAGAACTCCTCCGAGACTACAAAGACGATGACTCCTCCGTCTCTCCACAAGTACCTTCACAAATGCGCACCAATATTTCCGCTGACAAACGAATGTGGACAGAGGGAGATATAGAACGGGAACCCTTATTGGAATAAAACGTTGGCATTAACATAGATACCACTTAGGACACGATCTCAGAAATCACCCTCCGAGTCTCGCCTTGGAATGAATCTGAAGCAGATCATGTCACACAGACCCTCAACTCACCTTACCCCTCCGACTCGCATATCCCAGATCCCGAACTCAACAAAATCCCCACTGGCAGGGAGGAAGTCAAGGAAATGCTAAAACGCCTGCCATCAGACAAGGCTGCAGGCCCAGATGGCATCACAAATAGAATTCTGCAAGCCAATGGAGAACAAGCCATTGACATGATCTATCTTTACATGCTCATCATATCATGATATGGGATGTGGAAACTTCTCCTGGGGCCTAAGCGTCTGCCCTTATGCAACCCATTTACAAAGGAGGGACACTCGCCGATGTCCTATTGAGGTATTTCCCTACTCAACACTCTCACAAAGCTTTTTGAAGACCTCAAAGAAGCACGTCTCTCTAAATTTACAGAACTCAACGACACTCTCACCACTTCTCGTTGATCCAAAACATCAAAGGAACACAAACGCACACTCACGCATATGCACACACACGCACACAGGCATCCTGCCTTTGATGGTGAGATCACTGATCAATACTCATAGGACAGGAGAGCATCAACCAGGCCGTGTGATAGGAAAACTCACCAGCCAGGAGATTAAGAAATATGTCACAATTTGTTTGAAACCAGGTAAAAGCACAGGTATAGACAGATGCCCTAATGAACTCACAAAAAAGATGACGGACGAGGAGTTCCAATTTCCGAATTGTGAAAATGTGGGTGAATGAAATTTTGACATAAGGCACAAGTCGACAGCGAACGGCACCATTTCGCAGCTTCACAAAGGTGGAGGCACGAATAAAACATCGGACCAACCACCAGTAGTCTTGCTAAACAGCGAGTGTCAACTGCTTTGATTTGATTTGCTTTTATTACTGGAAACAGTAGTTTAGAACCCTTGATTGAGGGTCTATGTGCTCAAATCCATGTGAATCTGAGGTGACGTGTTTTCGGCCGGAATCGAACCGGTGACCTTACGGATTACTAAATTTCTTATGTGCCGCGCTCTCAACCACTGAGCTATGGTGACAGATAAATCACCGAAAATCCTTTAGGACCCTCTTAAACTATGTTATCAATGTCAATGATCGGTTGAAAACAATTGTCGAACCAGCTATCATCTTAGAACCAGGGCAAGGTGGAGGCAGGCAAGGACGTTGCGTTGGCACTAACATGCAAAATGTGCACTTCATCCAACAGGAAGCTCGGAGACAGGGCAAGAGAGTTTATCGAGTCGATTTTGACTTTAAAAACGTCTTCAACGCCATGTCTCAAGCAGAGCTCTGGCAGGTGATGAGGATGTTTCAAATTCCAAATGTTGACTTATTAGAGCAGATATATGAAGGCGCCACGGTTAAGCTGGCCCCAAACGATGAGGAAAGTGCGACAATCACCTTCAACACAGGTGTAGCGCAAGGTAGTATCACGTCTCCGCAGCTTTTCAACATTTTCATCAATGCCCTAGTGGGGAAAACAAACGTACTATAGGCCGGCCAAAGATTAATTAATGAATTAATTAATCAATTAATGAATTAATTGATAATTAATTCATTAATTAATGATTAATCAATTAAATGAAAAATATTTTAAGCTGTGATTTGTGAAATTTAAATTACATACTATATCAATAGGACAGAGAACCCATTAGGACTTGCTCAAAAAATCTGGCCTGCGGCACATTTTATTTGATAAGTCTTGCCTGCGGCGCATTTGGTTTCACAAAAAATCTGGCCTGCGTCGCATGTTTTTCATACAATTTTTTCTTAAACAGGGATGCATTTGATTGGAAGTTTCTTATTCTGTCTACCAATTCATTGGTGGTGAAAATGATCTGAACTCCAATATTGAGTGATCACAACGACACAATTTGTACCAAACAGTAATTAAGAAAGTTTCAGATAACAAATCCTTTGTCAAATCAAAACTCTTGGGAAAAAAATCACACATCATCATTTCAATTCCAAAACAGTTTGCAAGAAACAATGTACAGCTCACCTAAAGCCTACAGATTTTGACGTGACCAAGCACTCAGATTACTTTGTTTGAAAGGACACTTCAGAGCGCGTGGCTCGATGCTGTGACGACACCGTTGACAAGAAGCGAGTGAAATCTTGTGTACTAAAACAACTCTTTTCGGAGGGAGTTGAGCAACCAAAAATATCGTCAAAAACCCGGAAATGCTCTCTCCGACGCGCTACTATTGTCACGTTTTGAAAATTTCTTGGCTGACGGCGTCAGAAACGCGCGGTTTTTTTTTATAAAAAAAACTGCGCTTCGTGCAGTTTTGATTGATTAATTCATTTGAATTTGTTCGGGGCCAAAGATTCTGAGAAATTGTTTTCTTCACTGCAATTCCCTGCTACGCATGCTCACGGTTATAGGACAGAATCAGGATATTCGTCACAGGCTGCAGATCGGCAAGGATCAGAAAGAAGACAACCAGCGAGATGAAAACGGTTATCAATTCACCAACATAGGGTTCATCGCTGATATCTGAATCTTTGCTGACACACTAGAAGGCATGCAAAAGCAGCTAATTTTTGTGCAGGAATGTACGGCCTGGTGTGGAATGCAAATTGATGTGAAGAAAACGCATTTGTTTGTATTAGATAATGATAAAAAGAGTAGAGAGCAAGAGCCAGCGCCGCTATTGAATAGCGCTTTATTGACAATCAACGGAGAAACTCTTCCAGCGACGAATCTCGATGATGCGTGCAGATATCTGGGATATTGGGGCGCGGGAAACGGCGATATGAGAGCAACCAAGGAAGTAGTCAGGCAAAAGATCGTTGCAGCACGTGACCTGATCAAATGCCATCCTCTCACACCAGAGCTATCAATGAAATTGTTCACACGCAAATGTATGGGAGTCTTCCGCTTCTCAGCGGCACTCATTGATTGTTCTGAAATGAATTGAACGACATCAAACGAGTGTGCGTCCAAGCCTACAAGAACGCTTGGCACTTGCCACGGCCAACAGCAAGTGCTTTCTTTATCTTTCCAAAAGAACACGCAGGTAAGGAAAGCACACTGCCCATGGCAATACTGCCACAGGAGTTGATGCTGCATGCCGAGAGATGCATGCGACATGAGGAGGTGTCTAAAAAAATCATGCTTGCAGGGTCAAACCGCACCTTAGACGCGTAGTTATGCGACTGTGTTGCTGAACTAATTGAGGAAATGGACCTGTGGAAGTGGGTTGATGCAACCGGGGACTTTTGGTCGAGACTAGCAAAAGCATCGCAGCAGAGCAACATCTCAGTCACGTGGGCAAAGCAGTTGGAGAGTAGACTGGCATCAGTGCAAATCACTGGACAAATGAGCAGGGCTGCAGCAACTAGATCTATTAAGGAATGCGAAATGAGGATTGAAAGAATCGGAGGGTCGTGCCTAGATACAGATTCAGAGGTATGGGGTCTCGATCGAACAACATGGGAGCTGATGTGGGCGGGAGAAGCAGCCATGCGAAAGAGCATTCCCGCCCTAAGACAAGCTCGATACGAAAGTATTTCCGACTTGCCTAGAATTCAGCAGAGTTATAGAAAGAAAGCATTAGTGGTGATACCACTGGTAGTGAGGATATGTGCAACGTCGAACAGCGAACAAAGAGTTCAGGTGTAGAATGCGGTATTGCAAGGATTGTCACAGAAACAGCGACAGCTTATGCAACAGTACTTTGAACGAGTCGATTGGCAAGGACTCAAGCTGCCGTCAGCCGAGAGGAGACAACGAGATAGTTTAAAAAGTTTAGAACGCGCAGTGTGGAAAGACTGGCTACGTCTTAAGAAAGAACTCGCGTCACTTGGTGAAGAGCTGCCTCCGGCGGAATTGTTACCTGCCAAGCGCAAGAAACAGAGTCCGGATCCAACAAAAAGGGACACAAGCAAAGAGGAGTTTGGACGAAGAGCACTAGCAGGGGGCAACATGTGGGATTTGTTGTCATGTCTACTGACACTGTTAATTTTTTTTGACAAAAACAATCCAGAGATGGGGATAGACAGTGTGTCAAAACAGATGCATCAAAAGATGGCGCAGCACTACTGGGTCAACATAGTCAAGCAACAGGTGTGTGTGTTGCTTTGTTTTATTAAACCGATATTGGGGTTTGTTTTATTAAACCGATATTGGGGAATCGTTATGTACGGTCCCGGGGCTTCATCGTGGGCGAGCCAAGGGAGACGCACCCACGATCCGAGATCGCCGACGTCCCAAGCTCGCCCTATCCCCCCGGTCACAGGAGGGGGATGTCCCACACTCATAGACATGTTAATTCAACCAATGGAGACGGCTTGGATTAAACACGATTCTAACACAGGCGCAGGCACTGTTAGGCAAAGTGATCAGCGAGCATACAACGCAACAAAACGCAGAAGTGAAGAGTATCATCAACAAAGACCGTCAAGTGGCGCTTAAATGGATGCCACTTGGCGCGCGCTTAGCGGTGAATACACATAACATGGGGGGGTGTTTTGTAGAATCAGTGAAGAATGCACGGTAGTTGATGAGCCCGCAAGAGGCGGGAGATCGACCCGAAAGCATTGTTGAATTTCAATTCCAGATCAAAGGACACAACCAGCGAGAGTATGAGGACAAATGGCAAGGATGGCAAAATTGGACTGATTAAAAGTTTGCAACAAAACTAACGAAGGATAACCAGCAGCCAGTCTTGCTACTACCAGCCAGATGGTGGCCTGACACGTTGGCAGAATTTGAAAGTGGAGGATGGTGGCAAATGCCACACACGCGAGTGAGGTGTAGATAGATTAAATGTAGCTTGATTGAGAATCCTAATTTTAGAAGTAGCAAGTGTTATGGGTTTGGCAAGCCAATTCAGACCAAAGGTAAAAATCTAGACGGCTTGGTTTTTACCAATACCGATCCACGATATGCAGGGAAACTGGATGATCTGCAAGGAGGTGACACGACAATACTGATGCAGCTGGTGATAGAAGTCATTACGGTCAATCAAGAGTTGGAAGACGAATCAAGTTGGATCTGGCCAACGTCGGAGCAAATGGGGTTTCCACTGCGGTCGGAATTTTCGAAAGGGAATTACGCTGAAGCCGGAAGTTCGAAACAATGCAATGACCAGTGTACTGATCAAACCGCATTTTTCTTGGCGCCTATCATCACAGCTTTCATCCGAAACACAAAAAGGGAACTTTATGATGAGAAGTTCGAAGATGCGCTTAAAATGCCAGATTTGGAATAGAGCAAAGACGATGACACCAAGACGCAGTGTAACCGGTTGAACACCAGTCTACTTGACCGAAGAAATACGTCCAACAAGAATGGTCCAGCACGGGTGAAACATCGGATGCATTAGGAAGCGCCTTCCAACCCGCTGGCTGTTGATGACCCTCCGCTGCCGGAACGAGAAGTGCATGCAGAAATCGGCATAAATTGGTTTTTAGATCAAGACATACTTTCACACCCAGAAGGAGGGTATGTCAGAATCCTAGCAGAGTTGATACTCTGGGAAGATCGCCTTGATAAAACAAGAATACGAACTACAGAAGGCCTAACTACATGCATGAAGCCGCACAGAGGCTGGACAATCGCGAGTAGCAGTTGGATTTTTTACGAAAGCGATGGTTGGACCGAGAACAAGAGCTGATCCCTGTTATCTAAAAGAAAACTAAGCGCACAGAGAAAAAGGAAGAAGATGGGGTCAGATCACCAACGTGGTCAATACTACGAGCACTGCAAAAGATCAACAAAGCCAAGAGACTTGAAAGCAAGGCGATAATGTCAGCCCTTCCGTTCTTTCATTCGGCTGGACGAGGAGACCTCAAGTTCTGGGGAGAGGATGATGGACCTACCGTGGTAGTATGGGAGAGTTTATCGAAATCTGAGCAGGAGCAGTGGTCTAAAAAGATGGGCGCGTCGAAGAATTGGGTGGTTTTGTGCAGGTCGAGAAAAAAAGACGAAGAGCAACGCCTGAATGGAAAAGAAATTTTCTCTAACCGCAATAAGCAAACAAAAGCCAAAGGAGGAGAAAAGATGGACAAGAAAGGAGGCCAAGGGCAGTCATTGCGCTGGAAAGCGTGGTGGCGACAGGGCATTATCAAATGCGCATTGAGCGAAGAGTATGCTTCGTGCTGGGTCACCAATATTGCCACGTGGCAGACGAGCAAAACGCAGCTTTGAAGAAAGCAGCCGGAGTATCAGGAGGAAAAGACGAAAGTCATGTGCGATTGAAAGGGAGAGAACGTGATTACCGGATGGGCACAGAGATATGCATGCTCGGACGCTATGGGTTTCAGGGCCACATAACAGCAGGTGACAGTTCAGACAAAAAGGGACAAATGGGAGCAGCATATAATAACTTGAGAAGAAAAAAGAAAAAGCAGCAGTACAAAGTGGAACGTGAGGGAGAGGGCTCCAGCTCAAATTATCCTGAATTGGCAGGGTTTTTTCTGGCGCTTCGTGACACGCCGATAGAGGAGCCGTTGCTGTATTTGTGTGACAATCAGTCCTTGTTGAAGGTAGTCAATAGGTGGATTGGTGAAGGTGGAAAGGCAACGTTGGTGGGGGCACCTGACGCAGATATTCTAGCAGCAGCCATCGAAATATAACGAAAGAGGATTGCATCAGGGACAGTAACCTTCCTGGTCAAAGTAAAAGCGCATCGAGGAGAACTGACGAATGAGGGAGTAGACATTCTGGCAGATAAGGCTATTTCAAATCACAAGGTAGGCAAAGAGTGGTGCCAACGAACGAATCGAGCAGTCTTCACGTGGAAAAAACCGTGCTGTGAGGCAGGGAACGTAGTTGATCTTACTGACAAGAACCTAATTGCAACTAATTCCAGAGTATTTTGTTCGAAAATTTGATCCACATCAAGAAATTCGTTATTTTGAACAATCAATAATATTCTGCCGCCAGCCGATTTTCTTTTTGGATTTTTTTGATCGAGTTTGAATTTGCGGATCGGGGAAAAACGTATTACGGATTTGCGGGGAATAGTCCCACAACACTCGGTGCGACACAAGACTAAGCGTGCAAACTCAAAAACAAACCTCATGCTCTGCCTTCTCGGTATTGACAGTTGTGGGACACTAATCTGTCTATCAATGAGGTCGAGTTCTCACAAAACACTTGAAATGTGATGCACGTGCATGAACCTTGCTGCCAGAAACAGTGGTTACAGGCTGCAAGATAGAGGCCGGCGCCGGTGGCAGTGCAAGGGCGGAATGAGAGCCGACAGCATTTCGTTGCTCATCGTCGCGGCGGGAGAGAGGTGCAGCTCGCTCGGGGTTAGATTCGAGAACATGAGGCGTTCGTGGGTCATGAAGTGAGGGGTTCAGCAGGGACTGGGCTGGGCGTGGTGGCGTCTCGATAGCTGGGGGACGGTAAGGCCAAAGTGCAGAGAAGGGGAATGGGGTGAGGGGCCATCGCTTACCATCACCACCATATTTTGTTTACTATTTTACTTATTTATTCCTGCTTTCTGTCTCGATAAGGGGAGGTTACTAGCGGATACTGTGTACTCATATACGTGAATTCTTATACATTTTACACTTATTTCAATTTAACAATTTTTTTGTCAAAAACTTGTTTCATATTTCGTTTTTCGATATGCTTGACGTCATCATTGGCCGAAACACAGGGGTTTTATTGTTGACACCATAAGGGAAAGAGTGGCAAAATACGCACGTGAATACATACGAAGACACAAACACACACACAAAAATAAACTGTAGGAAGGTTTAACAGGCCTGTAGATCCTGGTGACCTAATAAATAAATGGGAATAAAGTGAACTTAACTAAGAAAAAAAGGGGGGAAAGCAAAAAAAGGATAGGGGGAGGCAAGAAGGAGGCGGAATCAAAGAAAAAGCAAAAAGAGGGAAAAGAAAAGAGAAAGAGGAGAAAAGGAGGGGAAAAGAATGACGGGGGGGAATTTGTTTAGGGAGGTAGAGGAGCGTGGATACTGAGGAGGTTAGGACCTCATACCAATAATTCCAGTTCGACATGAATGATTCCATTTTTTCAGCACCCGCAAAAGGACATACAACGCAAACAACGCCACTCACCATGTGAAGCTAAGTGTAAAGATGAGAGAGTTCCAAACGCAGTTACTGCATCATTTCTCCAAGAGTGATAATAAAAGCAATCATCATCATATTGTTGATAAACTTGGAAAAATTCACCCACTGTGTGTGTAAAATCTCAGGCTGTGTTTTTGATGACGGCTACCCTTCACTGTGGCACGTCAACTGCTGGAATAGTTGGTGGCACCAGCCAGCGGGCATTAGTCTACTCGATATTTTGCATCGTTTTGTAGTGCATTACAGCATCACTGGTGGTGTTGCACACCACAGTGCACCAGTATAGTTGCAGTGCACTGCTGTGTTATGCAGCAAAGTGCATCAGTCTGTTGATTGATGTTGCTTTTATTACTTCGTAAGAAATAGTCCAGTAGCTTTGCTGGAAGTTCTGTGTGAATATGTAGTGGCTTGTGAGAAAACTCTACTTCTGGAATAAAGCTTTTAAGCCCCCGAACATCTCTTCTCAGGCTACCTGAAAAGAGTGTTTCTCGAACTTCAGAGATTCGACGAAAAATTTACTGAAAAAATAATCTCACTTTGATGAGAACTGATTTAAAACTGTCTCTTTTTGTCCAGACTTCACAGAGTCTTGTTTGTTGAATATCAGCCTGCCGATCTCAACAATCAAGTCCCTCCCTGTCACGCGCCACTGGAAACCAGCCACGATCCAAACGAATGTTTTTCCTGTTGATTCTTCGACTTGTAATTTGGCGTTGGGTCACAGGCGGCGAAGTTGAGGGTAATTGGTTGGATGTGCAAACTTTGAAGACCATCACCAATGACAGTTACCGAGCGGCCTTGCATCGAAGTCGGAAGACATACCTCACTTCTGAAGCCATATCCAGAGATTTGACACATTGTCCGCTTGATTTGATAAGACCATTTTCTACTTATATGTACGCGCAGTCGATATTTGCTTGGACTATTTTGTATGCAATCTGCATGGGAATATTGATTTCGAGCCTTGCATCAATGTGCTGCTGCTGCTTCTCGAAAAATTGACGGTGTATTGCAGACACACGCTGCTGTGCAGCCTGGTGGGATTCTGTGATTTCAAGTAGCGCCTGGAGCTCTGACTGAACACTGAGGCCACTTTGCTCGACTTGGTCCAGAAAGAGGTACTGTTCTAGAATGAAGAGCAGTGCTGCAATGCTCATCAAAATCCAGCACACATCTCGTGTCCGAGCTGTCGCAGAGACTGGACAAGACCTCGTGTAATCAGATGCTGTTGTTGTGTATTTCAAATCTTTGATGTTGACAAGCACCATTTATGTTGATAGCAGGCTTTTGATGGAGGAGCGCCAGGTGATGATTGAGAGTGCCGGAACGAGACACACGGACGTGGGAATCGAAGTGCAGCAATTCTTTCGGAACGAGACACACGGACGTGGGAATCGAATATCAGAGTTTGTGAGGACACTCAGTAGAGTTGCTACGTCGCCCGCACAACGCCTCCTGTTTCGACAAGATGCAGTTCGCGAGAGACAAAGACCCAATCAAATAATAATAATCCTGAGATTTCAAGAAACAGTTCGTAAATCTTCGTAGGGCCTACAAATAAAACATCTCGAATCTAGACCTGACCAAAAGAGGCCCGGGGCGGTGTAGTAAACTGGTGGAAAATGTGCTGACACAATTTGTTCAGGAATTACAGCCGTTCGTGGAAGATGAGAGTCAAAATGCTGGATTAAATGGTTATCAAAATGCTGAATGGAGGGGAGATTTGAGTCAACTAGTCACAATCGAGAAAATCAAATTTCTCGGTATCTCACGGTATAAAGTCGAATTGAGATTTTGATTGGATTTGAATTCCGAGTTATTTTGCGGTACAATTTCAAATTGAGATTTTTGTTTAATTTGAATTTGCAGTTGACTAAAATCTCCCCACCACTCAACATTTCGATTACCATTTAATTCATGATTTCAAGTCTCATTTTCCAGGGAACGGGCTGTAATAAAGAGAAAACATCAGCCCCCTTCGAGAGATTCCGATCCAGCGGAAAGGAGACCCCAGCAGGCCAGGGGAGGGCATTATAAAAGCATCGAAAGATATCTCCTGCAAAGCATATAGCTTGGATCAATCTTGTTTGAAACAATATAGCGCATTGGGTTTCATGTTTGCGCAGTTTTATGCACAAAATTTGCAGTCCCACTCATGCTACTCAAACGCCCCGGGCCTCTCATGCAATCCAAAGGAAAGAAAAGGAAATCAAGCCTTGAAGTACGGCCAACCTATTTGTGGTGATATTTTCGCAAGCTCTTTCTAAGCGGTAAGCACAAAGCTCGAAGGTCTTTTTTCACTGAAACCCGGCAAAAGAGCTTTGAGCTTTGAGTTTTGAAACAAAAATGTGATTTACTTGGAACCTATGGAACTCACCTCGAGGATACTTGCTAAGACTATTTGAAAAACTACCGTCATGGTGCCATCATGAGTAGGCGGCCCACCACCATGAGTAGCTGAAATTTTCAGGTTGCCAGTGGGTTCAGCATTCAAGGAAAAAGAAAAAAAGATGATCCAGAATGTTGATTTGTTTTATTTAAACTAAGGATTAGAAAATTTCAGGTTGTGACTTGGAAAGGTCTTCAGATTGGGCATTTGTTCGGCTCAAAAATCTACCGCATAATCCGTTACATTTCGCCTTTACCGAGTCTAGACACAGTTACGAGTCATTGTTTTTTTCTAATTCTACTGACCGATGAAGTGAAATATAATGCATGTCAACCCGAAGGTGATGTAGGACAGATGCATCTCGTCAAGAAATTTACCTTTGTCACGGTACAACTGCTACAGCGCACTGTCACTTCTTAGGTTCCCCTCTCTCGTAGGTTCCCCTTCCCTCTTGGTACATGTTGTCATTCCCAATCCCCTTCTGGTACGTGAAGACTCTTGAATATTGATTGTGTGCTGCTTTTGTTTTTTGACCCAAGGGTACGGAAGAATGCACCAGCACCAGGTGATGATTGAATACGCAGCGATGATTTCAGAACGAGACGCACGGATGTGGGAATTGAGTGGAGTATCTAACATCCAGGTTCCGCATTCCAGTTGTCTAGCCGTAATGAGGTCGACTTTCAAGCCAGTGGTCTCTGGTTCGAACATCATGTGCACCAGAATACCGATTTATATCCGAGACGATGTAAAACTAGCTCAGTTGGTCAGAGCGCGGGATTGTCAGTCCCGAGGTCGTCGGTTCGATGCCGGCAAAAACTCAAAAACCGAGAACTCAAATCTACATGGAATTGAGGTACATAGACCCTCAAGCAAGGGTACTAAATTGATGTTTCAAGTAATAAAAGCAATCATCAATCAGTGTTTTTGAAGACGCTTTGTAGAGTTGCGACGTCGCCTGCACAACGTCTCCCGTTTCGACAAGATGCAGTTCATTGGGAGAGAATATACTTCACCGTTGCTTTCCTACAAGCCAGGCTGTTACGGGAGACTCAGTTGTTCGATTTTGACGTTATCGGTGATCAACTCTGATCAACTATGACAGCAATTTTTCAATGTGTGGCACTTGCTTGATGACTCAATTTCTCCCTCCTCCTTTGAATTTAAGTTCAGTTATTTTGCATTTGGCCATTTCGCACCCCAACAGCGATTTTTGGTACCAAGAATTGTACAATCTTAAGTTCGGTTCTATTCCTTCTGTTGATTCCTCGAAAGAAAGAAATGGACGAATCGAGTTCTGGGCATCTCCGAGTCGTTTTGTCATGTAGTCCCGGCTGAAAGAATGAGTGTAGTCATATATATTCATATATGTATATATATATATATATAAATATACATATATATATATGTATATGTATATACATATATATATATATATGTATATATGTATGTATATATATATATATATATATATATATATATATATATATATATATATATATATATATATACATATACATATATATATATATATATATATATATATATAGATATAGATAGATATATAGAGAAAAGATTCGAGCACATAGAGCTTCCAGCAAAGCTACTAGACTATTTGTTACGAAGTCATAAAAGCAACATCAATCAATATATGTCTATATA
>Ga0335398_10006095_pt1 | contig 15472 bp, 6 predicted proteins | sample BON03_FD_205742 | JGI IMG/M metagenome (GOLD analysis project Ga0335398, IMG submission 205742) | Freshwater microbial communities from Lake Bonney liftoff mats and glacier meltwater in Antarctica - BON-03 (spades assembly) (version 2) | ecosystem: Environmental > Aquatic > Freshwater > Ice >... | reverse complement strand
TGGTCCCATCGGAGCTGGGCTCTTCCCAGCAAAGAGAGCTGGTCAGGATGAATGCTATATGGATGGAGGAATGTAAATAAGGGATACTAATATAATCAATAAACATATGTAATAGAAGATCCCATTGTGGAGAGATAGTAAGTGATAGTGAACTATAGTTACTGTAAACCAAGAATTATATTATTTCTCATAATCCCTCCTTTAAACCATTCTTATGTCCTTTCTTAGGGATATCTCACAGAAACTAATGATGAATGGGATCTGAATTATTCACTTATAAACATTTTTTCGGTCTAGAAGTGAATTAATAAAATGATCTTCCATAGTCCTGAATCCTGAGATCTTTGTTAGTAAATGAATACTCAAACTACTAGAAACGTGGATAAAAGATGTATCTAAGAAACAAATAACTTCACTCCATCCATAGGTTTCCTAAGATTGTTAATTTACTTGAGTACTTCACTTAGGTATCAAAAGAATAAAACTTATGTACAGTGAATAGAGCAAGATATAATAGTAAGTGATAACAAAATAAAGACTTGACAGAGGAAAGGATGTATGTTAGTATGGTCCGTTTCACGGAGATCTCTCAGATATAAACGATTTCTATTCCTGTAAATAATTACTAGATCAAATATATTAGGTTTCATGTTGGATGGAAAGGATCTAAAACATATAAAAGAGACAGAGCAAGGAGTGATACTAGTAACTTCAAATGTTTAATAGTTAACCTTTCTCAAGCTACATCTAGGATTCTATCTCCTAAAAACAAGGCTCTTCTTAGTCTATTAAACCTTTTCATATTTGATATAGTAAGTACAAAAGAGTTCACTGCTCCAAAGATAGTAATATCACTCATTTATTTCATGTTCTGGTGTTCTAGTCGTTTAATTCACTTTCTTTCTGGTGAAACTATTATCACACCTGGTAAGAACTATCTTAGGAACATGGAGGAGGTACAAAAGGATGACAGAGAATAAGTTACTGTAGATCAAACAAGATAACGGATCATATAAACAAAGTATTTCTGTCTCATGTTACTTATCTCTGGAAAGAAGTAGGATAAATAAAGGTTCTGTAAGTCGCTCAAAGGAATAGTAAGATAGCTGGCTATAAATAGAACTAAGAGAACATTAGCTAAGAAAAGATAATTAAGCCAGCTGGAAATATTGAATAAGTAATATATGTAAGAGAAGATCCCTTCGGGAAAGAGTGAGAACGAGAGACCAAGGTAGTAATAGCTATTATATGTTACTCATCTATAATCCTCTATTAATCATTTAATTTTATTATCTTTGTAGTATCCTGATAGAATACCCATAGAACTAACATACTGCTCCCATGAAACACAAGTAACAACAAATGATAGTAAGAAGACCCGTGAAACGGATAAGAAATAAGTTACTAACATACTTCAGGATAGATAGTTCTCTTGGTTTCATCTATGGACACTAGGATATACTTCTATTTCAATTTAGTGGATTAAACAAGTACTAGAGAAAAAGTAAATAAAGAGTTTGGGAAGGAACAGATCTCTTCTTTGATACTGTCAACTCCTAGAACCATTCAATTATCTTTATTTGAGTACTTCTATGTAGCATAAATAAAACTATAAGAGAGACCGAAGTACAGTAAGATTTTATGTAGCTTGAATGCTCCTTTTCTCCATTTCTTAGACCGAAAGTAATCCTATAAATTATATTTGTGATACAAAGAATACTAATAGTTACTATTCCTCTTTAGGGAAATGAATGATAATTAACTGTTGAATTCTAGAAGGATCCATAGAGCATGTAAACATGGAAGGAGGATGTACTGTTCACTATCTCTTTAGCCTCTTACTTATTTCTAAGGACCTGGTACAATTTGTATAATTCACTATGGAATAAAAGGAATTAAGTATGTAAGATCCATAGACAATCTTAAGAACTTTATACATCTTTTCCTTCCTATAACATCACTACATTTACTACTTAATTCATCAGATATGAGTCTTGTTCTTTTGTTAGTACTCCAGCTATGCTGTAGATCTTTTCATATTCCTATATTCTATTTCTTTATAGTTTTATGTTACTTTTGGGAATCGCTCAGGTAGGAATGTAAGTGAGTTATTATCGATGTTATGGGTCTTCACAAAAGAAATAAGAGCTTTACTTAGGATAGATAGTTCTCTTTTACTTATTCTCTATCTTTTCTATCCTTTCCTTTAAATACTGTCACTTTTGGGGATCAAGGGCTTGAAAGTTTCCTGTATCCCAATAACAATAATTAATGAAACAACAATTAAGGGAGTGAAACGAGAGATAAAACTAAGTAACTCCTATCTCTAAGATAAGAAAGATATTTGTTGTTTGTAGTAGTCATTTATTTAATCCCTGAACCGCTAGAAACTCACTTGATGCTCTGTTGTAAATTATTAGTAACACTTTCACCAAAATAAATTAATTATTTCTATCACTTATCTTTCTTTTCATAGCCATAGAACCAACATTGTAATATTCAAAAATAAAGAAGAAATCAAGGAAATGAATTATATTACTTATTACTACCATATTATTATCTTCTTTCCTAAGAGACTTATTTAGTTGGGTAAGAAATGTTCAAAAGAGGTTTCCTAAGAATTATATCCATTTCACTTAGTTATGTTTGATGTATCACTTTCTATCTGTCTTGTGCTGTAGGTCCCTTCCCATTTACTAGATCTAACTATTTAAAAAAGGTATGGAAGTGATAAGTATGGACATAGAAATAAAAGAATGTATTATAAGTGATAAGTATGATGTCCATGGTCCTAAATTAAACTCATATCCTACCTCTGCCATGCTCTCTGTCTTACGACATCTTCTCATACTCGTGTATTATTTAGTTATTAGTAATTCCTACCTGTAGTTAGATCCTTTGCTTGTCTTAAGAATGTTACTATTACTTTATTTATTGTATGTTAGTTCCAAAGAGATAGAAATAGTGAGAAGTGAAGGGTTCCTAGGAAACCAAGAAACGTTACTAGAAAAGAAGTATCTGAGTAATAAAATCCATTTCCTCTAAAACCATCAAGAAAAGGTATGAATTCTACAAGATCTTTTATGTCTCATTCTTGAACAATACTCCAGCTAGGCTGGAAAAGATATCATTTGTTCCATTAAACCATAGAATACTATAAATGACAAAACGAATGATACAGGAACCGTAGGATGATCTTTGCTAACTTTCTTAAGATCTATAAATGAATAATATCAATAACTCATAAGTGAACTAAGTGAACAAACAAGATCCCTATTAAACATATGTTCTAGGTCTTGAAGGGAATTAATTCTTTGTTAGTAGGATTGGAAGGTTCAGTTGTAGAAATAAAGGTAATGAACTAAGTTATAGAAGGATCCCTAAGATAGAAACTCTTTTCATGTAAATAAGTAAATGATAGATCACTTATCCATTTTATGTACAGTGAACCTGGAAATAGCATGGTCTATAAACAAAGAGAACTCACTTACTGTATCATATTCTCTAACTCGTTTTCTGTTAATCTTTTCCTTTTTGAATATCACTCCAAACAATATATAAATGAACAGCTGTAGTACCTGATATAAACTACTATAAACATACAAAAGATTACTACCATTCATATTCATTTACTTCATTCATCTGGTATCTTCACTCATTTAATTTCTGGGAAGAGATAGTAAGTCTATCAATGGTTAACCTTTACTCTATCTCAAGACAATAGAGGATATTATAAGTGACATAGAACTAGAAATGAAGTTAATAAGATACATTAAACATATGTAATAGAAGACAGCCTAGCTGGAATAGAAGTAATTGATCTCTCACTTATCTATCTTTGTATATCCCTTTTTCATTTTATGAATTGAACATACAGCAGAGCTACTTCATTATTAGTAAGATAGAAGAATTAACAAAGAGATAGAAATCAAGAATAAAAGTAATTATTGTTCTAGGTAGTAATATATAAGTAACATTTACAAGAGAAGACAGCAGAGCTGGCCATGGACTATACATCACTTCTATATCTTTTGTTACCTTTGTCTTAGTATTCTCTTGTTTCCTAATTTATCCAATATTGAGAATGACAAGGTACTAATATAGAAATGTTCAAAATATAAAGAAGAAGAAATTATAAGTACCTTAGCTCATCTAGCATAATCTGTACCTCACTGTCCTTTATTTAGGTGCTACAAAAGTGATGAGAAGTAATTAATCTTGTTTAATGTAGTATGGATAGATATAGTAAGTGACAGGAAGTGAGAATGATCTTATGTATTTGATGGAGAATGCTCTTTTCTTTCATATTTTAGAAGTTAGAAGTAAACAAAAGTAGTATCAAAGTAATATAGAAAAGGTTGTAACGGTGCATAAATATGGTAGTAATAGTTAATTATTCAGTTTCTGGTAGAGGGATACAAGCACCGTGTTGTGGGAAAGTGATAAATTACTAGAAATACAATTATTGGTAGCCTAAACTTACTTACATCAGATCATTATCTCCTAGAAACTAACTAACAAAGACAAGGAAAGAGAGGAAGTGAGTGAAACGAGGGACACTAAGAAATGGATTTCATGTACCTAAAACAAAGAAAATAAGTCTTGTATGAATGGAATTTCTCTAGCTTTCCTATAAATCATTTAATGTTATAAGTGATATCTTTTGGATCTTCTCCTATTTCTATTACTACCGTTCATCCTCTCGTTTGTGCTACAGCACACCTTTTCTTTCTTAGTATAGTTTTGACCATGGAATATAGGAATAGATATAAATTAAAGGAAGAGCTATGATCCCCAAATATTAACTGTAGCTTCCTACATTTCAAATTCCTATATTATATATGTTCTATATCGTTTATTCACTATTATATAACTTTCTACCAGTACCTTTTCTATGTTTATAGTACCTTTCATTAATAGTGACCATTCATATTACTAGAATTAACTACCTTCCATACTTATCACTTACTATTACTATTAATGAACTCTAGATAGATTAAATATAATAGGAAATCAGAGGAAACTAAGAAGAAATAGGTTAGGTATTATTAGTGATCACAAGTAGCTTAAGAGTGAACATGATAATGAGTTAGAAGAGATACTAAATAGATGAAATAGAATTGCTGTAAGATAGTTAATTATGTTTAATGTCTTTCCTATCTTCTAATATTCACTTTACGTATCACTATTCTTATCATCCGGAGAGAATCACTTATTTATTAGTAAACAAAGATATTCTATGTCTCACTCCTTCTTCTATTTTAACTTACCTCTCAAAGATCTTACAAGATTTAATTCATTTCTTAAGAATAACAGTTTGATCTACAAAATAAGAGAGTGAAGGGCTACTGGAAAGATCTTATGTTACTTATTACTACCATACTTACTATTACTACCTTTTATCTATTCTCTTGTCTTTATTATGTAATATCCTAGAGACCGTTCCTTTGATACTTACTATCACTACTAGTACTTGTTTGATTCTCTTCCAGCAAAGCTGTCTTCTAATAATTATATTATATCTTTCTATTAGTTTGGAGTACTGAAGGATTAATAGGAATGGTTTAACTTATTAGCTACCGCTGGATCATACCTTTGCTTTGTTATTAGCAAAGGAGAGAAAGAGAGCTTTATTAATTTCTATCTCAAGTACATTAAATAAGTTGGAAAGAAAGAGAGATCTAGGAATGGAAGAGACCTTTTTGAAAGGTAGTTATTTCTAAACTTTGTTGGTACTTGGAGATAGGATGCTTTCTTGTATTATATTAGATGGATTTCACGGTTATAATTTAGAGCATTTCTACATCACTTTTAGTTTGTACATAATTATATTAGTTGTATGTTCTGTGAGTTTCACTCACTATCTCTTGTCTTTATTTGTAGTAGATTTCATGTCCTCCAGTACTCTAAATAGTTTGATGTAGTAACATGGGAAGGTACACTGTTATTCACTTTGCTATAGGTGAGAGAAACAAGAGACAAGAAGTATTATGAGTTATTTAATATCTTTTGAGTATTCCATTGATTATGACCATATTCTCTTACTAATTCACTATGTTACATGGAATCCTCTCTCCTAATAATATCACTATCTCTTCTTTCTTTTGTAGATCACTGGATTAAATTCTTCTCTTAGGAATGGATAAAACTAAGTTAATGAAATGAAAAAGAAGAAGAAGACCAAGTATTTGAATTATCAAAGGAAGTGATACATAATAAGAATAAAAGATGAAATAAGACTTTCTTGAGCTATAGATTGTACTTATTTACTTAGAACTCATTCTTCTCTTAGTCTTTTATTACCTTTATTATCTTACTTATATTTATTAGTATTGTTTTATTTCTATTTTAGTAGTTTAATATCTAACATATATCCTTTCCTCTGTCAAGAATATGGTCTTCTCGTAAGTATTTTAAGTTAATAACGGTCTGGCTACGAGTTTACATTAGTTTTCATTTACAGCCAGACAATGCTCCTAAGATACATAAAATATATAAGAGAGTGAAATGTCAAAAAGGTAAAATATAGAAATAAATAATATCTTTTGTATCCAAATAATGCAAAGATTGGTTTTCACTACAGGATACTACATCAAATAAGTTTCATGAATCCTTAGATACCACTTCTCTCATTTCTATGGGTATGTATTTAGTTTGTACCCGTCCTCTTACCTAAATTCCATTTCTTCCTCTACAACAGACTAAGAAGGTACAGGAAGCTCATGTGTGATATTAGCACTTTCTTTAATACAAGTTACAAATGAAACCAAGGACTTTCTCTGGAACAAAGATAAATAAACTAAAATATATAAGAGATAAGTAGAAGATAAGATCATAAGTTGTATAATCTTCTTTCTTTCCCGCTGGGGCCATAGAGCATGAAAGGGATTGAATGGTCATAATTGATAACTAACATACACAAATAAGAAGAAGAAATAGATAAAAGATATAATAGAATAGGATTAAGTGTAAACAATGGATAGAAGAGCCGCTAAGTTTGCTGTATTTCTTATCCGCATGCTACCTAGAAATAGGAAAATGAACGACAGATACAAATAAGAATGATCTCTTGGTGGAAATGAAAGTGGGAGATTACTAGGAAATAAATAAAGTAAGTTCAATGGTGATAAAAGTTAATGAATTTAAAGTACATGTCTTGTAGAGCGGTAGTATTCCTTTTCTTGTTTCTGTACAAATGAATGATAGACAATAGTACCTAAAAATAATGAAGAGAATATACATACAATCCTTTGCTATCCCATGGTTACAGCTCTTAATAATTAGTTTAGGTACCATGGGTTATTCCACAAAAGACAAGTAAGAAACAAAAGAAAGTAAGATATAGGATTCAAGTACTTATTAGTTGTTTATCTTTTTCCTCTTTTCCTTGGATAGCAATGTCGGTACCTCCAATAATAGAAATAAAAGATAAGTACATGTTCACTATAAGTCGCTCAAAGGATAGGTTTATATCTTCTTTTACAGGATATTATAAGTGATAAGTGAGATCCATGAGGTACTCAAACTAACAGAAAGCAAAGGATATGTTATTAGTAACTCTTTCCTTGTTCATGGTCTGTAGTAAATACAAAGGAGAAACCTATGATGATACTAGATCTAGAGAAGATTAAATAAAACCTATCATGGCTTAGAAATAAGTGATTTCTTATCCTTCACACTCTTTTTTCTGTAGGCTCTTCCATTCCATGGTTCTGTCTATCTCTCATCTCCATGTACCTAAGAAGAAAATGCCATGGGCATAGAAAGAAATACAATGAATGGAGAAGTTTATATCTTACAGATCTTTTATCTTTTTCATATTATACAGATCTTCCAAAACCAGTCTTACCTAGAAAGATTATTTCCATTCATAAACCCATGAGTGAGAATCTTACTTTTCTATAATTATATTTAAAAAAGAGAGGTAGATTCTAGAGAATTGATAAGTAATGTTCAGGAAAGGGATTAACAAGATAGTGAAACAAGAAAGATCTAGAAACATGTAAGATAGAAGAAGATAAACAAACTATTTCCTAGAATAATGAATGAGTTAGAGAAAAGGTAGTAATAGAAGCTTGAGAGATAAAGATTTTATAACTTATTATGAATTATTATGTTCTCTATTTCTTAGCGTCACTTCTCTCTTTTCCACTTTATTCTATTTCTAGTGATAAGTAGTATCTTAGTTTATGTAGAATGGACAAGAAGGTAACTAGGAAACGATTTATAATAATTACATGGAATCTGAGATATCTGGAAGTGAAGGATGAACCATGGTAATGAGTTTAATAGGAGTGATAAGTGATCAGGACATGGAACAAATATTTAGGATTCATACAGTAAAGTACCTAAGAATGGAAAAGAGAATAAATGAATGGTAGTAATCGAGCTTTGATAATTGGAAATAAATAACATAAGTTCTGGTGTAGGTTTACTAATAACCTTTTTTCCTAGCATACTACATCTTCTTTAAGTACTGGATAATAAACAATACTTATCTTTTCATGTCTTTGGAGGAGTTGTCCTTGGGTAAAGGATCAAGAATTCCACTAATAACAACTTTCATTAACTTTCCAGTAACTCACTTCTTATACATGGTACCTAGAGATAAAGCATTACATGGTACCTAAACGAGAGGAAAGAAAGTAAAGTAAAGTGAAGAAAGAGACAAATAGTGAAATGAAAGAATTTCTACAGGACGAGATCTTTTGGTCAGATATTATTTATGTTACTTATTCTTTTCATTCATAATATATCTTATCTCTCATTCCTTTTAACTTATCTTTCTTTGTAGATCTCTTATATAAAACTATAGTACTCATGTGTTCCTAAGAAAGTAATAAAATGATGAAGAGAAGACAGCTTTGCTGGAAGAGAATCAAAGATAATTACTCAGGACAATTCTATCACTCATTTACTTCTCTGTCTCTTTGTCTTTCTTATCATTCTTAGTAACTCAAAATAATAATATCTCTTCCATAAAAGATGTCCAAAGAACAGAAGTAATATAATTAATAGTTCATGTCCTACGTCCATTTCCTTCTGTTCTGATTAATATTCCTATCTTCCATAATACTAAAGGAAGAGCAAGATCTGTTTTCATGTTCTATGTATCACTAATAATAAGTAATCCCCAAATAGCCAAAGATAGTAAGAATGGAATAAAACCGATGGAAATAATTGATTACTTTCTTGTTACATTCTAGATCACTTGTTTATTAATAAGCATAAAACTATTTCTTATCAGCAGTGCATCACTTCACTATTAATATTATCAAAGTAGTGTTCCATGAATCCATCAGATACTAGGAAAATGAGTGAAACGAAGTAAGAAGAAGTTGTACCTTTTCTATAATTACTGTAGAACATTCAATAGTAATAGTTCATGTCACTTATCCGTTTCACGGATCCTCCTTACTTCTTATTTGTAGTATGACCGGACATCAATTAATCTCTAGGAAATCATCATTCATCAGCTACAGAAAACTAATAAAAGGAGAGATCAAACAAGAGACAGAGAGATCATTTCTTGGGATCCTTCTTCTTATACATCTTTTATGCATAGGTCCGGTAGTATTCAAGAGTTCATAATGCTTTCTTGAGCTACCAGGAAGATTAGAAACATCTTGTACCAGGTGAATGATACAGCACAGCTGGGGAATGAGAGAATCACAGAGGAAAAGATGTACACAAGATGATGAAATAATAAATAGTGAACAATACATATATTAGAAGATAGTGATGCTAAGAGCATCAAATATAAGATAACTGTTCATTCCATTCTCTTCTTACTTATTACTTTGTTTATAGTGATACCTTGGATAATACATGAAATATAGAATTATTTAGTTTTTAGTAGTTGGAATTTCACTATTATAGATTTAATTTTCTACATCCATTCCTTTTTAGGTACCTGTCACTTCTTTGTAGTACTTAATAATGAACTAAGTGAATGAAGTGACTTATAGAAACCAAGAGAAGTAACTAAGTGGAAATAAAGTGATATCTTGTTACTTTAGGTACTTGAATAAAATAGTGTCTTAGGTAGTAATAAATCTCTAGTAGTTAGCTTGTTTGTAGAATGGTAAGACAAGTAATGTTTCAGTTATTTTAGAAAGACAGCATGTCCTAGGATCTAAGGAAGAAAGAAAAGACAAATTATTTGGTTACTGGTAGAACTATCCATAATACTTATATCTTATGTCTATTTGGAATCCTTGGTAGTAATAACTAATAATTAATTAAGATAATAAGTAAATGAGAGTGATATTGGTAATTGGAGCGACTCATAGGTTTATAGAATTAATGCTCCTAAGAAAGTTATTTATTCTTGTTTCTGTATCTCATTTCTTATTTCTTAGTGGAACTTCATTTTACTTATTTCTATAATTCAGTTAGTTGTAGTAGGATAGTGCTCTTCCTTGGATCTGGGAATGGAAAAGGTCTTGTAGAGAAAGTGATAATTCTTAGGAAAGGTAGTTAAATGGTAGTAATGGATACTATTGTTTGTATTATAGAAAGTGATTACTAGTAAGACCTTTATTAATTTATATTTGATGGTTAAAGATAGAAGTTACTGGATATTGGGAGATGTAAGACTTATGTTATTAAACTCTTTATCTATCTCTAGCTTACTTCTCACTCTCTTATTCTTTTTGTATGTTACTAGTAACTATTTATTTAATTTACGATGCAGAGCAAGAGAAATCTTTTCATTTCTAATTATCTCTAACTTATCACTTCTTGTCCATTCTAGGATCTCTTAGTATTAAACTAATTTATATCTCATTTATCCAGTCATCGATGATTCCCTCTTCTTTATCTATTATATCATTTATCAATCTTTTGTCTATTATAATCATGTGTTCTGTATCCTATTTTCATCAGTTTCTGGAGAGAAACAAGTTACAAAAGTTGTAGAATTATAGATAGTGATAAGTGATATTACTACCATTCATCTCCCATGTCCCTATGGGATCTTCTATTATATATTCTTGAGTATGAGATAGACAAAAAGAAGTTCTATCTTTCTTAGGATCTCTTTTATTTGTTTAGTACATTATTAGTAATTCCTTTCATCCATAGATCTTACAGATCTTGTTCTATTCTTCTCTATTTCACTTTTGTTAACTAATTTAGGATCCTATTGTACTTTATTTACATTATTGACATCATCCATGGTTCCTCTAAGAAAGAAAAGATGTACAATAGTTCCTTTATTAATCCCTATCCTTCTTACCTCTTTGATTAGGTATTACTGTACTTGATGTAGAATAGGACCAGGTATCCAAGAAAAGATAACTAATGATTCTTCCCATGGTACTTTATGTCTGGTCCATTTAAGAAACTAATAGTGAAGTACATAAAAAAGTAAGAAAAGGAGAAGATGTGCTGTAGCACAAGAGAATTATTATCTTTTCTGTATCACTTTATTTATAAATTTATTTTGTTACCTTTGTCTCTTCGATTCCATGGTTCATTACTTCTTACTTTTCCTACATTTCACTAATATATTACTTGTCTTTATCCATGAGTGAGAATGGATTATTGTTGGTGCACTAAGAAATGATCTACAAGACAGGAACTTCTATTGTTTATTGTCTTATCTTTGGATAATTTATGAATGGTACCTGGATACAGAATAGTTAGATTCCTCTGTCACTTTCTTTCTTAGGGATAATCTATTCTTGTTTGTAGTATCTAAGATCGTAAGAAAGTCTTTGCCAAGATATAACAGTTATCTCTCCCATTCATCAACTCATGAAAGATTAGGATAAGTAAAATAATGTAGGAAGAATATGGATTATTTAGAATATGATACAGCATAGCTGGAGAAAGGAAGTAAGGAGGGTACCGATCAGAATTACTTTATTTTACTGTAGCTAAGAATGGAGAATAAGTCACTTAGGATCTATAAATGGTCTTGTATGTCTTTTCTTTATAACTCTATTCCTGCTGTATCAAACCATACTTTAAGTACTAGATCTATACACAAGAGATAACTCTTTTTATATCTTATATTTGATGTTGTATCCTATGTCTTAGAGAAAGAAAAGGAATAGAGCATGGTAATGCGATGGATGGAGGGATACAGGATAGGTATTATTCTACAGTACCTCTATTAAACTTACTTTCTTTGTATATTGTTTAGATAAGATTTACTTTTGTTTAAGGTACTAGTATGAAAGGAAAAAGGATTCATGTTACGGGTATTCTGAGATATAGATTAAATATAATAAAGATAATAAGTGAGCTAGATACACCAATAAATAAATAAAATAATAGTTTCTTGAGTTCCCGCTGGCATGCTCCTTATTTTTCTTTCTTAGTAATAGGAAAATGAGATTAAACCATGGTACATTAGAGCTTATTTCTTGGCTTTTCATTAGTTACATAAAAGATGGAGAAAGTTAAGAAGTAATTAGTTCTCTTAGGAAACAAAATAAAAGGATTAACAAGAGAAGATTGCATGGTCACCCTAGAGAAATTAGTACCTAAAACATTACCTGTACTTGATCAACTAAAGATAAGAAAAGGTACTATGGACGGAGGACAAGAAGTGATACTAGATCAAACACGTTTCTCCTATTAAATATCTTATGAATGCTAGGAAATCAAGAGTAAGTGATCATGTTCTTACTTTCATCCAATGGATACACAAATAAGTAATTAATATTGTTGTTATTCTGTCTCTTTCTTAGTACCTGTTATATATTCTTTCCTCTGTAAATCTCTATCTCTCCTAGCTCTACCTGACATATGATTAATAGAAGATCCGTGAAACGGAGAAGAGCACAAGTGAGATATAATTCACTTCTTCTGTACCTAGAGATAGAAATACAATCCTAAAATAGACAGAGATATAGAAAGAAGTAAGAAAAGGGAATGTAAATGAGTGAAGAGATAGTGACAAAGATCCTAAAAGTAAGTTGTACGACTAAGAAGGTACAGAAAGTGAGATTCCATGGGGATAAGACAGAAAAGAGAGATATACGAGCATGTACAATAAGTGAATAAGTTCTATAATAGTATGATTCCTAAGTTATTCCTAGATCTCATTTGAAGTACATTCCCCAGCTATGCTGTATCACTTATAAGTATGTATAATGGTAGTAATAAATGACGAGTAACAAACGAGGAAAGGAACCTTCCTAAGAGAAAAGAGATCAAGAGACGGATGGATTCCTGATTGTTATGTCACTCATCTTCCATAGGTTGATAAATAAATAAAGTAAAGGTAATGAAAAGTGATTAATAGAAGAATGGACGGTCAGTCCAGATAACAGTCATATTCCTATATTAAATCTATTCCTTTCTTGGAATATCACTTATTTCTATCTCCTTAGAATCTATCATACATAATACTTATCTCTTATGTTTCGCTGCTTTTCTATTAGCAGCGGGATTCCTTGGGAGAATCCATTAATCAGAAAAAGAGATACCGCTGGATCAAGAGAGAATAAGTTATAACCAGCGGAATTCCAACGGTCGTAAGAAAGTAACTGTAAACCGTTGATTATCTTTATCTTTGGTCCCATCGGAGCTGGGCTCTTCTCAAATTCTAAAGAAAGGAATTTGATCAGGAAATACAATCGGTGCTACTGTAGATATAAGTTAAGAAAGTAACACAGCACCGCCGATCCCATGGTCTGTAAGATCTCTTGAATAATTCCATGGGTTGTACAAAGTGAGTGAAACGAAGTAAGAAGTAAGTGATATGGTCCGGATCAAGAATTGCTGTTCCTATGAGATAATAAGTAAATGCCGGACCCATTCTTCCTAAGATAATGGAACGAGGAAACGAGAGAAATGGTAGTAATATAAACTAAAACAATACTAATAAAAGAGTTTCTAAAAGATATAAGTTATGTTTCTAGTAGTTGGATCCTGCGCTGTGCTTGGGTCCTTACCTTTCATTAATAGTGATAAGTAGTATCCATAGCTTTCTTAAATAGATTTGGAAAGGAAGAATTCTTGAATGAATACTTTTAGTGATCAATGGTTCTCCTATTATACCTGAGTGATACTAGTTTGATTACTTCTGTTCTTTGTGACTCACGTTATATCAATTATATGTATTTTAGGAAAGGTAGGAAATAGAAATGATAAGATCTCCAGAGCTAGAGAAAACAAAACAATCTTCTCCTCTATTAACACAAAAGTTTCTAAGATCTTTATTTTACAACAGAGCCAAAGAAAGGTATGATAGATATTAAGAACTACAAAGAAGATACACAAGATTATGAGAGATAGAAGATGCCATAGGCATAAGAAGAATGGACGGTCAGTCCAGATAACAGTGATATTAATTTGTAGTACTTAATTATTTACTTCTCTGTCCTCTCTCGAGTCTTCTTCTATTCTTTTGTGTATATTATTTAGTTTGTTTTAGAAATAAGAAGTGTTCTGTACCCGAAAGTGGAAATTAGATTATCTTTGGCGTGATCCAGGGATTATTTATTACTCCTTCATTCACATATCACTTTTGCTGGAGATAGGAGTTACTAAGAAAGATCATATCCTAGAGAAAAGTAAGTGACCTAAGTAATGTTCTTTTATTTGATCCCTCCTTTCCAGCTCTGCTGTCTATCCTTTACTTTATTTCTATTTCGATCTCATATAAACGAGTTCCTAACTTACTTTCATTAATGGATAGAGAATGTATTATTTTATTATTTGCTGTTCCTAACAATGGTTCTCTTATATAATTTTATTTTCTTTGTATTTTTAGTATCACTGTATGTTATATACAAAGAAAGTTAAGTACAGGATGGCTTGATTATTGATTGTTTTAGTTTTATTTCTATTTCTATTCTTTTCTTTCTATGTATCATTTTATCACTTTTCTTAGAAACCATGGGATCACTCACTTCTCTTTCTCTAACTTACGTTATTCCTAATTTATCCTTGTTCTATGTATCACTCATCTTATATGCAAGATCCAGTATTACTTACTCTATTTTCCTGACAGATAGAATGTAATAAATAATTAAGAGCTTAATACCTATCCTTTGATACCTCTTTCTTGAATGGAAGGAATACTATCACTATTATACAAGGATTAACTCTCTTTTCTCTCTGATGAACTAGAACATAAGTAATCCTAAAAAGATCTTTCTTACAGAACATGAAAATTAAATATAGAAAAAAGTAATGAAGGTAAACCATAGATGAATGCTAGAAACCCAAAGAGAATTCACTTTCTAGTAACACTATTAATAAATAAAACTTATGTCTGGCTCTTCGATCCTTCCTCCAAAAAGATAAGAATAACAAACAATTGATTTCTAGTACTTATAGTTTGCTGTCTTACTCGTTACCTCGTTTCTACTTCTTTCTAGAGATCACTAATAATAAGTAAATATCTTCCATTTCCTACCTTCCTATCCCTCGTTACCACTCACTCATTTCATATTCCTGTATTACTCGTTACCTCGTTTCTACCTCTTTCCTTACCAGCTCTCTTTGCTGG